>Ga0209748_1000930_pt1 | contig 14811 bp, 5 predicted proteins | sample BarGraIncu00421A_FD_185490 | JGI IMG/M metagenome (GOLD analysis project Ga0209748, IMG submission 185490) | Arctic peat soil microbial communities from Barrow, Alaska - Barrow Graham LP Incubations 004-21A (SPAdes) (version 2) | ecosystem: Environmental > Terrestrial > Soil > Wetlands > Peat... | reverse complement strand
CCGTCACCTCGACGGTCCGGCCGTCCTCGTCGAGGATGTGCACATCGAGCCTCTTGCGCGACAGGTCCAATCCCGCGTACAACATCACTGGGGCCTCCCGGTGCTGGTTGCTTCGACAACCCACAGATTGTCACCGGCGAGGCCCCTCTTCATGACATTCCATCGTGTGGGTGGGCGCACCGAAAGCAGGTCCTTTCGAGACAGCGCGGCGAGAGCGGGCCGGTTTGTCGCCGGTCTGGAGCCTATGCTCTAGAGATGCCGGGGCGAAGGATCCGAACGTCGCAGCCCTACGACTTCCTTGAGCTGAGTCCTGGCCAATTCGAAGACCTCGTGCGGCAGCTCGCGACGACCAGCGGAGTTACGTGGACTCGCGCTCCTGAACCGGTGGGTCGGCTCGGATCAGACCATGGCCGGGACATACGCGCGACCGAGGAAGTTGCAGCAACTGACAGCTCGACTTCTATTGATCGCGAGTGGCGGTATCAGGCCAAGCGGTACAAGGAAATCGGACCGTCCGCCCTGCGCGACGTGGTCCGCGAGGCTGTTCCCGATCACTCGGACCCGCCGTACGCGCTCGTGACGGTGGTTGCATGCCGCGTTTCAGACGCCGGGTTTGAGGCCTTCTCGGACGAGACGGTCAAGGCCGGGATCACGCACGCTGAGCTGTGGACTCGGGACACTCTGAATGACAAGCTCGTCCTCAACCAAAACGCACGGATCGCCGCGTTCTACTTCGGCGACGGTCCAGCCGTCGAGGGCACCCTGCACATTCCGCTCGCTCTGGATCGGAGCGCCGCTCGCGATGTGCCTCTTCTCGCTCGAGAAGATGAGCGAGCTGCCCTCCTCGCCGCGCACGGCGATGTGATCATCGTAGGTCGACCCGGGACGGGCAAGACTCGGCTGGCGACCGAAGCGGACCACGTTCGATTCCTCAATTCCAACGCGACGGACGACGCTGTGGCCGAAAGCATCAGACTCCGCGAGCCGGCCAACGTGGTCGTCGACGATGCTGGCTTCGCGCTCGACAAGGTCGAGGTTCTCCTCGAGCTGCGCCGCGGGGGCTACCAATTCGCGATCGTCGCCACTGCGTGGACGGAGCATCTAGCCGACGTCGCCCGGCTCTTGCCGGACGCCACCGTCGTACGGCTTGAGCTCCTCGAGCGGAAGCCGATGGATGAGCTGCTCCAGGCGGTCGGCATTGGCAACTACTATCTGAGGGGCGAGATCCTGGCGCAAGCCCAGGGACGTGCCGGTTGGGCGGTCGCCCTTGCGGACATGGCGAAACGTGGTGGCGACCACACCGTCACGTCCGGACGGGGATTAATCGATCAAGTCAGGCCGTACCTGAGCCGAATCGGCGCCTCGTCCACAACGGCGCTCGGGATGATGAGTGTCCTGGCAGCCTTGGGTCGAGTTGCCGTCGCAACGGAATTGTCCGAGATGGCCGCGTTTCTGTCGATCAGCCGTCTTGAACTTCAGCAGCTCCTGAGGGAAGCCGCCGCGGTTGGGGTGCTCGAGACCGAAGGCGGCACCCTTCGGATTGAACCGGAGGCACTCCGATATGCGCTTGTTGGGTACTGGTTCTTTGAACAAGAGCCCGCTCCGTGGCCTGTGCGGGATGTCCTCGATCGCTGGCCAACGCACCGGGACGACGTGATCCATGCGGTACTGGAGGCCGCGTGGGACGGGTCCGCCAAGGGGAGGCGCGAGCTTGATGCACTGCTGCCCTCCATTGCGTCACTTCCGTCTGGCGACCTCGAGAAGTTCGTTGCCCTTGACGAAGCGGCGGCCGAGAGGGCAATCGATGAGATCGATCGGGTACCCGCCATTCAAGCGCAGCAGGTCGAAATCCTAACGACGGCAGTCAAACGGTGGGCCATGTCGTCCGCGACTGCACGTCTGCTGGACCTAGCTATCGGCGACACGCGACCGGAGCATTCGAATCCCAACCATCCGATACGTGTCTTGGGCGAGGTCGGGAGCCGGATAAGCCCGCATGGCGCAACGAGCTTCGATGCGAGGGCCAGGATCCTAGATGCCGCGACAACGTGGTTGGATGCCAATCCGACGGCTCCCCGAAGGTTGGTGTGGGCCCGGCTCATCGCCCATCTCCTTCAACCGGGCGCAGAGGGGAACTTCGCCGACCTAGGGTCGCCGATGACCATCAAGATGCAGGCCGGGTTCGAGAGTCCCGCTCACCTCCGGGCAATTGCCTCGGAACTATGGGCTCCGGTAGCGGCCAGGGTCGGCATGCTCGAGAGCGAGGCCCTCGTTGCGCTGATCGACGTGGTCGACGACTGGATCCGCGTTCAGAGGCGTCTCGAGGGCGCATTCGGCGCGAAGCCGACCGAAGCACAAGCAGTGGCGGCCCGCGAGTTCCTCCAAGTTCTTGTGCCGGCGATCAGCGCGGGCGCGAGCGGAAAGCCAGCGGCGCAGATGGCGCTGCGTGAGACGACTCGGTTGTTTCGGGTTGGGATTCGCCAGGCGATCGATCCTGAATACCGACTCCTGAATTGGATGCCCTGGCGCCTCCCGATGCGAGGCAAGAGCGGGCTCATCGCAAGTGCCGTCGAGAGGCTCGCTACGTGCTGGGCAACTGAGGATCCCACCGTGTTGATGGCGCGACTCGCAAGATGGTCCGCAGAGGCGGCACGCCAGAAGCGTGACCTCCAGCCGATGATTCACGTAGCGCTTGAAGCGTTGTCACGCAAGGCCGCCGACATCGAGGCGTTGATCGCGGCAGGCCAAGAGGCTGGCTTGACCTGGCAGCTCTCGTCTCTGTATCGAGCTTCGGTTGCCGCGACCAGCGAGCTACCGGGATGGTTCGAGGACGCCCTGCGCGGAGAAGCGCGGGTGACTGTTCTTCGAGCCGCCCTCGAACCGTCCAGCAACGAATGTGCGGCTGCCACGGCGATCACTAACCTCGGGCCGGCGGACCTCTTTGTTGTCGAGCTCGCTCTGATGACTAGGAGCCAGACGGGACCCGACGAGGTTGCCCGCGCCTTGCTCCACCATGCGGACGAAGACGTCCGGGGATATGCCTCAATCTGGTTCAGCCTGGGGGCCGGAGATCACGGCGTCACGTTGCCAGGCGACTGGTACAACGAGTGGGCGGAAGCGTTCGTCATGGCTCCGCTCCATAGTCCCCGAGGCAACAACTACAAGCTCGGCGAGAAGTTGCGGCGCCTCGTCGTCAGCGATCCGGAGCTGGTCCAACGATGGTTCCTTCGCCGCCTCCGGCTCGACGCCGACGGGACGATGTGGGACCTGCCCGATCAGGCGAAAGCCACTTTCCACTGGCTCCCGCTTGAGCAGCGAGACAGGATCGTGCGATCGGTCGAGTCGGCTCCTGTCATCGGTGGCGTCCTAGAAGTGCTGCTAGGCGACGACCTGGAATGGCTAGACAGGCTGCTCGACGACGACGTACTCGACACTGACGTCGTGCTCGCTACGCTCAACCATTCGGAGCGTGAAGTACCTCAACGCGTTGCTCACTTGATGAGGCTGGCGTCGATTCTCGTCCCTCACGGCGTGGATGCGAAGCGTTTGGCGTGGACGGCCGAGTTGGGAGGCTGGACTGGTGAGGCGTCGAGCAACTGCGAGGCGATCCGCAGCGCATTCGATGGTGTTCAGACAGACGATCCGAGTGCGCGGCAGGTGCGCGAGGTGGGCATCGCGCTCTTCGAACAGCAGCGGAACGAAGCCCTGCGCCAGGAACGAGCCCGCCGAGTGACGGGCGACCTGTGACGCCAGCGACTGGGAATTAGGAACCGGCTGCGCAGTGTCGGGCTGCAGCCGATATGCACGCTGATCTCGAGGCAACCCACGCCAGGCCCGCGTCGAGCGCGAGCGGTGAGGCTAGATCCCGGCGCTCCAGGCTCACACGTCTGGTCCGGTGGGTGGTAGTCGCGGTCGGGCCCGGACCGGCCAGACGATGGCGTGCTCGCCCAGACCGGCCTACGCCGGACCATAAGGGCCTCGTCGCGGTCGGCCGTCGCATTCGTGTCCTGCCGGCGACGCCATACCCGCCCTGCGGCGGCACAATGGAGAAGGAGGTGGCGAGCGTCGCCGCCGGACGGTGAGACACGCCCATGCCTGATGAGGCCCGCCCCGACTGGCGTCTTCTCTTCGAGACAACCCTGGCCGCCGATATGCCAGCCGCCTATTCCGGGGGGCCCGAGCACAAAGCCGGCGCAAGGATCGTGATGTCGACCCTCGGGGCACGTCGGGGCGCGGTTCCACTTGGCTTTGCGACGCCAAGCACTTCGGCCCTCGCCTTGAGCGCGGCGATCCGGGCGGCCGCCGACGCCGCGGCACTACGCAGCTCCCTGAGGTACACGCCAAACATCAGTCCCTGGGGGCCAGCCGAGGCTGTCACCGACGAGACGATGGGCAAGTTGTACGACTTCTTTGAGCAAGCCTACATCGCAATCGTGTTCAGCTACCAGGCAGTCGAAGCCTTCGCCAATGAGGAGATCCAACGGCTGGTGACCGCTCCGCAGCACCTCAGTCTCCGAGGCAGGTGGGAGGATCTTGACGCAGACGCCTGTGAGCGGTGGCTCTCGACCGGACAGAAGATCGCCGATCTGCTCCCTGGTCTCCTCGGGATCACCGCTCCGAAGAAGGAGAAGTGGTGGCCCGCCTTCAAGGAGCTGGGGCGGCTGCGGGACGCGACCATTCATCTCAAGGCGCGACATGCCTACCCGCGAACCGGTGAGCCAACTGCCTCGTTCTTCCACGAACTCCTCGCAGTGAGGTCCCTGGCCATGTACCCGCAGGCTGGTGTGGGTGCCATCGAGCATCTGCACCAGGGTCGAGAACGGCCGACATGGCTCCAGGACGCGCGCCGATTGGCTGAGGGAATGGAGCTCATTTAGGCTCGGTCCCGTGGCGGGGCGCTGTTGCCGAACGCCAGGGTGAACTTACGGGCGGGCTGGCGGATGGCAGCAGGTGATGCCGACACGGCGCGCCGAAGGGATCGGACCGGGCCGCCGAAATGACCTCCTTCCGGGACAGCCGGCTCCTCCGGCGCTGAGCGCGTATCGGTCGTGCCGCACGGCGGCCCGTTTCGGTTCGCCCTTACGAGCTCCTCGACCGCACACGATGCGGACATCGTGCCGACTGTCGGACCAGAGGTCAGTGCTCTGGTCCACGGAAGTGCCCGCTGGCATTGCTCGCCTTCCCCGGCGCTAACACCATCCTTCAACCAACGACGGCTCTGCCCCCGGCCTCGTACTCCTTCACCCACGTGCAGCCCGACGGCAACTCGGGTTTGAGCCGGCCCCAGGCCCCGTACTCCCGCAAGGCGGCGGCGTAGCCGGCGACCTTCTCCGGGCTCGGGTTCCGGCGGCGGTGGTGCATCCGAACCACGTGCGGGCGGAGCCAGCGATGGGCGACCGCGGCAGCCCGCCCGCCGACCTCGGCGATGAGGGTCGCGTCGCTCGCCCGGGTGCGGGCGGTCACGACCGGGCGCCAGGTCAGGGACCCCTCGCCGCCGTCGTCGACGTCCATCTCGCCGACGGTCCGCAGAACGAGGGCGATCGTCGCCGGCTCCGCGTCGAGCCCGACCGTGACCGCGACGAGCTCGGTGGCCGTGAGTCGGCGGGCTCCGTCAGGGAGGACTTCGCCGCGATCGCGGAAGGCCCGGGCAATGAGGTCGCGGAACGAATGGATGCCGTGCAGCTCGGTGGCCCCGAGGCGCCGCCGACGGCGGGCCAGGCCGAAGTAGGCCGGGTCGTACTCGAACTCGAGGCGCTGGCCGTGGACCGTCTCGGCTGGCACGAGGCGGTGCAGATAGGCGCGCACCGTCATGCCTTTCTCGAGAGCCGCGCAGAAGAGCCGGATCCCCGGGAAGACCTCGAACCCCCAGGCAATCCCGGAGAGTTCCCGGTCGCGGGCGTTGTAGGCGACCAGAACGTTGCGCATGGAGGTGCCGGGGCGTGAAATGTCGCTGAGCTTGAAGCGAAGCTGGGAGGCCCCATGTGGCATAACCCAGCGGGCGTCTCCGATCCTCAGGCTGCCGCGGTCGATATCGGCCGCACTCAGGGTCACGATCCAACTACGCGAGGAGGCGTCGACGGTCATGGGCGCGACCGGGGCGGGAACCGGGGCGAACGGCGCCTGGTCCTCGGCCCGACTGGCTTCGTCGGCGCCGAGGCCGAGGGCGATCAGGGGCGGGATCCGGGCGATGTCCGGGATTGACCCGTTGACCCGCTCGGTACGCCAGACGCCGCCTGCCTGCCAGGCGTCGTCCCGGCGAAGATGGAACTGGCCCTCCGCGAAGGACCCCTCGATCCCACCCGGAAGCTTCAGGACCCGGGCGGCGACGTAGTGGTTGGCGTAGAGGACGAGCCGACTCCAGCCGGGGCCGGTAAGCAACGCCCGCTCTGCCTCATCGAGGCCGCCGCCGCGCTCGAGGTAGCCCCGGATGCGCTGGCCGGTCGCCGCGTAGTCGACTCTCTGTCCGCGAGGGCAGACCGCGAGGGCGTGGTAGACGGCACGGAAGAAGTCCGCCCCGACCGGGCTCTCGGACCCCGCGTCGGCGGCCGTCGCCGCGTAGTCGGCCGCCGAGAAGAAGTAGCCGTTGAACGTGGCCAGGCCGGTGGTGCCGCGGGCGATCTCGGCGATCGTGGCCAGGCTCACGAGAAGGGCGCCGGTGAGTTCCTCGTCGGAGACGCCGGGTTCGACGAACTCGGCCAGCAGTCCGTCGCGGTGGTGGCGCAGGAGGTAGCGGGCGTAGTAGGCGCCGTCGTCGAGCTCGGCCTCGCCCTCGTCGTAGCAGCCGGTCATGACGACGTGGCCGAACTCGTCGAGGCGGCGCTTGCGCTCGAATCGGGCGATGTGGACCGGGTTGTTCCAGGCCGGGCCGAAGGCGTCGAAGTCGAGGATGAGCGCCTCCCGAATCTCGGCGTGGGGCGGCTCGCCGGTGATCGCGGCGTGGGCGCCCGAGACCCGCGGCGGGACGGCCCCATCGGGGCCGATGTCGGGGTGGCGGCCCTCCTTGTAGACGACCTCGGCCCAGATCTCCGCCTCGCCCGCCGCGAGCCGGACGAAGCCGCCGACCGGGACCGCCTCGCTCGTCGCCCCGAACGAGGTCTCCCGGACCCGGTCGGGGTTGAGCCCCGGGGCGAGGTAGCCGTGCTCGTCGAGGTCCCACTCGAAGTAGAGGGCATTCCAGAGCGAGCCGACGTGGAGCGGGAAGCCGCGCTGCGCGACGAGGTCGGTCAGGTAGGTGCCGATCGCCCGGCGGTCGGCGGACTTGACCTCGTCGATCCCGAGGAGCAGCTCTCGGACGAAGCGGTCCGTCATTGGGCAATCCCCACCCGGCCGGCTCGCACCCCGCCGTCGCCGCCGCGGGCGGCCGCGCGGGCGACGGCCTCGGCCTGCCGACGAGCGCGTCGCGCGACGTCCGCTTCCTCGATCGCGATCGCCTCGACGTGCCGGTAGAGAGCGGTGGGGCGGACGATCCGCCCGCCATCCTCAAGGACCGCGAGGGCCTGCTCGAGCTCGCCCGACTTCAGGTTCGGGTAGCGCCGGAAGAAGCGGTTCTCGATGAGCGCCGGCCAGAGCGGATGCCAGGTCCGGTCGCGGGCCCCGAAGAAGCCCTCGCGACCGCGCAGGATCGCGTGGATGAGGTTGAAGGCCAGACCCTTGCCCTGGTAGCGCAGGAGCCCCTCGATCGAGTTCGGCAGGTCGCGCAGCTCGCGGGTCCGAAAGTCGGACCGGCCCCGAAACTCCTTGGCCGGCGTGTAGAAGGCCGCGTAGAGCTTGCCCTCGTCGTCGGCCGAACCCGCCAGGGTGTTCCAGTGCCAGGAGCAGCGCGCTGCAGGCGCGTCGCAGATGTGCTCGTGGGCCCCACCGCCGAAGTACTCGGCAAAGCGGGCGTTGACGCAGGCCGGCCGGTCGAAGAAGTCGATCAGGCGGTTGACCTCCTCGTCGACCGCGGCCTGTCGGGCCTCGAAGCGGGTCATGAAGTCATCCGGCAGGGTCACCTCGGGATGGTGGCGCAGCCCGGTCAGGGTCGCCCGGTTGCCCCACTGGCTGACCTCGATGAAGCCCTCCCCGTGGAGCGCGAGCAGAAGGCTCCAGAGCGCGCCGACGTCGGGGATCTCGGCGCCGAAGGCCGGGGCCAGGCGCTCGTAGAGGACCGGCAGGCGCACGTCGTCGGGGTCGTCGACCGCCGCCCAGATCGCCGTAAGGAGATCGCGGTAGCCGCTCGTGTCGGCTGAAACGATGCCCGACACGAGCTTGACGTTCTCGGGGAAGTCGCCGTGGTCGTCGAGGCAGCCTACGGTCGCCAGCTCGGCGAGGACGCGCACGACCTGGACGTGGATCTGGTCCTCGAGGCCGCTGGCAGCCTGGCGCGGCGCAGCCGTCCCCGCAGCGAGCTCCTGGGCGACGAGGTCGCGGGCCACGGCGAGCGTCGAGACATGGGCCGCCGGCGCCAGGAGCAGCCCGGTGATCCTCGCGAGGCGGGTCTTGTTGAGGTCGCGCCGGGTCATGAAGCGGAGCAGGCCGAAGGCCCGCCGGGAGGCGAGCATAAGCCCGGTCGCGGGAGCGCCGTCGCGGCCGGCCCGCCCGACCTGCTGGTAGAGCGCAGCGAGATCGGTCGGCGGCGAGGCGCAGAAGACGGTCCGGATGTCGTCGCGGTCGATGCCCAGGCCGAAGGCCGAGGTCGCCACGACGATGAGCCGCGAAAAGGCCTCCGGGTCGTCGGGGTCGTAGTGGGGCGCACCCCGGAAGGCCGACAGGACGGCCGCCCTCTGGCCGTCTGGCAGACGGCCGTGGTAGAGCTTGATCCCGTCGCGGGCCGCCGGGCCGAGCGCGGTGACCAGGAGATTGTGGAGGCCGACCGCCTGCTTGACGGTCAGGCAGTAGATGATCGCGTGGCGGTCGAGCTGCGCGACCACCGCGAGGGCTGTGTTCGCCTCCCCGATCGGACCGCCGTCGATGGCACCGAGTCGGCGGGCCCAGAGCGCGAGGTTCGAGCGAAGCGGGTCGGCCGAGATGAAGGCGAACGTCTCGGGATCGGGCACCGGTGGGTTCCCGTCGCGGCCGAGCTCGGGCAGGCCGAAGATCGAGCGGCGCAGGCCGTTGTGGACCGTCCTCGTCGCGGTAGCCGTGAGGGCCATGAGCTGGAGCTCGGGGTTCGCCGCCTTGAGGGAGCGCAGGAACCGCTCCGCCCGCCGGAACGACGGCCGGAAGTCGTCGCCCCAGGTCACGAACGTGTGGGCCTCGTCGAGCGCGATCCGGCGGACGATGCCCGCCTCGACACCGGCCCGGATCTGGTCCTGGAACTGGCGCGTGCAGAGCCGCTCGGGCGAGAGGTAGATGAGCCGGATGTCCTGTCGCGAAGCCGGGTTGGCCAGCGCGTCGGCCACCTGGGCCTTGCCGGTCCGGCTGTTCGACTCGCGCATCGGGGCGATGAGCGCCCGGACCGCGCCGCCGATCGAGCGGTTGAGCTCGAGGGCCTGGTCGTTCATGAGCGAGACGAGCGGGCTGACCACGATCGTCACGCCGGGCAGCGCGAGCGCCGGGAGCTGGAAGACGAAGCTCTTGCCGAAGCCGGTCGGCAGGACCGCAAGGAGATCCTTGCGAGCGGCAATCGCCCGGATTGCCGCGTCCTGCTCGGGCTTGAGGGCAATCGGTCCGTCGCGGAAGCCGAGGTGGCCGCCGATCGCCGCGCAGCGCGTGACGAGTTCGTCGGCGAACGCGGTCGCGCCAACCGCGCGCCACTCCGCCTCCTGCGCCGCGGTCAGCCGGCTCTCGAGGATCGCCCGCGTCTCGGGCAGCAGGGTCTGACGGCGCAGGGCGTCGGGGGTCGTGAGCTCGGCGGCCCGCTCGGCCGGGAGGAGGCCTTGCGCGGCGAAGAAGGACCAGATCTCGCGCCAGCCGTCGGCCATCGAGGTGATATTCCCGCCGCTCGCCTCGCCGGTCTCGGGGTCGGGCCGCAGGAGCCCCGCGTCGAGCGAGCCGAGGAAGATGTCGCGGTACTGGCGGCGAAGCCGCGACGGCCCGGCGAGCTTGCTGTCGCTCACGATGACGACGCCGCAGTGGTCGACGCCGCGGATCAGGCGCCCGACCGCCTGGCGGAGCTCGATCGCCGCCAGCGGCAGGTAGTAGGCCTCGTTCGCGACGGCGTCGGGGTCCTCAGCGTTCACCGCCTCGGCCCGCTGGGCCACCAGAGCCCGGCGCGTCTTGATGATCGGGTCCTCGAAGGACGGGAAGGGGAGCTTGTTGATCCAGACGACGCGCATCCGGACCGGGTCGCTGATGTCGACGCCCTGCCAGAGCCCTTTCGTCCCGACGAGGATCCCGCCCTCTGCGCCGAACTGGCCGATCGCCCGGCGGTTGCCGAGGATCTCGGCCGAGGAGAGCCGCAGCGTCGCGGCGGCCGCCGAGCGCATCAGGTACTCGCCGATCCCGGCCGCGGTCGCCTTCGCCGTGGTCAGGACCATCGCCCCGTTCTCGTTGCCGTGGACCATCTCGGCCGCATACCCGCCGAGCTGGTGGGCGACCGTCCGCATCGCCGCCTCGGCCTGCTCCGTCCAGGAGGGAAAATCGTCGAAGGCGACGAGGCGCGCCTGGCGAGCCATGTCGAACGGCGAGTCGAGCGGGATCGCGTCGACGGAGCCGGGCTCCAGGGCGAGCCGGTCGCGCATGAAGTCGAAGGCGTGATCCGGGTCGCGGCCGACTCGCAGGGTCGCGCTGATGTAGAACGTCCGTTGAAAGCGGTCGCGGAAATCGCGATATGCGGGGTCTGCGCCGAGGTCGATCGGGCTCGACCAGACCCGAAAGCGCAGGTCGCGGACGCTCGTGAGGGCGGCCGTCGAGGGGATCTCCTCGAGCCAGACGACCCGGTTCGAGGCGCCCTCGTCGCGCCGGACGTGCCTCGGTCTCGTGCGCTCGCCCGGCTCCGCGGCCTCGCCGGAGGCGGGCAGGGGGCCTTTTCCGGATCCGTCACCCGCCGCCTCGCCGACGCCGCGAGCCGGGCGGGTCAGCTCGTAGAGGTCCCAGCTGATCGCCGAGAACGCCTTGCTCATCTCTCGGGCCCGGACCGCGATCGCGGCGAACCGCTCGCGCTCGAAGGGGTCGTCAGGGTCGGGTAGCTCGGCGATGATCCCGCCAATCCGCCCAATCTTTCCCCCGAGATCGCCGATCGCGTCCTTGATCGCTGCGGAATCGAGGGCCGTGAGCGCTCCCGCGTAGGGGCTCTCCACGACGACCCGGCGCGCCGATGGGCCGGACCGTCCGAGCTGGTCGCCACTCCCTGCGTCGAAGGCGCGCCGGGCGCCCTCCTGGAGGGACTCGTAGCCGAGGTAGTCCTCGAGGTCGTCGAGGGCGGCCCTGAGTGCCCGGTGCTCGCTCAAGCGAGCCGCCGCCGGGACGTCGCGCAGCCAGCCCGCGAGGTCCCGGGCAAGGACCTCCACGTCGGGGGTCGCGACCGACGGCGAGAGCGCTTGGGTCGCCGCGGCCTCGAGAGCATGCGCCTCGTCGACCATCAGGAGGGTCCGCTCCGCGTCCTCAGGCTCGAACTCGTCGAGGTGCGCCAGCAGGAGGGCATGGTTGGCGATGATGAGGCGGTGCTCGGCGAGGGCCTGGCGGATCGTGGCGGTGTGGAGCCGCAGGTCGCCGCCCCGCTCGCCCACCTCGCCGGACTGGGCCTGCGAGAGGTAGGCGAGGTAGAGGGCGCGACGGCGCGTCCCGCGCGGCCCGACGAGGTAGTCCTCGAACATTGGCGGCACGTCGGCGGCGTCGACCGAATGGGCCAGCCACTCCTCGGTCGGCTTGCCCTGCTCGAGGAGCCGCAGGACGAGGTAGAGGACGAGATCGCGGAAGCGTGCTTCGTTCGTGAAGTCGGGGCGCCCCCAGATCCGGGTCCGCGGCGTTGCCGTCGCGAGGTCCGCGAGGGCGACGAGGAGCCCGCGAAGGGACAGCCGGTTGCTCGATCCCTTGACGAGGTCAGTCATCGAGAGGAGCCCCGGGATGTGCGGGGCTAGGCGCTCGATGTCGTCGGCGAGTTGGGCCTGGAGGGCCTTGGTGAACGTGCTGACGATCACCTTGCGATCGGGGTCCGTGGCGAGCCAGTCGAGGGCGACCGCGAGGATCGCGTAGCTCTTGCCGGTCCCGGTCGGGGCCTCGACGAGCGCCTTCGTCCCGGCGTCGATCCAGCCGCGCATCTGGGAGACCATCTCGTCCTGGGACGGGCGCCGGAGCGCCGTGCCGTTCCGCGCGGTGTTCGCCAGCGCGTAGACGTCGGTTCGCCCGTCCACGTCGAGCAGCGCCGCCGGCAGCGCGAGCGGCCCGGGCGCTGGCGGGGTCGCCGCGGCGACCCGGGCGGGGTCGCGGATCGGGGCCTTGCCCGTCGCGAGCTCGGTGGCAATGATCGCCCGGACCCCCGCGTCGTCGATCTCCTCGCGGACCGGACGCTCGGGCAGCAGGTCGAAGAGCATCTCCCAGGCCGGGCTGCCCGCCCCGACTGAGCGGGCGAGCCGCCGCCGCTCGGCGCTCCAGCCGTCGGGGCGCAGGCCGCCGACCTTGCGCTGGCCGGCGATGAGGAGCTTGGCGAGCATCCGGGCGTCGTCGCGGGCGTCGTGCCAGAAGAACTCGCCGACGTCCTCACCGATCCGCACAAGCAGCGACTTGAGGCGGTGGTCGTTCGGCGGGACCGGCCACAGCGCCTGGGCGAGGTAGAGCCCGTCGACCTTCTCGAGCCCGGCCGGCAGGGCCCGCCCGTGCTTGGCCAGCAGCGCCTCGATGACCGGGAAGTCGAGTCCGGTCCCGTTGTAGGCGACGAGGTGGGTCGCTCCAGCGCAGAAGGCGAGGAAGTCGTCGAGGACGCCGGCGACGTCGCGTTTGTTCGCCTCATAGGCCGCCCGGGCATCTGGCGCGGCGAGGAGCGGCTCGTCGTTCGGGTGAAGCCGCGGCCAGGCGACCCAGCTCCGCGGGGTCAGGCTCGTCCAGGCGATGTCGCGCGACAGGCGGAACGCCCCGATCTGGTAGAGATGACGCTCGAGGTAGGGTCTCTCGACGACCTGGCGCAGCACCGTCTCAAGGTCGAAGGCGACGACGCGGGCTCGTCGGGCCGGGTGCCGCTCCGGCCGGCCCGCTGGCGGCCCTGTCTCCGCTTCGGCCCCCGCGCCGGGCGTCGACTCGCCGGCCGGCGGCTCGGTGCCCGGCCACCACAGGCGACCGTCGCGCTCGACCACCCCGCCGGCGGCGTCGATTTCGTTCCGGACCTGGGAGACGCGGAGCGTCCGGCCGCTCTCGGCCGTCGCGAGTCGCGCGAGTTCCTCCGGCGTGCACCCTGGATGCAACCGGAGCAGGCGCTCGATCAACAGGTCCCTCCCTAGACCTCTCCCATCCCGTCGGCTCGTATTCCTGAAAGGATGCGCTCCTTGCTGCGGACCGACGGGCTCCCCCCGCAATGATCGGGCGTCAGGGCCATCGATCAACTATCCCTTCCCCGCCTAACGAACCCCCGGCGGCTCACGACCCACGATCCACGCGGGCTGCGCTTCAAGAGCTGACGTTTCCATGAACCGTGCTGCCGGGCCACGATGTGGTCATCGTGCTGCAGGACGCATGCTTGATCGTGGGTGACCGGAGTCTCCGGGGCGACCCTCGGGCAACTCATGCATCCCGGCGGTGGGCCGAGAGGAAGTTCCATATGACCTTCGTCGCGTCGAAGGCGCGGGCCGTCCGACCGAAGAGGAGGCGCGGCAACGGCTGGCGGTTGCCGGGCCAGGTGTGGCCCGCGCCGTCGACCCGGTAGAAGACGACGTCCGAGGCGGGAGAGGGGCCACGCCAACGGCGGACAGTCGTGTCTGGCGGAAGGGTCTCGATGCGGGGCCCCTCGTGGGCTCTATTGGCATCCACCCAGCAGCGAGCCCAATCGTCCACCCCGATGCATGGACCAGCCGCGTGGAGGAGGATCAGGCGCGCGCGGAGTCCGCGGCGTCGTCCCCCGCCATACGGCGCGTAATCGTCGCTCGTGCCGTGGACCTGAAGGATCGGCACCGGGCACGCGGGGCGACACGTGGCCGCGACCCCGGCGGCCGCGGTCCCAGCCACCTGGGCGAAGGCGGCGATCCGCCCGGCTCGTTCGCAGACCAGGCGAGCCGCCATGGTTGCGCCGTTCGACATCCCCACGACGTAGATCCGGCGCTCGTCGATCGAGAAACGGGTGCAAGCATCCTCGATGAGCGCGACGAGGAAGCCGACATCGTCGGGACCATCCCTTGTCAACCCTGGGAAGCGCCCGTCATTCCAGATCTCACCCAGCGCGCTGGGGAGAGCGACCACGAAGCCCGCCTTGTCGGCGAGTGGCCGGAAGCCGGTCCAGCGGTCGAACGAGACCGGGTCGATGCCGCGGCCGTGGAGCTCGAGAAGGAGCGGGGCACGCTCGGCGAGGGCGGCCGGTGGAACGTGGAGCAGATACGGACGCTCCCTTCCCTCGTGGCGCATCGAGACCGTGTGGCTGCCGGCTTGCAGGCTTGTCGGGCTGGGCGCATGGCCTCTCACGCGCCCGAAGCTAGCACGATCCCGGCATCGTGTTGTTATCCGCGGCCGCTTGAGTGATGGATGGTGTCCACCCATCACCAGGAGACCCACCGATGCCGCTGTCAACGCCGGTGTCCCCTCGGAAACGGAAAGCCGGCCCGAAGACCGGCTTTCACGCGTGATCTGGTGGAGCCGACACTGAGATTCGAACTCAGGACCTGCTGTTTACGAACTCCGAGGTACCCTTCACCGGACCCGGGTTTTGCAACGTTTTGCAACGTCCTCTCGCACGTTTTCCGCCGGCACTCC
>Ga0209748_1000928_pt1 | contig 14820 bp, 14 predicted proteins | sample BarGraIncu00421A_FD_185490 | JGI IMG/M metagenome (GOLD analysis project Ga0209748, IMG submission 185490) | Arctic peat soil microbial communities from Barrow, Alaska - Barrow Graham LP Incubations 004-21A (SPAdes) (version 2) | ecosystem: Environmental > Terrestrial > Soil > Wetlands > Peat... | reverse complement strand
TTCGACATAACCAAGGTATGGCTCCACGCCGACGTCCCGCCCATGGACTTCGGCCGCTTGGTGCTCAACCGCAACCCCGAGAACTATTTCGCGGAGGTGGAGCAGGCTGCTTTCTCGCCCGCAAACTTTGTGCCAGGTATCGGGCCATCACCTGACAAGCTTCTGCAGGGGCGCCTGTTCAGCTACCACGACACCCACAGGCACCGCCTGGGCCCCAACTACCACATGCTCCCGATAAACGCCCCTAAAGGAGTCAATGTCACCAACTACGAGCGGGACGGCGCGATGCGTGTCGATGGTGGGGGCGGAGGCGGCCCGAACTACTGGCCCAACAGCTTTGGAGGGCCAGAACCCAATCCCGATACCGCTCTGCCGCCGCTCGACGTCTCCGGGCTAGCTGCCCGCCACGTGTACCCGCTTGGAGATATCGACTTCGTACAGGCCGGACTGCTCTTCCGGAAGGTCATGACCGACGCGGACCGGGAACACCTGATATCGAACATCACCGGACATCTCTCCGAGGCGCAAAAGCGGATACAACTGCGCCAGGCAGCCCTCTTCTACAAGGCGGACGAGGAATACGGTGAGCGTGTCGCCAAAGGCCTGGGTCTGGATGCAGTAGAGGTCAAGCAGCTTGCCGGGATGTCGCAGGAGGAGAGGGTCAAGGCGACTGCAAAATAGAGCTATCCGATATGTCGGTCGGGCTCAGTTGTAGGCGCGCCGGGCCCTCCTGCTAGCTCTGTTATCGCCAGCAGACAACCCACGAGGACCTCCTTGAAATCGCTTACGCAGTTTATGCTTGACTGGGCGCACCCGGACCCCTGCCGGATTTCTCTTAACTGATTCCCGAACGAGTAGGGATCTCTTATGCAACACACTCGAGATAGCGTGTCGTGATAGAAAAGACACAGTTGCCAGGATGATTCTCTTTCCCGGGGCGAGACAATACAGAATGGATTCGGCAATTAGAACAGCGAAAGAAGGAGGAAGACAACAATGGTTAATGAGAAGTTCCCGGACATCGTGGACGTCATCGTCGAGGTGCCGAAGGGCTGCAGGAACAAGTATGAGTATGACCGCGAAAGCGGCAGGATAAAGCTGGACCGCGTCCTTTTCAGTTCGGTGCACTACCCGGCGGACTACGGTTACGTCGAGGGCACCCTCGCTGAGGACGGGGACGCCGTGGACATCCTGGTGATAATCGAGGAGCCTACGTTCCCCGGGTGCCTGATGAACGCGAAACCGATCGGGCTGCTGAGGATGAAGGACGAAAAAGGATCCGATAACAAGGTCCTGGCCGTGACGGTCGGTGACCCCATGTGGAACAACTTCGACGACATCCACGAGATGCCGCCTCACCTGTTGCCTGAGATCGAGAACTTCTTCCTGACCTACAAACGGCTGGAGGCGAAAGAGGTGCAGAGCGAAGGGTGGGAGGACGCCGGGAAGGCCAAAGAATACCTGCTTTCTTCGGTCATCAGTTAGAGGGTTCCCTTGGAGATTACCCAGGCCTCGGGGAGGTATCGCACCGGTCTCTCTTCAGCATCCGCGGCTTAAAGCAGGATATGCTTCGGTTACTAAGAATTGACCAAGTGGTAATACATGTTCAGTGATTGGAGAGTGAGGGTGACTATGGACACGGACAAGATCAAGGACATCGGAAAGAAGACTTCGGAGAGAGTAAAAGACGCCGGGAAAGATCTGGAGAAGGCCGGCAAGGATGCGAAGGCGTCAGTTGATAAGGCTGGGAGAGAAGTAAAGAAATCGGCAAGAGACGTAAAGCGAGAGTCCAGCAAATAGCGTTAGGGTAAAACTCAGCAGGGGTAGTCATATGCGGACTCAGCGTCAAACGGTCGTTCCCGCGCAGCCAGTCGAGTACGTCGAACCGCGCCGCAGGCGCATGCCCTATCGTGGCTCCAATAGTTGGCGCCGTGGCCGGCGTGTCCGGGGTCCTGGTGATAATCTCGACGTTTTTCTCATGGATCTCGGGGAGCGGGGTGACTGGCTGGTCGATGATGTCAAAGGGCGGCTTCGGGACGTCGCAGAACTTCCTGTTCTCCACCGGCGGGAGCCGGATCGTCTTCAGTGGTTTCTGGTCGCTGCTGTTCGGCGTACTGATCGTTGCGGGCGCGGTGACCCATCACCGGCTGGGGGGGCGCGAACGGTCTTGTCCTGACTGCGGGCATCCTGGGTCTCATCATATCGGTATTGAGCATCGTGATGATCTACACGCTCAAATTGCAGTCGTTGACTCCGGGGGCAGGACTATGGATGTTCGCGGTGTTCTCGCTCATTGCGGCGGTCGCTGGAGGCGTGGGCCAATCGCAGATGGATTACATGGCCGAGGGCTAGGCGTCGCCGAGCGAAGGCGCGCCAGCCGGCGTGTATTGTCCTAGCTCAGGCCGAGCACACATCTGCAATTACGATTAGGAGGTAAAAAGGATGCTGAAGTGGGCTGTTGTATTCTTGATCATCGCGATAGTAGCGGCGGTCTTCGGTTTCGGAGTACTCTCTGGCGCGGCGGCTACGATCGCCGAGATACTGTTTGTCGTGTTCCTGATTTTCCTGATCATCTCGTTTATTTTCGGATGGAGAGGGCGCCCCGGCGCTTAACGATAGGGAAGTCGGGACTCTAGAAGCATCACCCGGTCGCGGATCGTAATCATCGAGAGTCCATTTGCTCAAACCCGGCAACTGCGTTGCCAACAGTAGTCTCAACGTGCCAATTCCCACTTGTTATCAGCCATAAAAACACCACCACCTTGCAGAGTTTTGGGTGGTATATTAGCCGGTGGCAATTATCAAGGAATGGCTTGAGAAAGGGGTTGGTGGCGCACAAGGGATTTGTGAACCCCTGTTACTGTTTTGGAAGTCTGCGAACTACGGGTAAAAAGGGAACATAACGCTCGAACATAGCTCGAAAAAGATGAAAACCGGGCTCTCGGGCCGCCGTTCTTCGGACCTGAGAAACCCCTATTTATCCCTTAATCAAGCGGTTTGCCGCCGCTCCGCCCCAGCCGCATGTTCGCCACTTCAAAGTACATGTCGTAGAGGTGAAGGCCTTTGCTGACGGCGATCGTCTCGCCGGGCTTCACGCCCTGGCCGATCTCGTCGGCCATGTATTCCTTGAGCAGTTGGATGCCGGCCAGGTTCGAGGGGAAGCCGCCCCAGAGGTCCCACGAGCGGAAGTACACGATGAAGTGCAGCTTCTTCTCGTCGGGATAGATGCGGGTGTCTATCTGGCGCAGGCAGGGTGGGTCGGCCAGCAGAATGCTGTCCGGGTCGCAGACGGCCATGCAGGCCTGGTTCGTCCCGAAGCCGTCCTCCTTGTACATCTTGATGACCTCGGCGATCTGCGGCTCGATGAACTCCGCGTAGATGTAGTCTTCCCTCTCAGCTTTGGAGTGGGCGTTCACGAGCTTGTCGAGATACTTCAGGACAAACTCCATGTCGGTCGGGGGTGGGAGGCTCGAGCACTCGGGCATGGTCGGAACCAGGGGCCTCGCCTCGGGGTAGTTGATCTTGACCACCACGAACTCGAACTCGCGGCGTGTCTGGCCCTCGTACGAGCCGCGGTCGATGACGTACTCGCGCCCGGTCTCCATCACCTGGTAGATGCACTGGAACCAGGCGTCAGGGATGTCGCGGGCTTCGATGTAAGTTACCTGCAAATCGGTACGCCTCCTGTCACTGGATGGTCACCCCCACCCCGACCCTCCCCCCTCGCGGGGGAGGAGAGGAGAGGAAGAGATCGCTACCAGGTCTCCCAGTGGACGATGTCGCCCAGCTCGTTGCGCGGGCGCTCGCCCGGTATCTTCGCCGGCACGCCCAGCGGCGTCAGCCCGACAATGCGGAACTCGGCGGGAACCCCGAGCACCTCGCGCACCTTGTCCTCATCGAACATGCCGATGAACACCGTGCCCAGCCCGAGGTCCGCGGCCTCCAGCATGAGGTGGTCCATCAGTATGCCGGCGTCGGTCATGAAGTACTCGCGCCCGGGCAGCGAGCCCGAGGCCGCCGGGTCCATGCACACCGCGAGCAGCACGGGAGCCTGCGCCACCGCTTTCGCGCCGGGGTTGCCTTCGAGCGCGGCAGCGAGCTTCGCGCGCGCGTCGGCGCTCTTAACGACGAGGATGTGCCAGCCCTGCTTGTTCGCCCAGGACTCCGCGTACCGCGCGCTCTCGAGAACCTGGTTGATCTGTTCATCGGAGACCGCGGTCTCTTCGTACTTGCGCACGCTGCGCCTGGTGCGTATCGCTTCGACAGCCACGTCCACCACCCCTTAAGTCTAGATATCGGCCCCGGAAAAGTCCGCCTCTTTCCGCATATTCTACACGAGTCGCGACGTGTCTTACACGTGGGCCTGCCCCCGCGGGCTGAAGCCTCGTCAGGCTCTTTTCGTCCTCACTTAACAGATTGAACTTCCGAGCCGAAATGTACTTGCGTGTTAAGCCGTGCTTGTTCTCTTGACGATGACAATATCGAGAAACGCGGGCAGAAGCCCGCGACACCGGTCGGCGAGGATTGACGGCTTCCTGGCATTGCCGACACTGAAGGCGGGGGCTCCCGCGGGCGCGGAGGCCCCCGTTTCCGCTGCCATGCTGCGGTGTTGACCGCGATGATAGAATAACCAGCGTCGCAGGGCGGTTGCCCCGCTTGGCATGATAGACCGGGGAGGTCGGTTGATGGCGAAAAAGAACTCAGTGATGCGCTGCCGTGAGTGCGGGTTCCCGAGGATCGTCAGCTTCTTCATCAAGTGGAACGACAACGGCACTATCACGCAGATGATGCGCCGTGACTTCAGGGTGGTAGTGCTCCACTTCGGGTTCCTCGACAACCTCTTCTCCAACATCGAGGCTAAGCTGGGCATATCCATCGAGCACATCGCTTTCGAGGCGCAGCGCAATGCCAGCAAAGCGACCTTTCAGGCGTTCACTGATAAGATCCCCGGCGCACGGCTCTTTCTCACCCCTGGATTCGTGAAGCGAATCGGCGTAGAGCTGTTCAACAAAGTGGGAGTGATCACGGGGCAGTGCCACTCGGAGACACTGGCGTATAAGCCCGGGCAATACGGCATCGCGCGCATCCGGAACCCCTTCAACTTCGGCCTGATGGCGGCGAACGTGGTAGGGGCTTTCGAGACGCTTGAGGGCGTGCCTTTCAAGCACTCCTGGGAAGAGGAGTCCAGCGATGCCTATATAATCCGTGTGGAGCCGACGGGCGAACGCCCCGAGATCGCGGAGCGTATGAATCTGGCATATGCTCCCATGTTTCCGGGCAACCTGTCCCACACGAGGTGCCCGAGGTGTAAGGTTCCCCTCGCCCTCTCCTCACACCTGAAGTGGATGGAGAACGAGGGCACCATCCTCGACACCAGGACGGGGGCCAGGGTCGTGATGCTCGACGGATACATGGTCACGACCGTGTTCCGCGAGATGGTGCAGGAGCTGGGCGAGGAGGTCAATGACCTGCTCGTGGAGGCCCAGCGGGAGTGGACCGTCGACCACGTGGCGCAACTGGGCCTCATGGAGGTCACCGGTGCGGTGTCGGACGAAGAGCTCGAGAAGTCATACAAGGAGTACCTGAAGAACATGCCGCTGTACGGTATCGGCAACCCGGTGGCATTTTCGATGGAGGACAACAGCATCAAGGTGATGGTCGAGAACCCCTACGAAGTCCACATAATCGCCGGAACTCTCCAGGGCCTGCGCGAGGCGCTCGAGAAGAGCAAGAGCAGCGTGACCTGGGAGGAGAAAGCCCGCGGATCGGTCGAGTATACCGTCACCCCGTCTGTAATATAGGGGTCAGACCTTTCTATTACATGGCTTGAACCAGCTCAAGGTAGAATCTGGACTGTGTAATAAAAAGGTTTGACCCCTTATATTACAGTGTCTCGTTCGAGGGACCCGGCGCGTATACAAGGTAGCGTTTTCGGGTTTCAGCGTCTATAATTCTTGAAAGCCGGGGGACCGAAGGTGTGGTCAGCCGGCTTTTCGTGCCCTTATACGGGGTTGGAAGCCCACGGAGGTGGACTTTTTTGGTTATTGGAACTAGAAGCAGGGGACTGTTGGCCGTTCTGCTTACGGCCGCGATCATGGGGATGCTGGTGCCTGCGGCTCTCGCGTCTCCAAGCAACGGCTCTCCGTCGAACCTTTCGGTCGGGCTGCCGACGTCCAGCGCGGGGGGCTGCCTCAAGCTCTCCTGGCAGTTAGGCGATCCGGCAAGCGTGGGCGGGTTCAAGGTCTATCGCTCCGCGCGGCAGAGCGGCGGCTTCGTGTCCGTGTTCTCAGATTCAGCAGACACCCAACTGGGCCGTATGGAGTTCGTGGACACCGGCTTGAAAGACGGCGCGACCTACTACTACCGCGTGACGCTGATAGACAAAGCGGGCAGGGAGAGTGCGCCGAGCAACACCGCCAAGGGGACTCTCGCAGCGCGCTCCGCGTCCAGTAATGGAGGCGTCTCCGTCCCCGGCAAGCACATCATCATCTCTATTACCGACCAGCGCATCTATTTCCTTGAGAACGATGTCCTGGTGCGGTCTCACCTGTGCTCCACGGGCACCGAGTCCCACCCGACACCCCTGGGCGTCTTCTCGGTCCTTTACCACGAGTACTGCGCCGTGTCGGTGATATACGGCGGTGTCTACTGCTACTGGTGGATGGGCTTCGCCCCTGATACCGGGATGCACGCCCTCCCGTACGACCCGAAGTCGGGCACGTGGACGTCGGCCGACTGCCTGGGACACCGCGCATCCCACGGGTGCGTGAGGCAGGGTATCGCCGACGCGCAGTGGGCTTACCAGTGGGCACCGAACGGGACGCGCATAGACGTCATCGGGTACCACTGGACCTATGTCCCGCCGCCGCCCCCTCCGCCTCCGACCACGGGCGGCCACGCGAGCCAGGGCATCAACCAGGCCTCGAAGGAATGGTACTTCGCTGAGGGGTGCACAGCGGGCAACTTCGACGAGTTTATCTGCATGATGAACCCGACCGATAAGGTCGCCAACGTCAACGCCCAGTACATGAAGCCCGACGGCAGCGTCGTCGGTGGGTCATACACCGTGCAGCCGTTCTCGCGCTTCACCATCAACGTAGGCGACATCGGAGGGCTGGAGAGCACAGACCTTTCCACGCACCTGTCATCGGACCAGCCGATCGCGGCGGAGAGGTCCGAGTATTTTTATGAGTACTACGGGAAGAACGGCGGGACCGACTCTGCGGGTCTCTCGGCCCCCGGCAAAGTGTGGTACCTCGCCGAGGGATACACGGGAGGCGACTTCGACGAGTACGTCCTGGTCCAGAACCCGAACCCGGTAGCGGGGACCGCGCACGTAATGTTCATGAAGCCGGACGGCCAGACCTTCGTCCGTGACTACGCCATACAGGCCACCTCGAGACTGACCATCCACGTCGATGACATCCCGGAGCTCGCCGGCACCGACGTCTCGACCAGGGTAACCTGTGACCAGCCGGTGGTGGTCGAGCGCTCGCAGTATTTCAATTACTACGGCAGGGACGACGGCAACGCGTCGGCGGCGGTTGCTGCCCCGGCCAAGCAGTGGTTCCTCGCTGAGGGTTACACGGGCGACGAGTTCGACGAGTATGTGCTTATCCAGAACCCCGGGGCCGCGGCGGGCAAAGCGCACGTCACATTCATGTGCAGCGACGGGTTCACGATGACGAAGGACTACGACCTGGTGCCGAGGTCGCGATTTACCATCCACGTGGACGAGATCCCGGAGCTCGCCAGTAAAGAGGTCTCGACCAGGATAGACGCGAGCGTCGACGTCATCGCCGAGAGGGCGATGTACTTCACCAGCTACGGCAGGACCGGCGGCGCGGACGCGCCCGGGGTGTCCGCGGCCACGAAGTACTGGTACCTGGCCGAGGGCTACACCGGCGGGGAGTACGACACCTATGTCCTGATGATGAACCCGAACGCCACACCGGTTCACGTAGACGTCAACTACCTGTTGCCCGGCGGAGGCATCAAGGCGGCGGCGTACGATATCCCTGCCAACAGCAGATACACGGTCCACGTCGACGCGCTGGAGGGGCTGACAAACACGGAGTTCTCGACAGCGCTCACCGGGAGCCAGCCGATCATCTGTGAAAGGGCAATGTACTTCTCGATCCCTCGGAAGTGAAGTGATTGGGTGAAAGAGAGCAGGGCCCCGGCAAGCTCTATCTTTGCGCCACCCCGATAGGCAACCTGGAGGACATCACCCTTCGCGTGCTCGCGACCCTTCGCGAGGTCGACCTCGTCGCCGCTGAAGACACCCGCAGGACTCGAAACCTGTTCTCGCGCTACGACATACATACCCCCTTGCTCAGCTACCGGGAAGAGAACAGGGAGACGGCGGGGACGAAGATAATCGGCCGGCTCGAAAGCGGAGCGGACGTGGCGCTGGTATCTGACGCCGGCACACCCGGGATATCAGACCCGGGCCATCACCTCGTCGCAGAGTGCATTACCAGGGGAATACCCGTCGAAGCGCTCCCCGGCCCGAACGCCGCCATATCCGCGCTCGTGATATCAGGCCTTCCAACGACGCGGTTCGCTTTCGAGGGCTTCCTGCCGAGGAAGACGGGGGCCCGCCGCAAGGCGCTCGAGGCGCTCGCCTCCGACACGCGGACTCTCATCTTCTACGAGAGCCCGAACAGGCTCGCGGGGACCCTCGAGGACATCCAGTCCGTCCTCGGCGACAGGGAAGCCGCTGTCGCGCGCGAGCTCACCAAGAAGTTCGAGGAAGTGATGCGCGGCCGCGTCTCGATGCTCCGTGGCATACTCGCCTCGCGCGAAGTCAAAGGTGAGGTCGTGCTCGTGGTGGAGGGGGCCGCCCCGCCGCGTGTGACGCAGCTCGAGCGCCGGGCCGCGGTCGAAGAGGTCCTCCGCCTGAAGAAGGGCGGGCTCTCGCTGAAAGAAGCGGTGGGGGTGGTCGTCGATGAGATGGGCCCGGGGATGTCGCGAAGCGCGCTCTACAACGCGGCGCTCGAACGCACAAAGAAGTGATTAAACTTCTGGGGGTCTGACCCCCGGAAGTTTAGCGCGCGGCGCGCCCTAAAACTCCGGCAGGCCCTTCAACTGCGAGAGACAGGCCGGGCAGATGCTCTTGTTCTGGAACTTGTGGGCGACGTCGTCGGCGCCGCAGAAAGTGCAGCCTTCGCGGTGCGCGCGTATCAACAGCTTCTCGCCGTCCACCTCCACGTCGAGCGGGTCGCCCGGCTGCAGCCCCAGCATCTGGCGGTAGCCCTTGGGCACCACTACTCTCCCAAGGTTATCGATCTTCTTAATCAACTGGAATCTCCCCTCATACCTCTGTGCCGCCTACAGTCAATTCCGCTATCCTGAAAGTCGGCCCTCCCGTCGTCACGGGCACGCCCTGCCCTTCCTTGCCACAGGTGCCCTCCTCGAACGAGAGGTCGTTGCCTACCGCGTCGATGATCTCCAGCGTCCTCGGCCCGTTGCCGATGAGGACCGCGCCGCGGACGGCTCCTGAAATCTCGCCGTCCTCGATGAGGTAACCCTCCGAGACGCCGAAGACGTAGTCGCCGGTGGTCGGGTCCACCTGGCCGCCACCCATCTTTGCGGCGTAGAGGCCGCTGGCCGTGCCGCTGATGATGTCGGCGGGCTCGGAGTCCCCCGGCTCGATATAGGTGTTGCTCATCCTCGGTATCGGCACGTTGCGGAAAGACTGACGCCGTCCGTTGCCGGTGCTCGGCACCCCGTCTTTCATCGCGTCGTGTCGGTCGTACAGGTAGCTCAGCAGGACTCCCTTGTCGATTATGAGGGTCGCCTGCGAGGGCGTTCCCTCGTCGTCGTATTCGTAGGACCCCCAGAGCCCGCGCCGGGTCGGGTTGTCGGACGCGGATACTATCTCCGAGGCCACCATCTCGCCGATCTTGCCCGCATATACGCTCGCGCCCTTGTGCACGTGGTCGCTCTCGAGCCCGTGCCCGCACGCCTCGTGGAGCAGCACCCCTCCGGTGCCCGAGTTCATCACCACGGCCATTCGCCCGGCGGGCGACGGCCTGGCGCCGAGCATCACCAGCGCCCTTCGAGCGGCGGTCGCCGCGACCTCGGCGGGGTCATGCTTGCCGTAGAACTCCGCGCCCATGAGCTCGCCCGGTGCTTCCTGGCCGACCTGGATGATGCCGTCACGGCTCGCGACGACCTGGACGATCAACCTCGTGCGCGCACACGTGCTCTCACGGATCTCTCCCAGACAATTCGCCAGCAGCTCCTCATCGATGGAGGAGTTGTGGACCGCGGTCACCTGCCTGACATCCTTGCCCGCGCCCCTGCCGGCCTCGTCGCACCGCTTCAGATGCTCGACCACCACCGGTACCTCGTGCGCCCCGGCCTCGGTCTCGCACACCGCGCCAGGGGCGTTCCGCGCGGGGACCTCGATGCGGAGCGCGGTACCCTCGGTCGCGTACCTGAGGGCTTCTGCCGCCGTGCGCGCGGCCTTCATCAGGTGATCGCTGTCGATGATATCGGTGTGCGCAAAGGCCGCGAGGTCTCCCTTGATGACCCTCACGCCCGCGCCGCTGTCGACGCCCGCCGAGACGTCGTCGACCTTGCCGTCCTCGAAGCGCACGCTTGAGGAGGACCTTCGCTGACAGACTATGTCAGAGTATGTCCCGCCGCTTGAGAGAGCAGTCTTAGCGACCTCTACGGCGAGGTCTCCTTCGATAACGGACAAATCTGTACACCCCAGTCGTCCGGTTTCAGTCCGCCTGACATTTGAGGCTAATACAACGGGCTTTTACAAGCAACCAATTCTTTCCATTTTTTCCAGGTGATATTATTGGCTCACCTTTTCAACCGAAGAACGACAAGCGTCTGCAGGGACGGGAGGCCTTTGATGGGAACGGTCAAGTCATCGCTTCGAGTCGGTCGACAGGCGGTGCTCGCGGGCCGCGCGGTAACGGTCCTGACCGGCGTCATCGTCGGGCACGTCGGACACGGGGCGATGCTCAAGCAGGACATGCCGCGCATCGCCATGCGGTTGGGCTCGCGCTACGAGCACCTGATAATGCGCACGATCAACTTCCTCTCCATGCGCGAGTGGATATACAAGAACCCCGCGCTCGCGAGCCGCGTGGAATGGCTCAGCGACAAGGTCATGAGCGTGACGAACGGGGAGGTGCTGAACCTCGAGGAGGCGCAGGAGATGGTCGCCTCCATCATCGACTCCGGCTACACGGTCGCCACCGGGACGTGCCCGTGCCGGCGCGCGCGCAACCAGATCTCCGACGAGATGCCGAACAACACGGACATGGTCTTCGGCCGCTGGGCGGACACCTACCTCGAGACCTACCCCGGGCTCTACCACAGCCTCGGCCCCGCTGAGGCGAGAGACCTGCTCGATGAGTTCGACCGCTGCGGCTTCATCCACCAGGTGTACGGCTTCGGCGGGAAGCGGGGGGCGGCATACGTGCTCTGCAACTGCGACAAGGACATATGCATACCTCTGCTCGCGCAGAAGAGGCGCGGCTTCCAGGCGTTTCGCAAGGGGCGTTCCCGCGCGGTGATCGATGCGGCGGCCTGCCAGGGCGTCGAGGAGTGCGGCGCCTGCATCGAGAGGTGTCCGTTCGATGCGAGGTCGGCGTCCTCCAGCGGAAAGGCGTCCGTCGATGCTGAAGGATGCTTCGGCTGCGGGGTTTGCGTCGTCACCTGCAAGGGTCATGCGACGCAGCTGGAGCGAAAGAAAGGCGCGCAACTCGTCTACGCGCGCGACTTCGTGAGCTGAAGCTGCGGCGAGACGCCGGCGCTGCGCGACGAAGTTGCCGGCGAGACGCCGGCGCTACGACCAAGAATCATTCGTAGTACAATTCGTGCGGTAGACAGGCTTCCGGGGGGACCCGGTGGCGGTGAAGCGTGGAGGGGGACTATGGCCGAGGTGGATGCTCCCGGTGCCGCGACTCCCGAGTTCGGCGAGCACTTCGATGTCGTTATCGTAGGGGCGGGGATAGGCGGCCTCGCCTGTGGCGCGCTGCTCGCGAAAGAGGGCGCCAGCGTAATCATCATCGAGCGGCACGCCAAGCCAGGGGGTTTCGTCACCTCCTACGAGCGGAAGGGCTACCAGTTCCAGGTCCCCAGCATGATCGGCGGGTGCGGACCCGGCGGTGACATCACGAGGGTCATAGACCACCTCGGCATACGCCTCGACTTCGAGCGGGTCGAGCCTCTCATGCGCTTCGTCTATCCGGAACACGACATCACGGTCCCCACCGACATGGAAGAGTACTCCGAGGTCCTGAAGGAGAGCTTCCAGCCGCAGACCGCCAACATCAACGACTACTTCAAGACGCTCGCCTCGATCGGAAAGAGCATGGACCTGAGGATGCTGCGCCGGCCGCTCGGCTTCGGCAGCATGATGCGCGGCCTCGCTTATCCCTTCACCGCGCCCAGGATGCTCTCCTATATGATGACGGGCGCCACGCTGGATAAGATGCTGGACAAGCATTTCACGGACGAGCAGATCAAGACGGTCGTCGCCACGCCGTGGCCGTTTCTGGGCAGCCCGCCCTGGGAGCTGTCGGCTCTCGCGATGGTGGGGATGCTGCGCAGCTACGCGGACGGGGCATACGTTCCCGTCGGGGGTTACCAGGTCTTCGCGGACGCGTTCGCGAAGGCGTTCACGGACGCCGGCGGTACGCTGCTGCTGGGCCACGAGGTCACCTCCATCAACGCGGAGAACGGGCGGGTGAGCGAGGTCGAGACGGTGCCTCGTTCCAAGGTGACATGCGAGGCGGTGGTCAGCGACGCCGACAGCAAGCGCACCCTCCTGCGCCTCCTCGACCGCGAGAACTTCACCGGCACGTTCCTGGAGAAGCAGGACGAGCTGCCGGTATCGATGACGGGGCTCGTCATACATCTCGGGTTGGGTAAAGAGGTCGGAGAGGAGTTCGCGGGCGGCCCCCTGTTCTTCCAGCCTTCCTACGACGAGCATGAGATGCTGGATGAGGTGAGCGTCAAGGACCGGTACCCCGACCCGGCCAGGATCCGCTGGTCGATCATGTTCCCCTCGACCATCGACCGTTCGTCAGCGCCGGCCGGGAAGACCAGCATGGAGATCGTCGTCCCGTCGGTACCATACAACTTCATGCGGCGCTGGGGCGTGGAAGAGGGAGGCGTGCGTGGAGACGCCTACAACAGCATCAAGGAGAAGTACGCGGAAGTCGCGGTCGACGCGGTGACGCGCGCGTTCGGCGGACTTATCTCAAACGTCGAAGCCTACGACATCTCGACGCCCATCACCTACGAGCGCTACACCATGGCGATAGACGGCTGCTGGTACGACAGCGCTCAGACCGGCCGCCAGTTCGGGGCCAGGCGGCCCGGCCCGAAGACGCCCGTGAAAGGGCTCTACATGACCGGCTCAAAGTCGGTGCTCGGCGGGGGAGTCTACCCCTCCATTCTCTCGGGTGTGCTCGCGGCAGACTCCGTCACCGGGGGCGCAATGGGAGAACTGTTGGGCGGCTGACCCTGGCGCAACCGGGCGTGTCAGGGCGAGGCGGTGGGGTACTCGGGGTTGCCCTGCGAGCGCTTTCCCATGTCCAGTACCTTCTCGATCATCGCGAGCAGCATGACCAGCAGCAGCGAACCCACGGCGGGTATCACGATGATCGACACGTACCCCCGGGGCGTGGTGATGAAGTCCAGGAATGCGCCGAAGCCTGGGAGCTTCACCGCGACGCCGCCTATCACTTCACCGGCGGAAATCTTCCAGTTGTCGGGCGCGGGGTTGTTGATGCCCTGGGTGGAAAAGAACTTCACCCCACCCTGCTCACCGACCTGTACGACCTTGTGGATGACCAGGTCCTCTTTGTGCTCGGGGTCGCGGAAGATTATGACCTCGCCGACCTTGACGGTGTTCGGCTCGATGTCCTTGATGATCACCGCGTCGCCCTTGGAGATCTGAGGGGACATAGAGTTGTTGACCACGATATGGAACGGATTGAAGATCCGCTGCGCGATGATGAGCATGGCAAGCGAGAGCGCGACGATGACGAGGATGACGGCGGTGAACCTGACGAGACCACTGAAGATCCTGAATCCGAGTCTCCGTTTCATCGCACCTCCTCGAGACAGTTATCGACAGCCGACCATAAATGGTTAAAGACCCACTGGCAGATTCTTCAGGCGCGGTTACCCCGCGCTCGATTCTAACCCGAGAGGCTGTAGAATGGCATCCCTTCGCGCAACTCTCGGGTCACCAGTCCGTCTTCCTGGAGCTTCTCGAGGTGGCTGTCGGTGATCTGGAGGCCGGGGAACATCCGGGTGACTACGTTGGTAAAGAGCTCGTCGGTGAGCTCGACAAGAGACCGGGGCCCTTCCGCGAGCAGTTCGAGGAGACGGTTCTCCCGCTCGAGGATGAACGACCGAGTGGTCTCGATAGCGCCTTTGACGTCGGTTATCTCCCCTCCGTGTGACGGGAGGATGAGGTCGATGTCCAGGGCATCCAGCTTGTCCAGGCTGTTCAGGTAGCCCCTGGCGCCTCCTCCCGACGGGCAGTACCAGGCGACCACTGCACCGATGACGTCACCTGAGAGAAGCGTCTTGTTCTCGCGGTCGTAGAGCGAGATGTGGCCCGGCGCATGGCCGGGCGTGTGGATGACCTCGAAGTCCCTGCCGGCGAGGGACAGGACATCGCCCTCGTCAACGACGTCCGAAGCCTGAGCCGCTCCCATCGGGCAGAGGGCGCTGAAGTACTCGAGGATGCCGACGGGCTCGTTGCCGTCGAGCCGGTCCAGGTAGTAGTCCTTTATGTAGCACATGTCGAAGCTCTGGTTGAGCAGCTCGGTC
>Ga0209748_1000927_pt1 | contig 14821 bp, 14 predicted proteins | sample BarGraIncu00421A_FD_185490 | JGI IMG/M metagenome (GOLD analysis project Ga0209748, IMG submission 185490) | Arctic peat soil microbial communities from Barrow, Alaska - Barrow Graham LP Incubations 004-21A (SPAdes) (version 2) | ecosystem: Environmental > Terrestrial > Soil > Wetlands > Peat... | reverse complement strand
GAGCCGTACGGCCCGAGCGGTGAAGGTAGGCCTTCTCCTCGACCGGCGGGTCGGCATGCACCACGAGCGCCACGTCGTCGACGTGGATGCCGCGCGCAGCGATGTCGGTGGCCACCATCGTCGCCACCTTGCCGCTGTGGAAGGCGTCGAGGTTGCGCGTACGGGCGTTCTGGCTGAGGTTGCCGTGGAGGTCGACCGCGGGGACGCCCTCCTGGTTGAGCTGGCGCGCGAGCGCCTTGGCGCCGTGCTTGGTGCGCGTGAAGACGAGCGTCCGTCCAGGCGCGCTGGCCAGCTCGACGAGTACGGAGACGCGCTGAGCGCGGTCCACGTGCAGGACGTGGTGGTGCATCGTCGAGATGGGTGACTGGGCGGAGTCGGCCTGGTGGGTACGCGCGTCGTGGAGGTAGCGCCTGACGATCACGTCGATCGCCTTGTCGAGGGTGGCGCTGAAGAGCATGCGCTGGCCGTTGGGCGGCTCGCGGTCGAGCAGACGCTTTACGGCCGGCAGGAACCCGAGGTCAGCCATGTGGTCGGCCTCGTCGAGCACCGTGACCTCGACATCGGCGAGACTGGCGTGCCCCTGGGCGATGAGGTCCTCGAGCCGGCCGGGGGTGGCCACCATGATGTCGACGCCGCGGCGCAGCGCGGCCACCTGCGGATTCTGGCCGACGCCGCCGAAGACGGTCATCGTGGTGAGGTTGGTGGCCTTGGCCAGCGGCTGCAAGGCGGTATGGATCTGGCCGACGAGCTCGCGGGTCGGCGCCAGGATCAGCGCTCGGGGGGCGCCGCGCCTCGACGTACGCCGCGAGGCGGCGAGACGGGCGACCATGGGCAGCAAGAAGGCGTACGTCTTGCCGGAGCCCGTACGCCCGCGGCCGAGCACGTCGCGCCCGGCAAGGGAGTCAGGCAGCGTGGCCGTCTGGATCGGAGTGGGTTCAGTGATGTCCATGTCGGCGAGGATCGCCGCGAGGTTCGCGGGCACGCCAAGCAGGACGAAGTTGTTTTGAGAAGTCAAGGAATTCAGTCGATTCGGTCGGTGTCTCACCAGGCCGTTCCCGTCGGCGACGGGAGGAGTTCAGCGTGTGCCCTCACCGAAGCGAGGGGCGCGAGCAATGGGCCGCGCAGGAGCCCGGGGTAAGACTTCACGGGCTGCTGGTAGGAGAGCCTACCCTGTGACGCACTGGCCGAGTAATCCACACGTGGCGCGCTCCCGGCCCGAGGCGTACGGAATAGCCACACGTAATTGAAGGTTGAACTACTTGTGAAGAAGATCGGATTCCTGTCCTTCGGCCATTGGTCGTCCTCGCCGCACTCTCAGACGCAGTCAGCGGCGGACGTCCTCCACCAGTCCATCGACCTGGCCGTGGCGGCCGAAGAGCTGGGGGCCGACGGTGCGTACTTCCGCGTCCACCACTTCGCGAACCAGCTCGGCTCTCCCTTCCCCCTCCTCGCGGCGATCGGCGCCAGGACGAGCCGGATCGAGATCGGCACCGGGGTCATCGACATGAGGTACGAGAACCCCATGTACATGGCGGAGGACTCCGGCGCGGCCGACCTGATCGCCAGCGGACGGCTCCAGCTCGGCGTGAGCCGGGGATCGCCCGAGCAGGTCGTCGACGGGTTCCGGTACTTCGGGTATGACGCGCCGGACGGCCAGACCATGGCTGACGTGGCCCGCGCCAACACCGAGACGTACCTCAAGGTCATCTCCGGTGCCCGTTTCGCCGAGCCCAACCCGCGGCCGATGTTCCCGAACCCCGACAGTCGGCCGCTTGCGATCCAGCCGCAGTCGCCGGGGTTGCGGGACCGGATCTGGTGGGGTTCTGCGTCCAACGCGACCGGTGAATGGGCTGCGCAGCTCGGCATGAACCTCATGAGCTCGACGCTGAAGAACGACGAGAGCGGGAAGCCCTTCCACGTCCAGCAGGCTGAGCAGATCGAGGCGTTCCGTACCGCTTGGAAGGCCGCGGGTCACGACCACGAGCCGCGAGTCTCCGTCAGCCGCTCCATCTTCCCGCTGGTCACCGACGAGGACCGTGCGTACTTCGGGCACGACCTCGACTCCGAGGACTCGATCGGCGTCATCGACGACTTCAGGGCCGTGTTCGGGCGCTCGTACGCGGCCGAGCCCGACAAGCTGATCGAGCAGCTGGCCGGCGACGAGGCGATCGCGGCCGCCGACACCGTGCTGCTGACGGTCCCCAACCAGCTCGGCGTCGACTACAACGCCCACGTCCTCGAGTCGATCCTCACACACGTCGCTCCGGGTCTCGGCTGGCGCTGAAGGCCGCATCCGGGTCATCGGTTTCGGTGCGAGACCGGCACGATCCGCGCGACAATCAGCCCATGAAAGGGCGTATTGCTCTTGTGGCCCTCGCGGCTGCCGTACTGCTGATGGGCTGCGCGGTACCGCGCAGCCACACGAGCGCGTCCAGTCAACCAGCGACGTCCGCGTCGCAGTCGACCGCGAGCGCTCCGGCGGCCCCGACGGCCAGCGCCATTGCGAAACCGTCTGCGACCGCCGCATCGGCGGCCTGGACCCTCAGCATCAACGGGCTGGGGCCCCTCAAGCTGGGCACGACATACGGGGCGCTGCGGCAGCAGGGCTACGTGACCGCCGAGACCGGAGACTGCCCAGGGTCGTGGACCTCGCAGGCACTCCAGGACAAGGGCGTCTCCCTCTACCCGTCCGGCCAGGGCGACAGCGCCGTACTCATTGAAGTGAGCGTGACGAAGGCCACGTACGCGACGGTGTCGGGCGCGAAGGTCGGCTACACGATGAGTCAGCTGAAGCAGCTGTACGGCACGCAGCTGACCACCGAGACGAAGAACGGCAACGGCGGCCCGTTCAAAGTGGCGAACGTCCACATCGGCGCGCGAGAGATCGTCTTCTACTTCCCCTACGGCTCCACGATCGCCGATACCGACGTCGTCCAGGCGATGATCGCTCGCAACTGGAGCGCCGACATGATGGGCGAGTGCTAGGCCGTGCTAGGCCGTGCTAGGCCTTCCGGAACGCTCGGGAGCGGCCTCGACCACGTAGCATCGGGCCCATGGCCAAGGTTCCGTGGGCGCCGTCCCAGTCGAAGCTCGTCGATTCGCTGGTGGAGGTCGTGGTGCGGCACGCGCCGGAAGGCTGGGAATGGGCCCATGTCGAGGTCAACATGGTCGCCGAGCTCTGGTCTGGCACGGTGTCCGTGACCGCGGGCGACAAAGAGCTGTCGGGCGGGATCAAAGAGGGACAGGCCCTCGCGCTTCTCAGGGAGCTGCGGCACCGGATGTACGTGGCCGGCGCTGGCGCCTGGTACTCGATGACTCTCGACATCGATCCCGATCGAACGGCCACCGCGACGTACAACTACGACGACGAGCCCGAGTTCGACCCGGCGCCCGACGCAAGTGTCTATCTCCGCGATCTGCAGCGCTACAAGCGCAAGGACAACCACGTACCGCAGTGGCTGCGGGACAAGATCGACGAGACTCGCACTCCCGGGGACTCTGCGGCGGACAGCTTTGCGCGGTGGATTCAGGGCGGGCTCTGACATGCCTACCGACGACGTGACCTCCCCCGCCGACTTCTGGGAGGACCGGTACGCCTCCGCGGAGCAGATCTGGTCCGGCAAGGTGAATGACGCCATCGTCCAGGTGGTGTCGACTCTCACGCCCGGACGGTCGCTCGACCTCGGCTGTGGCGAGGGCGGCGACGTGGTCTGGCTCGCACAGCACGGGTGGGACGCGACTGGGGTCGACATCTCGGCAACCGCGACCCGTCGCGCTGCCGAGGCCGCCAGAGCCAGGGGCATCCCGGACGACCGGATCCACTTCGAGGCGGCCGACCTCGAGACCTGGAGCCCGGCCAAGTCGTACGACCTCGTCACGGCCAGCTTCCTGCAATCACCGGTCGAGCTGGCGCGCGCGGACATCCTGGGGCGCGTGGCTGAGCACGTGGTGCCCGGGGGGCGGCTATTGACCGTCGCTCACGCCGGGATGCCGCCGTGGTCGACGCATGCCCATCACCACGAGTTCCCCACGCCGGACGAGGAGGTCGCCGCGTTGGGACTCGCCGGCTGGGCGGTCGAGATCGCCGAGGTCCGCTCCCGCGAGGCAACCGGCCCGGAGGGCCAGCAGGCGGTACTGGACGACACGGTCGTCCTCTTGCGCCGCCCTTAGGGCGTCGCCCGACGCGCACAACCTTTGTGGCGCAAGATGGTGGCCATAAGGGTTGTGCGGAAGCCCTAAAGGTTGTGCGCGGCGATGGACGGTTACGGTGGCGCTGTGGATGGTGACGTGGTCAGCGACCTCAGGCGGCGGTACTGGTCGCTGGTGGTGACCGCGTGCGAGTGGCGCGCGTACGGGGTCGAGGCGCCCGAGGTCATGGCTGCCAGGGTGTTCGCGTCCCTGGACCACGGCAAGGTTGCCGACCTCCGCGCCCTGTTCCTGGCCGTCGACAAGGCGGTCGCCCAGGCGTACGTGACGAATGCGTCGCGACGGTCCTCCCTGGATGCGATCCGAGGGTTGACGATCGTCCCCCGCCGGGACGCTGCCCGACCGGCTGCACTGACGGCCCTGAGCTCTCTACGCGAGGGCGACCGGCGCATCCTGCAGCATTCCTACTGGGATGACCTGGATCCTGTCGAGATCGCCGACGTCCTCGGGACCGATCTCGATGTCGTCCATCGACGGCTGGACAACGCCACCCGTCGCTTCACCACACGGCTGGTGAAGCGGGGCGTACGGGTCGACGACGTCGCATCCCTGTTGGGTCAGCTCAAGCCGGGGATTCATCACCGACAGGGCTGAGCGTCAGCTAGCGCGCAGCCATTTCACCGTCTCCTCGAGGGCCTCGTGCCAGGGCGTCGGGGCGAGACCGAATCGCGCCTCAGCCGCCGAGGAGTCGAGCACGTACGGGGCCTCGAACGCCGGCGCCATCTCGTCCAGCTCGCGGATCAGCGGCGAGACGCGCATGAGTGTCTTGATGAGCCGTGAGTACGGGCGGGGCGTGTGAGCGGGTACGCCCGCGATCGCGGCAGCGTCGTGCGCTAGGTCCGTGAGCGACTTCGGCGGCGTGGTCGGTACGTGCCATACCCTCCCCCACGCATCGCCGGCCGGATCGGAGGCCGCGATCGCTGCGGCGAGGCGCCCGATGTCAGGCACGTACGTCCAGGAGTGGGGCGCATCGACGACCCCCATGATGTGGTGGGCGGTCTTCCCGGCGATCGCGGGCTTGATCGCGTACGTGTTGAGGTAGCTCATGCCCGCGCTCGCGCCCGGCCCGAAGTAGTCGGCCGCCCGGATCTCGACGGCCCGGATCCTGCCCGCACGGTGCGCGTCTTCCGCGTCGTGCCACATCTTCGCCCTGATGCGGCCCTTGTGCCCGTTCGGCGCTTCCGGGGTGGTCGACTCGATCATCGGAGTGCTGGGGTGGCCATACGGGTACAGGTTCCCGATGGTCAGCAGCGCCGCACCCGAACGTTCGGCCGCCTCGAGGAAACCTGCGGCCATCGGCGGCCACTTCTCGTCCCAGTCGGTGTAGGGCGGGTTGACGGCGTTGACGAGGACGTCCGCCCCGGTGGCGAGCGCGGCCAGCGCCTTCGCGTCAGTGGCGTCGACCTGGGCGGTGGTCACTCGCGGGTTCGGCGTCGGATTCACGCCCGGTCCGATCCCGCGGCCCGACCTCGACGCCAGCACGACGTCACCGCCTGCCAGCCCGATCTGGTGCGCGGTCCACTGGCCGATCCCGCCCGCTCCCACGACGACTGCCTTCATGGCTCCTCCTCCGATAACCGAGAACACTGTTCGCACATCAGTGAAGCACGGCCGGGCGCCGAATTCAAGAACACTGTTCGCACTTGAGATAAGGTGTTCCCATGACCGGCACGATGGGCGCCCGCGAGCGCCGCCGCACCGAAGTCACCGCCGCTCTGCTCGCCGCCGCCAAGCGGGAGCTGGCTCGTACGGGCGCGGCTGGTCTCTCGGTACGGGCGGTCGCCCGGGACATGGACATGGCCCCGTCGGCGCTCTTCCGCTACATCCGCGGACGTGACGAACTCCTGACATTGCTCATCGTCGACGCGTACGACGATCTGGGGGACCACGTCGAAGCGGTCGAGACGGCGGTGCCCAGGTCGGATCTGCGCGGGCGATGGTGGGCGATCGCGACATCCTTCCGCGAGTGGGCTATCGCGCATCCCCACGAGTACGCGCTCCTGTACGGGTCGCCCGTACCTCAGTACCACGCGCCTGCGGAGCGTACGACCCCGTCCGGTACTCGTGTCACGAACCTGTTGGCCGCGATCGGCATGGCGGATCAGGAAGCACCGCCCCATCCCGCGATCCCCCACCTGCCCGACGCAACGCACTTGAGCGCCCTCGCCGTCGCGGCCGGGGTGCCGACGATGGACGGCGCGCGGCTCGCGTCCGGGCTCCTCGCGTGGACGGCACTGGTCGGCGCCGTCTCGTCCGAGCTGTTCGAGCAACTGGGCGAGCCAGTCGCTCGCCTCGAGACGCTCTTCGAGGCCGCGGTCGCGCTGGGCGAGTGGCTGCTCTTCGGAGAGCCACAGGAGCAACCCGCCTGACCTGCCGATTCCACCGCAGCGGAAGCTCGGCTGGCAGATTCGTCCTAGAAGAGTGACAAGCAGTCGCCTGTCGGCCTGATCAGGGCAGGAACATCGGCTCGATCGGGTGGCGGGCAAGGGTGGCGAACATCGCCGCGAGGTGTTCCGAGACCGAGACCGGGTCGGCGCTGAGCGGTGCCTGGAGCTGGAGTCCCTCCCAGAGAGCGACGATGTCGATGGCGGCGGCCTGCGGGTCGATGGCGGCGGGCACCTGACCTGTGGCCTGGGCCAGTTCGATGTGGTGGGCGATCTGGTGGCGAAGCCGAGCGAGCCGTTCGCGGAAGTGGGCGCGGGCGGGGTGGTCCGGATCGGCGGACTCGGCGGCCAGCAGTGTGAAAAGCCTGGTCAGCCCTGGGGTCGCCTCGTTGCGGACAGCGATGCCCAGCAGCAGGGCGAGTGTCTCGTCGAGGGTGGTCGGTTCGATGTGTTGGAGCTCGTCGCGGTGCTCGAGAACGGACTGGAGAAGCAACGACTTCTTGGGGAAGTGGTGCAGCAGCGTCGCATGGTTGATGCCCGCCCGCCGGGCGATCTCGCGCACCGAGGTGCCGCCGTAGCCGGACTCGGCGAAGACATGGAAGGCGGCGTCGACGATGTCAGCCTTGGTCGCGCGTCCGGTCGCGTAGCCGACCTCCTCGAAGCTCTTCGCCATGATCTCGCCCCTCTCTGCGGCCTGACGCCGTCGATGGTGCCCTTTGGAGGACCGGACCGCAAAACGATCATGCTCCACTTCGATCACAATTTCCACCAAGTGGTTGACAACGGTTCCGACGCATACATAATGTCTGGACCATAGGCACTCGGAACATGGAGGTTCCATGACAAATCTCTTGCCGGCTACGGGTTTCGTCCCGAGTCAACTCTCACGCCGCTCGCTGTTCGCGCTCTCCGGGGGCGTCACCCTCGCGGGCCTCGCCGCCTGTACCGGCACCACCGCACCGGCCGCCAGCGGTAGCGCGGCCAGCGTGGGTGGGCAGACCATCACGTTCGGCTCGGGCGCCTCGGACGACGTTCCCAAGCGCGCCTACCAGGCCGTCTTCGACGCCTACGCCAAGAAGACGACCAACACGGTGAAGGTCAACACGGTCCCTCACAACGACTTCCAGAACAACATCAACAGCTACCTCCAGGGCAGCCCGGACATGGCGTTCACCTGGTTCGCCGGCTACCGGATGCGCTACTACGCCGCCAAGGGCCTCGCGAGCCCCATGGACGACGCTTGGGCCACGGTCGGCGCCAACTTCAGCGACGGTCTCGCGAAGGCGTCCACCGGCGACGACGGCAAGAAGTACCTGATGCCGATGTACAACTACCCCTGGGGCTTCTTCTTCCGCAAGAGCGTCTGGGCAGCCAAGGGCTACACCGTCCCGACGACGTTCGACGCGCTCAAGACCCTCTGCACCAAGATGAAGGCCGACGGCCTCATCCCGATCGCCTTCGCCGACAAGGACGGCTGGCCGGCGATGGGCACGTTCGACTACCTGGACATGCGACTCAACGGCTACCAGTTCCACATGGACCTGTGCGCTCACAAGGAGTCGTGGGACCAGCAGAAGGTCAAGGACGTCTTCGACAACTGGAAGGCGCTGCTGCCGTTCCAGGATCCGAACGCGCTCGGCGCGACCTGGCAGGAGGCGGCGCAGACGCTGGGCACGAGCAAGTCCGGCATGTACCTGCTCGGCTCCTTCGTCACCCAGCAGTTCACGGACGCCACCGTGCTGGCCGACATCGACTTCTTCCCGTTCCCGGCGATGGCTGTCGAGGGCCAGGATGCCGTAGAGGCCCCGATCGACGGCATCATGCTGTCAAGCAAGGGTGCGGGCAACGCCGGCGCCATGGACCTGATGAAGTTCCTCGGGACGGCGACTGCCGAGGACACGTACTACTCGATCGACTCCTCGAATCTTCCGGTGGTCAAGGGCGCGGACCTGTCGAAGCTCACCGCGCTGAACAAGAAGTGCGCCGACACGATCGCCGGCGCCAAGTCCATCAGCCAGTTCTTCGACCGGGACGCCCTCCCGCAAATGGCGTCCAACGTGATGATCCCCGCGTTGCAGGCCTTCGTGAAGGACGGGACGGTCGACACGGCCAACCTCGAGGCGCAGGCCAAGTCGCTGTACGCGAGCCAGTAGGCCCAGTAGGCGGTCAGCTATGACGACGATTGACGCTCCCGGCGCGCGCGTTCAGCGCGCGCGGGGGAAACGCCGCAGCCATCTGCTCACGGCGTCTGACAAAGCCACCCTCGGGGTGATGGCGGGTGTCCCGACGTTGATCCAGTTCGTCTTCATCTGGGCGCCGATGGTCCTCTCGATCCTGCTGTCGTTCGCGAGGTGGAACGGGCTGCGCCTGTCCGACATCAAGTCGGCCGGCTGGACCAACTACCAGTTCATCGTGAAGGACTACCCGCCGTTCTGGCCCGCGGTCGTCCACAACATCATCTGGCTGCTGTTCTTGGCCTGCGTGGCGACCCCGCTCGGCCTGCTGCTCGCCGTGCTGCTCGACCAGAAGATCCGCGGGTCACGCATCTACCAGAGCATCTTCTTCGTACCGGTCATGCTGTCGCTGCCGCTGATCGGCATCATCTGGCAGCTCATGTACACCCGCAACGAAGGCTTCATCAACAACATCGCCGGCACCGCCAATACGGCCGCGGCCGTCGACTGGTTCGGCAACTCCTCGGTGAACCTCTGGGCCGCTCTCATCGCCGCGACCTGGCGGCACGCCGGCTACATCATGGTCTTGTACCTGGCCGGGCTGAAGGGTGTCGACCCCTCGCTGCGCGAGGCCGCCGCCGTGGACGGGGCCTCGGCGAGCCAGACGTTCTTCCGTGTCGTCTTCCCCGCAATGAAGCCCATCAACATCGTGGTCGTCGTCATCACGGTCATCGAGGCGCTGCGCGCCTTCGACATCGTCTACATCATCAACCGCGGTACGAACGGCCTCGAGCTGATAGGTGCCCTGGTTGTCCAGAACCTCGTCGGCGAGGGGCAGGTGATCGGCATCGGCTCAGCGTTGGCCGTCATGCTGCTGATCGTCTCGCTGATACCCATCACCATCTACCTCAGCCGCGTCTTCGGGAAGGAGGACTGACGTGACGACCCAGATCATCCAACCGAAGAGGAAGCCCGCGTCCACCGCGTCCTCGAAGAAGATAGGGCGCCCCCACTACGGAACGCACCTGTTCCTGCTGGTCATGGCGGTGATGTGGCTCATTCCGCTGCTGTGGTCCCTGTACACGGCACTTCGTCCGTTCGCCGACACCAACAAGTACGGCTACTTCAGCATCGCCGGCCACTACAGCCTCGACAACTTCTTCACCGCCTGGAACCAGGCAGGCATGGGGAAGTACCTTGTCAACTCCGCGATCATCACGATCCCGACGGTGCTGCTGACCCTCTTCTTCGCGTCGCTGATGGCGTTCGCGGTGAGCCGGTTCAGCTGGCGGTTCAACGTGACGCTGCTCATCATGTTCACCGCCGGCAACCTGCTTCCGCCGCAGGTGTTGGCCGCGCCGCTCTACGCGATGTACAAGTTCACACCTCTACCGCTGTCGGTCTCCGACTCGGGGAACCTGCTGAACACGTACTACTCCGTCATCCTTACGAACACGGCCTTCCAGATCGGCTTCTGCACCTTCGTGCTGAGCAACTACATGAAGGCACTGCCCAAGGAGCTCAGCGAGGCGGCCCTGGTGGACGGAGCGTCCGTGTGGCGACAGTACGCCAACATCATCATGCCGCTGTGCCGTCCCGCACTCGCAGCAATGGGCACGCTCGAAGTCATCTTCATCTACAACGACTTCTTCTGGCCCCTGCTGTTCATCCAGAGCGGCGACCGCCTGCCCGTCACGACCGGCATCAAGAACCTCCAAGGCGACTTCTTGAGCAACTACAACTTGATCGCCGCCGGCGCCACGATCACGATCATCCCGACCCTGGTGGTCTACCTCCTGCTGCAACGCCATTTTGTGGCTGGGCTGACGCTCGGGGCGACCAAGGGCTGACGGTTCTGACAAGGAGAGATGCGTGTCCGCTATCCAACTCGGTGGCTGCGCGGTAGACGTGGACGCCTAGGTCGCATGGCCGTCGCGAAGCCGAGGTGGCGCAGCGTCTGGATGAACGACCACTCTCCATCCACGCTGCGGTGGAGCGCTTCGGGCGGGAGCATCTGAGAACCTCAGCCAGGGCCGGCCGCTGCAGACACGAGTCCGGTTTCCTTGCTCCGAGCTACGGGACAGAAAGTTACGCCACCGTAGGAAAGTCCGGCAGATCTGCTTGAAAATGCATCTTCCCTTGGTCGAAACGCATAGGCTGGCAACAGCGATCGGCATCCGCCCTTGGCTTTTGCGCCCGCCAGGTCGTGGGCCTCAGTGGGTGGTGACTCATGTCCATCGCATCTCCAATTCCCGGCATCCGGCGTCAGTTGCCCGATCGTCGACCGAATTCTGCGTCCGCATTCCCGGCGCTTGCCAAGGCGTTCCTCGAAGTGTCTGAGAAGGCCCGTGAGCAGGGTCTGCTGAAGCGCGCGCGGTGGTTCTACATCCTGCTGGGGGCCAGCCTCGGGGTCGCCCTGCTCGGCGCCGGCACGGGGTTCGTCCTGCTGGGCCACAGCTGGTGGCAGCTCCTCATCGCCGCCGCGCTGGGCATCGTGATGACCCAGATCGCGTTCCTGACCCACGAGGCCGCGCACCGCTCGATCTTCACGAGCGGGCCAAGGAACGACCGCCTGGCCCGGCTCCTTGCGGCTGGCGTCGTCGGGATCAGCTACTCCTGGTGGGACTCCAAGCACTCCCGGCACCACGGCAACCCGAACAAAGTGGGCAAGGATCCCGACCTCGCGGCCGACACGATCTCGTTCATCGAGGAAGACGCCGTGACCGCGACCGGCCTCCGCCGGTGGATCACGCGACGGCAAGGCTGGTTGTTCTTCCCACTGCTCAGCCTCGAAGGCATCAACCTCCACTACCAGGGGGTGAAGCACCTCATGCAGCGCGGACCCGTACGGGGTCGGTGGCTCGAGCTGAGCCTGATCGCGGGCAGGTTCGTCGTCTTCCTCGGCCTGCTGTTCTGGCTGCTCCCCTTCGGGATGGCGATGGCGTTCCTGGGTGTTCAGCTCGTCGTCTTCGGGGTCTACATGGGCGCCTCCTTCGCCCCCAACCACAAAGGCATGCCGATCATCGGTCCCGACGAGCGCCTCGACTTCTTCACCAAGCAGGTACGCACATCGCGCAACATCTCCGGGTGGTGGGCGACCTGGGTGTTCGGCGGGCTCAACTACCAGGTGGAGCATCACCTCTTCCCGAACATGGCCCGGCCGTACCTGGCCCGCGCCCGGGTCATCGTGCGTGCGAAGTGCGCGGAGCTCGACGTCCCGTACACCGAGACCACGATCTGGCGCTCGTACGCGATCGTCATCGCCTACCTGAACCGCGTCGGCCTGGCGGCTCGCGACCCGTACGAGTGCCCCATGACCGCCACGTTCCGTCGCGGCTGAGGCAAACCCCTGCTTGGATGCCTCTATGGCAATGCAGGAGTGGTACGGACGGGCGAAGCTGGGGATCTTCCTTCACTGGGGCATCTACGCGGTCAACAGCACGTCCGAGAGCTGGGCCTTCTACCTTGGCGAATGCTCATGGGACGACTACTACAGACAGGCCGCAGGCTTCACGGCGAGTGCGTACGACCCTGATGCCTGGGCAGCCCTGTTCGCCGAGGCCGGTGCCCGCTACGCCGTACTCACCACGAAGCATCACGACGGCGTGGCGCTGTGGGACACACAGATCGCATACCCGGGCGGCTCGACCTACTCGACGGTGACCGCGACGCCGGCGGGCCGCGATCTCGTCACGCCGTACGTGGAGGCGCTGCGACGCGCGGGCATCAACGTCGGCCTCTACTTCTCCCATCTCGACTGGCACCACCCGGAGTACGCGACGATTCGGCCGCCGGCGGACGCGTTCCACCCGGGGATGCTCGAGGACCGCGAGAACCGGTACTCGTGCCCGCCTGAGGGCCAGGAGGACCACGCGGCCTGGGACAGGTTCCGAGCGTTCCACCGGGCGCAGCTCGGGGAGCTCTGCGCGTACGACCCGGACATCCTCTGGTTCGACGGCGCCTGGGAACGCACCCCCGAGCAGTGGCACATGGCCGAGGTCGCGCAGTTCCTTGCCGACCGCGCGCCCAAGGCGGTGCTCAACGGCCGGATGGGTGGGTACGGCGACTTCGCCACCCAGGAGCAGGCGCTGCTCGCCACGCCGCCGGCCGGTCCCTGGGAGCTGTGCGTCACGGTGAACGACTCGTGGGGCTACAAGGCGCACGACTCCAACGTCAAGAGCGTCCGCCAGCTCGTACAGCTCTTCGTCGAGGTCTTCGCCGGTGGCGGCAACCTGCTGCTCGACGTGGGCCCCAAGGAGGATGGCACCATCCCGGAGGAATCGGCGTCGCGGCTGCGTGAGCTCGGCGCGTGGATCCGGCGCAACGAAGAGGCGGTGTACGAGACGGAGCGGGGCCTGGGATTCGGCTACTTCGACGGTCCGACGGCCTTGTCGCGGGATCGGAAGACGCTGTACCTGTACCTGTTCGGGCTGCCCCAGGAGTTCGTCGTCATCAAGGGCCTCACCACTCCCGTCGCCCATGCCCGGGTCGTCGGCACCGGCACGGGGCTGGACCACCAGCGCGTCGGCGGGCTCCACAAGGCGGCCGGCTGGGAGTACGTCTTCGTCGACCACACCACACACACGGCCGACATGGACCCGTACTGCACGGTGATCGCCTGCGACTTCGACGAGCCTCTCGAGCTGGCTCCGACGGACCTGTCCTTCGACTGAGGGTCGAGCGGCGGTTCAAGACCGCTGCAGGTACGCCAGTACGGCCAGCACGCGTCGGTGGTCGGAGGCCGACTCGGCGAGGCCCAGCTTGGCGAAGATCGCGCTGACGTTCTTCTCGACCGCGCCGACCCCGATGACCAGGCGCGCGGCGATGTTGGCGTTGCTGCGGCCCTCGGCGATGAGCTCGAGCACCTCGCGCTCGCGCGGCGTGAGCTGTGCGAACCGATCGCCCGTAACGAGGCGGCGTACGACCAGCGGGTCGAGCACGGTACCGCCGTCACGCACCCTCCGCACCGCGTCCGTCACCTCGTCCAGCGACGCGACCCGGTCCTTGAGCAGGTAGCCGACGCCCCCACGGGCATCGGCGAGCAGCTCGTGCGCGTACACGGTCTCGACGTACTGGCTGAGCACCAGCACGCCGACCCCCGGCACTTCTCGCCGGATCTCCAGCGCTGCTCGGATGCCCTCGTCGCGGTACGTGGGTGGCAGCCGGACGTCCATCACCACGACGTCGGCGGCTGCCTCACGAACCCTCGCCACGATGTCCCCGGCGTCTCCGAACGCGCCCGCCGTCACGTACCCAGCCTCGTCGAAGAGCCGCACCAACCCCTCGCGGAGCAGGAGCGAGTCCTCGACGAGGACGACGCGCAGGGGCTCGGTCACGGCGTCAGGCTATCGGGGTCGTACGCAAGGGCACCGTCACCTCGACACGGGTCGGGCCACCCTCGGGGCTCTCGACCGTGAGCTGACCGCGGAGCCCGGCCAGCCGCTCGCGCAGTCCGGCGAGGCCGTGGCCGTCGACGAGGGTGGCGCCGCCGTGGCCGTCGTCCGTCACGGCCATGCGGAGCCGTTGCGGCTCGTCGTACCGGAGGTTGCCGGTGAGCTCCACCGACCGTCCGCCGGAGTGCTTCGCGGCATTCGTGAGCAGTTCGGCCACGACGAAGTACAGCGCGCGGGCCGTGTCCGCCGGTACGACCTCGTCGATCGCGGGATCGAGGGTGGTCGTCACCGTCAGGGGGCTGTCCTGGCCCAGCTGGGTGAGCGCCGCCGTGAGCCCGCGGTCCTGGAGCAGTGGCGGGGCGACGCCGCGCGACAGGGCGCGGAGCTCCTCGAGAGCAGCCTTGGCCTGCGTCTGCGCCTCCTTGGTGATGGCGACCGCTTCGTCGGTCTGGCCGGCCGCGACCCGGCGCTCGACGGCGGCCAGATCCATCTGCAGCCGTACGAGGCGCTGCTGCGGCCCGTCATGAAGGTCACGCTCGAGCCGGCGCATGGCACTGTCCTCGGCCTGGAGCGCCGCCACCCTAGCGGCCGACTCCTGCCGTACCTCGGCCGCGAGATCGTCCGACGGCCAGCGGCCGAGCAACGCCGATGCCAACCCGTGGTG
>Ga0209748_1000926_pt1 | contig 14825 bp, 14 predicted proteins | sample BarGraIncu00421A_FD_185490 | JGI IMG/M metagenome (GOLD analysis project Ga0209748, IMG submission 185490) | Arctic peat soil microbial communities from Barrow, Alaska - Barrow Graham LP Incubations 004-21A (SPAdes) (version 2) | ecosystem: Environmental > Terrestrial > Soil > Wetlands > Peat... | reverse complement strand
AACCTCTACGGGAATGCCCGCATATTCCTCAATCATATACTCACCCACCATACCGGCGTATCTGGCAGTCCCACAGGCAATGATAATAATTCGTTCTATCTCGCGCAGTCTGTCCTTCACTTCTTCGAGGCCACCCAGCTTGACGTCGCCTTCGGATATCTGGACTCGTCCACGCATCGAATTTCGTATCACGTCTGGCTGTTCCATAATTTCTTTCAGCATATATGTGTCGTAGCCACCCTTTTCTGATTCCTCTAGAGTCCATTCAATTTCACTGACTTTGCAAGCGAGCTTGTGATTACTAAGATCCATTACTTCGAACCTATTCATATGGACATCCGCGATTTCACCGTCATTTAGATACACCACCTGTTTCGTGTGGCCAAGTATCGCTGACGCATCTGAGGCAACAAAGTTTTCACCTTCGCCGACGCCGAGGATAAGTGGACTACCAAGTCTGGCCGCCACAATTCTATTCGGTTCATCTGCATGAATAACTGCAATACCGTAGGTACCCTTTACCTTTTTCAAAGCATCTTGTACGGCACAAAGTAAATCTCCGCAATACAATTCCTCAACCAGATGCGTCAGAACCTCGGTATCCGTATCGGAAATAAATTTATGGCCTTTCTTTGCAAGGCTAACCTTGATCTCTTGGTAGTTTTCTATAATTCCATTGTGAACCAGGGCGATTTTGCCGTCACAGGAAATATGCGGATGCGCATTTATCTCTGTCGGCTCCCCATGGGTCGCCCATCTGGTATGACAAATACCTGTTGTTACACCGACCTCCGGCTTTAGCTTCTTTTCTAAATTGGCTATACGGCCAACAGCTTTAGTAACTTCAATTTTGCCATCATGGATAAGCGCCATTCCAGCAGAATCATAACCACGGTATTCTAGCCTTTTTAGACCCTCCAGGAGGACTAATTCTACATTCTTTTTACCAACATAGCCGACTATTCCACACATACAGGCTCCTTTTTACTAGAATATTCTAACATAAAACTAGCTGTTTTCGTGGATTATAACTTTTTTCACATAAGGAGTAATCGTATTTGCAATCTCCTTTAGTTCTTCGGGACCAAAGGACTTTGCGTCTGCCAATCCAGGATCTAGAGTTATCTGCGATCTAAAGCCCTGAATTGTATATAATTTGGCCCCATCTATTAATTTGCCGATTAAAGCAAAATCACTAACATTGTGATATTTTGGTAAAACCGTTGTTCTAAATTCATAAGGTAACCCGCTCTTCATAATGATTTTAATACTTTGTTGAATAACTTTTGTATTCGGATAAGCACAAATATCTGCATATTTAGCAAGTGGACCCTTGATATCCATAGCGATATAGTCAATAAGTTTTAAGTCTATAAGCCTGCTAAGTTTTTTGGGATTTGAACCATTGGTATCCAGCTTTACCGCGAAACCGATGTTCTTGATTTCGGCTATAAACTCTTCGATGTCGGGCTGGATTAGCGGTTCACCACCAGTTACAACAACTCCGTCGAGCTTCCCCACCCTAGTTTTCAAAAAATCCAAAACTTCATCGGTCTGGATTCTAAATTCTGTATTCTCAATTCCTATAAGATCGGGGTTATGGCAAAAACCACAGCGAAAGTTACAGCCCTGCGTAAACACAACGGCTGCAACTTTACCTGGATAGTCTATCAGACTAGATTTTACTAGACCCGCGATCTGCATTCTATTCGCAGCCGCAATCGTTAACCTTAAACTCTACCCTATCAGCGTATTCGGACTGCTTGCCCTCGTTCCACTGGTTAACCGGCCTGATGTAACCGACTACACGTGAATAGATTTCACACCTGGTTCTCTGTGCTTCCATGTTGGCTGCCTCTGACATATTTCCCCCTTTAAGTTGTTATTACTAGCTGTTCCTTATAGCCAATTTCCTCATCACAGGTTGGACAGAATTCGTGTTCCCCGTTTAGGTACCCGTGTTTCGGACAAATGGAAAACGTTGGTGAAAGCGTGAAATATGGAAGATGATAATTCTCGGCAATCTTACGAACCAAGGTTTTTACCTGTTCGGAATTATCTAGACGTTCGCCTAGGAAAACGTGCAACACAGTGCCGCCGGTGTATTTAGTCTGCAAATCATCTTGTAAATCCAACGCCTCAAAAACATCATCCGTAAAACCGACCGGTAGTTGGGTTGAATTGGTATAATACGGTTTGGCACCCTCCCCTTTGAAAGTGGCAGTATTGGCAACTTGGATGTCAGGGTACTGCTCGGTGTCTCTCTTTGCAAATCGATATGTGGTTCCCTCACCAGGAGTGGCTTCCAAGTTGTAGATATGACCGGTTTCTTCTTGATATCCAGCAATTCTATCTCGCATGAAATCCAGGGTTTTTACGGCAAATGCGTGACCCTTCTTGGTAGTAATGTCTTCCTGCTCAACAAAAAAGTTTTTGATTGATTCATTCATTCCGAGCAACCCAATGGTTGAAAAATGATTCTCCCAGTAGGTACCAAATCGTTTCTTGACCTCAGAAAGATAGCTCCTGGCAAATGGGTAAAGCCCGTTGTCCATAAATCTCTCTAACATTTTTCGTTTGATTTCCAGACTCTCCTTTGAGAGATCCATCAGATGCCCAAGCTGTTTGAAATAATCTTCTTCTGTCTTGGCATTATAGCCGAGGCGAGGCATATTGATTGTTACAACCCCAATACTACCAGTCAGTGGATTAGCACCAAATAATCCTCCACCGCGTTTCTTAAGTTCACGGTTATCTAAACGCAAACGACAACACATACTACGGGCGTCGTCTGGGCTCATGTCAGAGTTTATAAAGTTTGAGAAATATGGAATACCATATTTGGCCGCCATCTCCCATACTGGATCCAGACTCTTATCTTCCCAGTTGAAATCCTTGGTAATGTTGTAAGTCGGGATAGGGAAAGAAAAGATGCGCCCGTTGGCATCACCCTCAAGCATTACCTCAGCAAAGGCCTGATTCACCATATCCATCTCGGATTGAAAGTCAGCATATTTCTCTTTTTGAACCTTACCGCCTATAACTACATTTTCCTGAGCCAGTTCCCCGCTTGCCGCAAGATCCATTGTAATATTGGTAAATGGCGTCTGGAAACCAACTCTCGTCGGGATATTCATTCCAAACACGAATTCTTGCATCGCCTGCTTCACCTGCTTGTAGTTCAGATCGTCATATCTCACAAAAGGTGCGATCAGGGTATCGAAACTCGATAGGGCCTGAGCCCCGGCACTCTCGCCCTGCATCGTATACATAAAGTTGACAGTTTGATTGAGAAGCGCCTTGAAGTGCTTGGCTGGTTTCGAATTTATCTTGCCTGGCACACCACCAAAACCACGGACAATCAGGTCTTTCAGATCCCAACCACAGCAATAGGTAGATAGAAAACCAAGGTCATGGATATGTAGGTCAGCGTTCTTGTGAGCATCACGAATCTCGTTTGGATAAAGTTTGTTCAGCCAGTATTTCTCGGTGATCTGTGCCGCAATAAAGTTATTCAGTCCCTGGAGACTATAGGTCATATTAGAGTTTTCTTTGACATACCAAGTGTCCTCGCCGAGGTATTCCTCCACCAACTTGTCGCTGTCAGTGAGTACGGTTTTGCGTAACTCCTCATGTTGGCGACGGTAGACGATGTAGGCCTTGGCCGTTTCTTCAAATACAGAATCCATAAGCACGTGTTCAACAGCATCTTGAACCTTCTCAACGGTAGGCAAATTGTCTGCATCAAACTGACGATTAAGGATGTCAATAATACGCTGGGTTAGTTTCTCTGCAATATCGCGGCCAAATTCATGAGTGGCTTCACCAGCTTTCTCTAGAGCTGTCACGATACGCTCTGGTTCAAACTTGGTAAGGGTGCCGTCACGCTTCTCAATTTTTACAAATTTCTTCCTAGTTAGATCCTTTTTTGATAGACCCAACTGTTCCTGCTGGATTTCGTCTTTTACCACTGCCTCTGCCCTCCTGATTAGTAAGTTACTTGTTTATCTTTAATTTGTTCAGTTCGCTCGTAAATGCTTCCAGCGACTCGAACTTTTTATATACACTTGCGAAACGGAGGTAGGCTACCTCGTCTAGGTTAAGCAAGTTTACCATTACCTGGTCCCCCACTAGTTCACTACTGACCTCATTTTGACCAGTTGAGTGAAGCTCCTTCTCAATCTTCTCAATTGCTGCCTCTATAGCTGGCTCTGCTACTGGGCGCTTCTCTAGAGCCCTGTAGATACCCGCAGCCAGCTTATCTCGGTTAAAGACCTCTGTATGACCGTCGCGCTTGCGAACCGTGAGCGTGGGCACTTCTAGGCGTTCATAGGTAGTGAAACGAAAGCCACAATCAGCACACTCACGTCTGCGTCTGATAGCCGGTTCGTTCTCTATATCACGCTTCTCAATGACTCTTAAGCTTTCCGATTTACATTTTGGGCAGATCATACTTTCTCCAGACTTAAGCGCTAGATGTAGCGTAGTCTATCTATCTTAGTACGCCATATATAGGGTGTCAACTATTTTCTTATCCACAATTTTGTATACCATTTTCACACTCAAAAATGTCTTTTCCACAAAGACTTATAAACAAACAAAGTTGTAAACAGTATCAAAAAAGGGGCTCATCGAGCCCCTTTTTTGATTATTCCATTCGTTTGCGTATGAAGGTTGGGATCTCCCAGTCGTCGTCACTATCTTCCTCGAAGCTTTCTTTTTCTGGCTCCAGGCTAACTGTGCGAGTAGGTGTATCCAATGGTTGATGACTCATTCGTGGGCTGAGTGGATTATGCATCCCTTCAAAACCAGTCGCAATCACCGTAACACGAACTTCACCAGATAGAGCTGGATCAATCACAGCACCGAAGATAATGTTGGCCTCAGGATCAACTGCGTTGGTAATTACTTTAGCAGCCTCATCAATCTCGTACATACCGAGATCGGTACCACCGGTAACGTTGAACAGTACACCCTTGGCACCGTTGATAGAAAGTTCTAGAAGTGGTGAGTTGATAGCCTGCTTTGCAGCTTCCATAGCCCGGTTTTCACCGCTACCACGACCAATACCCATCAGGGCTGAACCAGCGTTATTCATAATAGTCTTCACGTCAGCGAAGTCGACATTGATCAGACCGCTATCTGTGATAAGGTCAGAAATACCCTGAACGCCCTGACGGAGAACGTCGTCTACCACCTGGAAAGCATCTAAAAGGGTAGTTTTCTTATCTACAACCTGTAGCAATCGATCGTTGGGAATGGTGATGAGCGCGTCTACTTGCTCCTTGAGAGCTTCTAGGCCCTCTTCAGCAACACGTTTGCGTTTTTCACCTTCGAAGCCAAATGGCTTGGTGATAACACCCACTGTCAGTGCGCCTACCTCACGTGCAATATTCGCAACGATTGGCCCAGCACCAGTACCAGTACCACCGCCTGCACCATAAGTGACAAAAACCATGTCGGCGCCCTTCAGCGTCTCGAAGATTTCTTCGCTTGTCTCTTCAGCAGCTTTTTTACCAATCTCAGGATCAGAACCAGCACCCAGCCCCTTAGTAAGGGCCTTACCGATGTGTAGCTTCTTGTCAGCCTTCGAACTGTGTAGTGCCTGTGCATCAGTATTGATAGCAACAAATTCGACACCCTTAAGCCCTGCTTCGATCATGCGATCGACACCGTTGTTGCCAGAACCGCCAACACCGACTACTTTAATGCGTGCAAATGTTTCCATATTTGGTTTGACTTCGCCCATTTGACCTCCTTAGGTCTTTAGTAAAATTAACAAAGCCATTGTACATAATATTTGTTCAAAAGTAAAGTATTTTAGTTTTTTGTATAAAAGTTTTATTCAAATTAAGGCAGAAAAACCTTGAAAACGTCTTTTACCTTATTATAGAAAGTAGTCACTGTTTTGCTGCCACCGGTCTTTTCGCCCTGTTCGTACGAGTAAAGCATCAGGCCAACAGCAGTAGAGAAACTGGGGTCATAAACCTTCTCTGTCATACCCTGCAGAGAGTGTGGTTTGCCAATGTTGACTGGCAATCTAAAGTAAGATTTGGCTAAATCATCTATGCCATCTAGCTTAGCGCCACCACCAGTAAGGATGATGCCGGCTGGAAGTAAAGTATCACAATTGATCCGTCTTAGCTCGTCTTTAACCAGGTTGAATATCTCTTCAAGGCGCGCCTGGATAATCTCTGCAACGTTTTTACGAGTTACGACGGCTTCCTCGGCAATATCAATAGCTGACAGGTCAATTCTGTCTTTTTCATCCACATCTGCGCTCACTGCATAGCCATACTTCAGTTTCACCTTCTCGGCGACGTCTACAGACGTTCGAAGACCAATAGCAATGTCATTTGTGATACTAGCCGCCCCAATAGGGAAAACTTTGGTGTAGAGCACGCTATCATCGATAAATACGGTGATCCCAGTAGTTGTAGCACCAATATCTACCAGAACGCAACCAAGATCACGTTGTCTCTTGGTAACAGACGATTTGGCTGCGGCTAGTGGTGATGCGACGACATCTTCTATGGCCACACCCGCCTGAGTAACGGTCTTAGTAAGATTTTTCAGAGCCTGCTGAGAGCCGGCAACTAGGTGAGTCTCAACTTCCAGACGGACGCCAGTCATGCCTAGTGGATCTTTGACAGCTTCACCATTGTCTACATTATAAAAACGAGGAATAACGTGCAAAATTTCCTTGTTTGAAGGTATCTGAACCGCCTGAGCAGCATCCTCTGCACGAACAATATCGTTACGGGAGATCTCGCCATCTGCACGTGCCACAGCCACCACGCCCTTGGAATTGATTGAGCTAATGTGACCGCCATTTATATTGATAGTGGCCGATACGATCTGAGAACCGGATAAGCCTTCTGCCATCTCTATGGCTTCAGAGATTCCACTAACCGTCTCTTCAATCTCGGTAACAACACCCTTGCGAACGCCAGTAGTCCGAGAAGTACCTATCCCAATAATACCAAGCACGCCCTCATCATCGGGCTCACCTACCACTACTGTTATTTTGCTTGATCCAACGTCTAAACCGACGTAGTATTCTTCTTTTTTGGCCATTTCACTCTCTTAACCTTGATATTATAAAAACTATTTAGGCTTGCGTCAATATTTCTGGCCCGTCTGGGTGTATCCAGACGGTGTGTTCAAAGTGCGCTGCCATGCCACCATCCTCAGTGCGGTAGGTCCATCCGTCCTTGTCTAGGACTACTTCGTATGTTCCGGTAGTTACCATGGGCTCAATAGCCAGAGCGCCGTTTGCCTGAATCTTTGGACCATCTGAGACCCTGCCAAAATTCGGGATATACGGTTCTTCGTGAACATTTTCCCCTATAGCGTGGCCAACAAGCGTTCGAACTACTGAAAAACCATGAGATTCTGCATATCGCTGTACTTCATGACCAATAGCTCCAACGTGATTGCCTGGTTTGGCTGCTTCGATACCGCGCATTAGAGATTGCTCAGTGGCAGTAATCAAACGATGCGCTTCGGCGGAGATATTACCTACACCAAAAGATATGGCCGCATCCGTGTGATATCCGGCTAAATGCACTCCAAAATCTAAAGAAACAATATCCCCGTCTTTGATTGCGTAACTACCAGGTATGCCGTGTACAACCTCATCGTTAATGGAAACACAAACGGAAGCTGGGTATCCTCCGTAACCGAGAAAAGAGGGTTTTACACCGTACTTTAGGCAAAGTCTATTGGCCAGATCGTTGATTTCGGATGTAGTCATGCCTATCTGGACCGATTTTTTGATATCCTGTAAGATCGTGCCGAGTATCTTGCCCCCTTGGCGCATAGCGGTAAGCTTTTTATCCAAGTTCGCCCTCCAATTGCTGCCGAATATCACGGGCAACATCTGCAATAGACTGGTCCCCATTCACTTCGATTAACATATATTTATTACGATAATAGCTGATCAGAGGTAAGGTGTTCTCCAGGTATGTCTGGACGCGTTTTATGATCACTACAGGCTCGTCATCAGCTCTTCTAATGGGCCTTCCGCCGCATTCGGCACACTTGATCGTCCCAATAGTGATATTTGCACCACAGAGCGAGCAAACCATCCTCCTCGAGAGCCTTTCAACGATTGCTTCCTCATCTAGACTAATATAGATAACTTTATCTAAAACGCGATCGTGGTGCGCTAACGTTTCGTTGAGAAGTTCCGCCTGATGAAGCGTCCGGGGAAGTCCATCAAAGACTACGCCAACATTCTTCTCTAGTGAGTCCAGTTTCTTTTGCACTTCCGCAAAGATAAGCCCGTCATCGAGCAAACCGCCCTCACTGACCACTTTTTTACATTTATCACTTTTGGCAGCCAACGCTCTAGCGATATCACCAGCAGAGATTACTTCAAGCTCCATATAGCTCTTAAGCTCCGCCATCTGCGTGTCCTTGCCTGATCCAGGAGGCCCTATGATTACTAAATTCATCGACGTATACCAACCCTCTCAAGTATTATCTTTTCCATTTTTTGCATCGTTTGCTCCTCAGATAGCTCTGCATGGTCATACCCAGCAATGTGTAGTATGCCATGGACAAGCAACAGAGAAATCTCATCTTCGAGTAATTTCCCCTCTGCCTGAGCCTGTTTCTTTGTAAAATTATAGCAGATAAAAACCTGCCCCATAAGAGGCATGTCATCAAGACTAAAGCTCAGTACGTCCGTAGCCTTATCAACGTCTCGGTAAACCCTATTCAATCTTGTTATCTCGGCTGTAGAGACTAATTTCAGTTCAATCTCAGCACTTTGTATACCCAAAACAGAAAAAGCGGCCTCAGCCACTTTCTCGAGTGTTTCCCTGGAAACTTTATAGGTTGTACCGACAATTCTGAGCACTACGCCAACTTTGATTTAACAATCCCTGCCACACTCCCAGCATCTGCGGCTCCGGCAGCCTTGTCTAGCACCTGCTTGATCACTTTGCCCATGTCAGAAATAGTCGTAGCACCAGTAGCAGTGATTGCCTCATCGACAAGTTTAGTAAGTTCTTCTGTGCCGAGCTTCTGCGGTAGATAACCTTCGATAATCGTAAGCTCAGTCGCCTCGATGTGCGCGAGATCTTCACGATTTCCAAGTTTGTACTGTTCAATTGAGTCACGACGCTGTTTGGCCTGTTTCTCCAATACCGACATAGTCTCTATATCAGTCAGCTCATGCCCCAGCGCAATTTCCTGGTTCTGAAAGGCACTTTTGAGCATGCGAAGGGTAGAAAGCAACTCAGCGTTTTGTGCTTTCATGGCAGCCTTCATATCTTCGGTGATTCGATCGGATAGCGTCATTAGAATCCTTTCAACATCAAATTCTTGGTCTTAGTATCTTTGCGTGCCTTCTTGCGAATGGCGATTGTACGAGCCTCTGTTTTGGAAATTTCCTTCTCGAAATGTTCTTTACGCCTTGCCAATGGCAAAGTACCGGCTTGTTGAACCTTGCGGTTAAAGCGACGAAGTAAGCTATCAAAATTTTCATGGTCTTTACGGGTTATTGCTTGCAGAGTAATTCACCTCATTTCAAATGGAATGCCAATATTTTAACACAAAATACGGCTCCTGGGAAGTATTGGATCCCTCCTTCCCCCTGAAAAATCACAAAGTCCCAAGGACCAACTATCGTCGACATCGGTAAATACTAGCTTGGATAACTGTATTTACCGAGAAGACGAAGGAAGTCTGATTTCTCTTGAACTTTTGGTTACTTTGCTTTCGAGAGAAAAGTAACAGGAAACGTAAGATATCCTCGCTTTCGCAAGGATGACAACGGAAAGAGATTGCTTCGTTCCTCGCAATGACGAGGAAATAGCCTTGACACAAGCCAGCATTTGAGATAAGATAGCACCTTGTGCCACAATAAAGGTATTGACAAATTTAAATACTTATGTTATTATAGTACGTTCCATAGAAATGGAACTGTAATCTGGTTGGGCTAGATTACGTGAGGGTAGAAAGAGAGGTTCGTTCATACCTAATGGACAAAAAGACTATTACTGCCATGCTGATTGCCTTCATGGTAGTAAAAACCCCAGTTTCACTGGGTGAGGTACAGGCTTATGCCAGTGCCCAAGTTCCAGAGGCAAACGCCGTCAGCGAGGTGCATATTGCTGAAAACATCAACACAACATTACAAACACCACAGATATTGACAACAGAAGAAAAAGCCCAGTCTCAGATGGTCGAGTACAGGAAGCAACTAGAAATAGAAGCTGCCCGTATCAAGGCCGAAAATGAGGCTAGGATCGCTCGAGAGAATGCCTCTCGCATTGCTAAGCTACAATCTGTCGGTCTTTCCGGTCAGTTTATCGCTCAGTACATAAACGCTGAAGCCAAGTTTGGTGTCCCATGGCAAGTGATTGCCGCGGTCCACTACACTGAAACTGGTCAGCGTGGCGATACCGCCATCAGCTCGTATGCTGGTGCTCAGGGTCCTATGCAGTTTATGCCTAGTACTTTCCGTGCATACAGCGTCGACGGTGACGGTGACGGAGTTGCCCAGATCGGTGACGTCGATGACGCCATCTATACTGCGGCCAACTACATGGCTTCAAACGGTGCTGCAAGTGGTCAGGTAGTCAACGCCCTATATCGTTACAATCACGATTATGGCTACGTCTACCATGTCCTAGGCATCGCTCGTTCGCTCGGTTACACCGGGTAAAGAAAAGGACCTCGCAAGAGGTCCTTTTTAATTTCGAATTTTGAGTTTCGATTACGTTTTGGGTACTCCTGCACTTACCGCGTGCCAGAGATATAGGATAAAGGTGTATAGCTCACCAAATAGATTCTTTAGTACCGGATAGATTACTGGTAACAGTACTATAGCCACAATCATGAAGAGCCAATTCGCCGATATCAGCATGAATAGCGCTACCACGATTGAGATCAGGATTATTAGAGAAACCAACCAGTGAGTAGACGCCGGGAAAAGTCCCAGAAACCGATTGTAAAAATCGATAAAAACATTAGCATTCAGCAACTTCGCAAATGCGCTTGAATCTAAATTCACATACCCTCCTTGTTCGCCTTATGGCGGACTATTTTTGCTTTAGTTTGTGTTTAATCTCGGAGATTACCGATTCCAATGTCACGACTTCTTGTGTACCAGAATTCATTTCTTTGATAATCACCGTGCCATCATATGCCTCTTTTTGACCCATGATAAGAGTGTATTTGGCGCCAATCTTATTAGCCACGGCTAACTGATTGGAGATAGAGCCTTTGTCTAGGCAGCCTTCGGTGTCAACGCCACTATTCCAGAGGTCATTCATGAGGCGGAAGCACTTCTTGCGAGCCTCGTCCCCTATCTGAGCTACAAATACGTCTCGTTGTTCTGTGACCTCCACACCGTCTTTGATCTGCTGAATCTGTTCTACGGTTCTATCGACGCCACCAGCAAAACCGAGTGCAGGCGTAGATTGTCCGCCGAGTATTTCAACCAGTTTGTCGTATCTACCACCACCACCGAGTGCATTCTGGGCACCATCTTTTTGATTCCAAATCTCGAAAACCGTACGAGTATAATAATCCAGGCCACGAACAAGACGAGGGTTGATTTCGTAAATTATCCCAATCTCATCTAGATATTCCAGCACTTCCTTGAAGTGATCGTGACAAGCCGTACAAAGCGAATTGACAATTTTTGGAGCTTCCTCGGCAAGCAGCTGACATTTCTTCCCTTTGCAATCTAACAAGCGGAGCGGATTCGTAGCCAAGCGCTTCTTGCAATCTGGGCAGAGATCCTTCTCGTTTTCTTTATAATACCTAGTCAGTTCCTTTAGATACATAGGCCTACATTCACTACAACCGATGCTGTTGATCTGCATCGAGAGAGTATCTTTCAGCCCTAAACTGTCATATATACGGTATGCAGTGGTGATGACAACTGCGTCAGCGAGAGCCGATTTGTCCCCGATCATCTCAAAGCCGAATTGCCAAAACTCACGGTATCTACCGGCCTGGGGGCGGTCATATCGGTACATCGGTTCAAAATAGTATAGTTTCACTGGCTGGGCCCAGCTCTGCATTCCGTTCTCGAGATAAGCACGTACTATGGATGCGGTGCCTTCTGGGCGAAGTGTCAGCGAGTTGTCGGACTTGTCTTTGAAGGTATACATTTCCTTGTCTACGATGTCACTGCCTTCGCCTACCCCGCGAATAAAGAGATTCGTATCTTCAAATACTGGTGTCGTAATCTTGGCAAAACCAGCTGAACGAACTATGGATTCAAAGACTTTTTCGACATAATCAAAATATGCCTGCGTATCAGGTAATAAGTCCCTCGTCCCTCTCGGTGTTTGTATAATCTTTTTAGCCATAACTCCTTAGTTTTATCACAATGAGGCTTCCTGGTAAAGGCCTACTTTTGGATAACCCCAGTAACTCCTTCGATTTTACGCAGTTCCGGTAGTAAATCCGTAATACGGCTAGGATTGTCAGTGCGAATAATCAGCGAGACAATGCTCGACCCTTCCTTGTCGTGGACGTTATCAATTTTCACTATATTGATCCTCTGCCCAGAAATCTTCGCTGTGATATCACGTATAAATCCGACCCTATCCCTACCAGTAACCGTAAGGGAAAGCTCTATCTCGGCCGTCGCATCAAAGTTGATATCAATCACCTTCTCCTGCGGACTAGTAAGCAGATTGCGACAATCCGCTCTATGGATTGTGATACCCATACCCTGAGTGATAAATCCCTTTACCACGTCGCCCTTCTTTGGTTTGCAACATTCTGCGTACCTAATAAGAATGCCATTGAGATTATTCGAAACACTATTAGGTTCCGTGTTTGCGGGCTTCCGCTCGCTCTGTCTCTTCTCATCCAATGCCAGGTATAGCTTCTGGCCCACCAGTTTCTTGACAATCTGGCGAGAAGTTACGGTGCCGTCCCCTATAGCCGCCAGTACATCTTCCCAAGTCTTCCAGCCAGCCACACCGACAATGTCTTTGATGCTATCTAGGGATATTTCTTCTTCAGTTAGATTGAATATCGCCAGCTCGTCTGCGAGCAGTTTGTGTCCAGCTTCGATATTCACGTCACGATTTAGGTGTTTGTACCAGCTGCGGATGTTCTGTTTGGCCTTTGCAGTGATTACAAAATCTAGCCAACCACGGGGTGGACCACTTTTATCGTTCTTTGGCGCCAGGATTATTTCCACTACATCACGATTGGCAAGCCGTTGATCCAGATTTACAATCGATCCGTTTACCTTAGCCCCACGACATCTATGCCCCACCTCCGTATGCAGCTCATAGGCAAAGTCCACTGGTGTTGCACCGTCTGGGAGATCAAAGATTTCACCTTTTGGTGACGAAACAAAGATTCTGCCCGCGAAAAAGTCGATATTTAGAGATTCTGCTAGCTCCTCCGTCGCAATGTTCTTTTGCCAATCCATGATCTGGTTGACCCATGAAAGTTTCTCGCCAGAGGCGAATGAAGCCTTACCCTCGTACGCGGCCTTTTCTTTAGTTGCTGCATAATGCCAGTGCGCCGCAACACCGAATTCGGCCTCTTCGTGCATTTCCTGAGTCCGAATCTGAATCTCTGTGATGTTACCGTCCATACCAAAAACGGTGGTGTGAAGTGATTGGTAGCCATTTGGCTTTGGCACCGCAATGTAGTCCTTAATGCGGTATATAAGTGGCTTAAAGTGTTTATGGATAATTCCGAGTACCTTGTAACAATCCTCTACCGAATCAACCACGATGCGAACGGCCATAATGTCATAAATCTCCGAGATATTTCCGTTTACTTTTTGAAGCTTCTTATAGATGGAATAAAGGTGTTTTACACGTCCGTCAATCTGTGCCTTTATACCTTCGGTTGTGAGCTCATTTTGAATAAATTTTTTAATCTTTCCCAGGTAATGTTTGCGTTCTTTGGAGCCGCTCTCAATAAGTTCTTGCATCTTGCGATACTCTACTGGACTTGCATATTTGAAGGCGAGATCCTCGAGTTCGGCTTTCATACTACCCATGCCAAGCCTATCAGCTAGCGGCGCAAATATCTCTAGCGTCTCCCTGGATATACGCTTCTGATCAGCCACTTTGAGAGCGTCCAACGTGCGCATATTATGGAGCCTATCTGCAAGTTTGATAATAACCACACGAATATCACGGGCCATCGCCAAAAAGAACTTACGCAAATCTTCGATCATTGATTTAAATTTAGCTTCTTGGATGTCATCAGATGGCAACTTTGAAAAGTCAATTGAGCCAAGGTTAGTGACACCATCGACTAGCTCAGCAATCTTACTACCAAACTCGTGTTCAATGTCTTCTTTCGTGGTATCAGTATCTTCCACGACATCGTGCAGGAGCGCTGCTGCGAGGGTATCAGTATCTAGATCTTGATCTGCGAGAATCATAGCAACTTCATATGGATGCGTTATATACTCCTCGCCAGAAAGTCGCTTTGTACCTGCATGCTTTGCCGATGCGTATTCGAAAGCTCGCTTCACAACCGCCGTATCGGCAGTTGGATCATATTTCCTTATTTTGGCGAGTAAACTCTGTATTTGCATTATTTATCTCCGGATTTAGCCAGGTCAATTAATCTGAATTCTGGACTTTTGCGATTGTTCCACTCATTTATCTCTAGTGTAACCACCATATCATATGTATCACCCACGCTTAAGTCTAGCTGCTCACCATAGCCGAAAGCAATACCTGCTAGTGGGAACCCGTCCTGGTCTATGCGCAACTTCAGATGAACAGCCGGATTCCCAACCAGTCTGGCCTCGGTAATACTTACTTTGTTTAGTAGAAACAACGGCTTGGTATTTTCCCTACCATAAGGTTCCA
>Ga0209748_1000918_pt1 | contig 14875 bp, 9 predicted proteins | sample BarGraIncu00421A_FD_185490 | JGI IMG/M metagenome (GOLD analysis project Ga0209748, IMG submission 185490) | Arctic peat soil microbial communities from Barrow, Alaska - Barrow Graham LP Incubations 004-21A (SPAdes) (version 2) | ecosystem: Environmental > Terrestrial > Soil > Wetlands > Peat... | reverse complement strand
CTCCACCGTGGCCGGTCTGGCCGCAGCGTTCGGGAGCGGGGCGATGACCAACTCGATCGACGACCTCGGACAGGCCGACGTCGTGCTCGTCATCGGGTCGAACACGACCGAGGCGCATCCGATCATCGGCATCGAGCTCAAGAAGGCGGCCCTGCGCGGGACGCGGATCTTCGTGGTCGACCCGCGGCGGATCCGTTTGGCCGACCACGCGGAGAAGTGGCTGCCCGTCGACCCGGGCGCGAACGTGGCGCTGCTCAACGCGATGATGCGGGTGATCCTCGACGAGGGCCTCGCCGACGAGGCGTTCATCGCAGCCCGCACCGAGGGCTTCGAGGAGCTTCGCAAGCTCGTTGCCGGCTACGACCTCGACCGTGCGGCCGAGCTGACTGGCGTGAGCGTGGAGGACATCCGGGAGCTGGCGATCGCCTACGGGTCGGCCGAGCGCGCGAGCATCGTGTTCGCGATGGGAGTCACGCAGCACGCTTCGGGCACCAACCAGGTCCGGGCGGTGGCCAACCTCGCGATGATGACCGGCAACGTCGGGCGTGCAGGTACCGGGGTGAACCCGCTGCGTGGCCAGAACAACGTCCAGGGCGCCTGCGACCTTGCGTGCCTGCCCGACTGCCTGCCCGGCTACCAGCCGCTGACGGAGGAGTCCGTCGCCCGCACGTGCCAGTTGTGGGACATGGAACCCGAGCTGTCCGCCGAGCCGGGACTGACGCTGGTCGAGATGATGGACGCGGCGCTCGCCGGCGAGGTGAAGGCCATGTACATCATGGGAGAGAACCCGGTCATAGCCGATCCCGACCAGGCGCACGTGCTCGAGGCGCTCTCCGCGCTCGACTTCCTCGTGGTGCAGGACATCTTCATGACCGAGACGGCATCGTTGGCCGACGTCGTGCTGCCTGCGGCGTCCTTCCTCGAGAAGGACGGCACGTTCACCAACACCGACCGCCGCATCAAGCGCGTGCGGGGCGTGATCGCGTCGCCCGGCGAGGCGCTTCCCGACGGTGAGATCGTGATGCGACTGTCGCGCCTGCTCGGCGTCGAAGCCGACTACTCCTCGGCGAGCGACGTCATGGACGAGATGGCCATGGTCACGCCGCAGTACGGCGGCGTGAGCTACAAGCGCCTGGAGGCCGAGGGCGAACTGCGGTGGCCGTGTCGCGACGCCGACGATCCGGGGACGCCGATCCTGCACGTCGGGACGTTCACGCGCGGACGCGGCGCGTTCGCGCGCGTCGACTACGAGCCCACGCCCGACCGCGTGACCGCCGACCGCCCGCTCGTCATGACGACCGGCCGGCACCTGTGGAACTTCCATACCGACACGATGGTCAGCCGCAGCGAGGGGCTCAGGGAACTCAACGACCACGGCTACGTCGAGATGAGCCGGGCCGACGCCGCGGCGCTGGGGATCTGCGACGGGGACCGCGTCGAGGTGACCAGCAGGCAAGGCTCGGTCGAGACGGAGGCGCGCGTGCCGCGACGCGGAGGGCCGAAGCCCGGAGTGGTGTTCATGCCGTTCCACTTCGCCGACTCACCCGCGAACCGCATCACCGGGACGGACCTCGACCCCACGGCGAAGATCCCGGAGCTCAAGGTCACGTCGGTGCGGGTGCGCAAGGCGACACCGGAGTAACCGGTCTCGGGCATGGCTGGCGTACCATGTTCCCCGTGCGGTGGGCAGTGGGGGACAGCCTTCTGGAGCGTCCGGACCCGGCCAAGCCGGACCGAACCATCCTCGGCCTGCGGATCGGCAGCGTCCGTCTCCGCGAGGATCTTGCCGACGCGAACACGCGTCTGAGCGCGATCCTCGACACGATCGATGACGCGTTCGTCTCTGTGGACGCATCGTGGCGCTACACCGTCGTCAACGAGCGCGCGGCCAAGATGCTCGGGCACCCGGCCGACTTCCTCATCGGCAAGCGGATGGACGACCTCTTCCCCGACGCCGCCGGCTGGCCTCACTCCCGCACGGTGATGGAGCAGCGGGGTAGGGGTCGCGGCAGCCGGCCGGCGAAAGCCCGACGCGCTCGGTCGCACCGTCCATCGTCCTGCGCGTCACTCATCACTGCCCGATACGCCGCCCCCCGTCGCGGGCATCTAGTCCCCGTAGTGGACTTCGCGCCCGGGGCGCGAGACGCAGGACTCGATCGGCAGGGGGCCGACATGTTGATCCCGCAGGAGTCGTTCAACAACCAGAGCGTGCTCGACATCTACAAGGCCGCCTACGTGGAAGCGTCGATGCAGGACGATGGCGAGATCAAGGCCGACATGGCGGGCGTCAAGGTGTTCGCGAACGTCGACCAGGCTCGCTCGTTGTTCACCGTCCGTGCGCTGTTCGCCGCCCGGCCGGGTTCGGCGCGCACCGACATCCTCGAGTTCTGCAACGGAGTGAACCTGGCGCTCATCATGATCCGCGCGTACGTGACCGCCGAGACCAACGTGATCGTGTTCGACCACACGACGGACACGAAGGGCGGCGTCACGGGCGAGGAGGTCATCGACGTCACGCGGCGGTTCGCGGACCTTATCCGCGGTGCATGCGCGCTCGATGCCAAGAACGTCGTGGCCTAGGCGGCATACGCCATGCCTGACGCGCCGGGGATCTCCGCCAACGCACGTATGTTGCTGGACGCAGCGGGGCGTGCGGCGTCCACGCACGGGCTTCCCGTGCCCGGACTCAACCACTGGATGTGCGCTGTTCTCGGCAACTGCCGGGGCATCGCCGAGCGCGTCTCGCCGGGCTACGACTTCGTCGCGGTCGAGGCCGCGTGCACGTCCGCGGCCGACGGGGGCGACGCCGGTCCGGCCACGGACGAGGCCGCCGTCCTGTCAGCGGCACAGGCGCGCGCCGCGTCCCGGGGCGGGACCGAGGTCACGCCGCGCGATGTCGTGTCCGCGGTGCTCGGCCTGGCCGGATACCCCGTGGCCGCAGAAGTGCCCACGCAGCCGGTCGCTTCGCAACCGGCTGTCCCGCGGGCGGCCGAACCGTCGCCGGTGCCGGAAGGCGCGCCGCCGCCGGTCCCCGCTCCCGATCAACCCTCGCCCTCGAAGCCGACGCCCACCATCGAGCAGTTCGGGCGCGATCTGACCCGCGAGGCCCGCGAGGGCAAACTGCAGCCGATCTTCGGCCGGGAGCGGGAGGTCGAGACGCTTCTGGAGGTGCTCTGCCGCACCGTGAAGCGCAACCCGCTGCTGCTCGGCCCGCCGGGCTGTGGCAAGACCGCCATCGTCGAGGAGCTCGCCCGGCGTGTGGCGAAGGGCGAGGTACCCGCGTTCATGCACGACGTCCGGATCCTCGCGGTCGAGACATCCTCGCTCGTGAGCGGCACCGGGATCGTCGGCACCTTCGAGGAGCGCGTCCGGAAGATCATCGACGAGGCCTCGCAGCCCGACGTCGTGCTGTTCCTCGACGAGGCGCATACGCTGGTCGACGCGGGCGGGAGGTCCGGCGGCCTCGCCGACATCCTCAAGCCCGCGCTGTCGCGCGGCGACCTGGCTCTGATCGCCGCGACCACCGACGACGAGTACCGGCGGCTCATCCAGCCCGACGGCGCGCTCGAGCGTCGGTTCCAGCCCGTCACCATCACCGAGATGAGCCCGGACGACACCCTGCAGGTCCTCGAGCTGCGGCGCGACTACCTGTCGGCCAAGCGCGGCGTCTCCGTCTCCGACGACGTGCTTCGCCACCTCGTGAACTTCGCCGAGGAGAACCTGCGCAACCGCACCTTCCCCGACAAGGCGCTCGACCTGCTCGAGCAGTGCGTTGCGAACGCGGTCAGCCACGAGCGCCCGACCGTGCCCTCCGCGGACGCCGAGGCCGTCGTCACGCGGCTCGTGGGGCTCCCGGTCGCTCCCGAGACGGCGCTCGCGGACCTGTCGCGGCAGCTCACCACGATCCTGCGACTTCCCGCCGAACGGGCCGCGGCGATCATGCAGCGCCTGTCGACGACGGCCCGCGGACTCGACCTGCACTCCTGGAGGCCGAACCTGGTGGTCGCGCTGACCGGACCGGGGGTCGGACAGGCCGACGCATTGGCGCGGGTGTTCGCCCGGACGCTGTACGGTTCCGAGGAGCGCGTCGTCATCCTCGACCTCTCACCGATCAAGTCGCCGGAGTCACTGAGCATGCTGGTCGGCTCGCCGCCCGGCTACATCGGGTTCGGCATGGCGCTGCCCATCCATGACCTCGCGCGCACTCCCTGGACCGTCGTGATCGTACGCGGCCTCGACGTCTGTGACGCCTCCGCCTCACAGGTGATCGCGAGGGCCCTGCGCGACGGCTACCTCACGGACGCCTCGGGGAAGCGCTACTTCCTCAGCGACGCCGTGGTCCTGCTCCCCGCGTCATCCGACGAGGACCAGCACGTCCATCGCCCGCTCGGGTTCGGAGTGGCGGGGGGAGAGGGCGACGCCTCCGCCGAGCGGCGGCTGCTCGAGACCCTCTTCGGCGACTCGGCGGACCACGCCGACGTGCTCGTGAGCGAGCTGTCCCTCGACCCGGACGCCGACGCGGCCGCGTGGCTCACGGGCACTCTGCTGCCGGGCATTGCCGGGCGCTACGCGCGCCACGGCGTCGATCTGACGTGGGAGCCCGCGGTGGTGGAACGGCTGGCTGCGCTCACGGCGGGTCTCGACCGCCACGAGGCGGAACACGTCGCCGAGGACTGGATCGCCGCGGCGGCGATGGCCGACGCCGACCATCAAGACGACGCGCGGCGGGCGGTCAGGCTCAACGTCGCGGACGGGAAGTGCGTCGCGGGACCGCCGGATGCGCCCGTCGTCTAGCCGAAGAGGAAGTGCCAGATCTGGAGCCACCACGGCAGGCGCGGGGCCGCGGGATGGAGCGGTACCAGCGATGCGGGCGCGGTGCCCATCACCGAAGGCGTTGTCGCCGCGGTCGCCGCGGCCGCGAGCTTGGCCGCGACCCTCTTCTTCGCCGCGGCGGCACGGGCAGCCGCCGCACGCTTCCGGGCCACGGTCCTTAGCGCAGCGGTCTTCGAGGTGGTGGTCGAACCTGAGCCCGCAGGCGTTGTCACGCGGTGGCATCCCGAGCGGCCGTGTCCGGGCGCCGGGTTGCAGGTGTTGCCGGGATGACCGACCGCGGTGGTCGGCGCCGAGAGCAGCGCGACACCGAGGCCGAGCGCGAACGCGGACGAGACGATCGACGCAATGAGTCGCTTCACTTGAGGTCCTTTCAGGGTCGGACCCCACCGAAGAGCGCGGTGCGTGCCATCGCCGGTCACATGAGAGGACCCTCAGGGGAGCCTCACGCGACCTTCACATCGCGTCTCGGACCATCCGCGCCCCTTCGACACACGTTTGACAGCGATCGGAGCTCATCCTCGAAACGGGTATAGAGTCTCCGCGAAACGCCCCGCCCGGCGCATCCAACGCGCCGGCCGCCCACGCGCGAGCGTCTCCGCAGCGTTCGGGCTCGGCTCCGGAGGGAGAGCCGACTGACTGAGGGAGGCAGCATGAAACGGTTCGGTGTGGCGCTCGCGATGGTGCTTGCGACGGTGCTCGTGGTGCCGGCGGTGGCGATGGCGGTGGAGCCCGTTCCCCTGGAACCCCCTACACCCCCCGCGACGATCCAGACGATCACCGCGCACGTGCCCCTCGTCGTGCCGGGCGGCTGGATCGCGGGCAACCGCGGACTAGCCATGAAGGGGCCGCAGTTCACCCAGTTCTACTTCACGATCACGAGCGTCTCGGGGCCGACGATCGGGTCGGTGGCTGCGCGCTGCACGCCCTCCCAGTCGAAGCTCTACTGGCTTCCGGGGGTCGTGCACGCCACGCCCGAGATGGCCGGTTTCGACCTGACACCGTTCAACTCGCACATCGGGGCCAAGCCCTACTCGAAGGAGTGGGCGTATCCGATCCCGGATGGGCTGGCGGCGGGCGACTACAGCTTCGTCGGTGGCTTCATACAGACACGGTCGGCGATCGACCTGTTGCTATGGTTCGAGGGACAGCGTTCGCCGTATCGCATCCCCGCATCAGAGGCGCAGGACGTCTTCGTGTGGGATATCCACGTCGACTAGCGTGACCGGTCAAAGGCACGGCCCAGGTCGTGGGCGCATCCGCGACGCGGGCCGTGCTGCGTTCGCGGTGACACGCGGCGGACGTCCGCCGCGTGTCACCTTCCGGCTCCAGTCCGCACGGGTGCTGGCGGTGCTCGGCGCCTCCCCCCTACAATGGGCCGGTCCGGGAGCAGGGCCCGGGGCGTCGGCGCCCACGGGCGCGATGGTCGGGGGCTTCGTGATCGCAGTCAGCCATAGCGTGGCGAGCAGCGCCTCCGGGCCCGCGCTCGGCAGAGCGCGCTAGCCGATGGTCAAGGAGCGGGATCTTCGTCTCGACGTCCTGAAGGCCGTGGCCATGTGCCTGGTCGTCCTGGGCCACCTCATCCTCTTCGCGTACCACAACGATGCGACGCGCGCCCCGGTCCCGCTGGCCGACGCGTTCTCCCTGCTCTCGATCCTCGATGTCCCGCTGTTCGTGTTCGTCTCGGGCTACCTCGCTCCGCCGGAGCCGGGCGGGCGCTGGCTGGGCCGCCGGGCGCTGCAACTGCTGGTGCCCTACCTCGCCTGGAACGCGGTGATCTGGGCGATCACCGACCGGACCGATCCTCTCGGCTGGCTGCTCGGTGCGGCGGTCTGGCTCGACCAGAAGTCGAACCCGGTGTGGTTCCTCTACATGCTGTTCGTCCTGAGCGCCCTGTGGGTCCTTGTGGGCCGAAACCGGGTCGTTCTGCTCACAGTGGCGATGGCATGCGTGGTCATGCCACTGCAGTTCCTCCCGTACTTCTCGATGCGCTACATCGTGGTGCTCTTCCCGGTGTTCGTCGCGGGACGCCTGGTCGCTGAGCGCAGGTTCGAACCGGGACCGTGGGTGTTGGTCGCCGCCGCGGCCCTGCTCGCGGCGAAGTGGTCCGTGCCCGGGGCGAACCTGCTGTGGTGGCCGCCCGGCTGGGCGGCGTCGACCGCCGCCGCGGGCGGCACGCAGGCGCTGTGGCTGTCCGCCGGCCTCACCGCGCTGCGCTTCGCCCTCATGCTCGCGTTGATCGGAAGCGCGATGTACCTGGCGCGCCGCGCCCGGTACGGGGCGTGGCTCGGCGCATTGACCCTCGGCATCTATGCCGCTCACACGCTCTTCATGCCGACGTGGGTCCCGGGTGGCGGCGTGGCGGCTCTCGCGGCCGGATACGCGGTCACCATGGCGGGCGCGATAGGCGTCACGCTGCTCCTGCGCCGGTCGCGGTGGGGGTGGTTCCTGTTCCTGGGGAGCGGCCGCCCACCCTGGCGCACAGCCGATCCGGGGCACTCCACGGCCTGAGATCCCGGCAGGAGCGGCGGGGCGGCTTCGATGGTGCGAAGTCGATCTATGAGCAAGTGTGAACAGTCGCGTTAGGCGCACGATTTGCAGGGGATATTTCTCGCCAGACGCGCAGGGCACCGCACGCACGCCGTGGTCGGTGCGTTCGTGGAGGTTTCCAGCTGGGTTCAGTACATGCGGCAGCACGGGAAGTGGGGATGAGCCGGACATGAGTACTCGCAAGATGTGGTTTGCAGCGGGCGTGGTGGCACTCGTCAGCGCGCTCGCGTTCGCGACGTCGGCCTACGCCGCGATCGGTTCGTCAGCGGCGCCGAAGGGACCGACCACGCCCGCGAGCGTGGTGTTCCAGAAGCGCCTCACCTATCTCGACCGGCAGGCCGCTGCGCGACGCAACGCAGCGAACGCCAAGAAGACACCCCTGAGCACCCTGCTCAAGTCGACCATCTCGGCCGCGCTGCTGCCCCTGGGGCCGCTCGCGCCGGTCGACTACTTCGGCATGGCGAACTACGCGAACAGCGAGCTGCCGTCGCTCAATGCGTCGGGCAACGTGGTTCCCGGCACCGGAATCCGCAAGTTCGTCGACTCGCTGCCGGGGCTCGGGTACGCGAACCGCAACAACCTCGGGCAGTACATCCCGCTGGCCATCCCTGACACGACGACCTACCCGGGCTGCGACTACTACGAGATCGAGCTCGGACGGTACTCCGAGAAGCTCGGCTCGGACATCCCGACGACGACGCTCCAGGGATACCGTCAGACCAACTCGTCCGACCCGACGGTCACGAAGTTCAGCTACCTCGGGCCGATGATCCTCGCGCAGCGCGACCGTCCGGTCCGCGTCAAGTTCACGAACAAGCTGCCGGCCAACGCCGGCGGCAAGCTGTTCCTGCCGGTCGACACGACCGCCATGGGCGCCGGCCTCGGGCCCAACGGGATCACGATGTACAGCCAGAACCGCGCGACGTTGCACCTGCACGGAGGCGCGACCCCATGGATCTCTGACGGCACGCCGAACCAGTGGATCACACCTGCGAGCGAGATCACCAGCTATCCGGCCGGCGTGAGCGTCTACAACGTTCCGGACATGCCGGATCCCGGGCCCGGTTCGATGACCTTCTTCTACACGAACCAGCAGAGCGCGCGGCTGATGTTCTACCACGACCACGCGTACGGCATCACGCGTCTGAACGTGTACGCGGGCGAGGCCGCGGGCTACCTGCTGAGCGACCCGATCGAGCAGAAGCTCGTCACCGGTGGCGTCGTCGGCACCGTGACCGTCCCGGCCGGGACGATCCCCGCCGACCAGATCCCTCTGATCATCCAGGACAAGACCTTCGTCCCGAACCTCACCCAGCTCGGCGCCACCGACCCGACGTGGGACGTCGCGAACTGGGGCGGCCCCGGCAACCTGTGGTTCCCGCACGTGTACGTGCCGAACCAGAACCCCGCGGACCCGAACGGGGCCAACGCGTTCGGCCGCTGGGACTACGGTCCCTGGTTCTGGCCGCCCGTGACGACCGCCGCCGGGCTCGTGCACGGCGAGCTGGCGAACGGAGACCCCGGCACACCGAACCCGTCGCTGGTTCCCGAGTCCTTCATGGACACGCCACTGGTCAACGGCACCGCCTACCCGTACGTCAAGGTGCAGCGCAAGGCGTACCGTCTCCGCATCCTCAACGCCTCCAACGACCGCACCCTGAACCTGCAGCTGTACTTCGCCTCGTCCAACACGCCGGCGGCCGTCGACGGTCTCGGCAATCCGACGCTGCAGACCGCCTCCGGCGAGGTCACGATGGTCCCGGCCGTGCCGCACGCGGCGACCGTGACGACCTGGCCGGCCACCTGGCCGACCGACGGCCGTGACGGCGGCGTTCCCGACCCGACCGCGGCCGGGCCTTCCATGATCCAGATCGGCACCGAGGGCGGTATCCTTCCGAGCCCGGTCGTCCTGCCGAACACCCCGGTCGGCTACAACTACAACCGCCGCGACATCGTCGTGCTCAACATCTCCAACCACACCCTGATGCTCGGCCCTGCGGAGCGTGCGGACGTCATCGTCGACTTCTCCGGCGTGCCCGCGGGCTCGAAGATCATCATGTACAACGACGCTCCCGCGCCGGTGCCTGCCTTCGATCCGCGCTACGACTACTACACCGGCGACCCGGACCAGCGGTCGACCGGCGGAGCGCCGACCACGATGGCCGGCTACGGTCCGAACACGCGCACGATCCTGCAGTTCCAGGTCGAAGGTGCCACCGCGGCTCCCGCCTACAACCTTGCTGCGCTCCAGCAGGCCCTGCCGGCCGCCTTCAAGCTGTCGCAGGACAAGCCGATCATCCCGCAGGTGGCGGACGGGGCGGCGGTCAACACCTACTCGAAGATCGCGTCCACGACGGTCACCTTCAAGCCGTCCAGCACGGCGGCCACGATCACCCTCGCCATGCAGCCGAAGGCGATCCAGGAACTCTTCGAGCTCAACTACGGCCGCATGAACGCCACACTCGGAGTCGAACTGCCGTTCACCAACTTCAACACGCAGACCACGATCCCGCTGGGCTACCTCGACCCGGTCACCGAGAACCTCATCGACTCCCGCAACATCACCCCCTACACGCTGGCCGACGGCGCGCAGGTGTGGAAGATCACCCACAACGGAGTCGACACGCACGCCATCCACTTCCATCTGTTCAACGTGCAGGTGATCAACCGTGTCGGCTGGGACGGCGCGATCAGGCCGCCTGATCCCAACGAGCTCGGCTGGAAAGAGACCGTCCGCATGAACCCGCTCGAGGACTGCATCGTCGCGTTCCGCGCGATCTCGCCGACGCTGCCGTTCAAGATCGGCGACAGCATCCGTCCGATGGACCCGACCCAGCCGCTCGGCGCGAGCCTGACGGTCACGGATCCCACCACCGGCAACGCTACGACGCTCATCAATGCGCTGCAGAACTACGGCTGGGAGTACGTGTGGCACTGCCACCTGCTCGGCCACGAAGAGAACGACATGATGCGGGCGGTGGACTTCAAGGTGTCGCCGGATGCTCCGACCAACCTGACCGCGACAGCGTCCGCACCGGGGTTCACCCCGATGTCGATCAAGCTGCTGTGGACGAACCACGCTCTGCTCCCGGCTGCGACGGACTACCTTGTCCAGAGGTCGACCAACGCGAGCTTCACGGCGAACGTGACGTCGTTCACGGTCCCGGTTCAGACGACCTACACGGACACCGCGGTCGTTGCCAACACGACCTACTACTACCGGGTCAGGGCCGAGACCGGCAACAGCTTCTCCGCGTGGACGAACACGGCCTCGGCGAGGACGTCGGCAGGGGCGGTCAAGATCGCGACCACCCTGACGCTCTCGCGCGGGTCCTCGTACACGGTCCTCAACGGCGAGCCGTTCACGCTCAGCGGCGTGATCACCCCGCACATCGCGGTGTCGGTCACGATCCAGTATCAGCGTCCCGGCAGCACCGCGTGGACCACGTACCGTACGGTGACCACCTCGGCGTCGACCGGGGCGTACTCGACCTCGATCTCGACGTCGGTGCTGGGCATCTGGAGCTTCCGGACCGTGTTCGCCGGGAACGCCACGTACCTTGTGAGCCAGTCTCCGGTGGTGACGAAGCTCGTCCAGTAGGCACTCGACTGCGGCGGAGGGACTCCGCCGCTGGAAGAGCGAACGGCCCGCCGGAAGCATCCGGCGGGCCGTTCGTCGCTCAGAGTCTCCGTTCGTGCCCTTCTCGTGAGGAATACTCCTCCAGCGCGAGGGCTTTCCTGCCGAACATACCTGTGTGCACCACGCACGGGGCTGTCGTATGCAATGAGGGGCGCGAGATGTCCGGGCTCTACACGCAGCAGGGATCCGACTCGGGAATGTCGATCGCCGAAGTGCTCATCGCCTCGTCGATCCTTCTCGTGTGTCTGACCTCGCTGGCAGGGCTCCTCGGCGGAGCGATCGCCTCGAGCACCATGACGCGCGCCCGGGACGAGGCCACAAACCTCGCGACCGACCGTCTCGAGACCGCCCGGAACATGCCGTACGACAGCGTTGGCGTGCGCTACGCCAACGGGAGCACCGGCAACCCCGCCGGGATCATCCTGACGCCGGAGGTGTCCGGCAAGTACACCATCACCACCGAGTGCACCTGGGTCCAGGCTTCGACCGGGGGCGCCGCGTACAAGAAGCTCAAGGTCACGGCCTCGTGGACGGACCCGTTCCCCGGGCGGGTCGAGGTCAACACGCTCATCTACGGCAAGACGAACCTCTCGGGCGTGGGCGACCTGCTCGTGCAGCTGTCCAACCGTGACAGTGCGCTCCCGGTGACGGGCCAGGAGGTCACGTTCGTCGCTGCAGACGGCACCACGCGCCACGGCACGAGCGATTCGTCGGGCCAAGCGCTCTTCGCGCAGGTGCCGGTCGGACCCTGCACGCTGTCCGTGGCCGCGCCGGTCGGCTACATCGTCGACTCGAGCGGCCTGGGCTCCACGGTCTCGACCGACTCCGCATCCACCGCGATCGTCTATGTGCAGCGGCCTGCGCGAGCCACGGTCAATGTCACCGACATGAACGGGGCCCCGCTCTCCGGAGCGCTCGTGTCGATAGAGCGCTCGGATTGGAGCGTCGGCGTGACAGCGTACACCGACGCCGGCGGAGTTGCGACGTTCTCGAACCTGGTCTACGGCGACTACGCGGCGACCGTGTCGCGCACGCACTACACCGGGGCGACCCTGCCGTTCACGGCGAGTCCCACCGTCGCCAGCCCGGCCGTGACGTTCCGCATGAGCCCGTCGATTGACCATGGCGTACGGGTCAGGGTGCAGGACTCCAACGGCACCCAGATCGCGGGGGCCACCGTGGTGCTCACGACGCAGGCGGGCGTGACGCTGGCGCAGGGCGCGACCGGCTCGAACGGGGAGATCAGCTTCTCGCCGCTCGACGTCGGCACCTACTCCGTGGCTGTGGCCATGGCCGGCTACACCGGTTCGAGCCAGACCGCCGTCGTGCACGAGGAGCATGACCAGGACCTGGTGACGTTCTCGCTCGCCGCCGTGGCGGTCAAGGGCAACATGCACATCCTGAGCTACGGCACGAACAAGAAGCTGGGCAACATGACGCTGATCGTCAGCGGCCCGGCTGGCTACTACTCGAACACGCTCTCGACGGGCTCGGGCACGAACGCCACCGGCGAGCTGCTCCTGCAGAACCTCGTACCGGGCAGCTACAGTGTCCAGATCTCCGGCAAGACGGGCAGCGCCGTCACGGCGGTCGTGAACGCCGGCCAGACCACCGAAGTCACCGTGAACTACAAGTAGGTGATGAAGATGCGACCGCTCATCGGATCGAGGAGCCGGGACGACCGGGGATTCAGCCTGCTCGAACTGCTCATCAGCGCGGCGATCCTCCCGATCGTGCTGGGGGCCGCCTACTTCGCCTTCATCGGCATGACCAACAACTACAGCAGGGTCGAGGCGACCTCGGACGCCACGGGAGAGGCCCAGAAGGGCCTGGACACGCTCGTGCGCGAGTTGCGACAGGCGCGCGAGATACAGGAGGGCGGCGGCGCCTTCGCGGACGCCACCGCCTCGTCGTGCTCGTTCTACTGCGACGTCGATTTGGACGGGACTCCCGAGCTCGTCACGTACTACGTGCAGGGGAACGACCTCTACCGCGGTGTCGGGGAACCGGCCACGCAGGTCTACCCGTACAACTACCCGACGCGGGACCAGACGATGTTCGTGCGCGTGATGAACATCGGCGGGATGACCGCCCAAGCGGTCTTCACCTATTTCAACAGCGTTGACGGCACCGTGACCGTGACCAGCTCCAACAAGAATACGATCAGTGCCGTAGGCATCCATCTGCTGGCGACGAGGCCTTCACAAAGCGGTCCCGTGTCAGTCGACTTTACGACGAAGGTGAAGATCCGTGCGCTGTTCGATTCACTCTCGTAGGCAGGGTCCTTCGGCCGGCGCACGCAGCGACCGCGGCACCGCACTCATGACCGTCATGGCCACCACGACGATCCTCTTCGTCATGGCCACGACGCTGATGATGGTGGTCGCCTTCCAGATGCAGGCCACCGAGGTACGCGTCGGGCGGGTGCGCGCCATGCACGTCGCCGACGCCGGCATCAACGCCTACCTGTACCAGCTGCGCGGCGACGCCACCTACTACGTCAGCCATCCCGACACCGGGTGGACGATCGTCTCGGGTCAGGAGAAGTACCGGGTCAAAGCGGTCCCGCCGACCGTCGGTCATCCGCTGACGCTGTACTCCATGGGCGTGGCTGGCGACGGGACGCAGACCATCGCGGCCACGGTCCGGCTCCGCACGTTCGCCGACTACATGTTCCTCTCGGGCTCCGACCTCAGCCTCGCCGGCGACGCCGACGTCACCGGGCAGATCCGCGCCAACGGGAACATCGACAACCAGGGCAAGATCCACGGTCAGGCCATCGCGAGCGGGACGTTCTCGGGCAAGGCCCCGGACCAGGGCTCCCTGGTGAACCAGCCCCCGGCGAGCTTCGAAGCGGTCTCTGACTGGATGCGCGACAAGATGAGGCCGGCCGCGATCGCTGGTGGATCGTACTTCCCGCCTTCGGCGGCCTCCGGCTACCGCGTCGTTGTCAACGGCAACACCATCGTCGTGGACAAGATCACCGGCGGCATCGACACGGGTGACTTCGTGACTGTGCCCGTGACCTCCATCGCGATCCCGGCGTCCGGCGTCGTCTACTTCGAGGATACGGTCTGGATCCAGGGAAGCTTCTCGAGCTCGGTCACCTTCGCGGTCAAGAAGAGCGACAGCGTCGGGGACATCTACCTGATCGGCGACTACGCGCCTGCGAGTGTGGATTCGACCGCCACGTCGGGCCTGATCGCCGAAGGGAACATCATCGTGCCCGGGTGGTTCGGCAAGCAGGACCTGAACGTGAACGCGGCCATGATGGCCCGTACCGGACACATCTACGCGGACATCAAGCAGGGGTTCACCCGCAACCGCATCTCCATCCAGGGATCGCTCGCGTACGGGCTCTCAGGCGGGGACTTCGGCACCGTCGACAAATTCACCGGTCAGCCGGTCTCCGGCTTCCGCCAGAAGTACTACACCTACGACCAGCGCCTCGCCCTCTATCCACCACCGCTCTACCCGCAGATCGCGGACGAGTCGCTCAAGGTCGACACCTGGGTCGAGGAGAGGAACATCGACTGGTAGACCGCGAAGTCCGAGCGGCTACAGGCTTGGCACGAGCACAGGAGTGACCCCTGCCACGACGACCGGCGCGTCGGCGATCTTCCGGTACCGCGGCGCGGGAGGCCCTACTGGATCACGGCGCTCGTCTGGATCATGAGGCCCGTCTGGATCACCGTGCTCGTCTCGATCGCGGGGGCCGTCGGGGCCACGGCCGCGATGCGGATGGGGTTGTCGGCGATCCTGCGGTACCGCAACGCGGTCGCGCCGCGCCCGATGGCCCGCACGTGGTGCATCGCCGGGCGGCCCCAGCGGGACTCCTCCGTCGCGACGTACGTG
>Ga0209748_1000917_pt1 | contig 14894 bp, 16 predicted proteins | sample BarGraIncu00421A_FD_185490 | JGI IMG/M metagenome (GOLD analysis project Ga0209748, IMG submission 185490) | Arctic peat soil microbial communities from Barrow, Alaska - Barrow Graham LP Incubations 004-21A (SPAdes) (version 2) | ecosystem: Environmental > Terrestrial > Soil > Wetlands > Peat... | reverse complement strand
ACCCTGGCAGGGCGGGAGCGCGAGAGTACGGTTCAGTTGTCGCGAAAGTACGGATGTCCTGTCGCGAAAGTACGAATGAGCAGCTAGGGTATGGCCCATGGACGACCTCCTTCCGCGCAGGACGGTCGCTGTGGGCCGCGAACTGCTTTCAACGTTCCCGGCGGTGGTGATCCAGGGGGCTCGCCAGGTCGGCAAGAGCACGCTCGCCCGGCAGCTGGTCGACGACCGGACTGCGGTGGTGGTCACGCTGGATGATCGACGCACCCGGGATGCGGCCGTCGCCGACGAGTCCGCCTTCGTCGAGCAGTGCCCCGACGGGGTGCTGGTCGTCGATGAGGTTCAACGAGAGCCCGAACTTCTGCTCGCGATCAAAGCCAGCATTGACCGCGACCGACGGCCCGGCCGGTTCCTGCTCACCGGGTCAGCGGACCTGCTGACAGTCAAGGGGCGCACCGACAGTCTCGCCGGCCGCGCCGCCACGCTGCACCTGCGGGGCCTCAGCCAGGGCGAACTTGCCGGCCGTCCGGAGGACTTCGTCTCCTCGCTTCTCGCCAGCACAGCGCCACATCGATTCACCACCGAATGGACCCGTGCGGACTACGCGGCGGCCATCGCTCAGGGCGGCTACCCCGATACCCGTGGCCTCCGGCCACGGTTGCGCCACGCGTGGCTGGATAGCTACCTGGACCGCGTCTTGGAACGCGACGCGACGCTGCTTCCCTCCGGGGGGCAACCTCGGCGGCTGCACTCGGTGCTGTCCCTCCTGGCCGCGAACCAGGGCGGGGAACTCGTCAAGGCACGCATCGCCGACGGTGCCGATGTCCCTCGTAACACCATCACCGCCTACCTCGACGTGCTTCGCTCGGTGTTCCTGGTCGACGAGCTCCCGCCGTGGACTGCGAACCTGACCAAGCGGGAAGTCGGACGGACCAAGGCATTCGTCGGCGACTCTGCGCTGGCACTGCGCCTCAACCGACTGACCGAGCAACAGCTGTTGCCACTCACTTCGGACTCCATCGGTGGTCTGTTCGAGGCATTTGTGGCCAGCGAGCTGCTCAAGCAACGCTCCTGGAGCGAGCACGACTACCAGCCGTTCCATTTCCGTGATCGCGACGGCGTGGAAGTCGACCTCGTCCTCGAACTCGACGATGGGCGGATCATCGCCATCGAGGTCAAGGCCTCCTCGACCTACCGGTCAGATCACTTCGCCGGACTCCGCTTCCTCAAGGACAAGCTGGGCGACCGGTTCGTCGCAGGCATCGTCGTCGGCATGTCGGATACCGGCTACCAGTTCGCCGACCGCCTCTACGGTCTTCCAGCCGCCGCCCTCTGGCAATCGCGCAGCTGACCGAGCCAACACGGCGACGATCCCCACGGATTGGGTCGAAGAGGCGGCAGGCACCTGCGCTGTGAGCCGTCCTCCCGTGCTGTCGGGCGCTCCTGCCTTGCGCCGCTGCTCCATGGCCGGCTCCTCTCGTTAATGAGAAGCGATGCCGCGGATTTTCTCATTAAGCCGACTAATGAGAATCCACAACCACTCGCTTCTCACCTACGCACGGGTCGCCGCGTGCCGCACCGTAGGCGCATCCTCGAACTCCCAGCTCGCGGTGAACTCCAGCCCTGTGACGCGCGCGATGCTCAGTAGGCGCCGGACGTAGATGGTTGCCTTGCCGCTCTCGATCTCACTGATGGTGCTCTGTGGGACACCGAGGTCCGCCGCGAGTTCCGTCTGCGTGAGCCCCCGCGCGAGCCTGGCCTGCTGCACGGCCAGCCCGAAGTCGCCCGGCGCGCGTAGCCGAGCCGTGTGCTTCGTCATGTGACCCTCTCTCCATATCGTGATTCCACGATATGGGAACAGGATCGGAAAATCCCGATATCGGTGCCATCCCCAACCACTCCGCGCTGGCTACCGTTCGCCTCACATCCTCGTGGGTGAGGCGGCCGCCCAGTCAGATGACGTCCGGCCGTTGCCGAACCCTCTGCCTGTCAGGCGGCCTGTTAGCCTCCGAATATGGGCCACGCCGCGATATCCCTCACCCCCGCTCAGGCGCTGGGGATCCCGGTCGCGCTCGTCGGTGCGGTATTCCTGGCGATCGGTTCACAACTCCAGCAGCACGGTGTCGCGGTCGTCGAATCCCGAGGCTCGGGGGGAGCTCGGGTCGGACTGCATGTCGGTGAACTGTTGGCCCTGGCTCGGAGGCCGTCCTGGCTCCTCGGCACGCTGCTGCTCGGTCTGGCTATCGTCTTCCAACTGTTCAGCCTGTATCTGGCCCCGCTGACGGTGGTCCAGCCTTTGGGGGCCGTCGCACTGGTCATCACGGTGCTGGTGAACGCACGCGTCACCAAGAAGCGTCTCGACGCGGCCTCGGTCCGCGCCGTCCTCCTCTGCGTGCTCGGAGTCGGGGCCTTCGTGGGAATCGCTGCCGTGACGACCACCACGGTGCCCATTCAGGAGACTCAACTTGTCATCGTGGTAGCGATCTTGACCGTGGTTCTGGCGATCTTTGGGATCGGCTTCGCGGTACTGCGTAAATCGCTCCCGCGGCTCTTCTACGTGGTCGGTGCGGGGATGCTGTTCGGCTTCGTAGCGACCCTGGCGAAAGTTCTCATCACGCGAGTTCAGACCATCCTGCAGACCGGGTTCCACTTGGTATTCGCGGACTGGCTCACGGTTGTCTGCTTCGTCGGGCTGGTCGCGGCCGCCCTGTTGGGCAGCTACTTCGTTCAGACCGCGTACTCCACCGGCTCACCAAGCATGGTGGTCGCTGGCCTTACTGTCATCGATCCGATGGTCGGGGTGACAATCGGCATCGTCGTCCTCGGCGAGGCCGCGGATGCCCCGTGGTGGGCGAGCATCGTCTTCGCCCTCGCCGGGCTGGTCGCTGTGTTGGGGGTCTACAGGTTGTCCCGACGCTCCCGCGGCACTCGCTTCTTCGGGGGGGACCTCTTCCACCTGCCACAGTGAAGGCGTGGCGAGTTCCGCTGGGAATATCAGGCCGAACCCTCCGGTCTGTGGAGAGTCAGTCGCCGGGCTGCGGCTCGCATAGCCCCGAGGTCCGCTCCCCGTCGGGACCATTACAGCTGGGTGGACTGCGGTCCGGCGTGCACCGGGGAGACGTCTACGGGCGATCGCACTCTCGCAGGGCGACCTAACCATCCGACTCGCCTCAGAGGAAGCCGGCAATTTGAGCCTACGCACCTACCTCACAGACCCATGGGTGAATTCCTGATACCCGCGCCGAGCCTCCTCCCGGTTCTGTATGCTGTGTTCGCGACCGGCTCGACCTCAACGGACGAGTCATCGTCAGGTCTCGGGACACGCTAAGCGCCGGTCCCAGACGAAGTAATGGATATCGCTTGCGCTCGACGGGGGACGAGATGACGATCTTTTGGTCCGTGGTTTTCAATGTGCTGATCCACGTGATTCTGCTCGGTGCGATGGGCCTCTTCGCGGTGGTCCTCGTCAAGTTGACGCTGTCAGCGTATGATTCGATGGAGCGAGTGAAGCGAGTGCTTGCACTATTCGCTGGCGCCATGGTCATCGTTGGCGCTCAGGCATCGGGACTCAACTTCGCGGAGTTCATGGCGAAGGCACTGACCGTCGGCCGAGCCAGCAGCGCCGCCGCAGCGGTCGTGTCCTCACTGATCGCCGGAATTGCTGGACTGGGAGTCGGTTACTTGTTGGTTCGCCTATTCAGGCAGCACAACGAAATGGCCGTGCGCATCATCTGCCTGGTCGGAATGCTATCCCTTGCAGCATTCATACAGAGTTACGCCACGATCACCGCGGCGTCTGGCGTCTTTGTTGGGGCTTCCGCCGCCCCGAATATCGCATTCACTGCGGGACTCATTCTCATATTCGTCTTCACAGACTCGGACGCGAGTCGTTCCAGCACTCTCAGTCCCATGGCGTGGATCCAGCGACGGCTCGCGATTCGTGATCTCACCCGGTCACCCAGACCTAGATCATCCCAAACGACCCCAGCGGGAGGACGAGAGAAGGTCGAGAAGCCTTCGGAGTCCAAGGATCCTTATGACTTCTAGGTGGACCACATGACTGGAGATGAAGTCCGAAGGTGCCCCTACTGCGCATCGCAATTCTTCCTCGGAGACTGCCCAATCGTCTCCGCTGTCAGCTCTTCCAGGGTTGCCGCATTCGACGACGACGAAGAGGACTCATCTTCCTCGAAGAAGCTCAAGGTTCTAGAGGAGGCGCCCAACAAGACCCCACGAAAGACCTTCGACCCGCCAAGGGTCCTGACGCGCCCAGATCATCGATGGCCACCCGAGCTGATTCCAAGACGCCAATGTCCCAAGTCGGGATGCGGGAACCCACTCCCTCTTGAAATCGATGACCACGCGGTCGTGGAGCTGGCTGTGGTCGGGCTGAATCGCGCTGGGAAGACCTATTGGATCGGTTCGGCCTTTACCCGAGCGACCCGAACTGACGACTTGGCTGCGTTCGGAATCGAGCGGGTGACTCCCCTTGAACAGACGGCAGAGATACTACACACAAAGTACTATCTGCCCCTATTTCGAAGGTCCACGCACCAACTCAATGTCACGGAGGTCGACCAGCACCTCAACGAGCCTCCTCTGATGTTCGAGGTCAAGCTGACTGGCAGTGACCCCGTGATACTCGTTGTGCGAGACGTGAGCGGCGAGGTATTGGTAGCCCAGCAATCGCGATTGCGAAAAGCCTCTTTCGTCGGAACCGCCCAGGCGATCGCCTTCATTGTGGATCCGAGAGACATGTACCAAGTGGCTGATGACCTCGACGATATCGAAGACGACCAGCTGGAGAGAAACATCAACCAGGTCTCCCTGCTGGAAGCGGTTCTGCGAGAAACCACGAGACGTCGACCGCTCGCGATAGTGGTATCCAAGGGTGATCTTCTGGAGGAACTCCGCCCAGACGTAACCCCTCTGGGAAAGCCGGAGGAGAATGAAGGGCCCGGAGTTCTGAGCGAACATAGTCAATTGGCGAGGCGAATGTTGCTCGAGTTCGGTGAGCGACGCCTCGTTTCGCTCGGGGACTCTGCGCCGCCCGTCTCTTATCACGTCGTGAGTGTATTGGGCCGAGCCAGCACTCGGACAGCAAGAGCCGGCAGGCCTGCATCGATTGGGATCCTGCTGCCCTTGGCGGTGCTCCTGAACCGTGTCGGCCGGAATTTGGGGTAGGCGTGGTCGAGCAAGTCTTCTTCACATGGGCCAACGACGGGTTGTCAGGCAGAGGAATGCTCCAGCCCGTGGCGGTGTCGCGGGGCTTCCGGGGGCTCAGCGACGGGGACCACAGGCGAGCCATGCGCCTTTGCAGTTACGATGCCGGTGCAGCGGCGGCAAACGGGTACCCACCCTCCTTTGGTTGGATAGATAGTGGCGATACGCGATTTGCGTTCCAGAGGGAGTATCTTCCTAGCCCATCGATGCAACGTGGGAGGCCCGGGAACTTCGCAGCGCACATCATGGTGGGTCCCTCGGCGTTGTTGCCGACCGCCAAACTGCTAGCGAGTTTTGGGACGGCAAGCTGGTGGAAGGGACCGACGTCACTCGATGATCTCGCGCTCCCGACCTCCCTCGAATGGAGCGGGCTGGAGACCTCACCTCAGGGACCTACGAACCGCGCGATCACAGCTGGGATTCTATCGGCTCTGTTGAAGGGGCAGGTCAAGCTCCGGTTCGAATCTCAGACGGATGAGACCGCCGCTGCCTTACGGCAGGTCATCAATGTGATGCCGGACCTGCTCGACGGTTTGTCACTGTCCACCTTCGAAGGACCGATCTTGAGAGATTGGTTCGACATCGTCGGACACATAAAGAACCCGGGCTCCAGCATTCTGGCCGAGGCAGACTATCTCCTCTCCAATCCAAAGATGGCCCCCATGCTACCCGCGGTGCATCCGAAGGCCGACCCACGAAGGACGAACGATCTAGCCGCAGCGCGGTCCCTCATTCAAGTCCATCGCCAGGTGGCCAGTGGGAATGCTGACGCAGAGACAGTGGCGCAAATCCTGGCGTTCCCAGGGCAAGTCTCACTCGCTATGACCGAGTTCGTGGGTTTCAGAGAAGCGTTAGCCACCGCCATAGTCGCGAAAAGCCCCCCTGTCGTCCGCGCCATTCGAAGTCATGGGCATGAAATGTCCAATGACGTCCTCAGGGAAATCGGCGGGGAGGTTGGACGCGCAATTAGCGCCGTTCAGGCAGATGGCGTGTACCGGTCACTATCGGGGGTTCCGGATGCTTTGTTTGGAGCCTATACCGACGTATTGATACGTCGGGCCGATATTGTTCCTTTGGTCGACGGCTATAGCACGTCGACTCTCCGCCACTTCTTTGAAGCGAGGGGATACAGGGCCGCAGCTGTCGAGTTGCGGCGAGCCTTGGAATCCCGGCTGGCTCGTTGCGGGATGCCGGCCGACCTCTTCTGCCCGCACCTTTCGGACGAGGGTTGGAGCGAGCTCTTCGTATCTCTTGCCGGACGTCGAAGGGGCTCTTGGAACCTGCCACCCACCGAGCTTGGCCTTTTCCTTGCGAGGGCTGCGACGGCGGTGCCAGAGGGCCTGGAAACGTTCTTCAGGAACGCTCAGGGGGAAGAACTCGCGACTCGGGTTCGCGCGCTATTGGTAGCGCCGGGTGTGCGGCCATTCTCTGTCCGTCTGACCGGGGAAACGATGAGAAGCGTCCTTCTTGCCGTCGACGGCGACGTCGAAGTAGCCCAATTGGTCACTATCCTCGATGTGTCAGGGATGGCACATGGGGCCGACCGTGCCGTCTTCGAGAAGTTGGTGCGGCGTGTGCTTGAGCGTTACGACTCTGACGGGTCCTTCACCTTGGCTGACGAATTCTGGATCGCCCTTGAGAGCCACGGAGAACTGCGTCGCCTAGCTGAGGCCCATGGGGATAGGGTGCGCACCTCAAGGGAGGATGCGGCGGCCGTTTCTAGTTGGGTTGCGCAGATGGTCGCATTCCTTGAATTTGAGAATAGCCTTCTCCGTGCAACGGCCGGGCGGCTCGACGTATCTTGGTCCCGCCGCGAGCTGAGGTGGTTGGCGGTTGTCAGCCTACGGGCCGCACTCACCGGGGCAGGGGATCAATGGATTATGGAATCGCTCGCCATTCTGGTTGACGAGGTATCACCGGGACAGCGTGTGGCCTCGTGGCTGGTGGGAGATCTCGCCTCCGGTTCTGGTCGCAAGGCTTTTGTTCAACTGGTGCGGTACTTGGCGATCGCGAGGCCCAGTGTGTACGGATTGCTCGAACCGCGCCTGGACGCTGAGGTACTCGCGACGGTGCGGCGCGATCGCGGGAACAGCCCTCGCACGTGACAAGCGTTTACGCTAGGGACGTAGTATCGGTCATCGGCGAGGCCCTCGGAATCAGGTGGTTTGATAACCCCGATTCTTGAAGGCCTCGACCTCTGCCACCCGCACGAACACGCCCACCCGGGTGCGACGCGCACCCCACGCTCAGGTCACAAGCCGGTTTGGGTCACGCCCCCACGTCCAGCCAACGCCCCATCAATCCCCGAGGCCCGACCGGAGCGTCTCAAGGTACCCCCACGCCTCATTGAGGTGGCCATAGAGCGCGTTGCGGATCTCGTCGATAGCCGCGATCGTGACCGCTGCCGCCTGGGACGCCATTGGGTCGTCGAGCGAACTGAGTCTTTCCCTGGCGTCCTGGGCATGACGCAGGACGTTCAGCAGCACACGTTCCAGCTCTGGCTGAACACTGAGCAGAGCGCCCAGTTCGTCGCGGTACGCAGAGAGGGGCCTGAGCGAGCTGTCTATTGCCAAGACGAAGTGTCCGTTTCAACAGTCTCGGTGATGTCGATGTGACGAACGCAGTCAGCGGCGGTCACCAACAGGGAGAGGGCAGAGGTCAGCGAGTTCGTCGCAGCTCCCATGGCCCTGACTATCCCGTCTCCGACGGGGTGCCCCACCAGAGACAGTAAGCACTGGTGGTGGATCTCCGTGGTCTTGTCTTGCATGGCTCTGGTGTCGTTCCTCGCCCATGCGAGGGAGTCCAAGATGGCGTTGCGTGTGTCCCGCTTCGCTCGATCGTCAGTCATCAGGCGACTACTTGGTGAGTTCCCGGGTGAAGGTGTCAATGTCGCGCTGAAGCGCCAGCAACGAGGCCGAAGCAGCCCGCAGGTCGCGCTCGGCTTGCTGCACCTGGCGCACCGCGTTCTCCCCCGTACGGGAGCCGCGCACAAGTGCCGCGAGAGCCATCCCGCGTCGCTGGAGATCGCCAGCGCTGCTCGTCGTCCGCTGTCCAAGGCCTCGAGCGTTCTCCCTAATGCGATGCGTGGTGTCGACGACTTCCTGGATGCTGGCCATAGTGATCTCCTAGATCGTTTCGACTCGTGCAAGCGCGTCAGATGCGGAGCCCAGACCTGCCGCCGCCTTCCTGAGCGCGTCCTCTGAAACCTTCAACGAGGACAGCATCTTCTGGTCAGCGCCAGACCTCGACCCCTGCAACTCCGCCCGCACCATGGAGATGTTCTGCTGGTTGGCTCGCAGGAAGTCGTCGATCAGCCGACGCTGGTTGTCCACCTCGCGCCGCAAGTTCGAGATCTCCCTGATCGTGTCCATCAGTGTCATTTCTGCTCCTTTAGCGAAAGGCTTCTCACAAGTCTGGTGTAGGGGATGATCCGAATAGGTCCTTCCGACGAAGACGAATCGAGCACGAGCGCTCTGTTCTCCGTTGGACGCCACTCCAGCAGTGGGTCACCCATGATCTGCTTGACCACTTGGGCCTCGCCGCGGAGAGCGACTTTCACGTCGAAGAAGGAATCACCTGCGTATCCGACGTGACCCTTGAAGGAGTCGAGCTTGTTCCACCAGCCCACGACGTGTAGGCCGAGGGGAGGCCCGAGTCGGCAAATTTCCTCAAAGTCGCGCGGCATGTCACGGATCCGGTCAAGGCCGAACCCCACGACGATCACCGGGTCAGGGAAGCGATCTTGGGCCTCGAGCGTCCCGCGCAAGGCCTCTAGTGTCTCTTGCAGTGCGTCGCTGTCGATGAGCTCGACTCTCGCTCCAGTGGCGTCAAGGAACTCGACGAGCTCGATGACCCCCGCTCGGGGCGGACGAGCGGGATCGATGAGGATGAACCGAACGTGGCCTCCCGCCGTGATCGCTATGGATCCTGCGATGCTTGCGAGGAGTTCCGTGCCTTCTCCCGCCCCGACAACGACGACGTTGCGCCCAACCTCGCGTTCGAGGGTCAGCAGATAGAGCCTGGACTCGACCTCGATCCGCCGGCCCAGGGCTGCCGTCGGCAGTTGGGGCCCCGTCTGGTCAAGGTTTGAGGCGTCATCGTCAAGGGATCGGCGCACCTCGCCGTTGAACACAGCCGGCGCGGCATGGCTTCCGTTTGCTCGCTCCCACCACCGCTGTCTCAGGACTGCGAGGACCCGATCGTCGGCGAACGCGATACCGGTCTTCCTGTTGGCCGACACGGCTCCGTAGTCGAGGTTGACAATCGCCTCCCTGGCTCGGAGATGAGCAGCCGCTTCGTTCCGAGTTCCGAGTGTCGCTTGGGACTCGGCCAAGGAGTTCTTCAGGGCGACCCGGATCGGCACCTGGCCAAACAGACCGTCCCCCGATCCGCCCATCAGTGCCATGTTGCCGCCGATGGTTTGGGAGGCTAAGACGATGTGGATGCCGCAGGCGCGAAACAAGCGTGCCCCCCTTATCAGGAGGTCTGCGATCTCGTCGGAGAGACGGTCGCGGTCGCTGAACAACATCTGGAACTCGTCAACCACAAGGAGAATGCGCGGCATCCGATGGCCGCTCTGAATTCGGTACTCACGGATGTTCTGGACGCCTTGCTCTTTGAAGGTCCGCATTCGACCTTTGTAAACACTATGCAGGTAGCGCAGCACACTCAGGCCGAATTCCCGGTCGGCCTCCAATCCAAGAACTTTGGCATGCGGTAGGTACGCTCCTGAGGGCAAGTGGGGCGCGAACTGCTGCAGCGTCACTCCTTCCTTGAAGTCGAGAAGGTATAGTTCGATCTCGTCTGGCGAGTACCTTTGGCAAATGCCATGGATTATTACCGAAAGCAGGTTCGACTTGCCTTGCCCCACCGCCCCAGTGATGAGCACGTTGTGACGTTGGTTCAGTTCGTCACCCAAAGTGACCTGGACGGTTTCCAAACCGTATTTTCCGACTGGAAAAGAAATCCCATTCTGGCTGCTCTCGGTCCATGTCTCGCCGATCCCTTCGAGGGCCATGAACTCCACTGGCTCCATCTGGGCGGTCGCCAGGCTAGTGGCGACCCGCTCCGACGTCTCGATGTGGAACTGTGCTCCTAAAGGCGACCACGTCTCAGTGAGCGGTCTTCCATTGCGCAGCACGCGTGACGACTTGACGTTCAACAGATCGCACATTCCCACTAGGAAAGGGTTGGCGCCCAACGTCATGGAATGAATCAGGAAGGTCACTCCTGCGCGCGGTCCGGCCTTTAGTAGAATGCTCAATTGGTTGAGCATGTCCTCCGACAACGTAGAGATATCTGTCGACAGAACTGCGAGTTTGTATCCCTCAACCGGATAATTGATCTCACGGCGGAAATCAAGCAAGCTAGCATAGCGACCCCGCATGACGCTGTTGACGCCTTGGATATGGCTGCGCAGATAGGTCAGGGCATCACGAAGTTCCCCGTGATCCAAGAGGGGTTTGAGGAGGAGTTCACCGCCGCCGTTGAGGCCGGCAAAAGGTGCGGCCAGCCCGGACAGCGCATCGTCGAAGACCACGATCTCAACCTGGCCCGGCCAGGTGCCAGCTACCGCTTGCCCGATGAGCGATTGGGTCAACTCGATCGACTGACGGTCGGCAATGGTGTCCTCGACCCAGATGTTGGTACGTCCGAGGAATGGAATCTGGGCGTGGCCCATTGTGGCCGTGTCGGCAAGCTGAAGGACAGATGCGTTCACGGGGATGCTCACCGGCTCGCGGAGAGAGCTTTCATCCCGTCCAGCTTCCGGATGGTCTTGTTGCGATTGTCCTGCGCGGACTTCAGGGCGCTTTGCGCGCTCTGCAAACGCGCGACTGCCTGATCGTAAGTGTTCCTCCGGCCAACCACCATGGCGATATAGCCGCCGACACCGGCAGCTGCAAGTAGGAAGAAGACCCCCACGCCACCCGCGTTGCTGGCGAAACTCGTCAAGGCGATCAGGACGAAGACGATCGTTAGGCCGATGGAAATGCAACCGGGGACCGGTTTGCTCCCCGACGGTCCCTGTACCGCTTGGTTAGTGGCGATCGCCTTGTCGTACTTGTCGACCTGGTCCCAGGAATCCGCACTCTGGCGCAGAAAGTCGACAATTCGACGCTTGGAGTCACCCTGAACGTCGCTTGCTTCAAGGCTTGCGATCTGCTGCCTGAAAGCAGATGCTTTCATGGCGGGGGTTTTGGGTTCATTGCAGGCGGCAACGCTGATCTCAGATATCGTCGCTTCGAGCCGCCCCCTAAGGCTGCCTGACGCACCCAACGTCTCTGACAGGCCGGCCCGGCATGCCGCGATCGCATCCTTCCGATTTCGGCTCGCCTCGTAGGCCCAGGCCTTTCTCATCTGAATCTCAGCCTGCTCTTCCGGGCTTGCCTTAGCCAGAGCGCGATCAAGACTTGATTGCGCCTGTTCCAGGAGTTTGACTCCCTCAGGGTCACTGACTCCGTACTGAGAGCCCTCCCTGTTCAGAGCGAGGCTCAAGAACACGGCGCCCCGGGCGTGATGCACGTCGGCCGTGTCCTCACCGAGTTCGTCCAGAACAAAGGCTTCGTCCACAAACTGTTTGGCCTGCTTCAACTCGCCCTCTCGGAGCTTCACCCACGAAGAAACAACGAACACCATGGCATCCGAAGGCCGCTGATCGCGTGCCTTTCTGGCCGATACATCCGCAGCGCCGTTGTCATCGATGAAGTAGTACGACCAGGCCTTGGTCAGCCAGTCGACCTCCACCTGCGCTGACTCGTCTCGAGGCGTTCGACGTAGTTGCACGTCGTACCTATCCCTCGTGTCGTCATCGGTGAAGACGGCCTCCGCCTCCTGGATCAGGATCAACTGTGTACGAGCCTGGTCCCCCATCCCGCCGGCCCTAGCGGCCTTGGAACTCCAGCCCAGTCTGAGTTCCCCCAGTTTGTCATGAAGTATTTCGGTCGACTCTCCGCGCTGCAAACCAAGCGTGTCATAGTAGTCGGTGGTCGTGCGGGACTGGCCATCCTGGAGCGTTGACATTAGGCTTCCTAAGCTCACTATTCGAGGAAGGAGTTGGCACGTACGGCGTCGTGAGTTGGCAGGTCCTTTGCCCGCTCATGCCCCACAGACGTCGTCGATCAAGCCCCCCTGGCGGTTTTCGTCGGAAGCGTAGCACATCCAGCTCGCTGACCCGACACGCCAACACCGCCCGGCCCGGCTCCACACGTTGCCCCACCACCACCATGCCGAGCTCGTCCAGGCCGCAAATGTGGTCAGGTCAGGGACACAGAATGTAGCGTCGGGCACGTCAGGGTCTCTCGGGCGGAAGGCCTAGCTAGGAACCTCCATCATCGGAAGACCTCGACCCTCACCCCCGCGCCGACGCGCCGACGCGCCGACCCCATTCTCCAGCTTCACCAACCCGGGACTACACCCTCGTTTGCGAAGAGCCGGATTACCGAATCAATGACAAGGACTCCGAATTAAGTGCGAGATAGTCACGGTTCTTAGGAATAGGTCTCTCATATTTGCCCTCTCAGCCCCTGAAGGATGGGGAACACGGCGCAGAGCGGGTCGGTTCCCCTAACCAGCCGCGCGACTGACGCCTAACCTCGATCCTTCATGGCTGGTGCCGGCGCTGCGGCTGCGAGGCATTCCGCGGGACGCTGATCCGGCGGTTGGCTCACGAACTGTTCGGGTGGCTGCCGACAGTGCTCAAGGTCACTCTGTGCCGCTACCGATGCACTGGATGCGGTCATGTCTGACGCCAAGACACGACGGCAGCGGCGCAGCCGCGGGCGAAGCTGTCACGGCGGGCGCTGGGCTGTGGCACCTTCTCATTAAGCCCGTTAATGAGAATCTACCGTGCCTCTGTCTCGCTTACGCAAGGATCGCCGCACGTACTGAAGTGAGGAGCAGATCAACCCGCAAGCCGACGAAACGCTTGTCCTTGAGCCCCTGCGTGACCGTGCGCGATGGTCGGGGCGCGACCAGGTGGGGTTGGCAACTCCACATCGAACGGTCAGGAAGCCCTCACGACGCTTGTTGGATCTCAATCGACGCGGCGCGGATCACGAGGCCGGCGTCTTCGGACCAGAGGACCAACTCGAGGGTCTGTGTTCGTGATGCTTCGTCAGTGGTCAGGTGCGCTTCGGTCACTTCCGCGTACTGCCACGGTTCGAGGATCGCGTTCTCGAAGCGCAATTCGGAGACCTCGCTGCATCGGATGACGTGGTGCACCTCCGACCCGTCGAGGGTTGTGATGACGCCGAGGGTGCACGCGTGAGTCACCGTGTCGAAGCCCAGTGTCGTGAGCCGGCCTCCCCACAGACCGTCAGTTGCCGTCATCAGCTGCCTCCCTTGATCTTCGCGACGATGGACAGCACTTCGTCAAGTGCGTGCTCCGTGATCTCGATGTGGCTCAGCGCCGCATCCGTGGTCGCTTCGCCGGTCCTACCGTACGCAGCCATGCCGGGCACGCTCACCCGGTAGTAGTTGCTGCGGCCCCCGCCATGCTCCATTACTCGAATGATGATGCCCCTGCCTCCGTATGGAACGGTGACGGTGAAGCCCCCCTTGTTCAGCTTGACCTCGCCCCCTGTGGCTTCGGCCACACCCTCTGCAAGGCGCCTGGGATGTGGTGGGGGCGAGGCCCTGGCGGCATCTCTCGATGCGGAGCTTGCGGGCCACCTTCTCCCGCCCGGCTGCTTGATGAGGACCTTCTTGAGCGTGAGCGCCAGTTTCTGTACGAGCTTCTTGAACGGCCCCCGAAGGGCCCTGGCGGCGGTAGCGAACCTGGCCATCAGGCGGGAAGGGTCATGACGGCCGATGAGACCGGGTCGGCGGCGGCTGGCCGATCGACCGTGTCCGGCAGCTGAGTGCTGGTCATGGGCGAGACCTCCTTCGCCGCACGACGCTATAGAACGGCAGCTGCCCGCGGGAGAGTTATGCACAGTGCTTGGCTCACGCAACCACCCCGCCACGGGTCGAGTTCACCCCGGCAGCGGCCGCGAGGTCCACAACTCCCGCGGCGGGTCCGAGATCGGCCCCCTCGATGTCATCGCGGGTGAACTCGTCAGCACCCCTCATACGGTCACCAGACCCCGCTCAGCGATGAAGATGTGAGCACGCGCCAGGAAGTCCGGGGTCAGCGCCCGGATGGTGTCGGCATCCCTGAACGGGTCGGGGACAATCCAGTCGTCGTCCAAATGCGCGTCTGCCGCCCACGCCGGGACATGCTCACCGAACTCATGAGCGACGATCACCCGGAACAGGGTGTCGAAGCGGACATCCTCGATCAACCTGGCCCGGCGGTCCCACACTCGGCGCAAGTTGCCCGCCTCGATGCCGCCTGCTCGCAGATCGTCGCGAGCCTGAAGTATCATCCGCAGGGCAAAGTCCGCATCGCCTTCGGCCAGCGCCCGGTTGACAGCCTCAGCCACGTCGTCCGGGGTCATGAGTCCATGCTGTCGGACGTGTTCGAAGGCGGCACCCAACCGGAGGGCACGCAGATAGATCGCCGCCGACGGAATGGTCGACCCGGACAGGTAGGTGGACAGTCGGGTCGCCGAGGTACCAAGGTGTCGCGCGAAGTCAGACTGGGTGAGTCCGCTCTGCGTGAGGGTGCCGTGCAGGGCAGCGGCGACCTCAACGCGCTCCTCAGGCTCGACGATCATGCCTCGATGTTATCGGAT
>Ga0209748_1000916_pt1 | contig 14897 bp, 12 predicted proteins | sample BarGraIncu00421A_FD_185490 | JGI IMG/M metagenome (GOLD analysis project Ga0209748, IMG submission 185490) | Arctic peat soil microbial communities from Barrow, Alaska - Barrow Graham LP Incubations 004-21A (SPAdes) (version 2) | ecosystem: Environmental > Terrestrial > Soil > Wetlands > Peat... | reverse complement strand
GATTCCTACTTGGAGTTCCGGACCACCCAGGTCTTTCCGCCATCGCTCGTGATGAGCGTGATAGGTCGCTGGGGGCTGTCGCCGTCCAGACCCCGGACCACGCCGTGGAGCTCGTCCGTGAAGTCCACGGACTCCAGCGGTCCCGCCCCGAACTGCTCCACCCAGCTTCGTCCTCCATCGGTGGTCGCGATGAGGCTCCCCACGAGGGTGCCGCTGCTGCTGACCGCCCAGCCGTGGAGCGCATCGGTGAAGCAGACATCGGGAGCGGGAAGTCGGCGTCATCCGCGTAGAGGACCTTCCAGGTCCGGCCCCCGTCGGTGGTGCGCTGGACCAGGCTTCCTTCACCGTCGGCGACCTCTCCTACAGCCCAGCCGCGGTCGGCGTCGATGAACGTGGTGGCGGCGATCCGGTCGGGGGTAGCGGGGTGGTGTCGCCAGCTCCACGGTGGGTTTCTGAGTGCCGCCGACCGTCGTATCTAGCGGTTCGCCGAGCCACGCAATGCCGCTACCACCAACCAGATCGCCAGTGGGCCCACGAGTCCCACCTGCAGCCACGGACTGTCTGCGCCCACCAGCCCGTCCCTGAGCAGCGCGATCCAGAAGAGAAGGATGCCGAAGTAGATGGCGCCCACGATGCCCGTCCACACGAGGAGGCCGGGGCCGCGACCCCTGTGCGAGGTGCGCGACGCGTAGAGGAATGTGGCGCCGATCGCGGCGACGATGCCGACGCCGACAAGCGCCATCATCTCCATCTTCCGTCGACCCCCTCGAGACTCAGCTTGTGGGCGTCGAGCCCCACCTCGCCGGCCGTGAAGCCGAGGGCCAAGCCGAGGAGCTCGGACAGGAAGACCACGGGGAGAGCGCTCTGCCGACCGGTGGCGCGTTGGGCGACGAGCTGGTTGCGGTCGAACTGCTGGAAGCAGCTCGGGCAACCGACGAGGAGCACGTCCGCACCGGCCGAGGCTGCTGCGTCCACCTTCTCCGCGATAGCCCGTGCCGACGCGTCGCGGTCGGAGTCGAACATCTTGAACCCGCAGCACTGAGACGTGCCCGGGTACTCCACGGGGGTCGCGCCGAGGGCGGCGACTATCTCGTCGTACTTCACCGGGCGCTCCGGGTCGTCGAATCCCATCAGCGCGCTTGGCCTCAGGAGATGGCAACCGGGATGCGACGCCACCCGCAGGCCCGCCAGCCGGCCGTCCGTGCGAGAAGCGAGACTGTCGCGCATCTCGTGCAGGAGCGTCGCGAAGTGATGCACGCGGACGACGCCCGAGTACCGCCTGTGCACCTCGGACAGCCTGGCGTTGACGCGCTCGCGACGCTCTCCGTCCTCCAGCTTCTCTTGCGCTTCCCTGAGAGACTGCGCGCAGCCGTTGCACAGGGTGACGATGTCGAGGCCCGCCTCTTCGGCAGCCGCGAGGTTCCTGGCTGCCATGACGAGCCATGCGTCCTCGTCGACCTCGCGCACGGCGGTGGTCGGACAGCACGTGAAGGGCAGATCTACGAGCTCGATGCCGACCTCGGGCAGGGCCCTGCGCGACACCGCCTCCAGATGGGGAAGCGCGACCGGGATGGTGCAGCCGGGGAAGAACGCGTACCTGCTCATCCGATGCGCTCCCTCCGATGCCCGTCCGCGGTGGCGGCGGCCGATCCCACCAGCACGGAGAGCTCGTCGCACGCCACGTTCAGGGCGGGAAGCCCGAGTCGCTCGCGTCGGCTTCCGACCGAGGGCGACATGGGGAACGCGACGCCCGTCTCGGTCACAAGCGCCGCCGCGGCCACCCGCTCGGCCGGCGCGACTGCTTCGTCTGCCGCCAGGTTCTTCAGCCTGATCAGGACCTCGAAGGGGTTCACGCCCTGGGGACAGCGTTCGTCGCATAGCGCGCAGGTCGAGCATCGCCAGAGATCAGGCGAGGCGAGAAGGGTCGGATCGCCTACGAGTGCGCGCAGGATCAGCTGGCGGGGATTGAACCCCCCGGCGAAGCGCAAGACCGGGCAGCCCGCCGAGCAGGTCGAACACTGGAAGCACCTCGCCGCCTCCGGCACCTGCGCGAGCAGTCGCCGGCGAACACTCATGTCGATCCTCACCTCGGGCCCTCGGCGATGAGACGGCTGGCGGCCGCGATGGCGGATGAGAATCCCACGGCGTCGAGCGGCGCATACGTGAGCGCCTTCTTCGGGCAGAACTCGACGCACTTCGGCTGGTCCAGCCCCTCGCAGAAGTCGCAGGTGAAGGCGATCTTGGTTCCCGAGTGGAGCTTCATCATGCCGAACTCGCACGCCTCCACGCACCAGCCGCAGCCGTCACACCGGTCCGCGTCGACGCGGATGATGCCGGCCGCATCTTGGGAAGCGGCCCCCCGGGGGCAGGCCGACACGCACAACGGCGAGTCGCACTTGCGGCACGTGATCGCTATCGAGTCGAGCGGCTCGATCTTCACGGCGCGGATGCGCGCCTTCTTCCAGTTGATCTCGCCCTCGCGATACCACGCACACACGTACTCGCACACCTCGCAGCCCGTGCACTTGTCGGGGTCGCAGTGGATGACCTCCCGGCTCCGTCCCGTCGTCGGCATCTTCACACCCCCAGACTCGTGTCGAGGCCCAAGGCGGCCAGCTTCTCCTTCGTCGGCATGCCTTCGCGGTCCCAGCCCCGTGAGGCGTAGTAGCCGTCGAGCGCGGCGTCGTACTGGTCCCGGTCGATGATCGCCCCGTCGTTGACGTCGTCGTACATCTTCTCCTCGAACGCCCTCGGCGGCGGGTAGTCGTCCTTCCGCGAGGCGCCGTGCTTGATGTTGAAGAGCTTCGCCATGTTGTGGACACGCTCGCCGGCCAGGAGCATGGAATCGACGTCGTAGCCGAAGCCCGTGGTGAGGTTCAGGATATCGACCATGTTCTGTTCGGTCCCAAGGACCCCCCGCGTGAACTTGCACCAGATCGCCGAGTCGATGACCGCGTACAGGTTCTCGCCCTCGCTCACGATCTTCCCGCGGCTCTCGTCGAGGCTGTACCGATCGACGCTGCCCTTCACGTCCACCTGGTACGAGCCGGACCTCAGATAGCAGGCACCCCTCACGCTCGTGGCGAAGCCGAGCGTGGCCGTCTGCAGGGAGCGCATCGAGTAGGCCCCCCATTCCATGTTCTTGTTGACGATGGCGAACTTCTCGGAGCCCTTCCCCAGCTTGCGCGCGGCCTCGGCGGCCCCGTCGGCCAACAGTTCGCCGAGCGGACCCTCGCGCAGGGCGAGCCGGCGCACGGCTTCCACCATGGCCTCCGCGTTGCCGAACGACAGGTCGAGGCCGTCCGCCTGCTCCTCGGTCAGGAGCCCCTTCTCGTATGCCTCCATGGCCCAGGCGACGGTGCCACCGGCGGAGATGGTGTCCACGCCGAGCGTGTCGCACAGCTCCACGGCCTTGGTCAGAGCGTCGAGGTCGGCGACGCCGCAGTTCGGGCCGAGCAGCTCGAGCGACTCGTAGTCCATGCTCGCCGCGGTCCCCTTCCACTGGCCCGCCTGCGCGACCGTGACGTGATCGCAGCCGATCGGGCATCCGGGGCAGGCGGTGACCTTCTTCACGTGCGTCGCGAGCATCTTCTCGCCGGACACGTCGGCGGCGCGCTCGAAGGTGCCCTGCTGGAAGTTGCGGGTCGGCAGGCACCCCAGCTTGTTGTGTACGAGGACGTTGACGGGTGTCCCGTAGTGCCGGTACTTCTCCGTCAGGGGACCCTGACAGAGCGCGTGTATCTCCTGCGTGCGGTCCCAGAGCCCCTGCGGGTCGTAGGTCTCGACGCTGTTCGTGCCCCGGATGGCGATCGCCTTCAGGTTCTTGGAGCCCATGATGGCGCCCATGCCCGACCGTCCGACCTGCCGGTTCCTGTCGTTGGTGATGTTGGCCATGCGGGAGAGCTTCTCGCCGGCCGGACCGATGGAGGCCACGCGCAGCTCGTCGTCGGAGTGGAGGCGGCGCAACGCTTCCTCGGTGTCCCACGTCGTCATGCCCCACAGGCGGCGGGCATCCTTGATGCGTACGAGATCGTCGTCGACGAGGATGTAGACCGGGTTCGCGGCGCGTCCCTTGACGACGATGCCGTCGTACCCGGCCGCACGCAGCTCCTGGCCGATACCGCCGGACGAGATGCCGAAGCCGATGAACCCGGTGAGCGGTGACTTGGCCGCCACGAGGTACTTGCTGCTCGCCGGCATCGACGTACCCGCGGAGGGCCCGACCCAGAGCGCCAGCACATTGTCCGGGCCGAGCGGATCGGCCCCCGCGGGGATCTCGTTGTACAGCGTCCAGGCGGCGAGCCCGTAGCCGCCTATGAAGTCACGGGCGACCTGCTCCGGAAGATCCTCGACAGACGCCGTTCCCTGAGTGAGGTCGACCCTCACGTACTTGCCCGTCAGTCCCTTCATCGTGCTGCCTCCGTAATGGTCGGGCGGACGAGTGATGCCTTGCTCGCGACCTGCTCCTTCTCGAAGAAGGCGCAGACCTTCGATGCGACGCCGCTGGCCTGCGCCACCGTCTCGGGTATGTCACGCGGGCCCGAGCACGCGCCCGCGATGAACACGCCCGGCGAGACCGTCTCCAACGGCGCTCCGTGAGCCTGTTTCGGCCGGACGAACCCGTGCTCGTCGCGGTCGATGCCGAGCATCCCGCTGAGGGACTCGAGGTCGCGCGACGGCTCGAGAGCCAAGGCCAGCACCACGAGGTCGACCTCCAGCTCCTTCTGCGTGCCGCTCTCCACGTCCTCGTAGACCACGATCGGGTCGAGGCTTCCCGGGGTCTCGCGAACCTCGGCGGGAAGGCCCTTGACGAACCGCATGCCCTCCGCCTGCGAGCGAACGTAGAGCTCCTCGAAGCCCTTCCCTGAAGCACGCAGGTCGTTGTAGAAGACGTGGATGTCCGCACCCTCGGCGTGCTCCATGACCAGGCGCGCCTCCTTGATGCTCGCGATGCAGCAGTACATGGAGCAGTACTCGTGACACGACCGGTCGCGGGAGCCCACGCACTGGATGAACGCGACGCGCTTATACGGCTTGCCGTCCGGACGGTAGAGGTGTCCTTCCGTGGGACCGGAGGCGCAGATGATGCGCTCGAACTCCATGTTGGTGACCACGTTCGTGTGGACGCCGTAGCCGTATTGCTTCTTGGCGTCACCGGGAACGGTGGTGACGCCCGTCGCCAACACGATCGCGCCGACATGGAGCTCTCGGGTCGTCGGCTCCTGGCAGAGGTCGATGGCGTCCAGGCCGCACACGTTCGCGCACATGCCGCACTCGATGCACACGTCCTTGTCGATGGCGAACTTCATCGGGACGGCTTGCGCGAACATCGTGTGGATGGCCCTGCGCGGCTTGAGGTTGAGGTCCCACTCGTTGGGCACGACGACGGGGCACGCCTCCACACACGCTCCGCAGCCGTTGCAGAGCGAAGCGTCGACGTATCTCGGAGCCTCCTCGACCGTCACGCGGTAGTCGCCGGGTGTCCCCTCGACCTTGGTGACCTTCGAGGCGGTCAGCAACTCGATGTTCTCGTGCTTCGAAGCGTCGACCAGCTTCGGCCCCAGGATGCAGATGGAGCAGTCCATCGTCGGGAACGTCTTGTCCAGAGCGGCCATGATGCCGCCGATGGAGTACGTCGATTCGACCAGGCACGTGCCGTAGCCGGCGTCCGCGATGTCCAGTGCCGCCTGGACGCCCGCGACACCGCCTCCGATGACCAGCGCCGTTCTCACCATATGGCCGGTGTCGGAGCGGGTTGTGCCATCCGCCGGGAGCGATCTCTCGCCCTCCCAGAGCAGCTCGAGCCCGTGTCGCTCTGCCCACGCCGCGAGCACCGTCCGGGCCTCCGCGTGCTGGCATCCCGCCACGTCCACGCGGACGAATCCTCCCTCGCTCGCGTGCCCGAGGACCGCGCGCTGCCCCTGAAGGCTGCAAGCCGATCCGACCTCGAAAAGACTCCCGTCCGCAGCGGCGGCCCGGACCGAGCCGTCGCACGTGCAGCGGACCCGGAGGGTGTCGTTCGCGCCCGAGGTCACGGGTGCGTCTGTCGGTCGGGCGCTCACGATGCCGGCACTTCCTCGGGTTCTCGCTCCGCGCCGACCGCCGGATCGGGCGCGGGGATCTCGAGCGTCTCGAGCTGCTCGGCCATCTCCTTCATGATCCTCTGCCACACGACGCCCTCGGCCGCCGAGACCCATTCCAGGCGAAGGCGTTCCGGGTCGATGCCGCGACGGGGCAGCTGCTTCTTGAGCTGCTCGACGCGCTCCTGACAGCGAGAGTTGCCGTCGACGTAGTGGCAGTCGCCAGGCGGATGACAGCCGGAGACGAGCACGAGACCGGCTCCTCGATCGAACGCGCGCAGGATCATGCCCTTGCTGATCCTGCCGGAGCACATGACGCGTATGACCCGCGCTTGCGGTGGGTACTGGTATCGGGCGACCCCGGCGAAGTCAGCCCCCGCGTAGGAGCACCAGTTGCAGCAGAAGGCGAGTATCTTCTCGTTCGGGCGGTCCTCGAGCGCGGCGTCGATCTGCGCCTCGATCTGCGCATCCGTGAAGCCGTCGCACTCCACCGCGCCCTTCGTGCATGCGCCACCGCAGACGCCGCACCCTTTGCAGGCAGCCTCGACCACGCGAGCCACCTGCTTGCGCTTGTCGTCGACCGGGTCCGTGACGATGGCATGGAAGGGACACTGCTTGACGCAGACCAGGCAACCCGCGCAGGCGTCCGCGTCGATGTGCGAGACGATCGCGTCGAGCTCGAGATGGTCCTTCGACAACACGCCGCAGACCTTGCCGGCCGCGCCGCTTCCTTGTGCGACCGCCTCCGCTATGTCCTTGGGGCCCAGGCAGGACCCGGCAAGGAAGACGCCGTCGATGACGGACTCGACGGGCTTGAGCTTCGGGTGCGTCTCCATGAAGAAGCCGTCCGGACCGACCGGCACCTTCAGGATGTCGCGTACCGAGTCCGTCGAGGCGTGGGGGACGCAACCGGCGGCGAGGACGACGAGGTCGACGTCCTGCTCGGTACCTTCGCCGAAGTGCACGCTCTTCGCGCTGACCAGGAGGCGATCGTCGCCCGCGTCGACGCTCGTCACATCACCCCGGAGGAACAGCACGCCCGCCTCACGGGCGCGCGAGTACGCCAGTTCGTAGTCCTTCTTGCCGGCGCGGATGTCCCGGTGGTAGACGGTCACGTCGGCGCCGAGCGCCGCGATCTCGCTCGCCTGCTTGATCGAGGTCATGCAGCAGATCCGCGAACAGTACTCGTTGCCCTCGGGCTCGCGAGAACCCACGCACTGGATGAAGGCGACGCTCCGCGCAGGGGCCCCGTCGGACCGCCGAAGGACCTTCCCCGATGTCGGGCCGTCCGGGTCCAGCATCCGCTCGAGCATCTCGTTGGTGATGACGTCCGCCTGGCTACCGAAGCCGTAGACGCTGTTCGCCGCGGGATCGTAGGTGCCCGACCCGGTCGCCACGACGCACGCGCCCACGTTCAGATCGAGATCGGTCCCTGCTTGGGTGAGGTCTATCGCGCCCCGAGGGCAGGCGCCGACGCAGGCTCCGCACAGGTCGCAGGCAGCCGCGTCGACTACGTAGCGGTCCGGCACGGCCCGAGCGAAGGGCAGGTGGATGGCCTTGCGCATCGACATCCCCGCCTGGTGCTCGTCCGGAATCTCCACCGGGCACGCTTCCGAGCAGCGCCCGCAACAGTCGCAGTCATCGCTCACGCAGCGTGGCCGTTGGTGCACGCGGACCTGGAAGTTGCCGACGAACCCCTCGAACGATCCGATCTCCGCGCCCGTCAGAACGGTGATGTTGGGGTGCGCGGAGACCTGCGCCATCTTCGGCGTGACGACACAGGCCGCGAGGTCCTGGTCGGGGAACGCGCGATACAGGCGGGCGGTCACTCCTCCGAGGCTCCAGTCCTTCTCGACGAGGTAGACCGGGTTACCCTGGTCGGCCAGGTCGATCGCGGCCTGCATGCCGGCCATGCCGCCTCCAAGGACGAGTGCGGCCTTGGTGACCGGCACCCTGCGGTCCTGGAGCGGACGGGCCAGCCGAACCTTGGCGACGGCCATCTTCACGAGGTCCTTCGCCTTCTCCGTCGCTCCGGAGGGGTCGTGCGCGTGCACCCAAGACACGTGCTCGCGGATGTTCGCCATCTCGAACAGGTAGGGGTTCAGTCCCGCCTCGGCGCACGTCCGCTTGAAGGTAGGCTCGTGCATCTTGGGCGAGCAGGCCGCCACGACGACCCTCGTGAGGTCGTGCTCCCGGATGAGCCTCCCGATCTCCGCTTGCCCCGGCTCCGCGCACGTGTACATGTTGTCTTTGGAAACGACGACGTCCGGTAAGCCCGCGGCGAATCGGGCGACCTCGGCTGAATCGACGACGCCGCCGATGTTGCTGCCGCAGTGGCAGACGAACACGCCGATCCTCGGTCGATCGCTCATCGGTCACTCTCCGGCATCTGCGCGGGCCGGGCGGGCGGGTCTGGCAGGCGCTGGGACTTTCGGAAGGCCCCCAACGTGCGCTCGAACGCCCGCGCGTCAAGAAGCTCGCGGGTGGCCCGACCGCTCGTGAGGCGCTCGATCGCCCTTGTGTAGGCCGCGGAGAAGCCCTCGCCGTGGTACGCGGATGTCCGCCTCACCACCACTGCCGCCTCTCCGCATGCGTTCGCGCAGGCCCCGCACAAGACGCAGTGGCGCTGGTCGAGTCGGAGAACGCCGTCCGTCTTCGCGAGCGCCCCGGTTGGACAGAACTCAACGCAGTCCGTGCAGTCAGCGGGGCACCTGTCCGTCGCGATGACGACGTCGCCCTCGAACAGCGGCCCGACGGTGATCGCATGCTGAGGGCACGCGTCGGCGCAGTAGGGGCAGCGGAGGCAGGCCGACTCGTCGACGTCGAGCGCACCGCTATCCATCGACAGGGCGCTCCGAGGACATGCGACCACACAGTCGTCACATCCGTCCGGGCAGGCCTGTGCGTCGATGACGACCTTGCGCCTGGGAGCCGGCATACCGCCGTGCGCGCGCAGCACGTCCTTGGGCGTGCCGTTCTGCTCCATCGAGAGCGCGTCGGTCGGGCAGAAGGCGATGCAGACCTCGCACAGGTCGCAGGCCTTCTCGTCGATGTCCACGACCAGGCGCCCGTCCTGGAGACGGACCGACACGGCATCCCTCGGACAGGCCAGTCCGCACAGCTGGCAGCCTATGCACGAGGCGCGGTGGAGATCGAGCCGGACGTGCTCCGCGTACAGCCGCAGCACGACGCTGAGGCCGTCGGGGCCGACGACCTTCACGTTGGTCTTGCGTTCTCTCTGTAGCGCGGTCGGCTTCATCGGGAACACCACTCGCCCGTCTCTCGGCGTCCTTCTACCGGCTGATGAACAACGGCGCGAGAACGAGCGTCACCGTCGCGAGAAGCTTGATCAGCACGTGCAGCGACGGACCGGCCGTGTCCTTGAAGGGATCGCCGACGGTGTCGCCGGCGATCGAGGCCTTGTGCGTGTCGGTGCCCTTGCCGCCGTCGAAGCCGAGCTCTATGTACTTCTTGGCGTTGTCCCACGAGCCGCCCGAGTTGTTGAGGGTGAGCGCCATCAGGATGCCGACGATCGTGCCGACCATGAGGAAGGCCGCCACCGCCTCGGCGCCGACGCCCATCATCCGGAAGACAAGGCCGACGGCGACCGGGAACAGGGTCGCGAGCAGGCCCGGCATCACCATCTCGCGCAGCGATGCCTTCGTCACGATGTCGACGGTGCGGCCGTAGTCCGGCTTGACGAGCCCCAGCATGATGCCGGGGCTCTCGCGGAACTGGTCGCGCACGTCTTGGATGACGGTCACCGCGGCCTTGCCGACCGCGCGGATCGTCATGGCCGTGAACAGGAAGACCAGCATGCCGCCGAGCAGCGCGGCGACGAAGATCTCCGGCTTGGCGAGGTCGACCGTGACGAGGTTCTGTCCGTAGGAGCGGACCTCGTCCATATAGGCGGAGAAGAGCAGGAACGCTGCGAGCGCGGCCGAGCCGATCGCGTAGCCCTTGGTCAGCGCCTTGGTGGTGTTGCCGGCCGAGTCGAGCACGTCGGCCTGACGGCGGACCGACTCGGGCTGACCGGACATCTCGATGATGCCGCCGGAGTTGTCGGCGATCGGGCCGAACGTGTCCATCGCCAGGACGTAGGCCGCGGTGGACAGCATGCCCATCGTCGCGGCCGCGGTGCCGAAGAGTCCGGCCTCCGGGAAGCCCGATGCCTTGCCGAGCGCGAACGCGCCGATGATCGCGATGGAGATGACCACGACCGGAGCGGCGGTCGACTCGAAGCCGACAGCCATGCCGGCGATGATGTTGGTGGCCGGACCGGTCATCGACGCATTCGCGATCGAGCGCACCGGACGGTACTCGTGCTCGGTGTAGTACTGGGTGATGCGGAGGTAGGCGAAGGCGGTGATGACGCCGATGACGCCGCACGCCAGGAAGTGCCACCAGGCATCGCCGTAGCCGACCACCCCGGGAGCGACGTCGATACGCAGCAGCCAGAAGGCGGAGACAGCCATCCCGGCGACGGCGAGGGCGGTGGCCGCGTAGAAGCCGCGGTCGAGCGCCTTCATCGGGTTGTCGCCCTCCCGGTGCTTGACGACCATGACGCCGACGAACGACGCGAGGATGCCGAAGGCACGGGCGACGAGCGGGAACATCATGACCCCGATGACCCAGGCGTTCTTGGCGACCTGCCCGCCGGCGAAGACCTCCGGCGGGACCTTCGCGGCCATGACGGCGCCGAGGATCATCGCGCCGATGTTCTCGGCCGCCGTGGACTCGAACAGGTCGGCGCCGCGGCCGGCGCAGTCGCCGACGTTGTCGCCCACGAGGTCGGCGATGACGGCCGGGTTGCGAGGATCGTCCTCGGGGATGCCCGCTTCGACCTTGCCGACGAGGTCGGCACCGACGTCGGCGGCCTTGGTGTAGATGCCGCCGCCGAGCTGTGAGAACAGCGCCACGAACGAGGCACCGAAGCCGTAGCCGACGATGATGAGCGGGATCTTGGTCGGCTCGATGTTGCTGATCGTCTGGACCGCGTAGTAGAGGCTGGTTACGCCGAGCAGCGACATGGCGACGACCGTGAAGCCCGCCACGGCCCCGCCGCGAAGCGCGACCTGCAGGCCGGCGTTGGTGCTGCGGATGGTGCCGGCGGCCGTGCGGATGTTCGCGCGAATTGCGATCCACATGCCCACGTAGCCGGCAACGAGCGAGCAGGCCGCGCCGAACGCGAAGGAGATCGTCACCCAGATCGCAAGCGCCACGGCGCTCATGGAGTCGGAGGTGCTCGGCGGCTTGAGGAACGCGTACCCGAGGAAGAGGATGACCGCCAGAACGCCGGCCAAGACGATGATCGTGCGGAACTGGCGTCGCATGAATGTCTCGGCGCCTATCTTGATGGCGTCCGAAACCTCGCGCATCGCGTCGTTTCCGGTGTCCTGCTTCAGTACCCAGCGGGCCAGACCGTACGAGGCCGCGAGGCCGAATACGCTGAAGCCCAGAACCAGGCCGAGCGCGACGCTCTCACCCACACGAATCCCCTCTCCGCGGCGTGAGGTGCATTGTCGTCGGGGAGGTGTTCGGGTGGCGCAAAGGAGGGGCTGCGAACCGTTAAGCATGTGCAAAGGCGCGTGCGGTCAGGGACAGCGCGCTAGTCCCGTGTCGACAGCCGAAAGCCCACTCGAGGCTCGGTGAGCAGATGGCGGGGAACACTCCGGTGCGGTTCGATCTTGCGACGGAGGTTGCTGATGTGGACTCTCAACGTCGCGGCGTCCGCCTCGAGATCGGAGCCCCATGCCGCGCTCACGATCTGTCGCCACGTCAATACCCGGTCCGGGTTCGATGCGAGCGCCTCGAGGATCCCGTACTCCGTCGGCGTCAGCGAGACCTCGTCGCCCCCCCGCGTCACACGCCGGTGTGCGAAGTCGATGACGATGTCACCGAACGCCAGACTCGGCGCCATCGAGGACCCGGAGGCCCTCCTCAGCAACGCCCCGACGCGAGCGACGAACTCGCCTGTCGAGAACGGCTTGGTCATGTAGTCGTCGGCGCCCGTCGTCAGCGCGACGACCTTGTCCTGCTCGAAGTCCCGGGCTGAGAGCACGAGGATCGGCAGGTCGGTGAACGCGCGGAGTCGGGTGAGAAGCTCCAGACCGTCGACGTCGGGCAGTGTCAGATCGAGCACGATCAGGTCCGGCGACCGCTCGAGGAGCCTGTCCATCGCAGCGGCGCCCGTTGCGGCGTCGATCACCTCGTAGTGGCGCGATTCGAGAATGGTCCGCACGGCACGAACGAGTTGGGGCTCGTCGTCGATCACCAGGATGAGATCGCCTCGGCTAGCCATTGTCGTCCTCCGTGCCGGCGTATGACGGCAGATCGACGAGTATCCGGGTTCCGTTCGGCACGGCATCCTCGACGTGCAGGCGACCGCCGTTGGCCTCGACGAGGTCGCGCGCGATGGTGAGCCCAAGGCCCGTGCCGCCCGGGCTCCTCATGCCGGCCTCGCCTCGATACGCACGGTCCAGGACGAAGGGCTTCTCATCGTCCGAGACTCCGGGGCCCCTGTCTTCGATCCAGACGAAGGTCCTGTCGTCACGCCGCTCGGCACCGAGCAGTATCGGGCCCGCGGGCGAGTACGTCACGGCGTTGTCGAGGACGGCTCGGAGCGCCCGGGACACCTGCACGAAGTCCGCGAAGACCTCGGGGGCCGGTCTCTGCTGCACGCGGAAGATCAGACGCTCACGCAGCTCCGGCGAAGCCGCCTCCACGACGTCGCCCAGGATCTCGCCCGCTTCGTAGAGCTCCGGGTGCGGCATCCACTCCTCCGACTGAAGCCTCGAGAGATCGAGCAGGTCCGCGATGGCGCCCTGGAGCCGCTGCAGGTTCTCCGTGACCCGGTGGAGCATCATCCGCGCGTCCTCCGGGTCCCTAGCGACATCCTCGGACTCGAGATCGGTGACCCCCGCGATCGCTGCCGCGAGGGGGGTCTTCAACTCGTGCGACACCGCCGAGACGATGACGGCCTTCACGCGAGCCGCCTCTTCCGCGCCCTGGACGCGCGCGGCGACCTCGATCGCCCGCTTGTGTGAGATGAAGATGGCCAGCAACTGCGAGATGGAGACCGCGATCGACGAAGTCCGGTCTGTGAGTCCGTCCGGTCCCCCGACCACTTCGAGCACGCCTTCGTTCCCGGCGTGCGATACGAGCGGGATGAACGTGCCGAGGCTCTCGGGTTCCTCGCCGGCCGCCGTCGCGGGCAATCCGGATCCGAGCCGATCAGCGTGTCGGGCCGAATCGCTCAGGTTCACGGCCACCACGCTCTCGAACGCCCGCTTCGCTGTCACCTCGTGACCGCTGCCGGCCAGCGACGCGCCGGGGCCGCGCGCCACCAACCCCTCGGCTTCGGGCGTCCAGACGACGACGCTCTTCACATCAGGCTCGGCGGCGAGGCACGAGATCGCGCTCTCCACGATCGAATCGAGGTCCTGCTCCTGCGCCATCTCACTCGCGAGTCGGGCGAGCGACGTGGCCTCCCGCTCGTTGTCGATCGCTGCCGACTCACGCTTCTTGACCTGGGCGGTGAGTGCCCCCACGCCGGCTGCTCCCATGAAGAAGACCAGCAGCTGGATGAGGTCCAGCGGCTTCGAGACCCAGAAGACTCCGATGGGAGGGGTGAAGAACGTGCCGGCGCCGAAGGCGAGCGCGGCCGCGAGCAGCGCCGGTCCCGTCCCGAGAAGCCACGCGACGAGCCCGACGACGCATATGTAGAGCCACGCCAGATGGCTGAAGCCGACGTAGAAGCGGAAGGGGACGAAGAGCAGCGTCGCACCGACCACGGCCAGCGCAGAGGAAGCGTAGCTGTACCTGCGCAAGATGGCCGAGATCCGCCGCACGCGATGCTCCCTTCGAGCGGCTCCGAGCGCCGCACCAGCATACGTCCGACTCGTGGATCGGTCGATGCTCCGGCGAGAAGCGGGTCCCTCTCGTCCGATGCTAGAATGGGCCACGGGCGCGTCCCGGAGCCACGGGCGCTCGTAGCTTCCCGATCCGGTGGGTCGGATGGACAGCTCGCGGATCTCACGCTTCGTGGTCTGAAGTGAGTCCCCGCGAACGAGGCTGCGGACGAGACCCGGATGGAGTGTGTTGGGCTCAAGGTAGTAGAGGTCGACTCTCAGCTTCGGATCATTCGCCTGGGATGGGTCCGCCAGCACTACCTCTGCGATCCAAGTGAGGTGTTCTTCGAGGCGTAACTGAGACTTGGCTCCCGGGGCCACGCCCCGCATTGAAGTCTATACGGTCTGCAGCGATGTCAAGCGCTGGAGCCAGCGGACCCCACCGCCCGGAGTAGGCAGCGGGGTCCAGGAGTTGCCGGCTTCCCGAGGGTCAGGAGCGACGTCGATGCTGCTGGTCGGGTCTTACCAGTATCTAAACGGCAGTCACAGTCGCCCTCGAAATCGAGGAAGACGCTACAGGGATCATCCTTCCGTTTCGAGGTCTCACAAGCGTGAATGGGTGGTGTTTTCACGTCTAGCATCGGTCAGGTGCTCGGAAGGCGTGAATACGATGTGTTTCATACACAGAAACACATGATTCGACAGGTCGGTCTCATGATCCGAAGGCCGTCGGTTCAAGTCCGGCCCCCGCTACCGAAGAGACAACAGACCCGAGGCTCATGGAGCTACGGACCTCTTGTTCTGTGGGCGTGCTCGCTCGGTGCTCAGTCGGAGACCGCTACTAGATTCCGCGCCTCACGGTCCCAGACTGAGGCTTGGGCAGGATGTCGACCTGCGAATACCCCTCGCGAGTGAGACCGTCCGGACGCTGGGGCGGCGGCGGCACGAATACGCCTGCCGCAGCGGG
>Ga0209748_1000914_pt1 | contig 14945 bp, 18 predicted proteins | sample BarGraIncu00421A_FD_185490 | JGI IMG/M metagenome (GOLD analysis project Ga0209748, IMG submission 185490) | Arctic peat soil microbial communities from Barrow, Alaska - Barrow Graham LP Incubations 004-21A (SPAdes) (version 2) | ecosystem: Environmental > Terrestrial > Soil > Wetlands > Peat... | reverse complement strand
ACAGCGACTCCCCCGGCGTAGGTCGGCACAACCTCGCTCGGTTCATACCCTCCCGCTCGGTCGGCGGGTCAGGTTCGCCACACGACTATCTGGTGGCCGTAGCGAAGTCGGACGGCTGAGGCGCTAGCTGTAGTTCCCATAGAGGTTGTTGTCAGTTGACCCGTGATATCGGTGTGTTGCCGCCGATGCCGCCGTGTGGGCGCACCAGATTGTAGTACCTCAGGAACGGGCCGAGATCTTCGGCCCGTTCCGCGTTACTTCGGTAGGCGACCGCGTAGGCCCACTCGTTCGTGACGATCTTGACGAAGGCCTCGGCCTTGCCGTTGGTCTGGGGATGATAGGGCCGGGTCTTGATCACCTTGATTCCGCGATCCAGTAGGTGATTGCAGAACAAGTGTGACCGGTAGTTCGAACCGTTGTCGGTGAGTATCCGGCGCACTTCGATGCCTGCGCCCTCGAAGAACTCGAGGGCTCGCCCGACGAAGGCCACCGTGGTCTGCGCCTGCTCGTCGGGGCAGATCTCGGCGTAGGCGAGCCGTGAGTGATCGTCGATCGCGACGTGGACGAACTCCCAGCCGGCGCCTTTGACGCACCTGCCCGGTCCTCTGCCCAGTGCACGATGGCCCCCACCTTGGCTGATGCGCCCGAGCTTCTTCACGTCGAGGTGCACCAGGTCGCCCGGCTCAGGCCATTCATAGCGGATGGCTCGGTGCGCTTGGTCCGCAGACGGCTCAGCCCGTAGCGCCTCAGCACCGCGTAGATCGTGGAACGGGCGATATGGAGCCGCCACGCCAGCCAGTGAGGACCGCGGCGATGGCGCAGACGCGCGTTGACGATCCGGTGGCAGCGCCGGGCGGGAACGGTCGGTGGCAGCCGGTGCGGGCGCGAGCTCGCGTCGACGAGCCCCATCTCGCCGAGTCCCCGGAAGCGATGGGCCCACTTGCCGGCGGTCTGGCGGGACACGCCCGCGGCTCGAGCCGCCGCGCTCACGGACCAGCCTGACTCGATCCTCTCCACGAGGACAAGCCTGCCGTGCACGGTCAATCGCGCGTTAGGATGCGACATGAGGACCCCTTCTTCAGTTGTGGCTTCGACACCCAACAACTGATAGGACGGGGTCCTCACCTGTCAACAACCTCTATGGGAACTACAGCTAGCGGGTCAACCCCACAGATGCGAGCGACGTCTTTCGCGCTTATGCGCTCGCGCGTGCGTGCGGGTCTGCTCGATCGGTCGTGCAGCCCCGCCTCGCCGCCGCAGACGAATCGCCGCAGCCACTTGTGGGCGGACTGGCGCGAGATTCCGGCCGCACGAGCCGCGGCGGTCACCGTCCAGTCGAGTTCGGTCACGCGGATGCACAGCAGTCTTCGACCGAGAACGGTCAGCGGCGCGTTAGGATGTGACACGAGGGTCCTCCTTGTTCAGTTGTTGGCTTCAGCACCTACAACCGAACGGGAAGACCCTCGTTTATGTCAACAACCTATGTGGGCAGTACAACTAGCGAACGCCCGGCAGCCGATTCGTGAGATCCATGATCGACATGAACCCGCCGACCGCAATCGCGAGCAGCCCCAGGGTGTGCGCGTACCAGCCGAACTGCATGTACTTCACGTAGTCCGAGCCGGTCACGATACGCAGGATCTGGAAACCCCAGATCGAGCCGATCGCGATGTGGGCGGTGGCCACGATGATCTTCGTGCGCAGGTCGTTGTTGTAGTAGAAGTACAGCAGTCCCAGCGCCACGAGCGGCAGCAGGATGCGGAACCAGTAGGCCATGTTCCCGCCCTCGGCGGCCGACGACGTCGCGTACTTGAAACCGTTGTAGGTCGTGTCGCCGTAACCCACGAGCGGCAGGAAGAACCCTACCGCCGCCACCAGCGCGCCGACGCCGGCGATCTTGGCACCGAGATCGAGGTTCTTCCACATCACGACGAAGAAGTTCGGCTGAACCGGCGCCATCGGCGCGGCCTGGTACATGACCGGCGCCCCGGGAGGTGCGTACTGCGGAGGCGCAACAGGCGGCGCGTACTGAGGAGCGGCCGGAGGTACGGCGGCCGGTGCGGCCGGAGCCACCGCCAGCGGATTGCCGCAGGTGGTACAGAAGCCGACGCCGTCCGCGTTCTGAGCCCCACACTTCGTGCAGAATGCCATGATCGTCCCCTCTCAATCACCCCACGGTCCGACGCGAGACGAGACACCCGACCTCACGTCGCAGTCGCCCCACACGCAGGACAGAAAGCTGCATCGCCGCCCATCTGCGCACCACATGACACACAGTACTTCATCGCCGGCGCGGCCTCAGCCGCCAGGATCGCGTCGAGTTGCGCCTGCAGCCCGATGACCGCCCGGGCTGTGGCGTCCGCCTGCTGACACGCGTACAGGAACTTTGGGTCGACCGCCTCGGCGCCCCCTGCGCGAACGCGGTATGCACGGCCACACCCAGGCGCGTGAACGCCTGCTCCTGCGCGATCTGCGCCTCGAGAAGACGCTGCCGCACCTCGGACGACTCCATCGCCGTCTTGGCGCCGCGGAACCCCTCGTTCATGCGATCAGTGAATCCCATGGCTGGATTCTACCGCTCGGACGCGAGCGCCAAAACCGGGACATGCCCGCAAGCGCCGGGCAATGCGAAGGGCGCCGGTCTCCCGGCGCCCTTCGCATGCATACGTGGATCGCGCGGTCCTACGACTCGCCGAGGTAGGTCTTGCGCACCTGCTCGTTGTGCAGCATCCTTGCCCGGGCCCTTGAGCGCGACGTGCCCGGTCTCCAGCACGTAGCCGCGGTCCGCGATCGAGAGCGCCATCGCGGCGTTCTGCTCGACCAGCAGAATCGTGATGCCCGATTTGTTGAGCGTCTCGATCGTCTCGAAGATCAGCTCGACCACGACGGGAGCGAGACCCATCGACGGGCGCGATGCCCGGTTCGCGGCAGCGCTCATCCAGCGCCGCGTCCGCATCGCGGTGCCGGACGCGACGGCCGGCGTTCTCCAAGTTGAGTCCGGTCTCCACGGCGAACGCCGCGACACGGCAGGGAACGCCGAGTTCGCCGCACAGCGCCCGCACGAAAGCGGCGTCCGCGTCGGAGTGCGCGCCGCGCAGACGATGGTCCATGGGCAGGACCGAAGCCGCGAGGGGCCGAACGAGCCGGCAGCAACGGCCCGCAGCAACGAGACCGAGTCGGCGGCGCCCGACACCATGAGCACGACCGGTGCTCCGGCAGTGAACGTCGCGTGGCGCTCCGTGGTCGCCTTCGCTGTCTCGACGAGTTCTCACATGGTTCACAGGGTACTCGCCACCGGTCGGCGAGGGTGGAGCGCGCGCGGCGCCCCGCTCCCGCGCCCGCTGGGGCGGGGCCCTCGACAATCGATCGGGTACGGCGGACGGTGCATAGAAGATGCGCCAGATTGCAGCGATCTGGATTCATGGTGCTAGACTGTGCTCCTGCGTTTCGAAGTAGGACATGTGGAAAGGGGCTGATGGGTATGTCGAAGCCGCGTACTGTACTGGCGCTTCTCATCGCCGGGGTGCTCGTGATCGCTGTCCTGGGCGGCTGCACGACTCCGCCTGCGACGCCGACCGGTACCGGCGGAACCACGAGCAGCGTGCTCAAGATCGGCGTGGAGACGGGCCTCACGGGTCCGCTGCCCGACTATGGGTTCACCGCGGCCGAGGGCGCCAAGCTCGCCGCCAAGGACCTGAACGACAAGGGCGGCGTCACGATCGGCGGCAAGAAGTACACGATCGAGATCGTCGTCAAGGACGACGAGGCCGATCCGGCGAAGGCGCCGGTTGTGGCTCAGGGCTTCATCGACGAGGGCGTCGTGGGCGTCGTGGGTCCGCTGACCTCGGGCGCAGCCAACGCAGGCGGCCCCATCTACTCGGGCGCCAAGATGCCGCAGATCACCGCGTCGGCGACTCTGGCGACCCTGACCCAGAACGGCTGGACGAACTTCTTCCGCAACTGCGTCGGTGACAACATCCAGGGCGCCGGGCTGGCCAAGTGGGCCCAGGACCTCGGGTTCAAGAAGGTCGCCGTCATGGACGACAGCAGCGCCTACGCTGTCGGTCTCGCCGACAACGTGATCAAGGGCCTCACCGTCGAGTCGCTGCGTCAGTCCGCCAAGGACACCGACACCGACTTCTCGGCTCAGATCACCAACATCAAGAACTTCGGCGCCGACGCCATCATCTTCACCGGCTATCACAAGCAGGCCGGCCTGCTCCGCAAGCAGATGGTCGAGCAGGGCCTCGGCAAGGTGCAGATGTTCGGCGCCGACGGTATCAAGTCCGCCGACTTCGCCGCTGAGGCGGGCGGAGCAGCCAACGCCAAGGGCGTCTACTGCACGATCGGCGCGTTCGGCACGGCCAACCCGGCCGAGCTGCCGCTGTATGCCAAGTTCAAGACCGACTACGTGGCGCAGGCCGGCAAGGACCCCGGCCCCTACGCCGAGGGCAACTACGACGCGGTCGGCACGCTCGTCGCGGCGATGGAAGCCGCCGGCTCCACCGACGGTGCCGCGGTCGTCACGGCTCTCCACAACCTGACGTACACGGGGATCCTCGGGACCTACAAGTTCGACGCGAACGGCGACATCACCGCCGCCGGTGCCTCCGCGAACATCAAGACCATCTTCCACTTCATCAATGACGGTAAGGACTTCGTGCCCACCACGAAGTAGCACTCGCAACACCCGCTCCCCGACGTCTCGGCGGGGGGTGCACGACGAGGAGGCGCGGGGACGTTCCCCGCGCCTCCTCGTGATCTGCTTCCGACAGCGCGGGCTATCTGGTAGTCTCGTCTCCGCGCTGCGACCGGTTCGCGCCAAGACCCAGTGGAGAGCTGACAGGTGAGTTTCGAGCAGGTGTTCAGTCTGACGGTGAGCGGCGTCACCGTCGGCATGATCTACGCGCTCATCGCCCTGGGCTACACCATGGTCTATGGCGTGCTGGAGTTCATCAACTTCGCGCACGGTGAGGTCTTCACGTTCGGCGGAATCATGGCCGCCGTAGTCCTAGGGTGGACCGGCGTCAGCGACGCCATGCCGATCTGGCTGCGGGTCGTCTGCCTTGGCGGTGCCCTCGTCGCCGCAGTCCTCGCCACGGTGGGCCTGGGCCTCGCCATCGAGCGGCTCGCTTATCGCCCGCTTCGCGGACGCTCCCGCATCATCCCGCTGCTCGCGGCCATCGGCGTCTCGATCATCCTTCAGCAGCTGATGATCCTGGTGTTCGGCCCCGACTCGATCATCGTGCCGCCGTCCGTGGTACCGGCGCAGTTCGTGACTCTGTTCGGCTCCCGCATCCGTGTGCTGGCCTTCATCATCATCGGGGTATCGCTCCTGCTGATGCTCGGACTGACCTACATAGTCAGGTCCACCCGGATCGGCAAGGCGATGCGCGCGACCTCGCAAGACATCGAAGCCGCGCAGATGATGGGGATCGAGACGAATCACGTCATCGCGTTCACGTTCGCCGTCGGCTCCGGGCTCGCGGCTGTCGGCGGTCTGCTCGTGACGATGTACTACGGGTCGATCAGGTTCGACTCCGGCTACATCTACGGCCTCAAGGCGTTCGCGGCCGCGGTCTTGGGGGGGATCGGCAACATCCCCGGCGCCGTGGTCGGGTCGCTCATCCTCGGCCTCGCTGAGACCTACGGCGTGGGCCTGAACCTCGGTCTTCTGATGTGGTTCTTCGTCGCAGGACTGGCCGCCGGACTGTACTTCCAGTTAGTACGCGCACCCAAGCGGCGCCTGAAGCACATACGCGAGGAAGATCGCACTCCCGCATACGAGCGAGAGATCATGCGGCTGTACCTGCTCGCCCCGGTGTACGCGGTGCGCGTGGCGCTCGCGAAGCGCACCGACGCGCTCATGGCGGTCTCCGCCCGCCATGCGCTCCAGCTGACGCTCGGGAACGTCTTCCTCGCCGTGATGGCGATCGTGTTCTTCCTCAACGGGCACGCCCAGATCGACCCGCAGTGGCAGAACGTCATCGCCTTCGCCGTCATGATGATCATCCTGCTCTTCCGCCCGTCGGGACTGCTCGGCGAGCACAGCCAGGAGAAGGTGTAGCGTGGCGAAGAGCGGCGACAAGAAGCGGGGCCCGATCGCGACGGCCCTCGGCCGCGTTCCGCGATGGGTCTACCTGACCGCGGCGCTGGTGCTGGCGGTCCTCTTCCCGCTCCTGCACAGCGCCGGGCTCATGGACATGCTGTGGATCCGCGTGGCCATCCGCTCGCTGACCTTCGTGCTACTGGCCCTAGGCCTGAACGTCGTGATGGGCGAGACCGGGCTGCTCAACCTGGGGTACGTCGCCTTCTTCGCGATCGGCGCGTACACGACGGCGCTGCTGTCCTCGCCCTCGCTCGGGTTCCACTGGTCGTTCTGGCCGCTGCTGGTGTTGAGCATGGTGTTCGCGATGCTGGCGGGCCTGCTCGTGGGCCTGCCCACGCTGCGACTGCGCGGCGACTACCTCGCCATCGTGACGCTTGCGTTCGGTGAGATCGTCCGCACCGTGTTCCTCAATGTCACGTCGATCACCAACGGTGCTGCCGGGATCCCGGCCATCTACACGCCGAACATCTTCGGCTGGGTCGTGACCGAGCCGCCCCAGTTCTACTACCTCATCCTCTTCTTCGTGGTCGTCGTGGTCATCGCGCTGACGAACGTCAAGAACTCACGTGTGGGTCGCGCGTGGAACGCGTTGCGGGAGGATGAGATCGCTGCGATCCACTCCGGCATCGACGCGACCCGGGCGAAGATACTGGCCATGGTCATCTCGGCGGGCGTCGCCGGTCTGGCCGGATGTCTCTTCGCCTACTACCAGTCGTTCATCAACCCGACCTACTTCCTGTTCATGCAGTCGGTGATCGTCGTGTGCATGGTCGTCCTCGGGGGCATGGGGTCGATACCTGGCGCGGTGATCGGCGCAATCGTGCTCGACTCACTGCCCGACGTCATCCGCGCCACGTTCAGCGATTGGCTCCCGCGCGTGTTCGGTCCCACCTTCATGGCCAGCTGGCCGGCGTGGCTGCAGTCGTTCTTCACCGATTTCGAGAAGTACCGATTGCTGCTCTTCGGCATCGTCGTCGTTCTGGTCGTGATCTTCCGCCCCGAGGGACTTCTGCCCGACACGCTGTGGCGAAGCGAGACCCACGAGGAGGACCCGCGAGAGCAAGAGTACACGCGCCAGACGCTGTTCGACATCGACGAGGGCAACCAGGACCTGGAGGCATGACGATGGCGCCGGTCCTCGAACTCGTCGGCCTCACCAAGGCGTTCGGTGGCCTGACCGCCGTCAACGACATGTCGCTCACCGTCGAACCCGGCGAGATCGTCAGCATCATCGGGCCGAACGGCAGCGGCAAGACGACCCTGTTCAACCTCGTCAGCGGCATCTACGAACCCGACTCCGGCGACATCCTCCTCGAGGGCGAGAGCATCGCGGGCCTGCGGCCCGACCAGATCCAGGCGAAGGGCATCTCGCGTACCTTCCAAATGCTGCGGCTCTTCTCGAACATGACGGTGCTCGAGAACGTGCTGGTCGGCATGCACAGCAGGACCAAGACGCGCCTGCTCGGCGCGATGTTCCGCCTTCCTTGGGTGACCCGCGAGGAGAAGGAGGCGGTGGCCAGGGCGCAGGAGATCCTGGCGTTCTTCCCCGGGCGCTTCTCCGGACCGCGGCAGAGTCAGCCGGCGGCCTCGCTCTCGTACGCGAACCGCCGCCGGCTCGAGATCGCCCGCGCGCTGGCCGGCGAGCCGAGGATCCTGCTACTCGACGAGCCGGTCGCGGGCATGAACCCGGCCGAGTCGCTCGAGGTCATGCAGCAGATCCGCGAACTCCGCGACCGCGGGCAGACGATCCTCATGATCGAGCACGACATGAAGGTGGTGCTCGGCGCATCCGACCGGCTCATCGCGATGGACCACGGCGTCAAGATCGCAGAAGGCGACCCCCAGGACGTCGCAAACGACCCCCGCGTGGTGGAGGCATATCTTGGACAGCGCGACGCAGCCGCTTCTTGAGTTCCGGGACGTCCGTACGCGCTACGGGCGGACCGAGATACTCAAGGGCGTCAACTACAAGATCTGGGCTGGCGAGATCGTTTGCCTGCTCGGCGGCAACGCGTCGGGCAAGTCCACCACCATGAAGACGGTCCTCGGTATCGTGAAGCCGTTCGCGGGCGAGGTGGTCTACGAGGGAGCGGTCGTCAACAACGTGCGCACGGCGGAACGCATCCGCCGGGGCATCGCGACCGTGCCGGAGAACCGCCGGCTGTTCACGCGCCTGACGGTTCTCGAGAACCTCGAGATGGGCGCGTATACGAGGAGCGACCGCGACGGCATCAAGGCGGACCTCGAGAGGGTTTACGGCCTCTTCCCGCGTCTGGCGGAGCGCCGGAGCCAGCGAGCGGGCACCCTGTCCGGAGGCGAGCAGCAGATGGTCGCTTTCGGCCGCGCGCTCATGTCCAGCCCGAAGCTGATCATCATGGACGAGCCCTCGATGGGACTGTCGCCGGCACTGGTCTCGCAGAACTTCGACATCATCAAGCGCATCAACACGGAAGAGAACGTGACTGTGTTCATCGTCGAGCAGAACGCGAGAGCGGCGCTCTCGATCGCGGACCGCGGCTACGTCCTCCAGGGCGGCAGGGTGGTCATCGAAGGGACCGCCCAGGAGCTGCTGGACAACGACGAACTGCGGCGCGCGTACCTGGGCGAGACCTAGGTGTAGTTCCCACATAGGTTGTTGACAGTCGAGGACCCGTTCCGTTCGGTTGTTGGTGTCGAGCCACAACGGAATGGAGACGGGTCCTCGTGCATCATCCTAACGCGCGATTGACCGTTCACGGCAGGGTGCTGCTGTGCGAGCGGGTCTACGTCGACGGATGGAGCGTGACCGCGGCCGCCGAGGCAAGCGGGGTTTCGCGCCAGACGGCGAGCAAGTGGGTGAGTCGGTTCCGGTCGGGTTTGCTCGAGCTGCGTGACCATGGCTCGCGCCCCCGTCGACCCCAGGCTCGCGTCCCGAGCGCCCGCGTGCGTGCGATCGTCTGCGCCTGCCTGCGCTTCCGGCTCGGCCCACACCGGCTTGCCTGGATGCTCGGATACGCACGCTCGACGATCTATCTGGTGCTGAGGCGCTGCGGTCTCAACCGCCTGAAATGGCCGTCCAAAGAACCGGTGGTTCGCTACGAATACTCGGAGCCGGGCGGACTGATCCACCTCGACATCAAGAAGCTCGGCCGCCTGAAGCCCGGCGGAGGACACCGGTTCCACGCTCGAGGTCCCGGCATGCACCAGCAGGGCCAAGGTTGGGACTACGTCCACATCGCGATCGACGATCACTCACGTCTCGCCTACGCCGAGATCTGCCCCGACGAGCAGCGGCACATGACGGTGGGGTTCACGAAGCGAGCGCTCGAGTTCTACGAGGGCTGCGGGATCGAGGTCCAGCGGGTGCTCACCGACAACGGCGCCAGCTACCGCTCGCACATGTTCCTCGATCTACTCACTGCTGCCGGCATCAAGGCGATCAAGACCCGCCCCTATCACCCGCAGACCAACGGCAAGGCCGAGGCGTTCATCCGGCTTCTCACCAACGAGTGGGCCTACGGCCGCGCCTACGAGACCAACGAGGAACGGGCCGAGATGCTCGGCCCGTTCCTGAGGTTCTACAATCTGTCTCGCCCACACGGCGGTCTCGACGGGACATGGCCCCGTGGAGCGTGCCAGGGCTGAGGAGGAAGTGCTCGATCGCCTTGCGTGCATCAGCGAGGAACTCGGCACTGTAGGCACCGCCGGTTGGCAGAATCTCTACGTAGGCGAACTCCGCGTGGGGGCCCCAATCAAAGCCGCGCACGACCGCGATGGCCCCCCGTCTTTCATCCAGGGGCACGCAGGCATCGAAACCCCATTCTCGAGCACGACGCGCTGAGCAACCGTGTACGTGCCGGACGCAGTGGCAACAATGCGAGGCTGGCTTGAGACGGTCGCCGCGGGGGTCCGCACCAGCGCGCAGCCGACCAAGGTCATGAATGCCACTAGCATCAGTGGAGAGAGAGCGCGGAGGTTGCTCCTCGTGAGTCGGGCGAGGCGATGGGACGACCGACAGTGGCCTCAACTCATCATGCTGACTTCGGACTCGATTGTGCCGCCGACGCAGTTGGGACAGCGGATCTCGGGCCCGAGCGGCCGGTCGCCCATCACCGGCTCATCGTCGCCACAGCTGGGGCACGCGATGATCACCTGCTTCTCGGGATGCGTGTCCGGCATCCAGATGCCGGCGAATCTGTCGACCGGTTCGCAGAACTCCCGCATCACGACCTCGACATTCACATTGTGCTGAAGGCACCACATTCGCCCGTAAAAGCCAGCGACACCGGCCTCGGCAGCCTCGCGGGAGCTCGGCAGCGGATGGCCGAAGTCGGCGAGCCGGCCGGACTTGTCGCGATAGAACTCATGTGGCCCGCTCGTGTCGAACTGGTAGCCGCACGTGTCGCATCGGTGATGCCAGAACGTCGCCATCAGAAGCACCGGTCCCTAGCGGCGTCGTATTCGGCGACCCGCGACTTGGCGTCATTGAAGCTCATGAACTTGGGTCCTGCAGCCGGTTCGATCTCCAGGAAGCGGCATATCGCGCCGACTGCCATCGCGGCGGCCAACCCGACCTCGTCAAGGTCTGTAGCGCTCTCACAACCCCATGCGCCCACATAGGCGATCACCGGAGCGAGGAGGTCGCGCTCCTCCGGTCCCTGCTGCCGCGGCTCTTCCGGCCCCACCCGGCATGCCAGCCTGGCCGCGACATGATCCTTGAACAGTGCGATCACCCCAGCCGCCTGTTCCTTCTGCAGCATGCGGACTTCTGCCGTGCTGAATGGGGCTTCACCCGCGATGGCACGCTGTGCCGCATCTTCGGACGGCATGAGGGCGACGACAGCTTGCTGCGCGGTAGCGCGCACACCCTCATCTGGGGCCGTCCGTGCCGTGTCCAGAAGGAATGGGAGAGCCTGGTAGACGTGGAAGAGGCCGATCGTCTCGGCGCTCTTCGCTCGCTCCGAAGGGTCAGGATCACAAAGCCCTTTGATGAGCTCGTCGTTGGTCGAACCGACGACATAGACGGTGGTCATGGAAAGCCACCTCTCCGACCGAAACCGCACGCGGCGGTCGGCCTACGCTTTAGCTGCATTTGTTGAGCGCCCAGCAAGCTGATAGGTTCAAATCGGCGCCGTCGCGTCTCGCGACACGGATAGCATACCCCCTCTGTCCGACATTCGTGGCCAGAGAGTTCAACACGCGGGTTAGGACAACCTCGTTCCCCCTGGCTGCCATGCGACCGAGTGATGACCGTAGCGACCGACCGGGGACTTGGGAGGTGCGTCGGGTTGGCCACCCGAAGGACACGCGTGCGTTTCCCCGGCTTTCCAGACTCGCATCGCGCACCCGCTTGCCCACGCCTCGATCGCATTGCGCAGAATGAACTCGGCTTCGGCGGCTGCGTTCCGAGGGCCTGTTGTTCGGTCAGCTACGAGCGTGCGAAGGCCAGCAACGGCCCATACTCGAAAGTCCTGTCGGCAACGCGGAGTGCGGCGAGGTACGCCGACCGAGCCTCACCTTCTCCCGTGAGATTCGCCCCGCCCCATGTGAATTGCCTGGCCCCCAGGGCAATCGCAAGCAGGTCCGCAGCTAGTCTCGCTTGCCGACCGTTGCCGTTCGGAAATGGGTGAACCCGAACAAGTCGATGGTGGAACCTGATGGCGATCTCGTCAGCTGACCACCCCACAGCCTCCCGCGCTCCGGCCTGTGCCCGCACGTCTTCGAGCAGATCCCTGAGTTGGACCGCAATCTGACTGGGTGCAACGCCAATCGTGGTTTCGCGCCGCCGGTACTCTCCGGCCCACTTCCATACGTCTTCGAACATCCGTCGATGTAGTTGACGCATGGCGTTGCTGGTCATCAGGGAGTCTACGGTCCACTTCTGGCCGTACGCCCAGATCATCGCATCCGTCACGTTCTCTTGTTCGACTTCGTTCAGCTCCGCGCGATTGTGCACCCAGGTAGGAATGAGTCCGGCGAGCTCATCGGGACCCAGAGGCGTTGCCCCGTCGGGCTCCGCCTCCAGATCCGCTGAACCGATCACCGCTCCTCCCACCCGTGTGCCCAGAGATTACGGGACCGAATGATCTCGTCCAGTTGCCTCTGGCGCGCGAGCGCGGAAGACTCAGCCTCCTGCGCTTCAAGTCGCATCGTCTGCCCCGCGTTACGCTGGAGGTCCTTCAGTACTTGTTCGGCTCGGGTCGACACGATTCGATCCAGGCTCTCTCTTGGCACTAGCGCGTAGACGAGAGTGCAGTCCAGCGCTTCGGCGTAGCGTCGGAGAGTGGAAAGGCGGATGCCTCCCTCTCGCTCATTCTCCTCAATCTGGCTAACGCTCGCTCCGGTCACTCCCATTCTCGCCCCGAGCTCGGCCACTGACATGCCAAGGGCATCACGAATCGCGCGAATCCAGCCGGCGTGAGGCGGCGCGAACTCCGAGACTGGCGGCAACTGCAAGAGTCGTTGATCTAGCATCTGACGAGCTCGTCTCGCCTGCTCACGTTTGTTCACAGGTTTCTCCCTGTCGAAGTTCACCATATCGACAGACGATAACCTGTCACGCGCACATCCGTCAACAGGTTATTACCTGTCATCAATAGCCTTTTCAACAGGCTATTGACTGTCGCGCTCCTCATCGCACCAACAATCACTGCGCTCAGCGCGTCGAGCTGATCGGCATGGGCGCCGCATCAGGATGAGCGACCCGTGACCTTATCTCCATCTTTCGAGTCTCGTCTGGCCTGACTACACAGCCCTGTGCGCAGCCCGCTCGGGTAGCTGGGAAGCCAGCGTTCGCATCATCCTCAACCTGCGTTCGGGCTAGACAGCCGAAGGGTGCGGATGGGCGCCGATGGCTCCCTGTTGACCTACCGCTATTTCACTGATATGGTGAGTTTCACCGATTTGTGAAAGAGGTGTATTCGGTGAAAGAAGCTGAAGTGATCGAGCGCATTCCGGAGGCACTGGCAAAGGCCCTTCAAGACGTGCCACTGGCCAAGATCGATGACATTGCTCGTGAGGTGACGACGGGCGATGGCATGCGAGCCGACCTCCTTATACGCGTCCAGATACTCGGGCGCCAGCGGACACTCGTATTCGATGTGAAGGCCAGCGGACAACCCAAGCCGGCCAGAGACTCCATCGCGCAACTCGCGAGAATCACACTCGGAAGCGTCGGGCGCGAAGCCTATCCGGTCTTCGCGGCGCCGTATGTCTCCGACGCCACTGCCGCGCTTCTCAAGGACTCAGAAATCGGATACCTAGACCTCGCGGGGAACTGCCGCCTTGCGTTCCGGGACGCCTACGTCGAGAAGACCTGCGCGTCCGCCCCGAAGGAGCGGAGGGGTGAACCTTCCTTGTTCTCTCCGAAGGCGTCCCGAGTCCTCCGCGTTCTCCTTAACGAGCCGAAACGCGACTGGCAAGTGCAGCAACTCGCAAAGGCGGCTGAGGTGAGCATCGGGCTGACATCAAGGATCAAGACCGAGCTTGTGGAGCGTGAGTGGGTGACCGTCGCGGCGAGCGGAGTCCGCCTCGTGCAACCTGAAACGGCACTGCGCGCTTGGGCAGAGGCGTATGACTACAGACAGAACCGACTCTTCGAGTACTACTCCCCTGACACTCTGGGCGACGCCGAAACCGCAATCGCCGAGTGGTGCCGTGAAAGCGGCATCAAGTACGCGCTGACCGGCTTCTCAGGTGCACGCTTGTCATCTCCGCGTGTGCGATACAACCGCGCGACCATTTACGTCCAGTCGAAGATCGACAGCGTCGCGATGAACACGCGGTTGAAGCCCGTCGACTCCGGCGGCAACGTCGTCTTACTCAAGCCCTTCGACGACGGAGTCTTCGAAGGGGTCGAGACCAGGTACGGCCTACAAACCGTCTCCCCGGCGCAGCTCTACGCGGACCTACGCTCCATCGCCGGTCGGGGCGACGAAGCGGCGGAGGAGATCCTGGAAAGGGAGTTGCGACCCTCATGGCAGTAAGCAGCGCGGACTATCCGCCCGATGCAGTCGAAGCCGCGAAGGCGGTCCTGGTCGAGATGGCGCACGTCCTTGGCGAGTACCGCGATGACATGGTCATAGTAGGAGGCTGGGTGCCACTTCTGCTCATCCCGGGACGCACCGACCACGTCGGCAGCACCGATGTCGACATCGCAATCAATCACTTGGCCGAGAACGACGAGGTCTACGCGAGGATCACCAAGTCCCTCCTGGCGAACGGCTACCGCCAAGACCCGAAGCAACCGTTCATCTGGTACAAGGACGTCACGCTCAAGGGCAGTGCTCCAGTTGTCGTGGAGGTCGATTTCCTTTCGGGAGAGTACGGCGGCACAGGTCGAAGGCACCGCACTCAGAAGATGCAGGACCTTAGACCCCGGAAGGCTCGAGGCGCTGACCTTCTGTTCGACGAGACGGTCGAGCGCGAGGTCGAAGGCCAACTGCCCAGTGGTGCGATCGACAGAGTCACGGTCAAGGTCGCCGGCGTGGTGCCCTACATCGTCATGAAGAGTGCGGCGCTGGCAACACGTATCAAGGAGAAGGACGCGTACGACATCTGGTACACACTGGCCAACTACCCGGGCGGCAACGACGCGATCCTCGTGGAATTCCTCCCGTTCGCGGACCACGGGTTGGTCTGCGAGATGATCTCGGTCCTCGATTCGAAGTTCGCTTCGCCGGAGCACTTCGGCCCAGACTCGGTGGCGGTCTTCTTGGAGCTCTCGGGAGAGGACGCCGAGGTCATCAAGCGTGACGCGTTTGAGCGTGTCCAGGCCTTGCTGAGAGGCCTTGCTGGCGGTGGAGCGTAGCCAGGCTGCCTGCCCATCGAGCGCATCCTTGGCGACCTCCGGGCTAGA
>Ga0209748_1000905_pt1 | contig 15022 bp, 14 predicted proteins | sample BarGraIncu00421A_FD_185490 | JGI IMG/M metagenome (GOLD analysis project Ga0209748, IMG submission 185490) | Arctic peat soil microbial communities from Barrow, Alaska - Barrow Graham LP Incubations 004-21A (SPAdes) (version 2) | ecosystem: Environmental > Terrestrial > Soil > Wetlands > Peat... | reverse complement strand
CGTGGACCTCGCGGCTGCTGGAGGAAATCAATGTCGACGTCGCGTTCCTCGGCACGAACAGCATCAGTATCGACCGAGGCCTGACGACCCCAGATCCAGCTGAAGCACAAATCAAAACCCTCATGGTCAAAGCGGCGCAACGACGCATCTTGCTTGCCGATCACAGCAAGTACGAACGGCTCAGCCTGGTCAAATACGCCGAACTCTCCGACATCGACCTGTTCATCACCGACACCGGGCTGCCCGCCGCCGAGGTCGCGAAGCTCAAGCGGGCTGGACTCATCGTGGAGCAAACATGATCATCACAGTCACCCCCAACCCGAGCATCGACCGCACTCTGGTCATCGTTGCCCTGGTTCGAGGCCAGGTCCACCGAGCGGTCGCCGACTACGAAGAGCCCAGTGGCAAAGGTGTGAACGTATCCCGGGCTCTGACCAGCAACCACGTCCCGACCGTCGCAGTGATGCCATTAGGCGGAGATGAAGGCTCCAAGCTTGGGCGGCTCCTTGACGCCGAGGGTGTGCCGTTCGTGCCCGTTCGGATCAGCGAGTCAGTACGAGTGAACGTCTCGCTCACCGAGCCCGACGGCATAGCAACCAAAATCAACTCCCTCGGCCCGATGCTCACACAGGCCGAGGTCCACGACCTCACCGCCAAGCTCGTAGAACTCGTGAAACCTGGCGACTGGGTGGTGGCCTCCGGGAGCCTGCCGCGAGGTATCGACACCGGCTACTACTCGGCACTAGCCCAGCTGGTCCACGACGCAGGTGCCTCGTTCGTTCTGGACAGCAGCGGCACAGCACTCGAAGGGGGCCTCGCGGGGCACCCGGACGCGATCAAACCGAACCTTGAAGAACTGGAAGAGGCCGTAGGCCAGCGGCTAGCCACGCTAGGGGACGTGGCCGCCGCTGCCCGTCAGCTCATTGCTCGAGGCGCCCAATCCGTACTCGTCAGCCTCGGCCCCGACGGAGCGCTTCTCGTCACCGAAACCGAGACCTGGCACGCCCAGGCCGAAGCAGTCGAACCGAGAAGTACCATCGGCGCAGGCGACGCACTGCTCGCGGGATTCGTCGCCGCCGGAGGGCGCGGCCCCGACGCCCTGGCCGAGGCGGTCGCATGGGGAACAGCGTCGGTCGGCGTCGAAGGCAGCCACGTCCCCGTGATCACCGACGTTCATCGCAGCACCGTGCAAGTGGGGGACAGCGTTGCTGAGTCTCGGCATCTGACCGGCCGAGACCGAGACCCGTCCCGCCGGTCCGCGTAAGAGGAGCGCGATCCTATTTCGCGACGCACTTGCCGCGGCGCATGCCTGTTCGGTTTCGCTGCTCGAACCGTGGCCGTAGCCACATGGACACAGAGGGGTAGATCGTGACCATCGTTGCCAGTTATGTACCTACCCACTGAAGAGGGCCTTACTGTGCTCAGCCGTGCCTTGGACGAGGCCCACCTTCGGCACCTGCCGCTGCATCACAGCCCTGAAGCGCATCTTCGAGTACGCGGGGATGTTCCAGATCCGGACCGGTGTGCACGGTCCGGAGGACATCTCCCCCATCGGCATGAGCGCCGCTGTGCATCTCGGCCTGGCCGTGCACAACTACGGCATCCAGGAGTTCGCCCGGTACTCGCAGGCCTCGATCGACGTGTTCCGCCCGGGGTACTCGTTCACCGACGGATCCCTTCGCCCGAGCGATGCACCGGGACTGGGCGTGTCGTATGACGAGAGCATCGCGGCCACGTACGAGTACGAGCCGTCCTACCTGCCGGTGAACCGCCTGGAGGACGGCACCGTCCATGACTGGTGAGGTCATCCGTGCTCATCGGGTGAGGACGCCGTCATGAAGATCACGGGATTGCGCATCTTCCACGTCCTTCCGCGCTGGACCTTCCTGGCCATCGACACGGATGCCGGCATCGTCGGTTATGGGGAGCCGGTCGTGGAGGGTCAGTCGCGGATCGTCGAACAGGCTCTGCGGCAGCTCGAGGAATACCTGGTCGGCAAGGACCCACGGGAGATCGAGCGCCACTGGCAGGCGATGTACCGAGGCTCGTTCTATCGAGGCGGCCCCATCTGGGTCAGTGCCATCAGTGGCATCGAGCAGGCGCTCTGGGACATCAAGGGCAAGTTCTATGATGCCCCGGTCTACGACCTGCTCGGCGGTCCGGTCCGCGACAGTATTCGGATGTACGGCCACGCTCGTAGCACCGACGAGACGGACGCCGACTATGCCGCGACCGTGCGGGCGCACCAGGCCAGAGGCATGACGGCTGTCAAGGTCGGTATCGATGGTCCGGTACGCGGGATCGACTCGCTGGAGTACGTCGAACGGCAGGTCAGCCGGTTTGCTGCCATGCGGGATGCCGTCGGTTCCGGCTTCGACATCGCCATCGACTTCCACGGTCGAACGAGCCCGGCCATGGCCAAGCGGCTGATCGCCGCCCTCGAGCCCTACTACCCGATGTTCGTCGAAGAACCATGCCTACCGGAGAACGTGGACGCCATGGTTGACATCGCCAGATCTACCGTGGTGCCGATCGCCACGGGTGAGCGGCGATTCACGAAGTTCGAGTTCCGGGAACTCATCGAGAAGCGGGCCGTTGCCATCCTGCAGCCCGACCTCTGCCACGCCGGCGGGATCGCGGAGACCCGAAAGATCGCGGCGATGGGTGAGGCGAGCTATCTGTCGATCGCGCCGCACAACCCGCTCGGTCCGATCTCGCTGGCGGCCTGCCTCCAGGTCGATGCATGCACGTCCAACTTCCTCATCCAGGAGTACCCGGCTGTCGATGACGGCGCGGATCTCGGCCATGGACTGCTTGGCAACCCGTTCGTCATCGAAGATGGATCGGTGCGCCTCCCCAGCGGCCCCGGTCTCGGCATCGAGATCGACGAGACCTTGTTGGCGGAGCGCGCCTATGACGGCGCGTGGCCCAGCCCTGTCTTCGCACACACTGATGGATCCCACGGCGACTGGTAGACACCCGCGGGCCCGTACCCGTCAGTCGATCCACCACGTGGTCAATGACCTCGCCCTCATCCCGCGTCGGGCTCCTCGCAAGTGACGTTCATGTGGACGAGGCGCACAGGGGGTCCAACTCCGGACCTATGCAGCTCGGGCCCGCCCGGGGTGAGGGCAAGGCCTGGTACGTCAGCACCGAGCTGGACGTGATCGGTCGTCGTGCCGTTGTGGACGCGGTCTGTGCGGCTGCTCACGTGACCGCGCCGGTCGGGACAACCGCTGGGGTCGAGGTGGTCGTCCGCCGCTCGGCGGACGTCGAGTACGTGTTCGCCATCAACCACACCCACCAAGAGGGCTCGGTCGCGGCCGCAGGCACCGACTTGCTGACCGGCCAGGTCCACCCCGCCCCCGCCCCGACGCGTGCAAGGCACCGGCGAGACCGCAGCCGAACAGGCCGCGGCGAATCCCTCCGGGCGCGCTCTGTTGAGACAGACGATCCAGGCCCCTGACCAGCGGAAACGCGGCGGGGGCCTTGCTCGTTCACGGATTCGCATCGGCTTCACCTCCCTTCCCAGGGTCGTTTTCGGGGCTCTGCGCTAGGAATGCGCTAGGAAGTGTCTGGCTGGGTGTCCGCAGGACTCCCGCGATCTTCTCGGCCGCCGCGTTGCCGAGGCGTCGGCTGACGTGGGTGTAGAGGTCCGCCGTGACCGAGATCTGGCTATGTCCGAGCCGGTCGGAGACCACCTTCATCTCCACCCCGGCCTCCAGCGCCAGGCTGGCATTGGTGTGTCGCAGGTCGTGTAGTCGAACGCCGGGCAGACCTGACTTCCGGGAGAGCGCCTGGAAGTGCCGGGTGGCGTACTCCGGGCGGTCGACCTGACCGGGTACGCCGCGGATCTGACGCAAACCCCGACGTTCATCCGGCTGGGCACGCCAGACTCGGGCATGTTGATGCGGGCATTTGCCCAAGCGCAGCAACTGAACGCCCGATGAGCGGTCAAAGCCCACTCTTGGACAGGACACTTTCCAACGGCAGAGGCGGGGAGAACCTGTGGGGCTGACCTCGGTGTGCTCCGTCCATCCGCTGGTTCTCGAGGCTGCTGTCCTGCAGGCCCTGGACACGGGAGGGTGTGTCCTGGTCGAGGCGACGTCGAACCAGGTTGACCAGACCGGTGGCTACACCGGGATGCGGCCCCCCGACTTCCGGGAGCTCGTGCACGGTATCGCCGGCCGTTGTGGTCTGCCGCTGGGCCGGGTGGTGCTCGGTGGCGATCACCTCGGGCCCAACCGGTGGCGGAACCTACCGGCAGAGCAGGCGATGAAGCACGCCGAAGTCCTGGTGGCGGCCTATGTCGCCGCTGGTTTCACCAAGATCCACCTGGACTGCAGCTTCAGCTGTGCCGATGATCCGACGCCTATCACCGACGACCTGGCCGCGGACCGGGCCGCCCGGCTGATGCGGGTCGCGGAGGACACCGCCACGTCGGAAGGCCGGGTAAGCGAGCTCCGTTACGTCATCGGCACCGAGGTTCCGGTGCCTGGAGGCGCTCACGAAACGCTCGAAGAGCTCCAGCCGACCACCCCTGTGGCGGCTCGAGCAACCCTGCGCCGCCACCATCAAGCGGTCGCTGAGCAGGGCCTCGACGACGTGTGGCCGCGCATCATGGCTCTGGTGGTGCAGCCGGGCGTGGAGTTCGACCACCTTCGCGTCGTCGACTACCAGCGCGAGCGAACGAGGGAGCTGCTCCGGGTACTTGAGGACGAGCCGGACATGGTCTTCGAGGCCCACTCGACCGACTACCAGACCGTCGACGCGCTCACCGCCCTCGTCGAGGACCACTGGGCCGTCCTCAAGGTCGGCCCTGGACTCACCTTCGCGCTGCGCGAGGCGCTCTTCGCACTCGCCGCCATCGAGAAGGAGTTCATCCCCGACGCTGATCAATCCCACCTTCCGGAGGTGGTGGAGCGGCGGATGCTCGCCGATCCCAGCCAGTGGGAGGGCTACTACCCCGGCAGTGTCGACGAGCAGCGCCTCGCCCGCCGGTACAGCTACAGCGACCGGTTGCGCTACTACTGGCCGGATCCGGAGGTGCATTCCGCGCAGGAACGGCTCCTGGCGAACCTTGCCGGGGTCGAGCTTCCGCTTCCGCTGATCAGCGCGCACCTGCCCGCCCAGTACGCCCGGATCCGTCGCGGCGAGCTCTCGGCACGCCCTCACGCCCTCGTCATCGACCATGTCCGAGACGTGCTCCGGGCTTATGCGCGCGCCTGCGAACCGACGAGCCGAGAAGGCGGTCACCACCCCTGAACGAGGCGCCCGAGGGCTGCTACGTTTACCACAGGAGACTGCAAGGCCCCGTTTTCCAATCACGTTCAATCATGAACGGTTTCTTGGTTCTGGAGGACTCAATGGCTCGAAAGATGACCGCATTGATTGCGGGGGCTGGCGCTACGGCGTTGGTGCTCTCCGCTTGCAGCGGCGGTAGTGGCAGCGGCACGGCCGGGGGTGGATCTAGCAGCGGCGCGGCGAAGGTGACCTCGATCAAGCTGGTGGCTGCGGAGTACTCTAAAGACCACACGGCCGCGTTCTGGAAGCAGTTCGCGGACAAGTACAAGGCCAAGACCGGCATCACCCTTGATGTGCAGGTGGTCAGCTGGGACAGCATCGACCAGCAGAGCTCGACGATGATCCAGAACAACAACGCTCCGGACCTGTTGAACCTGAACGTGTACGCGAGCTACGCCAAGGACAAGCTTTTGTACTCCGCTGATGAGGTGCTCGCCCCGGCGATCAAGGCAGACGTGCTGGATGCCTTCGTCAAGAGCGGGACCTACCAAGGCAAGATGTACGGCATGCCGGACCTGTCCTCGGCGCGGGCCCTGTTCTACAACAAGGACCTGTTCGCCAAGGCCGGGATCGCGAATCCGCCCAAGACGTGGGACGAGTTCGAGGCTGACGCCAAGAAGATCCAGGCTCTGGGCAACGGCAACATCGGTTACGCGATGCCGTTGGGCCCGGAGGAGTCCCAGGGCGAGTTCTCCATCTGGACCTTCAACAACGGTGGCGACTGGAAGACCGGTGGCAAGTGGTCCATCAACTCCCCCAAGAACGTCGACACCCTGACCTTCCTGAAGAAGCTTTCCGTGACGGACAAGGTCACCCAGAACAACCCGGGCAAGACCAACCGCGCGCAGGCGTTCGACCTGTTCAAGTCCGGGAAGGCGGGCATGGTTGTCGGCTTCTCACCGCTGGCTGGCGCCTTGGACACCGACAAGAAGGTCAACTACGCCGTGGCGCCGATGCCGACCAAGGAGGCCGGTGGCACCCCGCAGACCTTCGGCGTGACCGACTACCTGATGTCCTTCAAGAAGCCGGGCAACCAGGCCGCGGTCAAGGCGTTCTACGACCTGTACTACCAGAAGGACCAGGTCAACGAATTCATCAAGGCCGAGGGCTTCCTGCCCGTCACCAAGTCCGGGCTCGAGGTCTTTGCCTCCGACCCCAAGCTCAAGGTCTATCTGGCCACCCTGCCCAACATTCACCTGACTCCCACAGACGACCCGACCTGGGACAAGGTCAAGCTCGCCGTGCAGCAGAACCTGGGTGCCGGCGTGGGCGCCAACGGTGACCCTCAGGCGGTGCTGACCGCTCTGCAGAAGGCTGCCGAGAGCGGCGGCTGATCGATGGCCGACCCTCTCTCGGACGCGGTGGCAGAACCGGGGCGTATGCCGGTTCCTGCCACCGCGGCTCGGCGCCGGCGCCGCTCGCGCGGCGGCGGTACGCCGCTGCGGGTGGCTCTGCTGTGGCTGGGTCCGGCGTTGTTGCTGATCTTGGGCGTCGTGGTCTTCCCGGCTTATGAGCTGGTCAAGGCGGCGTTCAGCAGGTACTCGATAACGGGCTTGCGCCTCGGTGATGCGGGGACCACGAACTTCAAGAACGTCCTGGACCACCCGGACTTGATCACGGTGTTGACCAACACGGTGATCTGGGTCGTGGTGGTCGTGGCGCTGACCGTCCTGGTCAGCCTGGCTCTGGCCCAGTTCCTGGCCAAGGACTTCTTCGGCCGCAAGGTCGTGCGCTGGGCGATCATCGTGCCGTGGGCGGCGTCCCTGGTGATCACCGCCAAGCTGTTCACGCTGATCTACGACTACTACTACGGCACGCTCAACATGATTCTGCAGAGGCTGCACATCACCAGTGCGCCGATCGACTTCCTTGGCGATGACCGCTGGACCATGCCCTCGATGATCATGGTCGGGATCTTCGTGTCGGTGCCGTTCACGGCGTACGTCTTCGTGGCCGGACTGAACGCGATCCCCGACGACGTCTACGAAGCAGCCAAGATCGACGGCGCCAGGCCGTGGCAGACGTACTGGCGGATCACGTTGCCCTTGTTGCGTCCTGCGCTGGTGGTGGCCAGCGTGTTGAACACCATCTACGTGTTCAACTCCTTCCCGATCATCTACACCCTCAACGACCGCAACCCCGGGTTCACCCACGACACCACCATCACCTTCATGTACAAGCTGGCGTTCAAGAGCGCCGAGAAAGACGTGGGCATGTCCGCCGCGGCCGGCATCTTCAACGTCCTGCTCATCCTGATCGTGATCGCGATCTACCTGCGCGCCCTCAAGTGGCAGGAACAGGAGGACTGATGGCCACCGTGACCCACACCGCCCCGCCTCCCCTGGTCACCCGACGCAAGGTCGGCTGGGCACGGGCCCGCAGGTACGTCCTGCCGCTGGTCGGCCTGGCCGTGATGCTGGCCTTCCTGGGCCCCTACATCGTGATGGTGCTGAACTCGTTACGCCCCAGCAGTGACGTGGTCCAGACCCCACCGACATTCCTGCCGCGCACCTGGCAGTGGTCGACCTTCAGTCAGGTTCTCGGCGACCAACGATTCCTGAACTGGCTCAAGACCTCGCTGCTGGTCGCGACCTCCTCGACCATCATCGTGGTGCTGGCCGCGATCCCAGCGGCCTACTTCACCGCCCGGTTCCGCTTCCCCGGCCGCATCGCGTTCCTGTTTCTGGTCCTGATCACCCAGATGTTCGCCCCGACCTCCCTGGTCGTCGGCCTCTACCGCGAGTTCTTCGAGCTCAACATGGTCAACACCTATCTGGCGCTCATCTTGACCAACTCCGCCTTCAACCTCGCGTTCGCGATCTGGATCCTGCACGGCTTCTTCTCCTCCATCCCCAAGGAAGTCGAAGAATCAGCCCACCTCGACGGCTGCGGCCGCTTCGGGACCCTGATCCGGATCATGCTGCCCCTGAGCCTGCCCGGTGTCGTGACAGCAGTGATCTTCACCTTCATTGCCGCCTGGAACGAGTACGTCGTCGCCCTGACCCTGATGCTCGACGATGCCAAGAAGCCGCTCACCGTGGGCATCACCTCGTACGTCACGGGCTATGAGCAGCACTGGGACCAGCTGTTCGCCGGGTCCATCATCGCGATCATCCCTGTCGTGATCCTCTTCGCCTTCATCGAGAAACACCTCGTCGGCGGCCTGACCGCCGGCTCCATCAAGTAGCAACCGCGGTGGCCCTCGAGGCCGCCAGCTAATGAGGAGAGCACCTTTCATGACTGATACACAGGTCCACAATGCCCACGCCGGTGCGTGCATGGAGGCCGAGCTCACCTCCCAACCCGATGCGTGGGAGCAGGCGATGGGGCTCACAGCTGAGCGGGCGCTCCTGCCAGCCTCCGGCGAGCACGTCGCGGTCGTCGGATGCGGCACGAGCTGGTTCATGGCGCAGTCGTACGCGGCGGCGCGCGAGTCCACCGGCCAGGGCATCACGGATGCGTTCCCGGCATCGGAGGCGTTCGTTGATCGAGGCTATGACGTCATCGTGGCGATCACGCGCTCGGGCACGACGACCGAGGTGCTGGAGCTCCTGGATGGTTTGCGAGGCCGCATCCGCACGGTCGGCCTTGTCGGGGACCCGAACGCGCCCCTGGTCGATCTTGTCGACGACGTCGTGAAGCTTTCTTTTGCCGACGAGAAGTCCGTGGTGCAGACGCGTTTCGCCACGACCGTGCTCGCGTTCCTTCGTGCGTCGCTGGGTGAGGACCTCACGAGCGCCATCGCGGCTGGACGCGAGGCCGTGACAGCCGAGTTGGCCGAGGAGCTCGTCACAGCGGCGCAGTACTCCTTCCTGGGCTCGGGCTGGACGGTCGGCCTCGCCCACGAGGCCGCCCTCAAGATGCGCGAGGCCGCGCAGTCGTGGACCGAGTCGTACCCGGCCAAGGAGTACCGCCACGGTCCGATTGCGATCGCGGCGCCCGGCCGGGTCACGTGGATGTTTGGAAAGGCACCCGAGGGCCTCGTGGCCGACATCGCTGCGACGGGCGCGTACTACGAGAACTGCCCCGTCGACGCGATGGCCGACCTGATCAGGGCGCAGCGGGTGGCCCTGGAGCGCGCACGCCGCGCCGGGCTCGACCCCGACCAGCCGCGCAACCTCACCCGTTCCGTGATCCTTGACTCGTGAGCTCGTGAGCTCGCCGGCCGCCGGGCAACCGGCGCCGTCGCTCGGCGCCGGAAGTGCCGTGCTCGCCTTCGACGTGGGCGGCACGGACATGAAGGCAGCTCTGGTGGATGACCTGGGCAGCATCCGTGACGTCGTGCGGGTTCGGACGCCGATCGACGGCGAGAGGACCGCCGACGCCGTGGTCACCCGGATCGGCGAGCTCGCCCGAGAGCTTCTCATTGACCACCCGGACGTCCACCCGCAATCGGCTGGGCTCCTGGTGCCCGGCCACGTCGACGACGAGAGCGGCGTCGGCGTCTTCTCGGAGAACCTGGGCTGGCGCAACTACCCTTTCCGTGACCGGGCCAGGGACACGCTCGACATGCCGGTGTCCTTCAGCCACGACGTGCGAGGGGCGGGAGAGGCCGAGTACCGCCTGGGCGCCGCAGCGCCGTTCCGAGACGTGGTCGTGATGGCTATCGGCACGGGGATTGCGGGCGCCATCTTCATTCAGGGAGCGCTCTACACAGGTCACGGCATGGCCGGGGAGATCGGGCACTCGAAAGTCGCGGACGGCCCGCAGTGTGCCTGCGGCGGAAACGGTTGCCTTGAGGCCGTTGCCTCAGCCGGCGCCATCGCCAGGCGCTACACACAGGCCACCGGCCAGGTCGTCTACGGTGCGAAGGACGTTCTGGACCGGGCGGACCGTGGCGACCTGCGCGCCCGGCAGATCTGGGAGAGCGCCCTGGATGCACTCGCGCTCGACCTCTCGCACACCGTCGCTCTGCTGGCGCCCGAGGCGATCGTGATCGGCGGTGGGCTGTCCCAGGCCGGCGGGGCCCTGTTCGAGCCACTCGAGCGGCGCCTGGACGCGATCCTCACCTTCCACCGCCGCCCAAAGCTGCTGTGTGCGAGCATCGGTGAGAACGCCGGTGTGATCGGCGCGGCGCTTCGTGCCCGCGACCTGGTCGACGAGAGTACTGAGCGCCTCAGGCGATAACGATCTCGACGCCAAGGGCCCGCAAAGCCTCGAGCTCGGGCTCGGGGGCGCTCTGGTCGGTGACCAGGACGTGGATCGCCGAGCTCTCACAGATGCGGGCGAACGACCTCTTACCCACCTTGTCCCCGGTCGCCACGACGATGACGCGGTCGGCACGACGGACCATGAGCGAGTTGATGCCCGCCTCACCGTCGTGATCGCAGCTGGCACCGTCTGTCGCAGAAACGGCGTACACCCCGAGGATCAACGTGTCCAGCCAGAGCTGTTCCAGGACCATCGCCGCCAGCGGACCCGACTGCTCGTAGGACTCGGGCCGCGCAACGCCTCCGAGGCTGACGCACCTGATGAATGGGCGAAGGACCATCTCGGCGGCGATGTTGAGAGCGTTGCTGACCACCGTGATTGCGGGGCGATCGGAGGAACTGGCCAGATCAGCTCGGGCGGCGAGCTGGCGCGCGGTGGCACTGGTGGTCGTCCCGCCGTTGAAGCCGACCACTGTGCCGGGAGCGACCAGGAGTGCTGCGGCACGCGCGATGCGCTGTTTGTCGTCCTCGGCCAACGCGCTCTTGTAGCGCGCCGGCAATCCGTAGGCGACGGACGTCGCGACGACGCCACCATGGGTGCGGGTGACCAGCTGTTGGGCGGCGAGCTCGCGAAAATCCCGACGTACGGTGGCTTCCGAGACGTCCAGCTGGGCGCAGACCTGGGACACCGACAGGTGCCCGTGCTCGGCCAACAGGCCCAGCAGCGCACTCCAGCGCTGCCCTCGGTCCTTGGAGTCCGCGGAGTCTTGGGACGCGCTCATGTGCGAGGCTTCCCTTTCTTTTCACGACTGACTCACTGACCCAGTGGGCTCATGTGGTTCCCGATCTACGCAGAATACGTCTCCAACCGATCAGAATCCCCACGACTGGAGGCCCGAAACCTGGAGCGATGGCCGAGGACGTGCGCATTCACCACCTGAGTGTGGTCAGGGCAGGGCAGGCCGATGTCGACCCCGACGACCCCCGACATCTGGTGCGGTGAATGATTCTCAGGTGAGCACCAATTCTCCCACCCTGCTGACCGGTCGCCTCGTGAGTCCGCATGCCGTCGTCCCCGATGGCGCTGTGGTGGTCGACGGTGACCGGATCGCGTTTGCTGGCAAGGCTTGCGAGCTTCCGTCCCAGTGGAAGGATGCCCGCTCCCCTGCTGGCTGGACTGGGCGACACACGTTGTTGCCCGGGCTGGTCGACGTGCACTGCCACGGCGGCGCCGGCGGCGAGTTCGGCCCTGACGCAGCGTCCGCCGCTCTGGCCGTCGACCACCACCACCGGGCCGGCACCACCTCACTGGTGGGCAGCCTGGTCTCCAACACCCACGACGCCCTGGTCAGCGGTGTGACGACCTGTGCGGCTCTGGTCGCCCAAGGTGACTTGGCCGGCATACATCTGGAAGGTCCGTTCCTGTCGATGGAGCGCCGGGGTGCCCAGAACCCTGCGGCGCTCTGCGACGTCGACACCGGCTTGGTTGAAGCCCTGTCTGAGGCTGCCACGGCTGCGGGCGCACCCGGGGCGATCGCCCAGATGACCTTCGCCCCCGAACGCCCGGGCGCGGGGGACCTTCCGGTGCTGCTGGGCTCCCACGACATCGTGGCCGCCGTCGGCCACACCGACTGTGATGCCGAGACCGCCTGGGTCGCACTTCGGGCCAGCCTGGATGCGGCGCCACGGGGTGGACGGCCGCTGGTCACCCACGTCTTCAACGGTATGCGGCCCCTGCACCACCGCGCGCCGGGCCCGGTCAGCGCTGCCCTGGCCGCCGCCGCCCGTGGTGAGGCGATCCTGGAGGTGATCGGTGACGGAGTGCATCTGGCTCCCGCCACCGTGAGGATGCTCTTCGACGTGGTGGGTGCACAAGGGATCTGCCTGATCACCGACGCGATGGCTGCCAGCGGAATGCCTGAGGGCGCCTACCGCCTTGGCGACCAGGACGTCATCGTCTCCGGGCGCACCGCCCGGCTCGCCGGCGGCAACTCGATCGCCGGCGGGGTGGCCACCATGCTCGAGGTCGTCCGCTGGTGTGTGCAGTCTGCGGGCATCCCGTTGCTCGACGCCGTCACTGCAGCCTCGTCCACGCCAAGCCAGGCCCTCGCGCTGGCCAACGTCGGCAGTCTGCAGGCCGGCCCCCTCGCCGACGTCCTGGTCGTCGACGACGACCTAACACTTCAAGCCGTGCTCCGCCGCGGCGAATGGCTCACCATCAACACGTGACCTCAGACCGTGGACCTGCCGGTGGTCCCGGCCAGGAGATCTGAACGATCTGACTGAGGGGCCTCGGTGACATATTCTGATTGAATCAACTCGATTCCTTTCAGATTCGATCACCATAGGAGTAGTGCGTTGGAGACGATCATGGCGCATGAGATCGCCGAGCAACCGGTCGCCATCGCGGCAACCCTGGCGGCGCTGCGCCCCCTGCGGGCACGGATTGCGCAGCTCGCCCAGAACCGTAAGCAGATCCTGTTCGTTGCGCGCGGCTCGTCGGACAACGCCGCCATCTACGGTCGCTACCTGCTCGAGGTGCACGCGGGACGGGCTGCTTCGATGGCAGCGCCGAGTGTGGCGACGCACTACCGGCGCGAGCTCGACCTGAGCGGTGCCCTGGTGGTCTGCATCTCCCAGTCCGGCCAGACCGAGGAGATTGTCCAGACCCAGGGCTGGGCCAGGCGCTGCGGAGCCGCCACGATCGCGGTCACCAACGTGGAGGGCAGCCCGCTGGCGCAGGCCGCTGACCTGGCAATGGTCACCCGGGCCAGCCCTGAGCGGGCCGTGCCGGCGACCAAGACGTTCACCACCCAGCTGGCTGCGATGGCGGTGCTGGCCACGGCGCTCGCCCGCGACCCGAGCGCGCTGGACGCTGACCTGGACCGCGTGCCGGCCGAGATGGAGAAGCTGATCGCCAATCGCACGGGTGTCGACGCCGCCGTGACCCTGCTGGCTCGCACGAACGAGGTGCTCGTCAGCGGACGTGGACTGGCGTATGCCGCGGCCGTCGAGACCGCGCTCAAGCTGGAGGAAACCTGCCTGCGGCCGGTCCGTGGGATGTCCTACGCGGACCTCAAGCATGGCCCCATCGCGGTCATCGACCCGCAGCTGGTCTCGATCGTTGTGGCCGCACAGGAGGGGCCCATGCTCGAGGGCCTCACCGAGCTGCTCGGTGACCTTCGCTCGCGCGGAGCCCTGACCGTCGGTATCGGTGGTGACGTGACGTTCGCCGCCGCCGCCGACGTCAGTGTCACGGGGCCGGACCTTCCAGAGATGGTCGCGCCCATCGGCTTGGTCGTCGCCGGTCAGCTGCTCGCCGAGGGCCTCGCCCGTGCACTCGGGCTGAACCCCGACGCACCCCGCGGGCTCAACAAGGTGACTCAGACCGACACCTGAGCCGGCGCCGCCATCTCGGCCCCAACTACGCTGACCTGCATGACTCAGCGGCCCTTGGGCCAGCCGGCCACGCTACGGCCCGATCAAGACATCCAGCAGGTTCTCGTGGTGGTGGCCCACCCGGCTGCCCGACTACTTCGCGCTCATCGTGCCGGGCCGGCCGTTCACGTGGCGGTCGGCAGCGTCCCCGGGAGTTCTCCGACGGCTGCCGGGGAGCAGGCATGATGCCGGGCGAGCCTCTGCGGGTGGGGGTCATTGGGCTGGGTGATATCGCGCAGAAGGCCTACTTGCCGGTGCTCGCGGCGCGTGCCGACGTCACCTTGACGCTGCTGGGCCGAGACAATGACCGACTTACCCGGATAGGCCGGCAGTACGGCGCGCCCCGGTGCGTCACACGGCTCGACGATCTGCTCGACAGCGGAATCGACGTGGCCTTCGTGCACACCTCCACCGAAGCTCACTTTGGCCTGGTCGAGCATTTGTTGTCCGCCGGCATTCACGTGCTGGTGGACAAACCGCTCGCGCCCAGCCTCGCGGATGCGCGGCACCTGGTCGACCTCGCGGATCGGCAAGGGCGGTCGCTCGCGGTCGGCTTCAACCGCCGCTTCGCACCGGCGTACGCGCCTCTGGCTCGGCTGGACCGGTCCGTGGTCCTTATGCAGAAGAACCGGGTCGGTATGCCGGGCGAGCCGCGCCGCCTCGTGTTCGACGACTTCATCCACGTCGTCGACACGCTGCGTTTCCTGATGCCGCCGGGCGAGGAGCAGGTCGACATCCGCTGTTCGGTCGCCGACGGGTTCCTGCGCACGGTCACCCTCGGCCTGCACGTCGAGGACGTGACCGGCTTAGGCGTGATGCACCGGGTAAGCGGTTCCAACGAGGAAGTCCTGGAGGTACTGGGGGACGGGCACAAGCACCGCGTGGTTGATCTCGCCGAAGTCTGGCGGCACGACGCAGGTGAGCCCGAGGCTGTACGCCTGGTCCGGCGAGGCGACTGGACGCCGACGCCGACCCAGCGCGGCTTCACGGCCATGTGCGCGGAGTTCCTCGACGCTGTGCACGCCGGTCGGATCGTCTCGGCCCGCGACGCCCTTCGCACCCACGAAATCTGCGAGGACATCGTGCTCGCCGCGGAAGCTGCCTGCGCCCGGTCCTGCGTCGAAAATAGC
>Ga0209748_1000904_pt1 | contig 15023 bp, 16 predicted proteins | sample BarGraIncu00421A_FD_185490 | JGI IMG/M metagenome (GOLD analysis project Ga0209748, IMG submission 185490) | Arctic peat soil microbial communities from Barrow, Alaska - Barrow Graham LP Incubations 004-21A (SPAdes) (version 2) | ecosystem: Environmental > Terrestrial > Soil > Wetlands > Peat... | reverse complement strand
GGTCACGAACAGAGTATCGGGCACGGCCGGCGCCTCCCCCTATCTCGCGAGCCACTCGCCCAAGGCGGTGTGCCGCGCGGCGAGCGCCTCGCCGGCGAGCTCGGGGCGGATCTCCGCCATGGCGCCGTAGCGCTCGGCGAAGGCATTGTGCTCGTGGATTCCCTCGAAGTTCTCCTGGCGGGCCAGGACGAAGGAGTCGTCCGAGAGGTCGGGATAGGTCTCGCTGACCAGGCGCAGCATCTCGCGCACCACGTCCTCGACGAACCGCGGGTTACGGTGCGCCTTGTCGACGACGTACAGCTCGTCCGGGCGCTTGAGCAGCTCGTAGATCTCGGAGCTCATCGATCGTTCGACGATGTCCACGAGATCCTCGGCGCGCAGACGGCGCTCCGAGCCGATCAGCAGTGTGCCCCTGCCGCGCTGGTTGTGCGAGGCGATGGGCAGCAGACTCAGGATACGCTCGCCCTCCTCCTCGCTGTAACCGTTCTCGCAGAGGCGGTCCAGAGACTGACCACGTACCATATCCTGGGCGCAGGGGCACACGGTCAAGCCGTTCACCTCGACGCCGACCAGGAGACGAGTCCGCGTGCGCGTGGCCGCGGCGATGCCCACCAGAGTGTAGAGCTGCTCGGTAGGTCGGTGCGTGACCGGGGTCTGCTTCGTGATCGGCGACTGGGCTTTGATGTGGACCTCGGCGCGCAAGGCCTCCTGGGTCGCGACCACCTCCTCGGCCATGCGCTTGGCGAGCGATTCGATGTCGGCGAACGGCCTGCGCGTCAGGCCCTCGGCAAGATCCTCGACGACCTCGCTGAAGCGCGACATGTGGACGCCGGCCTGCTCGGGGCCGAGATCGGCGAACAGGTCGAGCGTCGCGTAGAACAGCTCGGCCTTGTCTCCGTCCTTGATCGAGATGATGCGGCGCAGATTGGTCACGCCGGCGCGGCTCAACGCCACGGACACGGCCGGCCGCTCTTGCTGTGTGTCGCGCTGCACGCGGCATCCTGGGTCCTGTGGCATGCGAAGACCTCCTCAGCCGCAGGCGACGATCTCGCTGGCGGCCCCGTGACCGGCGAGCACGGAGTAGTTGTCGAACGACACCGTGTACGCCTTCTTGAAGTACTCACGGAGCTCGGCCTCGATGCCCGTGTCGTACTCCGGCGCCACCGAGAACGTGCGCCCGGTCACGTCCGCGACAACGACGCCGTCGCGAGCCACGAGCTCGCCGCCCTTGTAGACGTACCGCGGGCGCGTGAACATCGCCTCCTTGTCGGCGCCCTCCTCGTACACGGCGATGTCGCCGTCGGCGCCCACGCCCAGGTGGCCCTTGTGCTCGAGGCCGAGCGCCCGCGCGGGTCCGGCGCGAGTGATGACGGCGATCTCGCCGAGCGAGTACTCGCGGTCCAGCTCCGGGAGCAGGGCTCCTCTGCGCGCCCGCGCGTGGAGGCTCTCGAACATCTCCCGCCGGTAGTCGCGGTCCATGAGCAGCCTGATGACCTGCGGATAGCTCGTGAAGGGACCAGCGTTCGGATGATCGGTGCTGAGGAAGACCCGCCACGGATCGTCGATGAGCAGGAAGAGCTCCATGCCGGTGAGCCACATCGTCCCGTTGATGGGATTGCCGGGCTTGTAGGTGACCGGCACGATCCCTCCGCCCGTTTCGCCTTCCACGTCGTCGTTGATCCACTTGTGGCCGGTCGTCCGATGGAGACCGTACTGGAGAGGGCCGTCACAGGTCATCGTCGTGGCGTTGCCGAAGATCACCTGCCCGATGTCCACGGTGACCCCGGTGCTGGCGTTGACCGCCGCCGCGACGGCGGCCGCCTCCGACTTGTGCACGTGGCCGCGTCCCGCTCCGTAGCTCAGGAACTGAAGGTGGCACAGATGCGCGCGATGGCCGTCGAGGGCGGCGATCATCTCGACGGTCGTGCGGGCGCTCGTGTGCCGGCCCAGGTTGATGCCGTGGATGTGGACCGAGTGCGGCAGGCCGAGCTCGTCGGCGATCGCCGCCAAGGTCTGCACGATCTGCCGCGGGGTGACCCCGTAGCCGATCACCTCGTCGTCGAGCTCGGCGACGTTCTTGCCCCACTTCCAGTTCTCGACGCCGCCGGGGTTCACGATCTTGATGGCGTAGCCCCGGCTGGCTCCCAGCAGCCAGGCCACGTAGTCGCGCGCCTTCTGGGGCTGCTTGTCGGCGATGCACTGCATGACGAAGTGGTTGTTGCCCATGACGATCAACGCGCCCTTGTCGAGGTTGGGCACATCCTCGAGCTCTTCGTGGGTATGCCGGGCCACCAGGGGTGCGGTGGACGCTTGCATCACCGTGGTGTAGCCGAGCTCGGAGTAGAGATAGCCCGTGAGGTAGGTGGAGGGGACCGTCCCCCCCGCGCCCGCGCGCAAGCTCCCCGAGCGCGCGCGCTCGTGCCCGCGATGGTCCTCCGGCCGCAGCTTGCGGCCCGCGTTCACCTCGCCGCCGACGATGTGCGCGTGGATGTCCACGCCACCGGGCATGACCACCAGGCCGGTGGCGTCCACGGTCTGTGCGGCCTCCCGGTCCACGTCCTCGGGCGCCACGAGACGGCCGTCCTTCACCCAGATGTCGCCGACCTGGCCGTCCTTGCCGTTCTGCGGATCGTAGATGCGCCCGCCCAGGATACCGAGCATCATGCCACCGCCTCGATGATCCGCTCGAGGACCTCCTCGTCGGTGACGCGCCCCGTCGAGATGACCCTCTTGAGAGGGATGGGAACCTTATCCATACGGTAGGCGGTGCCGGCCGCGTCGACACCGTAGGCGGCCGTCGGGAACAGGACGCGGGCGTGGGACGCCACCACGCTGGGCCCGTGGTCGAGGACGATCGTAGGGATGCGCTCGAGATGCGCGGCGGCGGCGGCCGGGAAGTGCGCCCCGGGGTCCGAGGCGATGATCACGGCGGCGTCCGCGGCGCGTCGCGCCAGCATGTCCACCGCCGAGAACTCACCGGGGCTGAACTGCGGGTAGCCGCGCGCGAAGCTGACCGCGAACGGATAGCCGCTGGTCCACGTGAGCACCTGGTCGGCGCCGGTCACGTTGCCATGTCCGCGCATGGAGACCACGGAGAACTTCGCGAACTCATTGAGCTCCGCCACGAGCGTGAAGAGCTCCGCCACGTTGAGCTGGCGCGCCGACGCCATCGTGAGACCCATTCCCAGGAACGCCACGCCGTAGCGGCACGACTTCATGCGCTCGGCGAGCTCCTTGAGCTGCGTCACGGGCACGCCGCCGGCGGTGTCGACGGACGGCTCCAGCCCTCTGACCAGCAGCCGCAGCGTGGTGAGCACCTCAAAGTCCGAACCGACGTCCACCTGCAGGAAGTGATCGGCCTTCTTCGAGCTGCCCGTGGGCCGCACGTCGACCACGTAGACAGTCCGGTCGGCGCGACCGTTGGGGGTGAGGGCGCCTTTCGCGGTGAGGGAGAAGCGCGGGAAGTGACGCAGGTGCGAAGCGTCCGGGTTGCAGCCCCAGAACACGAGCAGGTCGGCGCGGTCGCGCACCTCGCCGAGCGTGCAGGTGGGCTCGCCCACGGCCTGCATGGCGAGGCTGCCATCGCCGTGACAGACCGACGACGTGGAGTCGATCACGGCACCGATGCGGTCGGCCAGCGCGACCGCCTTGCGCTGCGCCTCGCTGGCCGATGAGCTGAGACCGTAGATCAGTGGGCTGTCGGCTGCCGAGAGGATCTTCGCCGCCTCGGCGACGGCCTCGTCCCACTCCACCTCCCGGCCGTCGACCAGCGGCCGACGTGGACGCGGGTCGTAGTCCATAAAGATGCCCAGCCCGCTCGAGCAGGCGCGGCGCACCTTGCGGATCTCGGTGCCCTCCGCCTCGACCGTGAGATCGTCGCAGAGGCACCCGCAGAACGGGCAGGCGACGTGCTCGACCACAGTCGTCATGACGGACCATCTCTCTTGGCAACAGGCGCGACTTCCACCTTCTGCCCTTTGAACGAGGGCATGCCCGTCCCCAACGTCTCGGTCCCGATGAGCTTGTTGACAAGCGTCCCCATGGGGACGAACACGAGCCCCGCCGGCAAGGAGCCGGCGTGGGCCGTGAGCTCGACCTCACCCTCCGCCGTGCGGAGGAGCGCCTGTCCACCGTCCTCGATGTTGAGGCGGACCATGTCTTCAGGGTTCATCTCGACGAGTGCGGTGGCTTCACGGTACTCGGGCGAGTCCTTGCCCTTGTGCATGCCGATCGCCTGCTTACGCGTGCGTCCGGTGATCATGGTGAGTCGTTCGCTCACGGCGCCCCTCCTTGTTCTCCTCGCTGTCTCTGTACACCGCGGCCGCGCCCGAGAAGAGACCGGCAAGGCACGCCTGACGGTCTCGGCCGCGAGCCAGCACCGTGCACACGGGATGCCCGGCGGCGATACGCTGGCCGGGCCACGGTACGTCCCGGACGCCGCGGGCCAGCCACTCTACCGTGTCGGCGACGACGACCGGGCGCCTTGCGTAGACGATGCCTTTGCCGACGCAGCCGTGTAGGGCGCGATCGGCGACGGAGGCGCGCGGCAGGCGGCCGGCGAGGCCTTCGACGTGGAGCGAGAACACGTTGACGCCGAAGGCGCGTTCCGCCAGCTCCATAGAACCGCTGAAGCGCGGATTGACCTCGATAAGATACGGCCACGCGACGCCTTCGGGGTCGCGGCCGATCACCACGTCCAGCCCGTTGACGCCCACGAGGCCAAAGCGCCGAGTCAGACACGACACCATGTGTTCGAGCTGGGCACTCACCGATGCGGCGTCCGCGCCGGGGAGCTCGAGCGGCAGGACGTTGCCGCACCAAGCCAATCCGCAGCCGCCCAGGGCGGAACGCCCGAGGAGCTGCTCGGTGAGGCCGAAGATACGACTTTCCTTGCCGTCGGCCACGAACGCGACCGAAGCCGCGCGGCCGTCCACCTCGGCCTGCAGCACGTGGGCGTCGTCCAGCGCCCTGCCGTCCCACGGGGCGATGCCGTAGCCGCCGCCGCTGCGCAGGCGCTTTCTCAACCAGCGGCCGCGCCCGGCGCACCCCTCTTCCCCGCGGAGCAGGGTCACAGGGTGGGCGATCCCGGCCTCCCGGCAGAAGCGTCGCAGCAGCGCCCAGTCACGCACGTCGCGGAGCACCTCGGCCGGGTTGCCGAGCAGCCGGAGTCCGGCGGCCAGGTCGCAGACCGCCTCAGGGTGGTTCTCGAAGTTGGAGCCGTACACGACCGCGTCGGCGTCCATGCGGCGAGCCGCCTCAGCCAGCCCCGCCGCCGTGAGCGGCAGGCCGAGATCCCGCTGCAGCGCGTAGCTCTCCGCAAGTCGCGCCTGATCGCGATCGCCGAAGAAGTCCACTGCCACGACCTCGTGGCCGGCGCCGACCGCGGACTCGACCATGGCCCGCGTGCTCACTCCGAGGACGAGGACACGCACTACCCGGCCAGCTCCTTGGCCAGAGCGAAGATCTCCTCCGCGTCCAGGACCAGGTCGTTCTGCTCGAAGAGGCGGGCGATCGATCGCCGGTGCACCTTCATCTTGAGGTCGCCGATCCCGAGCGCGCCGAACAACAGTTTGCCGTCGATCTCCTTGCCGTTCCATGTCGGTTTGACACCTTCGATGCCCGCCGGCGGCACCGCGTTGACGTCCCCCAGCACGCACAGCGTCGGGTGATCTCTCCAGAGCGTCTCAGGGATCAACTGCAGTCCGGCGGCGCCGGTGCACAATACTGCCTCCGCCCCCTCGAGCACGCGCCTGGTGGCGTCGACGTCAGCGGCGGAGGCAGGGGTCACCTGCACCCCGAAGCGCTCTTCGATGGTGGCGCAGGCGGCCTTCGCCCGCGCCATCGTCTGCGTAGGCAACGTCTCGGCCACGACCACGTCCGCCCCTTCCTTGGCGAGGAGCGCGGCCGCCCTGCGGCCGACCGGGCCGGTACCGGCGAGCACGACGGCCTTCTTCCCGCGAAGATCGCCGGCGGAGAGAAGCTTCACGACGGCAGCGGTCGCTGTGGTGTTGCACCCGTTCGCATCCAGCATCACGGAGACCCGGACCGGCCCGAAGAAGGCGCCACACGCTTCCTTGAGCAGAGCTTCGCCCTTCGCAACATCGGCCCCGCCGATGAAAACGGCCGAACTCTTGAGATCGTCGCCGCCGCGCGTGAACATCGCGCCATAGACGATGGCACTAACCTCAGCCGGCTCCACCGAGCCATGCTGCAGAAGCACGTCCGCGCCGGCGTCGTAGGCCGTGACCGCATCGAACACGCTCGCCGTGCGATCGCTGTCGAGCTGCAGCAGGATCCTCTTCATGACACTGTGACCTCCCTCGGCCGAGAGAGCCCGAGCCCGACGACGGGCTTCCGCCGGCGTCCGCCCGAGATATACTCCCTCTCCATCTTGGTTGTTCTTACCCGAAGAGGCGTGACCCGCCTCCTTGATCAGGATCACACATGGATCAGCTTCGCCGACTCGGCCTGCAAGACCGCTGGATCTACGAAGTCCTGATCTCCACCTTTCGCGACGACACCCCCCACGCGGCTCCCATCGGCGTGTGGATCAACGGCGCCGATGAGCTGCTGATGGATGTGTACGACGGCTCGCAGACGCTCGCCAACATCCTGGAGGGCGGCCACTTCGTGGCCAATTTCCCCGTCGACGCAGGGATGCTGTACACAGCGCTGCGAGCTCCGCAGCAGCTGGCATTCGCGGAGGCGCGACTCGTCCACGCGCCTATCGTCGCCGGATGCACGGCCACCGTGGAGCTCGCCCTGAGCCGCGCGACCCCCGGCGGCGACAGGGTGCGCATCGTCGGCGACGTCAAGCGCGTGCACCACGCGGGGGCGCCGCGCCTGATCAACCGCGCCGAGGGACTCCTGCTCGAGAGCCTGGTGCTTGCCACGCGACTCGAGCGCCGAGAAGCTGCTGCCGCACTGACGACGCTCACGGAGAACCTCCGGGTCGTGGGCAAAGTGGCGCCGGGATCGGCCTACGAGAGTGCGCTGGCAGCGCTGCTGCGGGATCTCGGCCTGTCCTCATAGAGCCGCCCTCGGCACTTCCACTCTCGCTTCCGTGTTGCGGCCATGGCTCACGAAGACCTGTGCTCCCATGCCCTTCTCTGCCAGGGACTCCCGGACCGCCACTTCGACCCTCCCCACGTCCCGCTCGTGCACCAGGCCATAGACCGCCGGCCCCCAGGAGCTCTGTCCCGCCCCGCAGGCGCCGGCGCGCAACAGGGCATCGATGGCCGCGTTGGTCTCGCCGCCGCTGTAGACACCGCCCTGCACGTCCGAGAAGTACGCGCCGGCCTTGCGATCCACGGCTGTCAAGGCGCGGCCGAACTCCTCGATGTCGTGCTCCACGAGCGCCGGCATCAGTCTGAGCTGCGTGATCCTGCAGATCTCCTCCGAGATCCGTACCGACGGCGCCAAGGCTCCGAAGACCCCCTCTTCGCTGCGCCCGCTGAAGCCTCTGCCCTCGTCGGGAATCACCACGACGAAACGCCAGTCGGCGGGGAAATCGCGGCGCCACACGACGGTCGGCGCCGCGTCCCGACCAGCCCGGCCCTTCTTGTGTCCGGCGTCGACGACGAAGCCGCCCGTCTGGAACGCCGCCGTTCCGACTCCGGACCGCCGGCCCCTGCCCATGGCGGTAGCGACATCCCATACGTCGGCATCGATACCACAGACCATCGCCAGACCCAGGCCGATGGCCAGCGCGAGCTGAGTACCCGAGCCGAGGCCGACATGCTGAGGGATGCTCTCGCGGACTTCGATGGAGACTCTGGGGTCGACCTGATAGTGGTCGCAGAAGCGCCGCAGGCAGGCGCGGATCTGCTCCGGGTCGTCTCCGACGACGGCCGCGTCGCGGCATTCCTCCACCACCACCCTCGTGCTGGGACGGTCCAGCGCGACGCCGAGGCTTCCGTAGCACCTGCCGACGTCGTCGCTCAGGTTGGTGAAACCCAGGTGCAGCCTGCAGCCGGTCGCTACCGATACCCTCATTGCTGCTCGGATCGCCGTCGGGAACACTCTCTCATGGCGTCTGCGATCTCTTCGGGACCAGCCAGCACCTGGATGCCCTCCATCTCCGCGAGCGCCCGTGAGTTGGCGATGTCGACCGCGCGTATCGCCAGCTCCAGCCTCTCTCCACCAGGACGTGTGGTGACCGTCGTCCCTTCGCGCTGATCCACCGGAAGCACGTAGATCGGCGTATTGCTCTTGGCAGTCTGCGCCACGGCGTTCGTGATGATCGTGTCGGCGATGCCGTGCGCGATCTTGGCGACCGAGTTGGCGGTCGCCGGCGCCACGACGAAGCAGTCGAAGCGCCCGATCTGGAGCCTGCCCACGATGAACGGCGTGTTCGCGTCCTCCTCGATCAGCACAGCCTTGGCGAAGCTCTCCACCCGCTCGGTCAACTTGTACCAGCGTACGACCTTCACTGCCGCCTTGGAGAGCACTGCGGTGATCTCAACGTCTTGCGTCTCACTCAGGGCCGACATGGCCGCGACGGTCTCCGGCAGCAGATCGCCGGACCCGGTGATCCCCCAAGCTACCCGCAACGTCATGTCGTCGACCTCCTCAAGACGAGTCACGCGTGAAGCAGGCACGCCACATCGACGAGACGGTCCACGACGCGGTGCGCGGCCGCACTACCCTCTGCATCGGCCTTCACTCCCTCGACGCCCTTGTCACGCGACCATACGGCGGCGCCGAGATTGGCGCCGAACGAGCCGCCTCCCACCGGGATCATCTCGTTGATGACGTAGAAATCGATCAGCGACTGCAGCGACGGCTCCTGGCCGCCGCTGCGGTCGCCGCCGATGCAGATGCCCATCCCGACCTTGTTGCGAAAGGCGTGCGGGTCACGTGCTACCACAGCGCGGCAGCGATCCAGGACGGTCTTCATCTGGCCACTCACCTGCCCCTGGTAGACGGGGCTGCCGAGGATCCAGGCATCGGCGCGCAGCATCTTCTCGTGGAGCTCACCCATGGCATCGTCGAGAATGCAGCCCTGCTTCTTGCGGATGCAGTAATCGCAATGCATGCAGAATCCGATGGTCTTGTTGTGCACGCTGAAATAGTCGGTCTCGACGTCGTGTCGGGATCGCGCGTAGTCGAGCGCTTCGTTGACGGCGTAGTGCGTGGACTTGAGGCGGGGACTCCCAGATATGCCCAGCAGCGTGATGCCGGTCTTGCCCATGTGGTCACCGCCCGCCTGCCGACAACGGCCTTGTCGCTCCAATATACGCGCAGGCGGGGGCGATCGCGACATGCGTCACGCCCCCGCCCACGCGTGCGTCGCATCCGGCGGCCACGGTCTGGCCGCTCAGGAACGACGCCGGAATCGCTTACTCTGCCGGCTTGTTCTTGATGCCCGAGATGTAGTCGTACAAGAAGGCGGCTAGCAAGCCTCCGACGATCGGGCCGATGAGGTAGATGGGGAACTTGGCCCATGTGGTCACGCCACCCCAAAGCGTCTCGCCCATCAGCGGGCCGAACGTACGAGCAGGGTTCATCGAGGCGCCGGTGATGGGACCGGACACCCAGATGTCGGCCGCCACCACGAGACCGATGGCGAGACCGGCGAACCCCTTCGGCGCCCGGCTATCGACGGCAGAGCCCCAGACGGCCAGGACGAGGAAGAAGGTCATCACGCCTTCAGACACGATGGCCTGCCAGTAACTGACGCCGACGCCCGGCGCCGTGCCGCCCAGGCCGGCGTCGACGGCGCGCTGGCCGACGATGATGACGATCGTGATCGACGCCAGCACGGCACCGATCAGCTGCGCGACGATGTAGGCCAACAGGTCTTTTGCCGGAAAGCGGCCGGTGGCCCACAGGGCGATGCTCACGGCGGGGTTGATGTGCGTGCCCGAGATGTGCCCGAAGGCGTAGATCATGACCAGGACGGCGACACCGAAGGCGAAGCCGATGAGAAAGAGGCCGGCCATGTCGGGCCCCTTGAAGAACACAACCATGGTCACCACGGACAACGTGCCGAGGAGCACGAGGACGTAAGTACCGACCAGCTCCGCGACGGCGCGCTTCATAAGAGTCGGTTGGGGCACAGTGTCACCTCCAGAAACGAATTGACAGGGCCGTGGTCCGAGCGGGGATCGGGAAGCCCTCTTCCCGATCCCCGCTCGTTTCAGATCAGCGTCGCGTCAAGCGCATTCAGCTACCAGCGTCACACAGCGACGTTCCACTGGCAGTAGCCCTTGAGGCCGCTGCCGAGGCCCGTCGCCATCGGCACGTTCCGCTTGATCAGAGTGCAGGTCGCGCAGTCCTTGCAGGCCCGCACGGGAGCGCCCGGCTTGTCGGGGGCCACTGCGATGGCGTTTGTCATCAAGGTCGCGGTGGTGCACTCAGGCGTCAGGAAGCACGGGAAGTCCGACAGCGTCATCAGGGCGGCGAAACGCTGCGTGATGCCGCAGGCCGGGTAGGTGTAGCGCTGCGGGTTGCTGATGACCTCGTTGCTGTCGACCGTACTGAGATCGACCTCGACTCCCTTGATCTTGCCACCCTTGCCCAGCGGCGCGATGTCGAGGATCGCCTCGCCGCGCTTGAGGATGTCCATGAAGTCGACGTTGTGCAGCTCGTCGGCCTCGCCGCGGTCGGGATGCATGGCGGCGTAGTTGTGGAAGCGCTTGTTGAGCAGATCGATCACCATCGGGACCGTGAAGCTGTCCTTCCAGAGGATGTAGGCGGTCGCGCAAGCCGTCGAACCCGTGGCGACCGAGAGGACGTCGTAGGGGCCCTTGAAGGCGTCGGCCTTGAGGGCGCGGTTCAGCGTGTTCTCGAGCACGCCGGTGACCGCCTCGTAGATGGCGAACACCATGTCGTCGTTGAACATGTTGTAGGCGGACTGGGCGATGTGGTGGGCGACGTCGCCTACGCAGTAGGCGGGCACTGCCGTGATATTGGCGTAGTGCACGCCGGCCTTCATGGCGGCGACGATGGTCGGCCGCATGCGCTCCTTGTACTGCGCCATGTACTTGCGCGTGTCGAAGGAGGTGTGCGGGCCGTGGCCGCCGAGGTTGTGCGTGTCCATCAGAAGCGACTGGGCGGCGCAGGGCTCGCGGTACACCATCTGCAGCATCTCGACTTCGGCCTGCTCGGCTTCGGCCAGGGTCTTGCCCGACTCGACAGCGCCACGGAATGCTCCGGCGAGCCCGTAGGAGGTGTTCATGCCCCACGACTTGCAGGCCAGGATCGTCTTCTTGTGGTCCTTCGGGATGTCCATGTCGATGAGGATCTGGTTCATGACGTTCGGCACCGAGCCGACCGACATGGCGAAGTCGACGACGCAGGTGGGGCCGTACATGCCGCCGTAGCGACGCGCGACCTCGCGGCCGATGAGAGCCTTGTTCGCGGCGATGGCCTCGATGAACTTCCACATGGATGCTTTGAAGGCGGCGTCTTCCTCGTACATGATCTCGAGGATCGGCGGCGTTTGGTAGTGCTCGACGAAGGGGTCGTCTTCGGGGCGGACCGTCTTGGTAAGCCCGCTCATGATGTCGAAGTGCGCGTTGACGGAGTCCACGTGGAGGGCGATGACCTCCTTGGACTGGCCCTCGGCGGCCTTCATCTTGTTGACGGCGTCAACGTACGGTTTGGCGTCGGTGACCTTGAAGGTGCCACCGCGATTGGCCTTGTTCACGCCGAACACGGCCTTGGTCGCGCCGACGGCCTCGTTGATCATCTTCTCGTAAAGCGACATCTCTACCTCCGTACCTCGTTTGAACGATTGCCGTTCATGGATCCCCCGGGATGAGCCGCCGGTCAGGCGACCCGCCCGGTTCCCACCGGGTCTTCAAGAGCCGGTTGAGACTGCGGCAGTCACGCTCAGTCGAGCACCGCCTTGCACTCCGCGCACAGGATGCGCGGCAGCCGCTTCTTGGCCTTGTGGGCTGGGAACGGGTAACCGCCCTCCCACACGTCGACATCCTCACGGAGCGCGTGATCCATGCAGAGCCCCATGCCGCACACGATGCAGACGCCGACGGCCTCGGTCTGCTTGCCGGCCTTCGCGCACACATAACACTGCATACCTGACCCTCCTTCCATTTGGTGAGGTCCAATACATATCTACTTACCACAAACCGCGACGCCACATTGCCGTTATCTCCCGGTCGTGACCTTCGCCGGCGACGGAATCATCTGTCGCCGTACGCGGACCCCGGGAACCCGCCTCACCTCCTTAAATCACTCCGTCTCACGTCTCACCCCGAACGCATAACAGCCGGACCCCCGAAATGATCTCGGCAGCCCGGCTGTCGGAGCGCGGTACCGTAAAACAGCCAGACCGTCCCTTCCGCAGGGGTAGCCTCTCTGTCGTACGCAAATATTTTACGACGCGCGCCTTTCCCTGTCAATGCATCTACGCAGATAGGGGGAAGGTCACGGGAGAGACCGGCCCGGCGGCCCGGGCGCTGCGGCGGCGCGAAGGGCTTCAGGGGGACCATGGCAACATAGCTCTTCCGGGCAAGCCATGAGCCCCCTTCGACCCTCCTCGCCGCCTGCGCGCCTGGCCCCGCGCCCGCCGCGGATCCTTGCGCGTGCGGGGCGTGAGTCGTACTCTTACCGGTAAGACTACTGACGGAGGCCCCCATGAGGATCACCACCAAAGGTCAAGTGACTATCCCGCAAGGCATCCGCGAGCGCTACGGGCTACTGCCGCACACAGAGGTCGAGTTCGTCGAGGAGGAGGGTACGGTCGTGCTCCGCAAGGCCGAGGGAGGCAACCGGCAGGCGCGCGAGTGGGTGCGCCGGTATCGAGGCACTGCGGACGCGGGCCTGACCAGCGACGAGATCATGCGCCTCACTCGCGGTGAGGACTGATGCCCGATCGCATCCTCGTCGACAGCAATGTCATCCTCGACGTGCTGTGCGAAAACGCCCAATGGGCCGAATGGTCGGACGACGCACTGATGGCGTGCGCGGAGCACGCGCGGCTCGTCATCGATCCGATCGTCTTTGCGGAGGTCTCGGTCGGCTACAAGACCATGGACGGAGTGGACCTGCCGCTGTCCTCAGATCTGTTCGCTCGCGAGCCTCTGCCGTGGGCGGCGGCGTTCCTTGCCGGTAAGGCGTATGAGCAGTATCGGCGCCGAGGCGGGATCAAACGATCACCGCTCCCCGATTTCTACATCGGCGCCCACGCAGCCGTCGCGCAGATGGGTCTGCTCACGCGCGACGCCGCGCGCTACCGCACCTACTTCCCCACTGTCGAGCTGATCGCGCCGGATATGGTCTGAGGCCGACGCACCCGAGCGCCCGGAGGGCGCCGGATCGAGGGCCAGCGGTCAGCCGTCGCGCTCGTCGTCGTCGCCGCCGAAGATGGCGCGCGCGAAGACGTCGGGCTCGAAGGGGCGCAGGTCCTCGAGCTGCTCCCCGATGCCGATGAGCTTGATGGGGATGCCGAGCGTCTCGTGGATCGCCACGACGATGCCGCCCTTGGCGGTGCCGTCGAGCTTGGTGAGCACCACACCGCTGACGTCCACGGCCTGCTTGAACTCCTGCGCCTGGCGTAGGCCGTTCTGGCCCGTCGTCGCATCAAGGACGAGCAGGGTCTCGTGCGGCGCGCCGGGCAGCTGCTTCTCGATGACCCGGCGCATCTTCTCGAGCTCGCGCATCAGGTTGACCTGGGTGTGCAGGCGGCCTGCCGTGTCGATCAGCACGACGTCGACGCCGCGCGAACGGGCGGCGGCCACGCCGTCGTACACGACGGCAGCAGGATCGCCGCCCTGCGCCTGTTTGACGATCTCGCAGCCGACGCGCTGCGCCCACTCGCTGAGCTGCTCCACGGCGGCGGCGCGAAAGGTGTCGCCGGCCACCATGAGCGGCGTCTTCCCCATCTCTTTGAGCCGCCAGGCGATCTTGCCGATGGTCGTCGTCTTGCCGGTGCCGTTGACGCCGACCATGAGGATCACGGTGGGCTGCGCCGTCACGTCGATCCTCTGCGACTCGGGATCCTCCGGCCTCAGGGCGCCGGCGATCACGTCGGCGAGCTCGTCCATGAACGGCGCGCGCGTCTCGATCTTCTTCGCGGTGCAGCGCTGCTCGAGCTCGTCGACCATCTTGATGGCGCCGTCCACGCCCACGTCGGCGGCGATCAGCAGCTCCTCCACCTGCTCGTAGAGGCGCCGGTCGACGCCCACGTACAGGGCCGCCTTGAGCTGGTCGGCGACCACGGCGCGCGCCTTGCCGAGATTCCTGCGCAGGCGGCCGAAGAGGCCCCTGCGCTCACGTTCCTCTTCCTCGAACACCGCCACCGGGACATCGTCCACGGCCACGCCCTTGAAGACTTCATGCCACTCCACGTGCAGCTCCTCTAACTTGTCGGGCCGGTGGCCGGAGGCTCCCCGGCCTTGCCCTTGGCGCGCTCCTCGCGCTCGATCTCCTCTGCGGCCATGCGCGCGCTCACGACCTGCGAGGCCCCATCCGCTCCCATCGTCACGCCGTAGAGCACGTCAGCGGCCTCCATGGTGCGTTTCTGGTGGGTGATCATGATGAACTGGGTGCGCTCGCGGTAGTCGCGCAGCAGCTGTACCAGGCGGCCGATGTTCACGTCGTCCAGGGCCGCCTCGATCTCGTCGAGGATGTAGAAGGGGCAGGGCCGCGCCAGCACGAGCGCCATGAGAAAGGCGATGGCCACCAGGGCGCGCTCGCCGCCCGAGAGCAGCTGCAGCTTCTTGCCGAGCTTCTTCGCCGGTTTGACCTCGACGCCGACGCCGCCGGGGTCGTCCTCCGTCGGCTCGGCAAGCCGCAGCGACCCGCGCCCGCCGGGGAACAGCACCGCCACCATGTGCTCGAACTGCTCCTTCACTGCCGAAAAGGTCCCGGCGAACTCAGCGTCGATCTGGGCAGTGAGCTCCTTGATGAGGACGCCGAGCTCGTCGACGGACTTCTCGAGGTCGCGCCGCTGTTCGCGCAAGAAGGCGGCGCGCTCGCCGAGCTCGGCGCACTCCGCCTCGGCGAGGGGGTTCACGGGGCCGATGCGCTCGCGCCGGCGGCTCAGCCGCTCAAGG
>Ga0209748_1000903_pt1 | contig 15028 bp, 16 predicted proteins | sample BarGraIncu00421A_FD_185490 | JGI IMG/M metagenome (GOLD analysis project Ga0209748, IMG submission 185490) | Arctic peat soil microbial communities from Barrow, Alaska - Barrow Graham LP Incubations 004-21A (SPAdes) (version 2) | ecosystem: Environmental > Terrestrial > Soil > Wetlands > Peat... | reverse complement strand
CAGTAGACCACTTGCGATTTACATCCAACACGTTTATGATTAAAGATATGAATCCCGTTATAAATTACGATACGATTAAGATACAATCACGAATAAATATTATTTTATACAGGAAAGATTTGTAACGGGATGAATCGTCGTGGGTTTACTATTACCGAGCTGCTGATAGTTATCGTAGTAATGGGCATTTTGCTTACACTGGGAGTTGTTAACTTAAGAGGGTCGCAGGTAAGCTCCAGAGATTCCGAGCGGAAGTCAGATATTGACGCTTTGGCCTTACATTTGGAAAGTTATTACAATAATGGGAACGATAGTACTCAAACTTTAGTCGATTGTACTGGCGGCACTATCACACACAATGGCGGATACACCATCCATACATTCACAGTTGGTGGTACTTTGATATGTACTAGTATTTATAATGCCGACGTTCTCATTGTCGGTGGTGGTGGCGGTGGCGGATCTTATGTCGGCGGTGGTGGCGGTGGCGGTGGATTCTACGAAGGATCTATAAACACAATTGTTGGCAATTATACAGTTACCGTAGGAGCTGACGGTTCAGGTGGCGATGCAGTTAGAGTTGATAATGAAACTAATGGCGGTAATTCATCTATCGTTGGTGGTATATATAATTTAATAGCTCTAGGTGGTGGAAGAGGAACACGTTATTCGAATCAAAACGGAATCGCAGGCGGTTCAGGTGGCGGTGGCGGTGGCTGTGAAGGGGGTGGAAATATTGGTGGTGCTGCACAACAGCCTGTCTCGGCTACTGGCGGATTTGGTTTTCGTGGTGGAAATATGATTGGTTCACGCCCAAACAATGATACCGAGGGACGTGGCGGTGGCGGTGCTGGCGGTACGGGAATAGATTCTAATTGTTGGGAACCAGGTGATGGAGGTGCCGGAAGAGCATCATCTATATCTGGAACATCTTACTACTATGGCGGTGGCGGTGGCGGTGGAGCATATTATGGTGCAGATTATGGAGCCACCCGTTCTGGTAATGGTGGCTTAGGCGGTGGCGGTGGCGGTGGCGCCTTTACAAATGGAACTCCTGGAACAGGTGGTACTGGCGGTACTGTAAATGGTGAGACACCAACATTAAATATGGGTTCAGCTGGTCAAGGAGTTGGTGGTGCTGGTGGTGCTAATACGGGTGGAGGCGGTGGTGGCTGTGGACACTCAGACCACGGTGGCAACGGTGGATCGGGTATAGTAATTATTCGCTATCTAACACCAGGGACTACTACCGCCCATACAACCACTTACCCATCAACGGCACTAACCACAGCAGTAACGATTGACAGTGTGCACACCTTTTTGCGTGACATTGACCTGAAGGCGATAACCGCACCAGGCGTAACCGACCCCGCAATCACTCTTATTTCCGCCACGAATACTACCCAAACAGTTGCTGATGTTCGCCCACAGCCAACTTTCGACCAATATGTTTATCAACCGTTGAAAAGTGATGGTTCATTATGCACCAGTAACGCTCAAGAATGCGTAGAGTTTAATCTATATTACCAGCTTGAAGCAGATAAGACTGTTTATATGGTAATGAGCAGACATCAATGAGAAATATTCATAAACAATCTGGATTTTCTGCAATCGAATTGCTAATAACTCTTTTCATCGCGGGAGCTTTCTTGATTTCAGGCTACCAACTTTATGCATTAGTCATGAAGGATAGCGGTGATGTCCGTTTTCAAGCTAAAGCTAGCAATGTCGCGGCAGATTATCTGCAAAGTTACAAAACTTCATCATCTATTCAAAAACCATGTTCTCCATCCTCGACTACCCCACTAGCCAATTCAAACACAATACAAGGTCTGTCAAATGTCACCGTGACTGTGACTATATCCTGCCCATACAGCAATACTACATCAGTGTCAAAACTAGCTGCCACGGTACAATACAACACCCCTCAACAATCAATAACGAGTTCGACTTATGTCTACAAACCGTAAGAATATTTCAATTTCAAGAAATGGTTTTACTTTAGTAGAGATGGTTATCATAGCCCCGATTGTTATTTTGCTAATCGGAGGGTTTATATCAGCTATTGTCTCAATGACTGGAGCAGTAATCGCCTCTCGAGCCTCAAGCAGTTTAGCGATTAATATTCAAGACGCCCTAAACCGGATTGATTTAGACGTCAAAACTAGTAATTCTATACTCGCTACCAACAGTATAATTCCCCTAACCTCACCACAAGGGTACGACAACTTAACGGCTGATTTTAAAAATGTAAGCGTAGCCAACGGTACGATGTTAATAATCAGCTCAAACGCTACGACTGGTAACCCATTAAATTCTACCAGTAACACCGTCTACCGGAACAATCAACCAAATCCTTGCAGCTCATCAGTAAACACAAATACGCCAGTTGTAATTAATATAGTATATTTTGTAAAGAATAACAGCTTATGGCGACGAACTATCATGCCTAGTGATTATGCAACCACAAGTTGTGTAAATGGCGCTCTAGGCCAACCCTGGCAAAGGCCAAGTTGTGATCTAGCTTACGTATCAGGGTTTTGCAAGACCCAAGACGAAAAACTTTTAACTTGGACAAAATCTGGTAGTTTTACAGTTGATTATTTTACTAGCACAGATCCTAACCCGATTGCCGCTGCCAGCATCGCCGGCAATACCGATGCCGTAAGATTAGCGGCCATAAAAACTGCCAGTTCCATCAAAGCCACCATCACGGCTACAAGCACTGTTGCCGGGCGTGATGTCAGTCAATCTGGAACAATTCGATCGAGTAGTCCTCTTGTAACAGCAAATCCAATTACTGCGATAGCGGCCATTGCCGGCACGCCTCAAGTCGGTCAAGTGCTAACCGCCGGGGCCCTAACTCCATCAGGAGCCACGGCATCCTACCAATGGCAAAGCTCGGCCACATCGGGCGGCACGTACACTAATATTTCTGGGGCAATGTCTTCGACATATACACCAGTGTCGAGTGACGTTGGTAATTACCTCGAGGTCGTTGCCACCGGGACTGATAGTTACTCTGGCAGTGTGACAAGCGCGGCTATAACGATTGTTGCAACAGACCCTTGGATTGCCGGCCGAGCAGGATCTGTCCTTGTCGGAAAATATGTCTTTTACAGAGATACTGCTTCTACAGACAAATACGTAAATGGAAATGCCGTCGGAACACCGTATCCGAGCTGGGGTCCATATGGGGTTGTTTGTCCAAGTCCATATTGTACAGTAGCCGGTCCTGTAGCTGAAACTCAATCGGGTTATACTGGAAATAGTGTTTTAGTGGCCGACAACAACGTCAACTTTAATCCTTCTGCCGGCGCCACCCCGGACTACCCGGCTAGGGACGCTTGCAAGGCACTTGGTGGACGACTCCCAACCATCGCCGAGCTAGTGGAAATGTATAACTACAAATCAACCTATGGTAACAATTTCCAGTCGGGCGGCTACTACTGGTCGTCTTCGGAGCGCAATAGCGCCAACGCCTACAGCATGCCCTGGAGCAGTGGTAACATCACCAGCAGCACCAAGTCCAACTACCTCTACGTACGTTGCGTTAGGTAAACGATTTTCGGCGGTTCTTTAGAATTCGGTTTTTCGGAAAGTCGTACCTTGACGGGACACAACTTCAGAGTGCAAATCCCGTCGAAACTGGATCGAGCACTTCTGCCGCATGGGCAAATAACACCTACTCCTTATTCACAAATTCGTTTAGTGGACCAGTAACCAATCTAAAACTAGGTTCAATCTTTAATAATCTAGGTTGTGGTGCTCCAAAGGTGATATTCGATAATATATACGCAAATATACAGCCACCGAACCGACCCATACCGCCCCTGAGCTGAGACTACTCCATAAGATAATTCTTATTTCTCAAACCACTTGTGCTAATACGATTGGCATAGTATATTGTTATTATAACCAAATAACAGGGGGCAATCAGTAATGATTCTAAAAAATATTAAGACTAAGGACCACGGTTTCACAATTGTAGAGCTTTTGGTCGTTATCGTTGTTATTGGTATTTTGGCAGCTATTACTATAGTCTCCTATACCGGTATTACAGCACGTGCAAACGCTGCTGCTACCAAGCAAATGGCATCTAATATAATCTCTAAGGCAGGCATTTACCAAACGGAAGGTTCAACTTTGAACTGGCCACTAACTGGTGCGCTTGCAATGTCAGCTACCAACTCATCAGCTGCTATAACTGGAGTAACGGTTAACTCCTCAAATAGCACAGGGTTGACGGCAGCAAGTACGACTGCTATATCCTATCAAATTTGCGGCACCACAACTAGCACCTCTATACCAACTGCACCCGCGACTCTTTCCGCACTAAATACCGCATCTACTGGTTATGTTACCGGCGTTATTGTAGGATACTGGGACTACGGGAATGCCACTCCTCTGCAAGCTACACTGTCGACTGGCAACGCCGTTGCTGGTTCGGTCGGTCCTTACATATCTGGTGGAGTCACATATAACAACCTAGTTGCATGTTTCTATACAGGCGCATAATCTAAGAATTACGATAACCTTAACACCCCCAGCCTCTGGGGTATTAATTGTACCAAAAATGCTTTTTTAGATAAATAACTATTGCGAATATATCTCCGACATAGTATATTTAAAGCATAACCAAATAATAGGGGGCAATCAGTAATGATTCTAAAAAATATTAAGACTAAGGACCACGGTTTCACAATTGTAGAGCTTTTGGTCGTTATTGTTGTTATCGGTATCTTGGCAGCTATCACCATAGTCTCCTATACTGGCATCACAGCACGTGCAAATACTGCGTCTAACAAGCAAAATGCTAGTAGTGTACTCGCTTCAGCACAATCATATTATGTTGATAACAGTAGTGCATTCCCTTCTACATTAACAGTTGATGCGTTTAACACAAATAACACAGCTAAATTACCTTCAGGTCTAGTATTAACTGCTGCTACGTTAACGTCTGCCAATGCTACTAGCATACAATATTTGAAGAAGGGCGCAACTGGCATATGTGTTGCATGGTGGGACTATAGTACTAGTCTTGTAACTACTACGCCTTTATTTGGAGGTGATGCAACAACTTACTCAAACGCTGCTACACCTTCTTGTACCTAGATTTGTTTAATAAAACAATACAAATTAATATCCCCCTTGAAGGGGATATTAATTTTTGCGAAGTATCAATATCTACAAATCACTAGGAAGCGGATACGACCGTGCGACTTTGACGACTTGCTCTTTCAGTTTGGCTAGTTCATCTGGTTTATCGCGGTTTTCAATCGCCTGAACCATCCACTCGGCAATTTGCTCCATATCTTTTTCCATGAATCCACGGGTGGTAATTGCGGCTGTACCCAGCCTGATGCCGCTCGGTTTGAATGGCGGCAAGGTGTCATCTGGAATTACGTTGGCATTAACGTTTAGTCCAATAGCATCCAGGGCTGTTTCGACAACTTTACCATTGAGACCAAAACTCTTGTAAACGTCAGCCAGAATCAAGTGATTACTGGTACCACCAGTAACCAGGCTAAAACCGCGTTTCATCATTTCGTCAGCCAAGACCGATGTGTTTTTTAGTATCTGAGCGGCATAAACCTTGAACTCCGGTTGCATGGCTTCATAAAAAGCTACCGCTTTAGCGGCGATTGAATGCATATGCGGGCCACCTTGCATGCCAGGGAAAACTGCCCTGTCAATAAGCGTTGGGATATTTTCAATTGTCTTCTCAGGGGCCTTCAACGGATTGCTGACAATCCCCTTCGTCAAGATCATACCACCACGTGGACCACGCAGGGTTTTATGAGTCGTAGTTGTAATGACATGGAAGCCATAATCAAAGGGGTTCTTGGCGACACCAGCGGCAATTAGACCAGCGATATGTGCCATGTCTGCCATCAGCAGCGCGCCAACTTCATTTCCAATCGCAGCAAATTTTGCGTAGTCCAATTCCCTTGGATATGCGCTAAAACCAGCCAAAATAATCTTCGGGCGATGTTTTAGGGCTAGCTCGCGAAGCTCATCATAATCAATCTCGCCAGTTGTAGTGTCTTTCATCTTGTAGCGTACAAAGTTGTATAAGTGAGCACTACGAGTAACTGGCGCCCCATGCGTCAAATGACCACCATGGCTTAGGTCCATAGCCAGTACAGTATCGCCTGGCTCTAACCACGCGCTGTATACGGCTTCATTGGCTGGTGCGCCAGAATGAGGCTGGACATTGGCATGATCAGCCTTAAATAGCTTCTTAGCACGTTCAATAGCCAATAGTTCGACTTGATCGGTATAAGTTTGACCACCGTAATAACGTTTGCCTGGATATCCTTCGGAATATTTGTTGGTAAACACACTACCAAGGGCGTTTAATACTCCCCGACTGACATAATTCTCACTTGGAATAAGTTCAAGCCCGTCGCGCTGTCTATTTTCTTCACCTGCAATAAGCTTCAATATTTCTTCGTCTATCATGTTGTTTTTCCTCTTATCCCTCAATTATACACTGTTGATTTTATATCATGCCTGATATATCATTGAAGGCATGACAAATGATGGGTACAAGACTAAAATTGGTAAGCTTATTCAAGAGACCAGACAATCACGAGGCTTAACTCAATCACAACTATCTGAAGCCTTGGGGACTAGCCAAAGCGCTATAAATCGTATTGAAAAAGGTGGACAAAATATCAGCCTTGAGATGTTAGCCCGCATCAGTGAAGTTTTGTCAAGTGGACTAGTTAGTTTAAACCAATCCGGCAAAATCGATTTTGTTATCAATGGTGGCAAAAAATTATCCGGTGAAATCGAAGTTAAAACCAGTAAAAACGCTGCAGTTGGGCTACTTTGCGCCAGCCTAATTAATCACGGTACAACTACCCTTCGCCGAGTACCACGAATTGAGGAAGTTAACCGTATTATCGAAGTTTTACAAAGTATTGGTGTAAAAGTCCGTTGGCTAAATGATAATAATGACCTCGAGATTATCCCGCCAGCCCGTTTGAAACTAAACGATATGAATGTCGAGGCCGCTAGACGAACCAGGACTGTACTAATGTTGCTTGGACCCCTACTTCATCAATACAGCGAATTCAAGATACCATTCGCTGGTGGTTGTGACCTAGGAACACGTACGATTGAGCCGCATCTGGCCGGATTAGCACCTTTCGGGCTAAAGATTGAAATCATGAATGAGTACTATCATGTATCGGTCACGAAAAAAGCCGTAACCAAAACAATTCTCTTGACCGAACGCGGCGACACCGCCACCGAAAATGTATTAATGGCAGCTAGCTTATACGACGGTGACACCGTTATCCGAAATGCCAGTCCTAATTATATGGTCCAGGACCTGTGTTTCTATCTGCAAAAACTTGGCATAAAAATTGAAGGGGTCGGTACGACTACTTTGAAAATACGTGGCGTCCGTCATATCAACCATAACGTTGAGTACTTTATTGGCGAAGACCCGATTGAAGCCATGAGTTTTATCGCTGCTGCGCTAGTCACTGACTCTGAAATCACCATTAAACGCGCGCCTATTGAATTCGTCGAAATTGAACTGTCAATTCTCGACAATATGGGCCTAAAATGTGAAATCAGCCCAGAGTACAAGGCCAGGAACGGCGAAACTCGTCTGGTTGATATTCGTGTTCTACACTCGAAATTGATTGCTCCAAAGGACAAACTTCACAGTATGCCATTCCCTGGCGTCAATATGGATAACTTGCCATTTTTGGGCCTGATTGCGACCGCCGCGACCGGTCGAACGTTGGTGCACGACTGGACATACGAAAACCGGGCAATATATTTCACTGAATTATCTAAATTAAATGCCAAGATTGAATTAGTCGATCCACACCGTGTCTACATTACTGGGCCGACCAAGTGGCGACCAGCGGAAATCATCTCGCCACCTGCTTTGCGTCCTTCAGTTGTGATAATGCTGGCGATGCTAGCCGCTCCAGGCACTTCAACTCTTAGAAATGTCTATTCAATCAACCGTGGCTATGAAGACTTTGCCAACCGTTTGAACACTTTGGGCGCAGATATCGAAACTTTAAGAGAAATATAACAATAAATATCTAAAATCGAAGGGAGCAATATGCCAAATACCAACAATAAAATCAATCCTTTTCAAAAATTTTCAAGATTTAGCGCCAAGAAACAAGCAATTATAGCTCTAGCAATCTTTCTGATAACTGTTTTTATAGTTTCAGCATCTGCCTTTGCCTACCAGGTATACCTAGAAAACAACCAAACTAATCAAAATTACCCATCTGATTGTCAGGGCACTTACTGCGAGCGTAAAATCAGAATTGATAAGCCAAATATTTATCTTTATCCGACAAAGACTGAGGATGTAAAGGTAAAATTGGAATTTGATGGAGAGCTAACGTCTACCTATCCAAAATATAACGATTCTATTGGTGGTTGGGATGTTACAGCCTTTCCAGATGGTCATCTAGTAAACAAAAGTGATGGCCGAGAATATAGCTATATCTTCTGGGAAGGCGCTAGTAATAAAACTTTGTCCGATTTTAATACGGGGTTTGTCGTAAAAGAATCAGACACGAAAGACTTTCTTCAAGCAAGTTTAGAACGACTAGGTTTAACACCTAAAGAATATAACGAGATGATTGTCTATTGGCTACCTAAAATGGAACACAACAAGTACAACTTGATTCACTTCGCAGGTAAGGAATATACCGATACTGCAAAGCTGACAGTCACACCAACACCAGATTCAATGTTGAGAGTATTTATGGTTTTCAAACCAATCGATAAGCCTCAGATAATCACCACACAACAGTTGCCAACTTTCGAACGAAAGGGTTTTACAGTTATAGAATGGGGTGGAACAGAGATATATTAACCTTCTTTCCTAGGTACCACCTTGGAAAGCTTTGAGAGAAATATAAAATATTTAAATAAAGTTAACCTGGGTTGTTCATAGACCTAGTCATGGGATTATCAGGTGAACACTGGAATTTATCGGTTCCAAGCACTAGTGATCGGTAAGTGCCACTTGGGCAATAAAACTCCGGATAGTTGATTAGCAACCAAGTACCACCAAAAATTATTCCAGAAACCGTCACAGCCGTAACGACAATAATAATTGCGAGTCTTTTTGGTGTTGTAGTTTTATTTGCCATTAGCAATATACTAACACAATACCCACATTGTGGCGAACGATGGTCAGGTGGTCACTCCGTTCCCTATTTCCGCTCATTCACGAAAAAATGTAAACACTTTTTCGTTTCAATCGCTTCATGCACCCACGACCTTGTATTTTCTCCGAAAATTCAATCGTAGATTCAAATCCCTGCATTTGTTCCAAATAAAAATCTAGACAAAAATGTCTAGATTTTTATTTGGGGCGAACGATGGGACTTGAACCCACGACCCTCGGAACCACAACCCGATGCTCTAACCAACTGAGCTACATTCGCCATATTTTGAATGAACTAGGTTATTGTAACAGATATGAGATGATATGAAAAGCCAAAATAGTGGCGAGAAGGCGGTCGTTGCGCTCCCTATTTCCGCTCACTTTGTTCGCTTCACGAACTCGCATCCGTTCGTTCCACTCACTTCGATGCGAGTTAGACTACGCAACTCATACCAAAATAAAAATCGTACCGAATTGGTAGGGTTCTTATTTTGGTGCGGGTGGCGAGAATCGAACTCGCATCGCCTGCTTGGAAGGCAGGCATATTAGCCATTATACGACACCCGCGCGCCGCTATATTATAACAGCTGACCCTGGTAAGAGTCTATCTTAAAATTACTATTGAGCCGCTTCGGCAACTTCGGCGTCATGTTGCGTAACGTGTACTGTGCCGTGTGGGTGTTGAGGTGGAGCATAAATAGAGTAAACTTTCAAAGTAACTGGACCAGTACACTCTAAATTGTGCCAAGTTCCAGCTGGAACAAATACAGCATCACTACTACTTGCCTCCCAGACCTTTAGTTGGTCTTGGGTTGGTCCCATTGAGACCTTTGCGAACCCTTCTTCGATTCGAATAAATTGGTCATGTGTATCGTGAACTTCCATGCCAATATCATGTCCTGGTTCAATCGACATCACTGTCATCTGTAAGTTATTTCCTGTCCAAACAGTTGATCGGTAATTTGAGTTTCCAAGAGCAGCTGCAACTACATTGGTTACTACTGGTGTTGGGCCGTTATCTATAATCTCATCCATTTTAATTCCCCCTTATGAATTGATTATACTCTTTGCATTTTAGTTATCACAAGATAAAAATCAAACTTTGGTATAATATCGTATGGTATGCCCCGGTAGCTCAGTGGATAGAGCAGAGGACTTCTAAGCCTAAGGTCGTTGGTTCAATTCCAACCCGGGGTACCAAACACAAGCACTTTAAAAGCCTCATTCGTGACGCCTTTTATATCAATTTGATATACTATACCCATAGTGTATTCCGATAAAAAACCGTCATTCATCAAGCGTGTGAGCGCATTACTTATAGATTACTGCATTATTTTGGGGTATATGGTTATTCTGGCGAGCCTAGTGTTTGTCTTTTACTTAATGACCGGCAATTTGCCTGATTGGCTCGGCTACGGTGTTACTATTGCCGAAGTACTTGGATTCATTGTTCTTGTTCTACCAGTTGGGATGTATTTATATCTTTCAGAATCTTCAACTCACCGGGCGACGATCGGCAAAAGGGCATTGCACCTTATTGTTATCTCCAATAAGCCAAACACTGAGCTTACGCGGAGTCAGATCGCGATACGTACAATCATTAAGTTGCTTCCTTGGGAACTGGCTCATTTCTTCGTGTGGCATATCGTCGCAACCACAAGGAACGGACAAAACTTTTTTCCATTGTGGCTCGAAGTAGGATTAATAAGTTGCATAATTATTCCTGTTATCTACGTGCTTATCGTAGCTTTTCAGTCAAACGGAAGAGGTCCACATGATTTGGTTGCCGGAACAAGAGTTGTTGATACGAGCGTTTAGCCGTTGGCTAATTTGCTTCTGACTTTCACCAAAGTGCTGTACCATCCTACTTCGCCAAGGTTGCGAACCATGAACCTGTCGAATGGCTTCGTAGGATATTAATATCAAACAAAGAAAGACCATGTTGCCCGCTATTGCGAAAGGCTAACCATTGCGTTGATAGTAGTAGCAATAATTACCGTACTGAACAAAAAGGACAGCATCGCATGTCGCAGAGCGGTTGCCCGTATCTCTTTTGTTTTAAGATCAGTATCTGATACTTGGAATGTCATACCGAGTGTAAATGCCAGATATGCAAAATCAGTATACTGCGGTAAATCTTTTTCATGAAAGTCTACTTCCCCGCCAGATTTACAATAATAAAGTCGAGCGTACCTTAAAGTGTAGGTTGTGTTCACAAGCAACCACGACACAATAACACTCAAAAGACCGACTGAAATATTAATTGTTTTTGCAATACCCGTTGTATGACTGGCCTGCAATATCAAGAAAACCACCGCTACTAAACTAGCAATACTAGCAATTATCAATAACAAATCAGCCGCGGCGCGACCTGGGTCTTCTCTAGCAGCATGCAATCTCGTCTCGCTAGAGTCCATACCCCAAACAGTCGCCCAAACAATAATAATGTATATCAAAACACCCGTATCCCAAGCGATTAAAAGCGCAAATTTTGCAAGCCCAAGCCAAACAGCAATAATCGCAGCCAACGCACCGATAGCAACAGCAACAAGTAATCTTTTATAAGTATGATGGAATTTCAGCGTTTTAGCGATTGACATAATAGCTAATATCTCCCTGTAAAGAGTATACAGCAATACTGGCTTAAATCTCTATTGTTCGTCAACCAAAGTCTGAGCATTAGTTTTGGAATCAATTATCTGTCTTACTTGTTCGAGCGTAATTTCAATCGTGCTACCGGGTTCAACTTTTCCACTCAGCATTTGTTTGGCGACCGTGTTCTCGACCGCTCGCTGAACAACCCGTCGCATTGGACGTGCGCCCAAACGCGGGTCATAACCTGCTTCGACTAGGTATTCCTTGGCATCATCGGCGACACTGACACTCACCTTTTGCAACGCCAATGTTTTATTGACACTAGCAATCATCAAGTCAACAACTTTTAGCAACTCGGTTTTATTCAGTGGCCTAAACATGACGATTTCGTCAAAACGATTCAGGAATTCCGGTCTGAATTGATTGCTATTGATTAATTCGTCAACAAACTTATCCTCGAATTGCTCGACGTTGTATCCCCTTTCGATATATTCGCGGATTCTATCGGCACCGGCATTGCTGGTCGCAACTATAATTGCATCACGGAAACTGACTTCGCGGTTGTTGACATCCCGTCAAAGTGAACTTAACGAATCTTTCCCTGTTGAGGCCTGCCCTTGATGGGCAAATAAAGTTCTAATTTCATAAATAACGCTGTACCAAAACGCTATTTTCCGATTTTTTTCACGATACCGTGGTTCAGATCTTCGCGCCATTTGTCTACGTAAGTTTTTGAGCCTTTCACAAGTTCATCACAAAACGCAGCTACATCGTTGCCCGTGATTTCGAGTGCGCTTCTACCGTTTGCCGCGCCTTCCTTAAACAAGTCTAGTAATCCCTTAAATACACTAATTGACTCAAGGCCCGAACTTTTCCAGATATACTGCTGGATTTCGTGATAAACAACCTCATAATCATGTGGCAAGGCTTTTGCTCGCCCCTCCATCGCTTTCCACTCTTTTTTGTCTCCGATGATTTTCTTTATAAAGTCACCCATCTACTTCTCCTTTAATTCATTAATCTTTGATGATACGAAATTCCATTTTGCCCAAAAGCGCCGTAGTTCCTCACGACCGGCACTAGTAAGTGTATAAAATTTGCGCGGCGGTCCCATATCGGACGGTTTTTTCTCGATACTAACAAGTTTATTATTTTCGAGACGTACTAAAATAGTATAGACCGTGCCTTCCACTACCTCAGTGAAACCGAGTTTACGTAGCGACGAAGCTATTTCATAGCCGTAGGTTTTATCGCGACTAATAATTTCAAGCACACAACCTTCAAGCGCCCCTTTCAACATTTCTGTGATGTTTTCCAATCGAATTCTCCTTTCATTTACTAAGTGTATGTAGTGCTACTTATTACTACTACATAGTATAACTAAGTAGCATAACAAGTCAACAAGCTATAACCTTCCATTGCAAATTACCCGAATCGGTAATAAGATACGGATATGAAAAGTGACGACTACGGCCAAGATAGCGCTAAACAAGCCCATGATTATTTATTAAGTCTGGGCGACTTTGCAATGCGTTTCGCGCAAGTTGACCGTGCGCCTAGGTATTCGAACGGCGACCGGGAAAATGATGCAGAACACAGTTTTCATTTGGCACTATCAGCCACCGAACTGGCCGCTGATTACTATCCTGAGTTAGATATCGGATTAGTCACTCAATTCAGCCTTGTCCACGACCTACCTGAACTTTATTCCGGCGACGTCTGGACGATTGGTATTAGTGAAGAGAATCGTTCGAAAAAAGAGGCGGCTGAAAAGACTGCTAATCAAAAACTTATCAAAGAACTACCAACTCACATTGCTCAGTTGCTTAGTCGCTATGAAAAACAACAAGAACCAGAAGCCCGCTTTGTCCGATTCGTTGATAAATTAATGCCAGATGTAATTCATATCGTTGATGGTGATGCAAACACATTCAAAGAAGACCACAAGATAAATGATTTGGATAAATTGAAAGAAATCGATGATATTTTTACCGAAAAGCTACAATCAATGTTTCCAGAATTTAAATTTGTACATAAAATAAGAAAAGAAATATTAACCACTTTTAAAAAACGAGTCTTCGAAGACAAACAATAAACACCGCTGTTATTTACAAAAAAATAATGGTGCTATAATCGGGTTATGAGCAACAAAATTACAAAGACCGGATTACAAAAGTTCAATATATCAATGGGGCTATTGCACTTGATACAAGGTGCTGCTGTGCTCGCCTTAAGTAAGGTTTTCACTTTACCGATTAGTGGCAACTATCTAGTATTTAACAAGGTCTCCCAAAACCTAGTGCCCACCAGCAAGGTACTATTTAATTTGTCACTGCCGTCTCTAATCGCAATATTCTTTTTCCTTTCAGCCATCGCCCACTTCGTCATCGCCACAGTTTATAAAAAACAATACGACAAAGATCTAAGTAGAGGTATTAATAAAGCCCGCTGGATTGAGTATTCAATATCTGCCAGCATAATGATGGTGGCAATTTCGTTACTGGTTGGTATATACGACTTCTCTAGCCTTCTCATGATTTTCGCTCTTACTGCTATCATGAATTTAATGGGTCTAGTTATGGAAATTCATAATCAGACAACTGAAAAAACCAATTGGCTAAGTTTTTGGATTGGCAGTGGCGCTGGACTGATACCATGGCTGGTTGTTACTTTTTATATGTGGTTAGGCGCAGCCAACGGCAGCGCAGCACCAACCTTTGTCTACTGGATATTTGTTTCAATCTTTGTATTCTTTAACTGCTTCGCCATCAACATGGTTCTACAATATAAAAAAATTGGCCCATGGAAAGATTATCTTTACGGCGAACGTGCCTATATCATCCTTAGTCTTGTTGCAAAATCATTACTAGCTTGGCAAGTTTTTGCCGGTACATTGCGACCCTAATTTTTCGATTCACCGTCCGCTATTTGGTCAGCATTTGTTTTAGCTTCAATCAAAGATTGGACTTGTTCTAGGGTGATTTCGATTACACTGCCAGGTTCAACTGAACCGGATAGCATTTGCTTGGCGACAGTGTTTTCAACTGCTCGTTGAACTACGCGGCGCATTGGCCTAGCACCAAGGCGTGGGTCATATCCAGCCTCAACCAGAAACTCTTTGGCGTCATCGGCCACGGAAACGCTGACTTTTTGCAACGACAAAGTTTTATTAACACCAGCAATCATCAAGTCCACAACCTGCAACAGTTCCGTCTTTTTAAGTGGCCTAAACATTACAATTTCATCAAAACGGTTCAAAAATTCCGGGCG
>Ga0209748_1000901_pt1 | contig 15072 bp, 10 predicted proteins | sample BarGraIncu00421A_FD_185490 | JGI IMG/M metagenome (GOLD analysis project Ga0209748, IMG submission 185490) | Arctic peat soil microbial communities from Barrow, Alaska - Barrow Graham LP Incubations 004-21A (SPAdes) (version 2) | ecosystem: Environmental > Terrestrial > Soil > Wetlands > Peat... | reverse complement strand
AACACAGCGGGCACCGGCGGGTTGTTCGCTTGACGGACACGACTGCGAAGTAGGCGAAGGCTCTTCATGTCAGGAGTGCAATAGATGAAACGCTTCACACTCGTCGCCGCTTGCCTGGTTGCCCTCGCTCTTTCGGCGACGCCTGCCTATGCGCGGGTCACCACCAAGCTGAAGGCGTCCATCAGCAAGTCCACCTGCACCTACAACTCGCCGGCGGCATTCACGGCGACGCTGTCGAACTCCAGCGGGCACCGCTTGGGGAAGAAGGCCGTCATCCTCAAGCGAGACGGTGTGCGGGTCGGCTCCTACAAGACAAACAGCAAGGGCGTCGTGACGCACAAGGTCAGGTACCTCGGCACTGCCCACTGGCAATACGCGTTCGCAGGCGACAGCAAGTACAAAGCGTCTTCATCTGCAGTGAAAGCGACTCGCGCCGTGACCGTCTTCTCCGGGCTGCGTGCCTACCAGTGGTATCGCGACGAGGACGATGGCTCGACAACTTGGGACTACAACATGGAGTTCAGCCTGAAGGGGAGTCACAACTATCAGTGCATTCTGGGTGTCCCATCGCAGTGGTGGGTGTATCAGATGCAGATGCCGAATTCTCAGACGCCATACGCTGAGGGAACCAGCGATGTCACCTCCTTTGCGTTCAAGTGCCGCAGCACGGGCAGGCAACTCATCGAGTGGTTGTCCGACAGCGGCATGGGGGCTGAGCCAAACATGCGCCTGGTGGTCTGGTAGGAATGCCCGACTCGTTTCGTTTCGAGGAGTGGGGGCGCGGTCGGTGGGATAGTCCGAGCCGCAGAAAAGGGGAAGGCGCCATGTTGCGAGTAAAGAGCATGTATGCCCCGTCTACGCTTGCCCGGAGTGTGCTGGTCTGCCTCGTGTTAGCGGTGGGCCTTCTTGTCGCTCCCACAGCAGGCCTCGCCAAGACGAGGCACAATGCCACCCTCGTCCATGTGGGTCCAACGGGACTTGAGTCCTACAACGCATGGACGGGCAAGTCCGCGACGCTGGTGCATGGCATGCTCGGACGCTGGTACTACCCGGTGCTGTCCCCGCACGGTCTCAGCGCTGTGACGATGGGCACTGGGCGCACCGACCGGGCCTACAGCACCAACATGTTCGGATCGGTGATCTCCCGTGTTGCCGTGCCCTTCGAGCTGACCTTCCCGGATGCTGACGGCTGGGTCGGGATGACCACCTTCGAGGGCTGGCTCGACGACTACACCGCCGTCTACCAGCAGCCCGATCCGAATGACCCGAGTAGCAGCAACGACGCGCAGATCGCACGAGACACACGCACCGGCAGCTGGAGTTACTACAACGGCGCCGTCACCTATCCCCGGACGGCCAGGACGAAGACCTCGGCAGACAAGACGTATGCCATCACTGTGAGCAAGGCGCAGGTGATGACTGTCCGGGTGCGCAAGACCAAGAAGTTGGTCGCCCGGTTCAGGGTGCCGGGCGCCGGAAACGGCAAGTCGGAGACTGGCTGGTACTACGCTGACGCCTCAATCTCGCCCGACGGGTCGTTCATCGCCTACGAGTTGTGGCGCACGCCCGTGCCATTCGATTCTGACGTGACGTGGCGCACCTATGTATGTACGTCCCACGGGAAGAGCGCGAGACGGCTCAAGAACGACAACGGGGGCTATGTCTGGAAGTGATGACGGGCCCGCACCGCCGCGTGCTCCGAAGCACGTGGTCGAGGCTACGACTACGTGACGGTGAAGTAGGGGAGCGGAGAGCGCGACAATGAAGCGGTTCGCGGTTGCAGTGCTGGTCGTCTGTGCGTGCATGGCTCTTGCGGGCTGCGTAACAACTGCGCCGGGCGTGAATGGCACGGGCGTAACCGGGGCTTCCGCGCCCGACGTGAAGGGCAAGACCGTCGCTCAGGCCGAGCAGGCACTGGCGGCTGCGGGTATCCGGGTCAGCTCGGTCGCCTACGATGAGGGCGCGGTCGGCCCAGTCGGCTCGATCGTCTCCCAGACGGCCCAGGAAGGATCAGCGGTCGCGCTGACGGTCGCGGGCCCGCCACCAATCGTTGTGCCTGCGCTCCTGGGTCTCGACAGAGCGCAAGCGGAGGCTGCTCTTCACGGCGCCGGTCTCGATCTTGGCGACGTGACCGAGGAGTACAGCAACTCCGCACCCGCTGGGCAGGTCGCCTCGCAGACACCCCTTGCCGCGACGGACGCCGCAAAGGGATCACCCATCTCTCTCGTGATCAGCAAGGGGCCTGCGCCTGTGGTCATCCCCCTGGTGAAGGGCAAGACACAGACAGAAGCGACTCGCCAGCTTGGGGCGGCAGGGTTCAAGGTCCGTGTCGTCAAGAAGGCGAACAGAGCGAGGAAGGGGATTGTGTTCGCTCAGAAGCCTGCGAGCGGGACGCTTCGACCCGGCATGACCGTGTCGATCTCCGTCTCCACTGGCGTCGTGATGGTGAGAGTCCCCGACCTTATCGGCCTGTACCCCGACTCCCGGGGGGTCATCTACACCGTCATCGATGCGGGTGTGAAGTTGCGCTATGCCGCAGGCCAAGGAGCGAAGGGCGAGTACGACCTCATCTCGCGACTGTCGCCGTCCGCAGGGTCGTGGATCCCCAAAGGCGGGACCGTCACATACTGGACGAAGCCCGGCTCCTACTAGAACAACGCAGTCCGATTCGGAATGGAGATGCCCATGCGGGCTCGCAGGTTCTTGGCAGCAGCAGCCCTGATTCTGATGATGTCGGCGGCAGCATGTTCAGCGACGGCGCCGGACGTCAGGCACATGACCGTCGCTCAGGCAACGACGGCGATCCGCACCGCAGGATTCAAGGTCGGGCAGGTCACCTATGACGAGAAGGCGACCGAGACCGCCGGCTCGATCATCTCGCAGACTGCACAGGCAGGCGCCAGTATCGCGCTTGTCGTCGCGAGCAAGGCGCCGACCCCGGCGCCTTGCCTAATCGGTCTCGACGCGAACAAGGCCAAGGCGGCGGTCACGGCCGCGGGCCTCACTCTGGGTGCCGTGACTGAATCCTATGACGCATCCGCATCTGCGGGCACCGTCGTCGCACAAACTCCGGCACCGGGCGCTGACGCGGCCGAAGGCTCGTCCGTTGGTATCGTTGTCAGCAGGGGGCCCCAACCAGTAGCTGTTCCCAGCGTCGTCGGGAAGACGAAGGCTGATGCGACGTCTGCGCTCGTCGCCGCGGGCTTCAAGGTGAAGTCGGCGAACAGGAACGACAAAGCCCGGAAGGGGACCGTGGTCGCCCAGAAGCCGGCAAGTGGCGAGGCTCAACCGGGCACGACAGTGATCCTGACTGTCTCGACCGGGGTCACATACGTGATCGTTCCGGATATGTGGACATACGTGCGTCAGTACCCGGGGTTGGACGAGACCACCCGCAAGAGCGCGATCGAGGCATTCGTCAACAAGCGGATCGCCGCCCTCGGTCTTCGACTTCGCATACGCTACGTGCCGGATACGAAGCCCGATGGGTGGCCCCAGGAGCCACGCGCTGGTACACGCGTGCGGCGCGGCACGGTCGTTGTACTGCCTATCATCAGCTAGCGAGGTTCGGCGTAGCGAAGCGGCTATGCGGGGAGGGGACGGGAATGGCTCGATCGGCGCAAGCTCGCGGTGTCAGCCTCATGCTCATGATGGTCCTTGCATTTGTGTCGTCTCTCGCGGTCGTGCCGGATGCGCGTGGGGCTACTGTCCGGGCTGCCCAGGCCCCCAGCGCGACGGATTGGTTCAACTCCGTCGCATTCGTCGATGCCAACACCGGTTGGGCTGCCGGCGCGGGTGTGCAGTCGGGTGGGACAGTCTTTAAGACCACCAACGGCGGCGGCACGTGGACCGCCCAGATTTCCGGCGCCGCGCCCGAGTTCTACTCTGTCTCCTTCGTCGACCTCGCGACCGGCTGGGCGGTGGGCGACAGCGAGCAAAGCCTGCTCGCCACCATCCTCAAGACCACCGATGGTGGCGCCACGTGGACCGCTCAGGACTCAGGTACGACGGATTGGCTGTGCTCTGTCGACTTCGTGAACGCCTCCACCGGCTGGGCGGTCGGGGGGGACTACTACCTTGAGCACGGGGCAGTCCTGAAGACCACCGACGGGGGAGTTCACTGGACTGCCCAGACCCCTGGCACGGAAGGCACCCTCAGGTCCGTACACTTCGTTGACCCCTCCGTCGGCTGGGCAGTCGGGGATGGCGGCACGATCCTCAAGACCACGAACGGCGGGGCGGCTTGGACAGTCCAGTCCTCCGGCACCACGAATGGATTGTCCGGCGTCCAATTCATCAGCGCCACCACCGGCTGGGCAGTCGGGGGAGACTACACGCACGGCACAATCCTCAAGACGACCGATGGTGGAGCCAACTGGATCGCCCAGACCCCGGGCACGATACAGACCCTCAGGTCCGTCCACTTCGTCGATGCCAATACCGGCTGGGCAGTCGGAGGCGATGGGTGGCCCGACGAGATGTCGTCTGATGCTGGCACGATTCTCAAGACCATCAACGGCGGCACCACCTGGACCGCCCAGACCCCTGGTACGATGCAGACCCTGACAGCTGTCAATTTCGTCGACGCGGCGAACGGCTGGGCAGTCGGCAACTACGTAATCCTCAACACGAGGGATGGCGGTACCACTTGGGTGCAGCAGGCTGGCTTGCTCCCCAAGGCTACCGTGTACACGCCGGTAGCGCCCTCGACCATGTACCGAGGTCACTCATACACGATCTACGGCTACGTCGCCCCGCGGCACACCAGCGGCACGTACCTGGCAACCCTGAAGTTCTACCTCCGAAACTCGCACGGAGTGTACGTCTACCACAACTCGGTCAACGCGAAGCGCTACTACTACTCGACCACCAAGACGAAGTACAAGGCGACGGTCTCGCTGCCGCACTCGGGTCGGTGGCGCGTTCGGGCCTATCACTCTGACGCCGGTCATGCTCCCAGCTACAGCGGCTACGACTACATCACGGTGAAGTAGGCAGGCAAGGCTACCGGCACGGAACCGATGAAGAGCCGTCCCATTGGGGCGGCTCTTCTGCGCAACGCTCCTCCTCGGCTTCCGTCCTCCCCGAGACCCCACCTTTGATTCCAGCTACGGTGGATTGATTCCGTTCAGGGCCCGAAGTCCAAGCTCGGGTGACGAGGAAACGAAGCTCTATCTCCGGCCGCCCCGGCCCTTGCTCCGAGGTGATGATGGGGAGTGCCCCATACCCTCCCGGGCCGTCGGCACATGTCTTCGTCTGGTTCTGCTCTGCCGCGTCCTCGGGTGCCTGGTGCCGTTAGTCGTCGGTCTGACCACAAGATCAACTCCGTTGTCGGGGGAGTGCTCGTCCGTATGGAGCAGGCCGTCGCCCTTCAGAATCGAACTTCTCCACGCTTCGCGACAAGCGTACAGTGCACTTGGGGGACGGGTGGGAACAAGTGGGGGTGTCGGCGCAACCGGGGACTCCCTGACGTCTCATCAGAAGTAGCGAGCAGTCTGTGTGCCTTTGGCGCGACAGGGGGGAAGCGTGGACTCAGCTAGCGGAATCCGCTTGGTCTTGGCCTCAGCTACTCGGGAGCCTCGGCAAGGGGAGGTGTTACTTCACCCGTCGCCAAGTCTCCCGCCCGCATCGAGGAGAACCTCGGTGGCTAGAGTCCTGCCATATGCCCTCATCTTGGCGTTGACTCTCTTCAGCCCTCTGGCGTTCGCGAGTCCTGCGTCGGCGTACTCCAACCCCTCCTACGCTCAGCTCAGCACCTGGTTTGAAGCTGCAGCAGTTCAGTACGAGGTGCCGCCTCAAGTACTGAAGGCGGTGTGTTGGCAGGAGTCAGGCTGGCGACAGTTCGATGCCGCTGGAAACCCGCTCATCGGGTTCGACGGCAAGGGTATCGGTCTGATGCAGCTCACAGACAAGCCCCAGTTTGACCAGACTCGTCTCAGGACGGATCCGCAATACAACATCCAGGCCGGGGCGCAAATCCTCGGCGATGCGTGGGGCTGGAGCCAGGCGCAGAATGCGAAGGTGGGGCTCCCGGCGGACGACAAGGATCTGCTCGAGAACTGGTACTACCCTGTCGCCGACAACAACTGGAACGCCAATCCTGGCTACGTGAACTCCGTGATCGATCACGTGCGCAATCCGCCAAGCCCGATTGCACCGTATCTGAGCTCCGTTTGGATCACGCTTCCGGGCGATGCCATACCGGGCTTCGTCTTCCCGGCGTATGCTTCCGCGTTCAAAACTGGGGAGTACCGGGCCTACAACTCCGACGGCTCGCTGCGCGGGTCATACTCATGTGCTGTCCACGACTGGCACAACGTCATCCCGCCTCCGCCGCCTTCCTCCGGCGGTGAATGGGTCGCATCGGCCGTCGTGATCGGCAACCCTGCCGGATCGAGCGCCACGGGATCGCAGGGCTGGACCCCTGTCACTTTCTCGGTCACAACCGGTCCGTGGACCGTTCACGTGCGTTCGGGCCCCGGAACCAGCTACGGCATCGTGAGAGACGTCGCGGCAAGCACGGCTGTCACCTGCTACGGCTGGCAGCACGGCGAGGTCGTCAGCGACGCGTGGTATGGCACGCCGGACGCACGATGGTACCGAATCGATCAGCCGGTCAGCCCGGCCCAACTGTCGGTCGTGGGCGACATCAGCATGTCGTCGTCCCCCTACACCGTCGGCAACACGGCGACCGGATCGTTCACGGTCAAGAACACCGGTGGGCAGTCCGGAACATGGACTCCGCTCGTCTTGGCGTTCAGAGGGCCCTCCGGAGAGAACCGTGATGCCGTCGCGGCCTCGAGCATCACCCTGGCTGCCGGCGAGAGTAGGATCGTCTCATTCAGCCGGCAACTCGACATCGCCGGGAACTGGACCGGCTTCGTCTCAGGGCAGCTCATAGGCGGTCCATGGCAGAGCCTATCGGGTGCCACCGTGGCCTTCACGGTCGCCGCCGACACCACGTCGCCCTCGACCACCATCTCGGGTGTGCCGGGCAGTTGGACGAACGCCAATGTGAGCTTCTCGCTCGCCGCTTCTGACAACTCCGGCGGATCCGGTCTGAAGGCCGTCTACTACACCTTGAACGGATCGCAGTCGACCTACTCCGACCCGGTCGGCGTTTCGATCGAGGGTGTCACCACCGTCACGTACTGGGCTGTCGACAACAACAACAACGCCGAGGGTGCCCACACCGCAACGATTAGAATCGACAAGACTGCGCCGGCGACGACCGATGACCATGTCGCGACCTACGCGGGCTCAGCGACGGTCCACCTCTCCGCGACGGATGCCCGCTCGGGCGTGGCGCACACCTACTACACGCTCAGCGGCCTTTCCGCGGCCGAAGGCTCGACGGTCGCCATCGGCGGTGCCAACACCTACACCTTGGCGTATTGGTCGGTCGACGCTGCCGGCAACGCGGAAGCCCGACACACCGTGGCGTTCGCAATCGTCACGCCGCCCTCGAGCGGTGGCATTCCCTCGACGCCCGCGTCCATCGCCACACTCAGGCGCGGGCGGGCCTTCACGGTCTGGGGCTACATCGTCAGGCACACCGCCGGGACCTATCCCGTGACGCTGCAGTTCTACAGGTATCAGTCCGGCCACTGGGTGCTGCGCAAGTCGACGACAGCCAAAGTATCCAACATCCTGACGTTCTCGAAGTACTCGCGGTCCACCTCGGTGCCCTACTCGGGCAAGTGGCGGGTGCGGGCACGACACAAGGTGGGGTCGAAGTATCTGTACAGTGGCTACAGGAACTTCACCGCGACCTGAAGGTCTTGGATTCGGCAACACGAGGGGGAGCCATGCGGGGAAAGCGGGGACTGGTCGCGCTGGCGTGTGTTCTCTTTGTCGCTGCCATCCTTACAGCGCCTACCATTGCTGTAGCAGAGGCGGCGGGCACCAATGGGTGGTACTGGCCGGTTGGACGCGAGTCACCGCATCCTCAGATGTTCGGGTTTCGCGAGGCAGGCTATCCCACCCACATAGGTGCCGACTTCCCTGCCGCTGTGGGTACGCCGGTCTACGCGGTCGCTGACGGCAACGTCGCGTACCAGGGCTATGACGGCAGCTACGCCGGCAGTACCTTGCCCGGGGGAGTCGTCGGTATCTCACATGTGACGTCGACAGGGAGGATGTTCTACGCACTCTACGGCCACTTGTACAACGTAACTGTCAGTACGGGGTCGCACGTGTCCGCTGGCCAGGTCATCGGCTACGTCAACGACTGGGCCAACGGTTACCACGTCCACTTCGGGATTCATCCCGACAGCGTGCCACCCATGGCTTACATCATGAGGGGCATCGCCCCGGTGGGCAGCGACTACGGCTATGTCGACCCGGTGGCATTCCTGAACAACAACCATGCACCAGGAGGCAATCCTCTCTCTCCCTACGCTGGCACCTCTCGTGCCGTCACTCCCTGGACGGCCTCCTACAGTCCCGACTGCGGCAACGCGCTCGACGTGGGGCAGGGTAGTAACGGTCCGATCAAGTTCACGATGGTCCCCGGCCACTTCGTCGGTGGGATCGTGGTCTCGAAGACGTTCGACACCCCTGTCGATACCTTCTCGTTCCACTACAACCAGAACTGGCACAACGCCTGGATGTCCTTCAGCGTGGTCGTGACAGACCCGACGGGCAACCGGCGGACCGTCAAGACGATCGACCAGTACGGTCCGTACTCCGAAGACGTCAGCCTCTCCGGGCTCAACGCCAAGAAGATCGAGGTCATCATCTGGACCAAGCAGGTCGGCGACCTGGGTGCCGGTGATGTGGCGAACTGGTGCGCCGAGCTGTCGAACGTGAACTTCAGTTCCGGCGGATGGAGCTTCGCCTACAGCAACGACTGCGGAAGCGCCCTCGACGCTGTGGCGACCCCCGCTTCGCCCATCTATTTCGGGATCCGCCCCGGCCACTTCGTCGGTGGGATCGTGGTCTCGAAGACGTTCGACACCCCTGTCGATACCTTCTCGTTCCACTACAACCAGAACTGGCACAACGCCTGGATGTCCTTCAGCGTGGTCGTGACAGACCCGACGGGCAACCGGCGGACCGTCAAGACGATCGACCAGTACGGTCCGTACTCCGAAGACGTCAGCCTCTCCGGGCTCAACGCCAAGAAGATCGAGGTCATCATCTGGACGAAGAAGGTCGGAGATCTTGGGGCTGGCGACGTGGCTAACTGGCAAGCCGTTCTGACCAACGTGTCTATGACGGTGAAACTGCCGGATGCAACTCCACCGAACACAACATCAGACAGGGTTCCCTACTACGCATCCTCAGCGACGATCCACCTGTCGGCAGTCGACAACACCGGCGGATCGGGCGTAGCCCACACCTTCTACTCCTTGAACGGCTTCGCGCCAGTCGAGGGCTCGACCGTGGACGTGGCCGGCGCGAACACCTACTCACTTGTCTACTGGTCGGTCGATGCTGCCGGCAACGTCGAAGTCCCGCACACGGCGAAGTTCACGGTGATCGCCAAGCCCTCGAGCGGCGGCACTCCCTCGACTCCGGCATCCATTGTCACGCTGAGGCACGGGAGGTCCTTCACCCTCTACGGCTATGTCATCAGGCACGCCGCAGGCACCTATCCTGTAACGCTGCAGTTCTACCGCTACCAGTCGGGGCACTGGGTTCTGCGCAAGTCGATCACGGCCAGGGCATCCAACATGCTGACCTTCTCGAAGTACTCGCGGTCCACGTACGTGCCCTACTCGGGCAAGTGGCGAGTGCGGGCACGGCACAAGGTCGGAGCGAAGTACCTCTACAGCGGATACCGGATCTTCACGGCGGGCTGAGGTAGGTCATGCGGTATCGATGAAGTGAACTCAGGATCAGTCTTTGGTCATGAGAATGGCGTGTTGTCGGAGTGAGCGGAGGGAGCACGGTGAGCGACAGTAGCAATGGTTTCGGGAGTCTAGCGCTGAGGGTGGGCGTGTTCGCCATGACGGTTGCAGCAGTCCTTCTCCTCGCTGGCACGGCTGTAGCGTCGGCCTCTCAGCTGACCGTGCCTGTCTATAAGCAGGGTAATCCGCAGTGGGGGAATGACAGTATGGGCGGGGGCGTCAACCTGGCCTCTGACGGGTGCGCTGTCACGTGCTGTGCCATGGCAGCGGACTACTTCGGCTCAACAGTGAATCCCGGCACTCTCTGTGACGCCCTGAAAGCGATTGGTGGCCTGCCAAACGGCTATCTGGTTTGGGAAGATGTACCCGCAGCCGCGGCAACTGGCGGCGGGACCATTTCGTACTCAGGCGCGGCAAACTGGCAGGCTGTTGCTGCTGATCTGGGCAGAATCAGGACGGAGATTGACGCCGGGTTCCCGGTGATTGTGCAGACCTACTACCCGAACGGCGCTGTCTCGGCGTACACGCACTACGTCATCATCACTGGGTACTCGGGCAGCACCTTCTACATCAACGACCCTCTGTACGGCGAGCAAACCACGTTCAATACTCGATACGGGGATCCGTCTGCGCACATCTACTACGCTCGATTCTTCCATGGGACGCCACACCAGGTCATCCCTCCCCGTTACAACCCCGTTGCTCCCGGTGATGCCGGGTTCACCAAGGGCGGCACGTATTGGTGGAGCAGTGGCGTCGGCCTCTACGGCTCCGGCCTCTACACGTACTGCAACGGCAGCACCCGCGACAGCTGGGGGCGCTGGACCTTCGATCTGTCGAAGCTCAACGGCACCGCGATCTACAAGGTCGAGGCATATATACCGACCAGCAATGCGACCACGCACAACGCGCACTACCACATCAACACGGCATCCGGGCTGGCCTACCACAGCGTCGACCAATACCAGATCTACAACGCGTGGACAGATCTCGGAACCTATACGCTCAATCAAGGTTCCGCATGGGTAGAACTCGATGATGCGACCGGTGAGACCTACGTGAGTGCATCATCACCCAAGATTGGCTTCGATGCGGTGCGACTGACCTATGTCGGGCAACCGGTCACACCCGTCGCTCTTGGGGTCGTCGGCCCGGTCACGTTCTCGTCAGGCCCGTATTCGTCGGGCGCAGTATTGACCGGGTCGTTCACGGTCAAGAACGCAGGGGGCCAGACCGGGACGTGGGCGCCGCTCGTGCTCGCCCTACGCGGACCCAGCGGCGAGAACCGCGACGCGGTCGCAGCCTCCAGCATCACTCTTGCAGCAGGTGAGAGCAGGGCCGTCACATTCAGTCAATCACTTGACCTTGTCGGCAACTGGACCGGATTCGTCTCCGGGCAACTATCCGGCGGTTCGTGGCAGAGCCCGTCAGGTGCCACAGTGGCCTTCACGGTCGCCGCCGACACCACGTCGCCCTCAACTACCATCTCGGGCGTGCCGGGCAGCTGGACCAACGCCACTGTGAGCTTCTCGCTTTCGTCGTCTGACAACTCCGGCGGTTCCGGTGTGAAGGCCATCTACTACACCGCGAACGGGTCGCAGTCGGCCTACTCCGGGCCCGTGAGCGTCTCGACCGAGGGTGTCACCACCGTCACCTACTGGGCCGTCGACAACAGCAACAACGCCGAGGGTGCCAAGAGCACGACGATCAGGATCGACAAGACGGCACCTGCCACGAGCGACGACCACATCGCGACCTATGCCGGGTCGGCGACGATACATCTGTCGGCCTCCGACGCCCGCTCGGGTGTGGCGCACACCTACTACACCCTGAACGGCCTGCCCCAGACCGAGGGCTCGACGGTGGCTGTGGGTGGCGCCAACACCTACACCCTGGCGTATTGGTCGGTCGACGCTGCCGGCAACGCGGAGGTCCACCACGTCGTCTACTTCACGATCGCCCTTCCCAAGGCGACGGTCTACACCCCGGTAGCACCGTCCACCATGTATCGGGGTCACTCGTATTCGATCTACGGCTACGTGGCGCCCCGGCACACCAGCGGCACCTACTTGGTCACGCTCAAGTTCTACAAGCGCAACTCCAGCGGCACCTACGTCTATCACCATTCGGTCAACGCGAGGCGCTACTACTACTCGACCGCCAAGACGAAATATAAGGTCAGCGTGTCGTTGCCGCACACCGGGAAGTGGCGTGTTCGCGCCTACCATTCCTGCAACAAGCACGCTGGCAGTTACAGCGGATACGACTACATCACGGTGAGATAGGTCCGCCACAGAAGGCAGGCGGGAGAACGGGAAGCTTGGCAGTTCGTCTTGCCTGCGACTTGCGGGGATGACATATCCCCGGTTCGCCTTGTCGGAGTCGCTTCCGGGGACCCTCGCCCGCCAGGGTCTAGTACGGCGGTGATGGTACGGGGGCTGAACGGGTCGGGTCATCGAGCGCTTGTCCAAAGGGGGCGGGGTTTCGTGGAACAGATCTGGTCGCTTTCGACCGCTCGGACGCGGGGGGACTTTCGTGGCGGTCTCGGTGCGCGAACGCGTGTGCTGAGAATCTGTTCATCCGCGGTTCTGCTCGCGGCTTCACTGTTCATGGCCCTCGTGGCGTGTCCAACAGTTGCGATGGCATTCACGCCGAGGATGACCGCCCCATCAACGAGCGACTTCCACTACTACTCGAGCCAGAATCCGTTCGTTGCGGCGGGATGGGGACTGCCGAATTGCACCTGCTATGCGTGGGGAAGGGCTTGGGAGGTCAGGGGCACACCGCTTCCGGGCGGATACCTGGGGAATGCGAAGGACTGGTGGAACGCAACTGCGTTGTCCAAAGGCTCGAGCCCTGCCTTGGGAGCGATCGCCGTTTGGGGTGGCGCTCCCGGCCTGAACGGGAACTTCGGTCACGTCGCGGTCGTGGAGGCCATCAGCGGGAGTTCGGTCACCGTCTCCCAGTCCAACCACCTCGGGAGGGTGTTCGACACACAGACTGTGCAGGAGATCAGCACGACCGGTGGATGCGGTTCACTTCTAGGATACATCTACACCATCGATAGCGCCCCACCAGCAGTTCATTACAACCCTATCGCTCCTGGTGACCCAGGCTTCACGCGCTACGGACCCGCGGACGGCTGGTACAACAACTCAGCTGATCCGCAGGGTCAGACAACTGGCACGCATGCCCTCGGGTGGTTCGATTCGGCAATCTATACCTACGTCTGCAACACGGGTCGCGGTAATTATGGCGTGTGGACCTTCGACCTTTCCAAGATCAACGGCGACGGCAACTACCAGGTTGAGGCGTGGATGCCGTTCGGGCATGGCGGGACTCAGCAGGCCCACTACCAGATCAACACGTCGACCGGTGTCCAAGTCTCGACAGTCAACCAGCGCAACTATGGGATGGCGTGGGTCAACCTCGGGACGTACCCCTTGAGCACCGGCTCGGTGACGATTGAGCTGGATGACAATACGGGCGAAGCCTGGGCATACGACCTGAATCACCAAGAGGTCTTCGACGCCATCCGGCTGACATACGTCGCTCCCCGAACCTACACGCTTGCCTACACGGCGGGCACCGGCGGTACGATCAGCGGCACCGCCAACCAGACGGTGGCCTCCGGGGCAAGCGGCACGGCCGTCACGACCGTCGCCAACGCTGGCTACCACTTCGTGAGTTGGTCCGACGGCAGGACCACCGCCGCTCGCACCGACAGCAACGTGGCGGCCAGCGCCACCTACTCGGCGACCTTCGCGATCAACGCTTACACGCTCACCTACACGGCTGGACCGAACGGCACGATTTCGGGCACGAGCCCGCAGACAGTGAACTACAACGCTGGCGGCACCGCCGTGACCGCGGTCCCGATTACTGGCCACCACTTCGTGTCGTGGTCGGACGGGGTGGCCACCGCCACCAGGACAGACCTCGCCGTTCTGAGCGACCTGACGGTCACGGCGTCCTTCGCAGCGAATGTGTTGCCTAAGGCCACCGTGTACACGCCTGTCGCCCCGTCCTCCGTCACGCACTCCCACGCGTTCACCGTCTACGGCTACGTCGCTCCGAGGCACACAAGCGGCACCTATCTGGCGACGCTGAAGTTCTACCTTCGGAACTCGCACGGGGTGTACGTGTTCCACGACTCGGTCAACGCGAAGCGCTACTACTACTCGACCACCAAGACCAAGTACAAGGCGTCGGTGGCGCTGCCCCACACCGGGAAGTGGCGTGTGAGGGCGTACCACTCGGACAGCGGACATAGCCCGAGCTACAGCGGCTACGACTACATCACCGTGAAGTAGCAGCCAGACGCAGTACCGCGTGGACTTGGCGGTGCATGGAATCGGGGGAGGAGCGGCACCATGGCGACGACGGGAAAGGTCCGGTGCTCTAAGTGCGGGATTGAATCCGCGGCAACGGCCGAACTCTGCGACTACTGCGGAGCATCCCTGCATGGTGCGCAGGATGCTTCGACGCCGGCCGTGGAAGAACCTGCAGCGGCAGCACCGGGTATCGGTTTCCCTGTGCCAGCGATGCCCTTCGTCGGCGCAGTCAATAGTGCCGGCACTTCGCTTACGCGTCGCTACACTGATGCCTACGCCGTGTCCCGTACCGTCATCGACTTGGGCAGCTGGGTCAAGGTTCTCGGCTACGTGATTGGCGGAGTCATCGCTCTACTGGGGCTCGTATCGGCGGGGCAGTCGCAGTCGAGCCTCGGAGTCATCGTCCTGCTGAGCGGGTTGTTCTCCGGCGCTGTCACGGCCGCTTCCTTCTTCGTGGCAGGTGTCTTGGTCTCTGCTCTGGGTCAGGCCCTGGCGGCGACGCTCGACACGGCGGTGAACACCTCACCGCTGCTTTCGCAGGACGAGATGCGCCAGATCATGTCGGTCGGGTAGGGGCGCGGCTGCAACACCACGCTCCTACCCAGTCCTCGAAGCACGACTGATGTGTCCACTCTAACGACGTCAACGGAAACGGGGCAACTCCAACTCCAGGGAGTCGGTCGTGCTGCCTGCGAAGTTCATCTAAGTATGCGAAGCACGCCCGCGCCCACGGCAGAATCGCGTACTATCAGTATTGGGCGTCGATTGCAATGGGGGAAACCGTGAGGGTCAATAGGGCGATCGGTTGGATGCTCGTGCTCTCTGTGGTTCTGTCTGTGGGGATCCTGATTGCTCCTGGTGTCGCACAGGCCACACCAAAGGTG
>Ga0209748_1000896_pt1 | contig 15106 bp, 13 predicted proteins | sample BarGraIncu00421A_FD_185490 | JGI IMG/M metagenome (GOLD analysis project Ga0209748, IMG submission 185490) | Arctic peat soil microbial communities from Barrow, Alaska - Barrow Graham LP Incubations 004-21A (SPAdes) (version 2) | ecosystem: Environmental > Terrestrial > Soil > Wetlands > Peat... | reverse complement strand
GCGCTCGATGGCGCGCCTGAGGCGGCCGACCTCGACCGGCTTGACCAGATAGTCCGCCGCTTCGACCTCGAAGGCCTTCACGGCGTGCTCGGAGTAGGCGGTGACGAAGATGATCGCGGGCGGGCGCTCGAGCTCGCCGAGCACCTCGGCGAGGCGCAGGCCCGACAGGCCGGGCATCTCGACGTCGAGGAAGACGACGTCGTAGGGGATGGCGCTGATCAGCTGCAGGGCCTCGGCGGCGTTGCTCGCCTCGCCGATGACCTCGACTCCGCCCGCTTCGCCGAGCAGGAACCGCAGCTCGCTGCGGGCGGGAGCCTCATCGTCGACGACGAGCGCCTTGACCGTCACGTGGTCGCTCCCATCCTGATCGCAGTGCCCAGCGTCAGCGTCACCGTGGTGCCCTGCCCCTCGACGCTCTGGACGGCGATCCCGCTGTCGGGACCGAAGTGGCCCTTGAGCCTATCGTCCACGTTCTTGAGCGCGATGCCAAGCCCGCGGCCGAAGCCCGCGTCGAGCACGTGCGGCAGGTCGCTGGCGGGTATCCCGCGGCCGTCGTCGGCTACCGTCAGGCATACGCGGTCGCCCTCCTCGCGGTGGGCGGCCAGAGTGATGTGGAGCGGACCGGCGGGGCGGATGCCGTGCTGCACCGCGTTCTCCACGAGCGGCTGGATCACGAAGGCCGGAAGCAGCAGCGTCAGCAGCTCGGGGGGGACGTCCTCGACGAAGCGGATGCGGTCCTCCCCGAAGCGGGCGCGCTCGAACGCGAGGTACCGGCGCAGGTAGTCGAGCTCCTGCGAGAGCGGGATGAGCTCATCACTGTTCTCGAGCGTGCGGCGGTAGAAGATCGCGAACTCGCGCAGCAGCTCGCGCGCGCGGGGCGGGTCCGTCCGGATGAGACTGGCGATCGTGTTGATGGTGTTGAACAGGAAGTGCGGGTTGATCTGGCTCTGGAGCGCCTTCAGTTCCATGCGGCAGGCGAGCGCTGTCTGCCGCTCGAGTTCGGAGAGCTCGAGCTGCGTCGAGAGCAGGGTCGCGAGTCCCTCGACCATGGCGACCTGGGTCTCGTTGAGCAGACGGGGGGTGGTGTAGTAGAACTTCAGCGTCCCGACCGGCACTCCGCGCGTCTCGAGAGGGACGACGATGGCGGCCTTGAGCACGCAGTCGCGCTTCGGGCAGCCGATCTCCTCCTTGGTGGCCAGGACGCGGTGCTCCCCACTCTCGAGCGCCTCATGGGTCGCGCGGGTGATGATCGGGCCGCCGACCGTGTGGTGGTCCTCGCCCAGTCCCGCGAAACCGAGGACGGTGTCGCGGTCGGTGATGGCCACCGCGGCGGCTTCCGTCTCGCGCAGGGCCAGACGGCAGACCTCCTGGGCGGTCGCCGGCGTCAGGCCGCGGCGCATGTAGGCGAGCGACTCGTTGGCGATCTCGAGGATCTGCTGCGACTGCACGGCCCTCAGGTGGTCGGGCCTGGTGACCATGCGGCCGAACACGGCCGCGGCTGCGATCGCGGCGAGCAGCACGGCGGCGGCGGACACCGGCCAGCCGGGCGAAGCGCCATTGGGACCACCCACGACGAAAGCGCCGAGCAGCAGCACGGCGACGACCGTGATCCAGTCCAAGAGCACCCTGCGCTGAAACACCATCGCTCCTTAGCGCACCACAGACAGCGACCCCGAGGCGCACGCGACCAGCGTGTCCGGAAGCCGGCGGAACCCGAGCCGTACGTACAGCCGCCGCGACGCGGCGTTGTCCGACTGCGTGCTCAGCGTCACGGCGCGAACGCCCTGTCCGGCGAGCCAGACGATCGCCTCTGATGCGAGCGCCGCGCCAACTCCGCGGCGCCGCCCACGTGCAACGACCGCCAGCCGGCCGAGGCTTCCCTCGCCGCCTGAAACGGTCGCCAGAGTATAGCCGATGGCCGCACCTTCCTCCTCGGCGACGGCCCCCCGCCCCGTGCGCAACAGCGCTTCCAGCTGAGCGGGATCGTAGCGCCAGAAATCGTCGAAAGCGGCACGGTCGATGCGCACGATGGCATCTAGGTCAGCCGCTACGGCCTGCCGGAGCGAGACGCCGGCATGAGGGGGTGTCAGCGCGACGCGCCCCGGCTTCTCGAGCCGGAAGACGTCCACCCGCTCGATGACCCGGAGTCCCGCACCCAAGTACGGCCCGGCATGCGTCTCGGGGATCAGCGGGCCGAGGAGACGATCGAAGCCCCGGTGGCGCGCCACCTCGATCAGGTCGGCCACCAGCACGGGGACGCGCGCGGGCGCGCACCACAGCCCGAGGACCGCCAGATCGTTTCCATGCTCGCGCCAGCGGCCCACGAAGGCGGCCTCTCCCCGCCCGGTCACGCGAACGCGCCACGGCTCCGACCCGGCGATCGCCATGAGCTCAGCCGTGTCGACGACGAGGTGCGCGCGAAAGGCGGCGGGCGCGACCCAGGACAGGTCCGCACCGATCGCATCGCGCGTGACCCCGCTCATCCCCGCAGGCCCGACAGCTGGCTGACGGCCAGCCAGACACCGACCACCGCCAGCAGGACCGCGAACGCCAGCCGGACCGAGCGGTCCGAAGCACGCCCGGTCAGCCGGGCGCCGATGACCGCGCCCGGGACCACTCCCACGGCGAGCAAGGCCGCGAGCGTCCAGTCGATGTGGCCGAGGTACCAGTGGGAGAGCGTCCCGGGGATGGCCAGCGCCGCGACCGTGACCAGGCTGGTCCCGATCGCTCGCTTCACAGGCATGCCGCACCAGCGGGTCAGGGCGGGGACGACCACGAACCCGCCGCCCAGGCCGAGGAAGCCGGAGTAGAGGCCGGCCACGACGCCGATGGCCACGAGCGTCCACGTGCGCGGGCCTGCGGGCGCGGGCGCGGCCGCAGGCGCAAGGCCCTCGTCGCTCTCGCCCTCCCCCGCGACCGCTCGCGCCGGACCTTCCGCCCGATGCTGCAGCAGCATGTCGATCGAGGCACCCGCGATCACGACGGCGGTCGCCAGCAGCACGCCGGTGCCGCCGATGTGCCGGGACAGGAAGGCGCCGCCGACCGATCCGGCGGCCCCGACCGCAGCCATGAGCAGCCCCGCACGCACGTCGGCAAGCCCGCGGCGGTGGTAGGCGGCGGCGCCTGTCAGCGCACCCGGGAGGATCACGGGCAGGGGGGTCCCGACGGCGATCAGCGCCGGATAGCCGAGCAGGAGTGTGATCGCGGGCGTCGTGAGGAGGCCGCCGCCGATGCCGAAAGCGCCCGACAGCACTCCGGAGGCGAAGCCGACGGCGACGCTGGCGGCGGCCTGCACGTTCACCGGGCCTAGTTCCCCGGTATGACCGGGAACCTGCCGGTTATGGCGGTGCGGTCGATCTGGCGCTCGCCCGAGAACAGCGACCCGAGCGCGACGTCCTCCCACAGCCGCTCCATCAGCAGCGGCCAGCGCCGCTGGAACGCGAAGTAGTTGTCGCAGTTGCGGCGAGCGTAGCGTGCGGCGTCGGTGAACACCGCCTTCGCGATCGAGAGGTGGGCGCCCGGCTCGCGTCCGGCCAGGGCGCGGAGGATCGCGGTGGCGAACGCCCGCCACGACACGCCGGCGCCGACGAACTCGCCCGGATACGGACGCAGCGAGGCCGCGGTCACCCGTCGAAGGTCGATCTGCGACTTGGCGAACTCGAGCTTGCGGTGCTCGTAGACGAACCGGTAGACGTCCTGGCGGAACTGCAGCGCGGCGCTCGCGAGCTCGGGCGGGTGGTGCGCGACCTGCCATGCACTGTCGAGGAACATGTCGCCCCCGTGCATCCGCGCGTTGATCACGTAGTCGAAGTCCTCCCCGCGAAGCACCCAGGGGTCGAACGAGACGTTGGCGTACATGTCGCGATGCAACGCCATGCAACCGCCGAACGCGAGCGCGGTCGGCTTGACCCGCGGCCCCGCGTCCACCGCACCCATCGCCCTGTTGTACTCGTCCGTCTGGCGCCAGAAGGCGTCGGTCCAGTGAGCGTCGTCCTTGAGGAAGTGACCGCCCATCGCGTCGACGTAGTAGCCCGTCTTCGCGAACAGCACCTTGCCATCGGGAGTCTTCATCCCGAGCCCCTCGACCCCCACGTGAAGGAAGTCAGGGTCGGTGATGACCTCGTCGTCATCGATGAACACGCACACGTCGGCACCCAGCGTCGCGGCCACGATCAGTCCCGTGTTGCGCACAGCACCGTACCCGGTGAGGCTCACGCCCGACACCATGTCGGGGAACTCGAGTTGCTCGAGCCTGCGATGAAGCGATCCGAGCTCAGCTGGGCCGAACACCATCGTGTCCAGCGCGGGGAAGTCGGCCACCATGTTGCAGACGCGGTCCTCCGCCTCGTGGGCGATCGACGAGTCCGTCGCCGCGACGAGGATGATCACCTTGCCCACGTCACGCACCGACTCGAGCGAGCGCAGGCACGTGGGAAGCGGGCTGTCGCCGTCGATCGGCGTGGGGTGGTCGTAGACGTTGATGAGCCGGTCGCTCGACCTGCCGCCGCGGCGGGTCCAGAAGGTCGGGATGACATGCAGGTTGTCATCGTGTCTCTCACGTTGCGTAGGGTGCGAGCCCGGTGCGCGTCGTACGCGCCGGATCCGGTGCCGCGCGTGCGCGGCATGAGGGATAGTGTACCGCTTCGCGGACGTCTCCCCCTCGACGGAGGCGCCCCGCCCGGCGGCGGGACGTCGCCTGCGGGGACCTAGCCGATCACGTCCGTGGCGCGACCGCAGCCCGGACACGTCCCGGCCTGGCACGCCCGCTCGATGACGTCGTAGCCGCGGCGCCTCACCAGCACAGTGCCGCAGGTGGGGCATGTGGTGTCTTCGGACCCGGGCTCGTCCACATTGCCGAGGTAGACGTGATGCAGGCCGGCCTCGTGGCCGATCTCGAGCGCGCGGCGCAGGGTCGCCAGCGGCGTCGGTGGCTTGTCGGCAAAGTCCAAGTACGGGAAGAAGCGGGTGATGTGCCACGGGGTCTCGGGCCCGAGCTCGACGGCGATCCAGCGCGCGAGGTCGCGCAGTTGCGCCTCGTCGTCGTTGATGCCGGGCACGACGTTGGTGACGACCTCCACGTGCATCGCGTGGAGGTGCTTGGCCCGTTCCGCGGCTCGAAGCACGGGCTCCGGGGAGGGCACGCGGCACAGGGTGCGGTAGGCCTCGTCAGTCATGCCCTTCACGTCGACGCGCCATACGTCGACGCTGCCGGCCAGGTAGTCGAGTCCCTCCGTGGTGATGTAGCCGTTCGTGACCATGACCGTGAACAGTCCCGCCTCGTGGGCGAGACGGCCGCAGTCACGAACGTACTCCGCCTGGATCACCGGCTCGTTGTAGGTGAACGCGACCCCCGCGCAGGCGTGCGCGAGCGCCAAGGGGACGATCCGGTCGGGCGGGAGATCGCTCAGCTCGCCGTCGTCCACCCCCGCACGGCTGATCTGCCAGTTCTGGCAGTGTCCGCACCTCATGGTGCAGCCGACGGAGCCCAGCGACAGCACCAGCGATCCGGGCCGGTAGTGGAACACGGGCTTCTTCTCGATCGGGTCGGCGGCCACGGACGAGACGCGACCGTAGGTCAGTGCCAGAAGGGTCCCGTCGACGTTGCGCCGCACCCCGCAGACACCGGTCCCTCCCGTCCGGATGTGGCAGGCGTGAGGGCACAGGCCGCACCGTATCGCGTCGCCCTCGGGGGTCCAGAGGTCCGCCACGTGGGGTCCCATCGATCCATCGCCTCCTCTATCCGGCCGCGATCCTCACTTGGTCGCGTCCCATCGCCTTGGCTTGGTACAGCGCGTGATCCGCCGCCTCGAGCAGTTCGACGGGGCCGGAGAGGTCCCCGGCGGCCGCGACCCCGATCGAGACCCGCGCGCCGACCTGCTGCGGGATTCCGCCCCTCGCCACCTCGATGGCCAGACCGGCCACAGCCACGCGCACCTTCTCGGCGACCCCGAACGCCTCGGTCTTGCCCGTCGCCGGCAGGATGACCGCGAACTCGTCGCCCCCGTAGCGGCACGGCAGGTCGGTGGCTCGCAGCGTCGCGCCCAGAAGCTCGGCTACGGCCACGAGCACGGCGTCGCCGGCCACGTGACCGTAGCCGTCATTGACCGACTTGAAGTCGTCGAGATCGAGCATGAGCAGACACAGCGGGCCGCCGTAGCGGGCGTGTCGCGCGCACTCGTCGTCGAGGCGGTCGGAGAACACGCGACGGTTCCACAGCCCGGTAAGGGCGTCCAGGGTCGCGGACTCCTGCAGTTGCGCCATCTCCTGCCTCAGTCTCCGGCGCTGGAGCGGGAAGCACACCTCCCAGGTGGAATCACCACGATAGGTGGCGGCGGCATGCTCGAGGCAGGTGTCGTAGCCGCACCCCCGGCAGTCCATGATGTCGGCATCCTCGGTGAAGCCCGCCTCGCGAAGGATCTCCCTCAGTGCAGCGTCATTGGGAGTGGGCACGTCGATCGGCTGCGGTACGAACGACCGCCGCAACTCCAAAGGAGACAGCTGGCGCACGACCTCGCGACTCGAGACAGCCGTCCGCATGCGTCGGTGGCGATCAGCGGCCACCAGGTTCCGTTTCGCGAACAGGGAGATCCCGGGGCTGACCGTGGGCCCGTCGATGCAACCTTCGCAGTTCAATGCGTCGATGATCTGCGGCGAGATCTCCCCCGCCTCGATGGCGGTCAGCAGCGCGTCGAGTTCGGCCAGCCCCCGCACGACCTTCACGGCGGGATCGAGCATCCCGTGCGACGCCAACGTGGAGCGCGGGTAGCCGTCGGTGAGCGATATCTCCTTGAGCGGCTCAGGCCGCCGCTCCTGTCGATCGAACGATCGAACGCGGCGCGGCGCGGACCCGTTCATCCTCCCGATCGCCCGCTTCAGTTCGTCGAACCCGATCGCCACGTCGACGACGCCCTCGAAGTCGGGAGACAACGCTTCGTCCTTGCGGGCGTAGCACGGCGAGACGTAGACCACGGCGGTGCCCGGAGGGTACAGGGCCTTGATGATCGCGGCCTGTGCCACATAGGGCGGGACGATCGGTGCGAGCGCGCCGACGAGCGCGGGGTGGTACCGGCTCACCCAATCGTTGGCGACCGGGCACGTGGAGCGGATCGCCGGCAACCCGTTGCCGGCGGCATGCCGCGCCTCGTACTCGAGCGCCACGACCTCTTCGCCGAGCACGGTCGACTCCACCGCGTAGAAGCCGGCCTCACGGAGCGCCGCCTCGACGGCCTCAGGCGCCGTCGGATGCATGGCGGCCACGAACTCCGCCGCGAGGAGCGCGACGACAGGTCGGCCGCCGGCGAGCAGCTGATCGACGAGCACTCCGTCGTTCCGCACCCGGAACGAGCCGTTGCGGCAGGCTGCCACGCAGGCACCGCAGCCGATGCACTTCTCGGAGATCACCTCGACCGAGCCGTCGAGGATTCTGATCGCGTGGGTGGGGCACAACCGAGCGCACTGCCAACATCCGCGGCACGCCCGCGGGTCGACCGACATCAGCGGCCCCCGTACGCTCACGACGTGACGTCTCCTCGATCGTCCGCATCCGTCTCGTCGAACATGCCGGGGAGGCGCATCCTGCGAAGGGTCGCCAGCAGCGGCCAACCGAGCCCGTAGACCACGACCGCCTGCCCGAACCCGACCCCCGCGACGCCCGCCAGGTACAGGACGGGCCACGCGCTGGTGAGCGTGATGCCGAGCACGGGAATGGTCGTGAATCCCCCGGCTCCCAGCATCAGCGGGAGATACGCGGGAACGATGAGCGCGTTGAATATGACCGGGCCCGCGAGGGCGAGAGCGGTCCGCCCGCGGAAGCGCCAGGTCCACGCCGCACCGAGCAACGTCGCGAGCGACCCGAACGCCACGTCGAGCAGTCCGACGCCCCCGAAGGTGGCGACACTCGACAGGTTCGCCAAGGCAGACCCGACGAACAGTCCCGGTAGAGCTGCCGGGGTCAGGCACGCAACCACGGTGAGGGCCTCGCTCAGCCGGAACTGGACGAACCCGAAGCTGAACACCGATCCGAACTGGATGACGAGGAAGGTCAGGACCGCGTATACGGCCGCGATGACTCCTGCTTGCGCGACCCTGTGTGCTCTCACGTGTGATCTCCCGATGAGGTGTGCCCTGCGCGGAAAGCCTGCGCCGTACGGCGCAGGCCGCTGGACCATCGGTACGCCCCCACGCACCGATGACATAGTACCCGAAGCCCGCGGAGACTAGGCCTCGGGCAGCAGCAGTTCGGCTATCTGGACGGCGTTGAGCGCCGCCCCCTTGCGCAACTGGTCCGCGACCACCCAGAAGGCGAGACCGCTCTCCACGCTGGGGTCGCGACGCAGGCGCCCGACATAGGTGTCGTCCGTACCTTCGAGCAGGGCCGGCATCGGGTAGGTCCTGCCCGCCGGATCGTCGAGCAGCTTCACGCCCGGAGCGGCGGCGAGCGCCGCGCGAGCCTCGTCGACGCTCACGGGAACATCGAACTCGACGTTGACCGACTCCGAGTGGCACCGCAACACCGGGACCCGCACGCAGGTCGCGGCGACCCGGATGTCGGGGGCGTGCAGGATCTTCTGCGTCTCGACGACCATCTTCCACTCCTCTTTGGTGGAGTCGTCGTCGAGGAACACATCGATCTGCGGGATGCAGTTGAAGGCGATGCGGTGCGCGAAGTTGTGCGGCTCGACCTCCCGGCCGGCCAGGAAGTCGCCGGTCTGCTCGTAGAGCTCGTCCATAGCGGCTTGCCCGGCGCCCGACGCCGCCTGGTAGGTCGACACGACCACGCGCCGGATCGGCGACAGGTCGTCGAGCGGCTTGAGCGCGACGACCATCTGGATCGTCGAGCAGTTCGGGTTCGCTATCACGCCGGCGTGCAGGGCCGCGTCCTCGGGATTGACCTCCGGGACGACCAGCGGCACGCCCTCCTCCATCCGGAACGCCGAGGAGTTGTCGATCATCACGCAGCCGGCGCGTTCGACCGCCCCACGGTAGCGCCTGGAGATGTCGGCGCCTGCGGAGAAGAGCGCGATGTCGACGCCCTCGAAGCTGGCCTCCGTCATCTCCTGCACGACGAGCTCGGCACCGGCGAACGGCACGCGACGACCCGCAGAGCGGGAGGACGCGAGCGCGCGGACCTCGGACGCGGGGAAACCACGCTGCTCGAGCACCCGCAGCATCTCAACGCCCACGGCGCCGGTGGCGCCTGCGACGGCCACGACGGGTCTGGCCGGCATCGGGTGGTCCCAGGCCATCGCGATCACGCCCCGGGAGCGGCGGGAGACGTCTCCGCGACAACGGACCGGTCATCGAGCCCGAACGCGGCGTGAAGCGTGCGCACGGCAGTGCCGACCTGGTCTGCTGCGATGACGCACGAGATGCGGATCGCGCTGGTGGAGATCATGTCCAGGTTCACGCCCGCGTCGGCCAGCGTACGGAACATCAGCGCGGCGACTCCGGGGTGGGTCTTCATGCCGGCGCCGACGAGCGACACCTTCGCGATGGACTCGTCCACCGACCACTCGCGCGCTCCCAAGTCGGCGACGACCTCGCGCACGGCCTTCGTCGCCCTCACCAGGTCGTCCTTCGGCGTCGTGAACGAGATGTCGGTCGTCCCCGACTCCGAGACGTTCTGGATGATCATATCGATGTTGACGTTGTTGTCGGCCAGACGGCCGAACACCTCAGCCGCGACACCCGGGCGGTCGGGAACGTCGCGCACCGTCACCTTGGCTTCCGAGGTGTCGTGCGTGACCCCCGAGATTATGGCCTGTTCCATGGTGTCGTCGGCCTCCTTGACGATGGTTCCTTCGCTGTCGTTGAACGACGAACGCACGTGGATCACGACGCCGTGGTTGCGGGCGAACTCGACGCTGCGCAACTGGAGCACGCGCGCACCGGTGGCCGCCATCTCGAGCATCTCGTCGTAGGAGATGGTGTCGAGCTTGCGGGCGGCCGGCTCGACTCTCGGATCGGCCGTGAAGACGCCGTCGACATCCGTGTAGATCTCGCAGACGTCGGCGGACAACCCGGCCGCGACCGCGACGGCGGTGGTGTCGGAGCCGCCGCGCCCCAACGTGGTGATCTCACCCGATGGGGTGAGTCCCTGGAACCCGGCGACGATCACGATATGGCCCGAATCGAGCGCCTCCATCACGCGGTCGGCGCGGACTTCCTGGATGCGGGCTTTGGTGTGGACGCCGTCCGAGACGATGCCGGCCTGTGCGCCGGTGAGGCTCATGGCCCGATGACCCTGCGCGTGGATCGCCATGGCGAGCAGCGCGATCGTCACCTGCTCCCCCGTCGCGAGCAGCATGTCCATCTCCCGCTCGGGGGGATCGGCGCTGATCGCCCGCGCCTTCGCGAGCAGCTCGTCGGTGACGTCGCCCATCGCGGAGACGACCGCGACGACGCGATCGCCGCGCTCCTTGGCCGCGATCAGCCGGCGTGCGACCGCCATGAGACGGTCCGACGATCCGACGGACGATCCACCGTACTTCTGGACGACGAGTGCCACGGTTGTCTGGCTCCTGACGAGTCAGTGCAAGGGGCCTCGCGGCCTCTCGCGGCGTGCGAAACAGTGTACCAGCAGCGTGTCGGGGCGTGGCCGGGGTCGGGACCGCCGCACGAAGCTTGCGAGTGCCGGACGAGACCGCCCTACGGCCGCTGGTACAGCGCCAGCCCCTTGGCGGTCCCGCGCAGCCGCTCCGTGAGCGCTTCGACCGACTCGCCGTAGAAGTGATCCACGAGGCTCGGCCCCGTGACCACCGACATGAGCGTGGCCATGCGGCCCAGAACGGCGCGCATCTCCTCGAGCTGACCGTTCAGCTCGGGCGACCCGTCAGCGGCGACGGTGAAGTGCCCGTCCGAGAGCCCGAACGCGGGCACCTCGGCCACGAGCCACTCGCCCATCTTCGCTTCGAGGTTGGAGGTCAGCCGGGGGCCGCCGAGCTTCCGGAACGCAGTGAGCATCCCGTCGGCGACGGCGACGAACACGGCCCGTGCCTCGTAGGGCTCGACGGTGAGGGCGGAGAGCTCGGACCCGCTGGCGGCCGCGTCCATCTCGGTGAGCACCTCGATCAGCGCCTCCACGACACGCGGGTCGAAGTCGGTCCCCGCGCAGCGGCGCAACTCCGCTATCGAGTCGTCGACGAGCAGACGGTCACGGTAGGGCCGGTTCGCGGTCATCGCCTCGTAGGCGTCGGCGACCGATAGGACACGGGCCAGCAGCGGGATCTCGTCGCCGCGCAGCCCGGCCGGGTAGCCGCTGCCGTCGAAGTGCTCGTGGTGGTGTCGCACGACCGGGGCGATCGACCACGGGAACTTCACCGGGCGCAGGATGTTCGCGCCGATGAGCGGGTGGTGCCGCATCGTGGACATCTCGTCCTCGGTGAGCGGTCCCGGCTTGCGCAGGATCTGCTCGCTTATGCCGATCTTGCCGATGTCGTGCAGGTAAGCGGCCATCTCTATGGCGGTGCGCTGGTCGTGCGACAACCCCAGCTTCTCGGCCGTCGCCTTGGCGAAGACCGCGACGCGACCGGAGTGGTCGCGCATGTAGGGCTCCTTGGCGTCGACCGCGGCCGCAAGAGCGCGCACCGTGGCGAGATAGGCGCCCTGGACGCTCGCGAACAGCTCGGTGTTGCCGATGGCGATCGTCACGTGGTTGGCGATCGTGGACAGCAGCCGCACGTCCTCGCCGGTGAAGCTCACCGTCCTGTCGTGGCTGCCGACGGCGATGGCGCCGATCACGACGTCGACCGATACCAGCGGGACGCACAGCGCCGCGAGCGCTCCCGTCACCGCGTCGACGTTCTCGACGGCGTCGACCTCTCGTGAAGGGTTGAACACGAGCGGCCGACCCTGGCGGACGACCCATTCGGACATCGAAGCGCGTACCGCACGCCCGTCGATGGGGCGGTCGCCGGCGCCGCGCCACGCGCGCAGTTCCACCTCGCCGCTCACCGGGTCGCGCAGCACGACGTAGCCGGAATCGACCGCGAAGCTGCGCATCGCGGCCTCGAGCGTCGCGTCGAGCATCGTGTCCAGATCGAGCGTGGAGCCCAGCGTCCGGCTCATCTCGTAGAGGGTCGAGAGCTCCTCGACGGTGTGCGTCAGGGCCTCGGTGCGCTCGCGCAGCGAATCCGTCATGGAGTTGAAGGCGTCGGCGAGGGCGACCAGGTCTCGGCGACCTCCGAAGGCGACGTGGACGTCCAGATCGCCATCGGCCACCCCGCGTGCGGCATCGGTGAGCACCGAGAGCGGCGACCGCGTGCGATTGGTCGCCAGCAGATACACGGCGAACAGCCCGATCGCCATGTGCATGGCAACGAAGATGGCGCCCGAGTCGGCGTAGACGGAGTAGGCCCCGCCTGCGATCGCGAGGAGGGCCATGAGCACGGCGGCTATGGCGACCCCGGTACTGCGGTCGACACTCCTATGGGTCGTCGGTGCTACCACGTGACGTGCGGCTCTCCCCCCGGCAGACTCGCTCACCCGAACATGATGCACCATCACGCCGGGAACGACACCTCGCAAACGCCGAGGGGTCCCGCACGAGTGCGGGACCCCTCGGAACGAGCGTCGATCCGCCGCTAGAGACCGCAGCGCTTCAGCACGTGGTCGAAGTTGCGGTCGACCTCGATCTGGACCTGCTCGAGCAGCGCCTCGTTGCCAGGCTTGAAGAGGTGCTTGAACCGGCCCTGAGGCTTGAGGAACTCCTCGATCGGCTTGCGGTTCTCGCGGGTGACGCTTCGCTTGGTGTAGATCCACTCGCCGTCGACGACCTCGAACAGCGGCCAAAAGGCCGAGGTCACGGCGGACTTGGCGATCTCCACGGTGCTGTCGTACGGGATCCGCCAGCCGCGCGGGCACGGTGCGAACACGTTGATGAACGCGGCCCCCGGAGCCGAGAAGGCCTTCTCCGCCTTGGAGGTGAGGTCCTTCCAGTCCGAGATCGACGCCTGCGCGACGTAGGGGACGTCGTGCGCGGCGATGATGGAGGTCAGGTCCTTGCGACGCTGCGGCTTGCCCTGGCCGACCTTGCCGACCTCGGCGGTTGTGGCCCAGGCCCCCATCGGCGTCGCGCTGCTGCGCTGGATGCCGGTGTTCATGTAGGCGCCGTTGTCGTAGCAGACGTAGACCATGTCGTGCCCGCGCTCCATGGCGCCGGACAACGACTGCAGGCCGATGTCGTAGGTACCGCCGTCGCCGCCGAACGCGACGAACTTCATCTTCTTGTCGGCCGGGATCTTGCCGGCGCGCTGCAGGCCCTTGAAGGCCGACTCGACGCCGGAGACGGTGGCGGCGGCGTTCTCGAAGGCGTTGTGGATGAACGGGGTCTTCCACGAGGAGTACGGGTAGATCGTGGTCGAGACCTCGAGGCAGCCCGTCGCGCAGCCGGTCACGATCGGGGCACCGGTACCGCCGGCTCCGAGCATGACCTGACGCACGGCGATCGAGGCGCCGCAGCCGGCGCACAAGCGGTGCCCGCCCTCGAGCAGGTCCTCGCGATGGGAGAGTTCCCTGATGGTAGCCATGGTCGCTCCCCTCTACCGGGCGCCGAGGTAGACGAGCCCCGAGGGGGTCGCCGTCCCTGACGCGATGTCGGACAGGTCCGAGAAGACGCGGTCGATGTATTCGATCTTCACATCGGCACCCCCGAGGCCATAGATGTAGTCCACGACCGGGATGCGCGTGTCGAGATCGTAGAGAGCGCTGCGAACCTCGAGGAAGAGCGGGCCGCCCTCGGCGCCGAAACTCTCGGAACGGTCCATGACCGCGACGGCCTTGACGCCCTTGAGCGCCGCTGCCAGCTCCGCGTACGGGAACGGGCGGAAGCAGCGGACCTTCACGACGCCGACCTTCTGGCCCTGCGCGCGCAGCCCGCGCGCGACGTGGCGCGCGTTGCCGGCGGTCGACCCGATGACCACGATGGCGGTCTCGGCGTCTTCCATGCCCCACGTCTCCACCATGCCGAACGGACGGCCGGTGATCGCGGACCACTCGGTCCCGACCGACTTCACGACGTCGCGCGAGCGTTCGATGGCCATACGCTGGGACTTCTTGAACTCGAAGTAGGGACCACCCAGTCCGGCGAAGCTACCGTGCGTGACAGGCTTGGCGAAGTCGAGCAGCGCGTTCTCGGGCTCGTAGTCGCCGACGAAGGCGGCCACGGTCTCGTCGTCCATGATCTGCGCGCGGTCGATCGAGTGCGTGGTGATGAATCCGTCAGCGGTGGTCATCACCGGGAGGAGCACGTCGGGGTGCTCGGCGATCCGGAACGACATGATGGTGTTGTCGTAGGCCTCCTGCGCCGTCTCGGCGAACAGGATGATCCAGCCGGTGTCGCGCGCGCCCATGACGTCGCCGTGGTCGCAGTGGATGTTGATGGGGGCGGAGAGAGCGCGGTTCGCGTTGAACATGACGATCGGGAGACGCATGCCGGCCGCGATGTGCAACTCCTCCCACATGAGCGCGAGGCCCTGCGAGGAGGTCGCGGTCGCGACGCGGGCGCCGGCGGCGGACGCGCCGACCGCGGCGGACATCGCGGAGTGCTCGGACTCGACGTTCACGTACTCGGCGTGCATCCGGCCGTTGGCGACGAACTTCGCGAGTTCCTCGACGACGGTCGTCTGCGGGGTGATCGGGTAGGCGGGGATCACGTCGGGCGAACACTGACGGATGGCCTCGGCCACGAGCGTGTTCCCGGTCGCCGCTATGGTCTTCTGGGTCGGCATCGGCTACCCCACCTCCGGGAGTTCGCAGCCTTCGGGCACCATCGTGATCGCGCCGGCCGGACACACCTGGGCGCACACGCCGCAGCCCTTGCAGTGGTTCAGGTTGAAGTCGGTGACCTTCTCGTCAGCGACGTTCACCGAGCTGTCGGGGCAGTAGATCCAGCAGAACAGGCACTGCGTGCACTTCGCGTCGTCACGCACGGGACGCTGGCTGCGCCATCCGCCGGTGACGTAGTCGCGCGAGTTGCCGGAGTCCGGGATCACGGCGCCGCGGGGGAACTCGTCGGACTTCCACTCGTCGATCTTCGAGATGTCCCAGGTCACGAGGCCTGCACCTCCTCGTATGCGCGGGTCACCGCGGCGATGTTCGCGTCGATGAC
>Ga0209748_1000893_pt1 | contig 15198 bp, 13 predicted proteins | sample BarGraIncu00421A_FD_185490 | JGI IMG/M metagenome (GOLD analysis project Ga0209748, IMG submission 185490) | Arctic peat soil microbial communities from Barrow, Alaska - Barrow Graham LP Incubations 004-21A (SPAdes) (version 2) | ecosystem: Environmental > Terrestrial > Soil > Wetlands > Peat... | reverse complement strand
CACGCTCATCTGTTTCCTCGCGTAGCCTCTTTATTAGCTCATCGCGATTCTGTATCTTTACAATATCCCCCTTCATACGATTTATTTAGTCCGATCTATTATATCTATTTTGTCGTAGAACTATAAACAAGCCCTTGAGGACTATAAGGAAGATCTAGGTGACGAAGATAAGAAAAAACTATGGCTCAAAATAGGGATATTTGACTTAAGGAAAGAGGATCTTTAGACAATGGAAGATTATCTGCGAGGGGATTTAAAAATATTAGACCAAATGCAAAGGATCTGCATTATGCAACGAGAGGATGCCTGGTGCCAACAGTTTATGTTCCGGTTGAAGATGCTAACTTCAGAGGGAATCGATAAGGGCGCCAACGAAGAGGCATTAGCCGAGCTCAGTAGGTTAGCCACTGATGAGTTGCTAGCGAGGATATAATTTTGCAGAAGAAATACACTTTTGACAAAATGCCATGAATTCGTACAAATGAAAGCATGAAAATATCCATAAATCGCTATTGACAAAAACATTTACCCAAAAACTTTATGCCCAAACCCGGACTCGAACCGGGGACATTCAGATCTTCAGTCTGACGCTCTCCCAACTGAGCTACTTGGGCGAAAGTGGGCCCGACGCGATTCGAACGCATGACCTCCGCCATGTCAAGGCGACGTCATAACCAGCTAGACCACGGGCCCGCAAGCAGGTTTCCTATCCTCTCCTCGCAGATAAAGGCTTCGGTCCTCGGAGAAACCTGGCAGGAGAAGCCCGGAGGCCTGCCAAGATGGGCGGGGAAGTCCAGATTCTCAAGAACGACCGAGGATAAAGGGCAGAGCTTCATAGATTGTCCCCCGCGGCCGCGGGGTTAGGGGGGGCCTGCACGGCCACGAGTGCGCCCAGTCACCCCTGCGCGTCTCACCGCGCGGGACCCGGAAGAAGAGGCTGGATAATCGTTTTCGCCTAAAAGAAAGATATGCTTATGTCATTCAACTCAAACGGGACAGAGTAGATACAGACGAGGACGGCTCTCCTCTTTTCTTCTGGGGTTCCGCGAGTCGGCCTGCGGGCCTCCCGCGCTATGGTTGAGGCGCCGCTCTAGGCCGCGGCCGGCCGAGCGACGAATCATGGGCGTTTCAGTCCTGATTCAGGTGTAATAGACCTCTTTATGGTACTCATCCAGCGCCTTAATGGTGATCTGATTCTTCTTGGCCATGACAATGGCATCAGCCGCCGCCTGAGCCGCCTGAATGGTGGTGATATAGGGGACATGGTAGTCCACAGCATTGCGCCTGATCTGGAAACCGTCCTTGACAGACTGCTTCGTGGTGGGCGTATTTATTATCAGCTTCACCTCGCCGCGTTTTATGTAGTCCAGGACATGGGGGCTGCCGTTGAAGATCTTGTTCACCCTCTCCACTGATATGCCTGATTTCTTAAGATACTCGGCAGTGTTGTCCGTGGCGATGATCTTCAGTCCCGCATCAACCAGCTTCCTCGCCGCCACCGCCACGGCCGCTTTGTCGTCGTCCTTCACGGATATGAAGACCAATCCCTCCAGGGGAAGCGGGTTGTCTGCAGATAGCTCCGCTTTGAAGAAGGCGAGACCCAGTTTGTAGTCTATGCCCATAACCTCTCCAGTGGACCTCATCTCCGGCCCCAGCAGAACGTCCGCACCGGGAAGTTTGTCGAAAGGCAGCAATACCTCCTTGACTGAGACGTATGGCGTCTTGGGCTCCTGGAGATAGCCCTGCTCGCGCAGGGATTTATCGATCATGACGTTGGCTGCAATCTTGGCCAGGGGCAGTCCAACCGCCTTGGAGACGAAGGGAATGGTCCGGCTGGATCTTGGATTGGCCTCCAGAACATAAACCGTGCCGTCTTTGTAGGCCATCTGCAGGTTCACAATTCCCACGACGTTAAGGCCAAGCGCAATCTTTCGCACATAATCCCGCACTACCTCTAAAACTACACCAGGCAGGGTCTGGGGCGGAATCATGCAGGCGCTGTCACCCGAATGAATCCCCGCCTCTTCGATGTGCTCCATGATGGCGCCAATGAGGACATCAGTCCCGTCGCAAACAGCATCCACATCGATCTCCACAGCGTTTTGCAGGAAGTCGTCGATGAGAACAGGATGCTCGTGAGAGACCCGCACTGCCTCACGCATATACACTTCCAGGCCGGACTCGTCGTAGACGATCTCCATAGCCCGTCCGCCCAAGACGTAACTGGGCCTGACGAGAACCGGATAGCCAATCCTCGCTGCAACCGCCTTGGCCTCAACCGGAGAGTAGGCGATGCCTGCATTGGGCTGGGGGATATTCAACTGGTTCATGAGGGCATTGAACCTCTCCCGGTCCTCAGCCAGATCGATGCTGTCCGGAGTGGTGCCCAGGATCTTGGTCTTCAGGCCGCGGCGAGCTATCTCCTTTTCCAGAGGCATGGCCAGGTTTATGGCGGTCTGCCCACCGAACTGCAACATCAGACCGTAAGGCAACTCCTTCTCGATGATATTCATTACGTCTTCCAGGGTCACAGGCTCGAAGAAGAGCTTATCCGAGGTATCGTAATCAGTGGAAACCGTCTCTGGATTGTTATTGATGATGTGGGCCTCTATGCCCTGTTCACGTAGAGCCATCACAGCATGAACTGTGCAGTAGTCAAACTCAATTCCCTGGCCGATCCTGATGGGACCGGAGCCCAGGATTAACACCTTCATTCGGTCCGAGGGCACAAGCTCGCACTCGGTATCATAGGACGAGTAGTAGTAGGGCGTCTTGGCCTCAAACTCGGCAGCGCAGGTATCGACCATCTTGTAGGTGGGAATAATGCCTAGAGTGTGGCGCATATCCGTTATCTCTTCCCGGCTTTTGCCGACGAATTCCGCTATCTGCTCGTCTGTGAATCCGGTGCGCTTGGCCTTCCTGAGGGTCTCAGGATTCAGATCCTTTCTTATCTCCGCTTCCATGGCCACAATGTTCTGAATCCGGTAGAGGAAGTAGGGCTCAATTCCCGTAATTGCAGAGATATCCTCTGGGGTGACGCCCCTCTTCAGGGCCTGGTAGATGGCAAAGAGCCGCTCGTCAGTGGGATTCAGAAGGAGGTTACGGATCTCCTCATCCGTCCAGACGGTGTACTTTCCGGTGTATCCGAAGTCCTTATCGATATCCAGGGAACGCACAGCCTTCATAAGGGACTCTTCGTAGCTGCGGCCGATGGCCATTACCTCGCCCGTAGATTTCATGGCTGTGGTGAGAGTATTGTCGGCCTTGACGAACTTATCGAAAGGCCAGCGGGGGATCTTCGTCACCACATAATCCACAGTGGGCTCAAAGGATGCGGGCGTCTCTTTGGTCACATCGTTCCTGATCTCGTCCAGAGTCATTCCGATGGCGATCTTGGCGGTGACACGGGCAATGGGATATCCGGTGGCCTTGGACGCCAGAGCTGATGACCGGGAGACGCGCGGGTTGACCTCTATGACCCGGTACTCGCCCTTCTTGACCGCGAACTGAATGTTGCAGCCGCCCTCGATTTCCAGGGCTCGAATGATATTGATGGCGGCGCTACGCAGCATCTGAATCTCCTTGTCGGACAGGGTCTGGATGGGCGTGACGACAATGGACTCACCGGTGTGAATGCCCATGGGGTCCATGTTCTCCATGTTGCAGATAGTGATGCAGGTGTTATTCGAGTCCCTCATCACCTCGTATTCCAGCTCAATCCAGCCACCCAGGCTCTCTTCCAGCAGTACCTGGCTAATCCGGGACCTCTTCAGTCCCAGTTCACAGATGCGGAGCAGATCCTCGCGTGTCTTGGCTATGCCTCCGCCTGAGCCGCCCAACGTATAAGCAGGCCTTACCACCAGAGGCAGTCCCAGCTCAACCATAACCTGCAGAGCCTCATCCAGGGTATTGACCGCTTTGCTTTTCGGCACCGGCTCTCCGACCCGCTGCATTGCCTTCTTGAAGAGATCGCGATCCTCTGCCTCCCGAATGGATTTGACGGACGTTCCCAAAACCTCGACGTTATACTTCTCGAGAATTCCCATCTCCGCCAGCTCGGACGTGATGTTCAAGCCGGTCTGGCCGCCGATGCCGGCGATGATTCCATCAGGCCTTTCCTTCTCAATGATCTTGGCCACGATCTCGGGCACCAGCGGCTCGATGTAAACCTTATCCGCTGTGTCCGGATCAGTCATGATGGTGGCCGGATTGGAGTTGACGAGAACTACCTCAATACCCTCTTCGCGCAGCGATTTACAGGCCTGAGATCCGGAAAAATCGAACTCTGCGGCCTGGCCGATCTGGATGGGACCCGAGCCTATGAGCAGAACCTTATGGATATCGTTTCGCTTGGGCATCTCTATCGCCTCCCTGGATTGGGGTTTTTGCCATTCATTACCCGCTCGACGGAGCCAAAGAAGGGATCCAGCGTGCAGAGCGGTCCGGGATGGGCTTCAGGGTGGTACTGTACAGCTAGAATGTTGAGCCTATCGCTCATAATGCCTTCAACGGTACCGTCGTTGGCATTGATCTGGGTGATCTTCAGGTCTGTGTCTTCGACTGAACCCGGAACCACGGCAAAGTTGTGGTTCTGAGAGGTGATGTAGACGATCTTCTTCTCGAGATCTTTAACTGGCTGATTGCCCCCATGGTGGCCGAACTTGAGCTTGAAGGTTTGAGCTCCTAGCGCCAGGGAAATGACCTGGTGCCCCAGGCATATTCCGAAGACCGGGACCAAACCGGCGAAGTGCTTGACAGCACTTATGGCCTTCTCTGCCCTCTCTGGATCGCCCGGACCATTGGAGAGGAATAGAGCATCCGGCTTTGCCGCCTCAATCTCGGAGATGCTGGAATGGGCAGGAAAGACATCAATATCAAATCCGCGAGCAGATAGGCTCTTCAGGATATGCCTCTTGATGCCCAGGTCGATCATTGCAATCCTCTTGCCCCGTCCATCGATATGGTAGTGGTTTTTGCAGGTAACATCCCCCAAGAGATCCTGCGCCGAGATGTCCGGCTGAGATCGTGCCATTTCAACCACATCCAACCCGGATATTTCATCGCTTTCGCCCACAGCGATTGTTGCCCTCATTACGCCCTGTGTCCTCACCTTTAGAGTGAGCATGCGGGTATCCACTCCACATAACCCGGGTCTGCCTTCCTCTTTCAGGAACTGATTCAGCGTTTTAACCGATCGATGATGTGTGGGCAGCTCCCAGTACTCCCTGCTGACCATGGCCTTGGGCCATATCCGGTCTGATTGAAAATCGTCTCCGCTTACACCGTAGTTCCCCTGCAGAGGATAGGTAAACATGAGCATCTGTCCGTTATAAGAGGGATCCGTCAGCGCCTCCTCATAACCGGACATAATGGTAGTAAAGACCAGTTCACCCGAGACCACACCGGGCGCGCCAAAACCGGTACCTTCCACCCTTGTACCGTCTTCTAACCCTAAGACCCCAATCATAGTATCGGCAACACAAGAAGCTAACACACCTAAATACATTTCGATGCCCGGAAAATAGCACGGGCCTTCAGTGACCGCCCGGAGAAACACCATCTTTTTTAAGCTTGAGACCATCTCTTTCTGACATGGAAGTATCCGTGGAGATTTTGCGCAGTCCCGATTTCAAGCAGGTTTATGCCATCGGCGCGATAGGCGGCCACAGCCCCTACGATTTTAGGATCGCTTTTTACAACGACTCGCCTAAATCCCTGGTGGAGGGCGGCAAGAGCGTGACGGTCATGGAGCGAAAGATCGATACAGAGATCATTCTCTCGCCTCTGGCTGCCAAGGAGCTGGCTAACTGGCTTGGCGAACATATAAAAGATTACGAGAAGGTATTCGGCGAGATCAAAAGGCCGGGTTCTGGCCCAGGAGGCTCAGGCAATCCCGGGAAATCCTGCGAATCTGCGCCCATCCAGGGCTATATGTGAGGCACTATGAACTCTAAAGAGAAAGTGTTGATTCACAGGGGAATGGATAAGGTCAAGCAGAAGGATTTTCCTATGGCTCTGGAGATCTTCGAGCGCGTCCTGGCCGCGAATCCGGAGATCCCGGAAGCCTGGAACAATAAAGGCGTGGCGCTCTACGGCCTCGGTCGTATCGAAGAAGCCAATGAAAGCTATGATCGATGTCTGTCTCTCGATCCTGAGAACCTGGACGCCATGAGAAACAAAGGCTTCTTGCTGCGAAACCAGAGGAAGCTGGAGGAAGCTCTGCAGGTTTATGATTCAGTTCTTCAGAAAGGCGGCGACGCCTATGACATGGAGTCAACGGCAGCAGTGCTCACGGCTCTTGGACGGCTGGAAGAGGCCTTGAATTGCCTCTACTTAGCCAGGGAGGCAATGCCTTTGGACCGCTTAGAAGATGAGATAGGGATGATTCAGGAGATGATTTCAAATAGAGAGGTGCCTGACTCAGATAAGAAAGAGTGATATTGCATGAATTAATAATTTGAGGATTCTTGTGTCGGAACGAGTATCGATGCAGAACAATTTTTTCGGGATTACCGGGGAGGTGGTTATGTGAAAGGTTTCATTATGATAAACGTCGAGCCTGGAACGGAAAAGGCGGTCCACGATTGCCTGCAGGGGATCAAGGGGATTCGTGAAGTTGTGCCGGTCTACGGGGAGAAGGACTTCATCGCGATATTGGATGTGGAGAGCATAGCTGATCTCAATCGTGCAGTGTTGAATGTTAGGGACATCTCTGGAGTAACCTATACTCAGACGATCCTGGGCATGGAACTGGCGTTTTAGAGCAGGATGCATTCGTTCAAAGATCTTAACTCGCTTGCGCCTCTTTATCTAGCTGTCTTCGTCGCCGTCCTGGGATTCTCTCTAGTCGCACCATTCTTTCCGGGCTATGCCATGAATCTGGGCGCAAATTTCACGATGCTCGGGTTTATCGTCTCCATCTATGGAGCGGTGCAGCTCATCACCCAGATACCCATAGGCCGCCTCTCCGATTCCTGGGGGAGAAAGAAGTTACTGCTGCTGGGACTGGCCACCTTCACCTTCCTGCCACCACTTTATGTCTATGCTGACAATGCCTACACACTCTTGCTCATCAGAGCTCTGGGCGGAGTGGGGGCTTCCCTGGTCTGGCCTACAGCCATGGCATTGATCATTGATCAGGCCCGCCCCCAGAGCAGAGGTGCGGCCATGGGCTTCTACAACGCCGCCTTCTTCTCTGCCCTGGCCCTGGGACCGTTTATTGGTGGTGTGCTCTATGACCAGATGGGATCAAAAGCACCCTTCTATTTTTGGGCATTTCTGGGAACGGTATCGGTTATCATCGTCTATCGACAGGTTTCTGAGCCCAAAAAGGCGAAGGCAGAGATCGGATTATTGCCCGAAAATGGAGACGAGGGAAAGGAGCCGCTCATCGCACCAGGATATCGCAACACATTTCTTGCCTGCTGCTCTGTTGTTCTTTGGGCAGGTGTTGTAGGCGGCTTCAACTTCACCATGCTCCCGGCTTATGCCACAAAGCTCGGCCTCTCCACTACGGATGTAGGACTGATTTACCTGGTTTATGGAGGCAGCACAGCCATGTCGAATATCTATTTTGGCACTCAAGCCGACCGGGGCAGAAGAAGGCTGCTTATCTTCACCGGCTGTCTGGCCGGATTGGTATCTTTTGCCCTTTTGCTGAGGGCTGAAACCATGATAGAGGTCGTCATCCTTTTCGCGAGCCTGGGAGCCGGCCTTGGCATGGGCAGCCCGGCAGCCACGGCGATCATAGCTGAGACCACCTGCACGGCACGTAGAGGCGAGATCTATGGCATATTCAATACAGCTCGCATGTCTGGTGTGGTTGTGGGACCTCTTATCGCCGGTAGTACGGCAGATCTGAGAGGAGTTGACGGCGCGATCATTGCCTTCACAATATTAGCGGCAGCTATCGTCTTGGGGACTCTGACCATCCGGGATTCGCGAGATCGAATCGATATGCAGAGCAAAATATAGCGATAATCTAAATCATTCCCACTTAATCCAAACGATCTTTTCCCAGTGATCCAAATTGAGCCTTTGGAAACATGTCGGTCTACCAGTAATTCAGGAGCGCCTTTTGGACCAAAAGACGTCTCTCCTCGACCTCCTGATCCACGAGCGCCACTGGAAGGACCCGGATCATCTGATCAAGGTACCAGGCCTTTCGTTCCATCAGCACCAGGGCGGAGGTGGAAGGCAGAAACTCAATCATCCGAATAGCCAGATCGCGGGAGACTTGAATGGAAGAGCTGAGCTCTTTTCTGGCATCATCCGGATGACATTTCAATTTGCCTGTATCCTGATAAATGGCCTTTCCAAGCGTATGAAATGCCTCGATAAAGAGGCTGAATGAAGAGGCATCCGCATCGCAACGGCCATGCGTCCCGGCATAGCCGCAGCCCTGGCAGCTCTGGCTTCTTCCGTACTGGATGCAAAAAGGGCATGTTCCGGGCCGGGTAGGAAGGTGGCCGAGCATGGTGAGAGCCAGGGCCCGCCCAAACTTGTGCAGCTCCTCTGGCCTCACTGTCGCCAGTCTCCGGGAGAATAGGTCTGCCCGGCGAAGATATTCCTGGCAGCTTATGATGACCGCAGCATTAGCTGCATCCAGTGACTCGAGGGTGATCAAAGACGCAGCTGCTTCAAGCTCGCCTGCTCTGTCCGTCATATTGAAGCTACTGCTCTAGTACCCTCTCTGGGTGTGGGTCATATTGTTGCAGAACTTGAACTTGTCCCGGTCCTTGTCCTGCATATAGACATACCCGATTCGCCTATCATCAACATGCTCCTCATACTCCTCTTTGGCATCCTCCCGGCAAGAGGAGCAGGCGCCACGCGGCAGTGATACACAAAAGGCAGTATTTAAGATGCCATATCCGCGCTGGGCAGAGGAAGAGATGGTCATGTAGCCGGCACAGTTCGGACAGAGCCGAACCACTTCCTCCTGACTCTCATTGATCATGTCCGTATCGTAGAAGACGCGCTTTTTCCTGCGGTAAAAGTCGCCCAAACCCTGCAGCGCATCTTTAACCAGTTCATCTTGATCATCCCAGATCTTCTGAACCTGCCCTACCGTTTTCTTGATCTCGTGCCACATCTCATCCGTCTGCACGAACCTTCCCGGCACATAATCCGGCTCTTTGACATGAGAGTAATCAAGGCCTGCCATGGCCTGGATGATGCCCGTGTTAACATAGGGCAGGGCGGTCTCTACTGCATAGCCACCTTCTAGGACACAGATGTCCGGGGCGAGCTTTTCATTGAGCCTGGCGTAGCCGTTGGCAGAGAAGCGCATATTGGCCAGGGGATCGGTATAGTGATTGTCCTGGCCGGCCGAGTTGAGGACGAGATCCGGCTTGAATTCCGCCAGGATGGGCAGAATGAGGTTATCCAGAACGTAGTGGATCCCTTCGTCGGTGGTGCCCGGTGGCAAGGGGACGTTGAGAGTGCGACCAAGTGCCTGCGGCCCACCCATCTCATCGACGAAGCCGGAGCCCGGGTAGAGGGTGTGCCCGTCCTGATGGAAGGATATACAGAGCACGTCGGGGTCGTGCCAGAAGATCTCCTGAGTCCCGTCGCCATGATGAACATCAGTATCGACGACTGCGATCCTCTTATGGCCGTACTTCGTCCTCAGGTACTCGACAAGGATTGCCATATTATTGATATTGCAGAATCCCCGGTTGCCGTGCACAACGCGCATGCTGTGGTGGCCCGGTGGGCGAACCAGTGCAAAACCGTTTTTTATCTCGCCCTTCTCCAGTGCATCCGCCAGGGTGAGGGTGCTGCCTGCCGCGATGAGATGAGCCTGTGTGACCTGTGATTCTACATCCGGAACGCAGAAATGGGTCCGTGCAATGTCCATCATCTCAGCCAGGCGGGGTTTGTACTCCTCGATTTCCGGAAGGTCCATCAGCCCCTCCTCGAAGATCTGGTCCCGGGTATAAAGCAGCCGTTCTTCTCGTTCCGGGTGGGTAGGTGAGATGGCCCAGTCAAAGGCCGGGAAGAATATCAGGCCCGTCTTGGCTGTCCTTAAGGACGACATCAACAACACCCCCAGGATGGCAGAAGGCCCGCTGGAATTTCCATCCGGATGTCCAGGAGCCTTCCTACTGTTGTCCAGCCACGGATCATATTGAAAACCTCGCTGTAGGTAACCTCGGCCTCACTGGCATATTCTCCTATGCCCAGACGCTCCGCGCGCTCGGCTAGAAGTCTTTTCGCGAGCCTCTCGGCATATTCTGTCGTCATCTTTTTGTCTGTCACTTTGCCGATGAGGCCCTCTTCGGCCACGATGTACTCATTGCGTTCGGTATCGATATGCAGATTCAAGGTGAGGGTGGGCCGGGCCACGGCTGCGCCTATGGCATTGGCCACAGGTGCATATTCTGGCACAATGGAGGCGGCCCCCAGACACGCGGCGACCAGTGGCACGAGCGCAGGAGCGCCTCCACCCACGCCAATGACATTTTGAGCCAGGAGCCTCTCTTTTTTAACTATCTCCCAGATGCGATATGCAGGTTCCTGTTCCCATTCCCGGAACATCTCATTGACCTCAAACACGATTCTTTCCACAACGGCATCGACCACCCTCTGGGCTGCTTCCTGGACAGAGCAGTCCAGCTTGTCCGCCACATCCTGCATCGCCTTTTCGGCTTTAGCTCCGTCGCCGATGCTCGAGAGTCCCAGGACGCGCAAAGCATCAGTAGGCGTGGGTCCAGTACCCCCCATACAGAGCGGAGGACCGTTTCTGTGCGGTCCGACTGCCAGGCAGCCTCCGGCGACGTTTATTACGCTATCGCCCCCAATAGCCACCGATTTGACTGCGAAGGCCCTTACCTGAGTGAGAAGCGACCCCACCTTGGCCCCTTTGGACGAGAGCAGGGGCTTGCCTGAGAGGATGAGTGCCAAGTCGGTGGTCGTGCCGCCGATGTCGACGACGACAGAGGTCTGCCCCGGCGACGTCAGCGCCAGAACGCCCATTATGCTGGCAGCGGGTCCCGAGAATATGGTCTCTACCGGCATTTGCACCGATTTGTCAAGAGGCAGAGTTCCGCCGTCTGCCTTGAGGATGTAAACCGGCGAGGAGATTTTTCGCTGTTTCAGCGCCTTGGCCACAGCTTCGGCGAACTCCTTGTATTTGTCCGAGGTCGCAACTGTGAGCATGGTCGTAGCCGCTCTCCTGGGAAAGTTGAGTTGGCCTGAGACCCTGTGTCCCAGCTCGATCTCCGCCTTTGGCATGGCTTTCGCCATGATCTCTCCGACCTTCAGCTCATGGGCATGATTTCGCTGGCAGAACTTGCCCACAACAGCCACGCGGTAGAGGCCCCGGCCCGCGATCTTAGTGGCGGCGTCTTTGATCTGGGATTCATTGAGCCGTTCGATCTCCTTCCCCCGGAAGTCGATAGCACCATCCAGGATTATAGACTCGCCCAATGAGTAGTCTCTGGGATTTGTTCCGGGCCCGGGAATGAGCACCAGGGCCACGGGGTCGGTCTTGCCCTCAGCGATCATATTTGTGATGAGAGTGGTGCTCAAGACCACCCTCTCGATTTTGCTGGTATCGACTCCTTTGACCAGCTCATCCAGAGCGCCAAGCAAGCACTTCAACAGATCATCGTGATCTGTCGGCACGTAAGCGGTTTTGGTCACACAACCACCGTCCACCAGGACGGCATCTGTAGTGGTCCCGCCGACATCAATTCCAATAAGCATTTTCCATTCGCCTTTCGATAGGCGCACAGATCTGGATGTATATCGGCTTTGTGGTCTTTTTGATATTGGTTCCGGGCAATAGAATGATCGAGTCTTCTGTGCGTCCTCTGTGCGCTCTGTGGCTCCGTGATGGCAGTTCGTAACCATCTGGCTAATAACTAGCGGCCGACGACGTTTTTAACCACAAAGTTCACAGAACTCACAGAGTACGCACAAAGACCAAATAACAACTGGAAAACCAGAGTAACCTGAGGTGAGGAACCAAAATCTAAACCACCCACGGACTGTTTGCTCCGGCCGTCAGGCCTGATCCGTGCAAGGCCCATAAGCGCTAATGCCTCCCCAGACGGAGGGCGTCTCCCTCAAGAGCTGATGTCGGGGAACTGGAACTGATCAGGCAGGAAGTTGGAGGCGCCGGCTTCATAGAGGTCCAGCTCAAATATGGAGTACTCGATCTTATTGCCTGTGTCATCGGTCACAAATAGCAATGGTGTGTTGTAGCGATAGTAGCCGTAAACGTTCGAAAATCGTCCCGCCTGCCCATCCCACTGGTCTCCTATGGTAAAGTAAAGGCTGTATTCTCCATCTCTTATGCCAGTGATATCGAGGGATTCCTTGGAGCGGAGGTATACGACCAACAGGGGCTTAACATTCTGGTCGGTCAGCACGGCCACGGTGTCCATGGTCCAGTTGTTATGGATGGTGAGGAGACCATAGCCGTCCCGCTGCGTGTCCCGGATATAGGTTCCTGTCTCGGAACGGGGGGCAGACTGCGATACTGATAAAGAGCATAGAATGAAAATCGCGAATGTGACGATCAGCAAAGTACGTGTCAAGGTAACTGTTTCAGGCAAAAGGTGGCTCCAAGATGAAGAGAATCTCAATGGCTGGGAATTGGTCCAAGAAGGACGGTAAAATCGCCCAACAACCTGCTTTGAGAAGATACCGCCGTTACCTTGAAGATCGAATATTAGCTGCATCTACTATTTGATTGCTACTTAAATAGAGTTAAGCTTTTCCTTGATTGGGCAGAAACAGACACGCCGTCAACCAGCCTGTTTGACAGCTATCGAGAAATATTGAGAAAAAAGAATAATCTGATATCGTAATCTATGGAAAGCAACCGCTCTCGCGACCGATTACGGCAACCCTGCATCCGTCCTATATACTAAGGTGTGTCCCCATTGCGAGCCATCACGCCCCGGCTCTTCATCTTGCATGTATCCAGGCTTCATTTGCTCAATATAGCATGTCATTCGATTATTGGGTGGAGATAGTTAAGTTGATAATCCCCTACGCTATCGGTAAATTTGAGGATCAAATGAGCAATCTATTTGAATATTCAATAAGTCTGCTGGTCGTTTTGATGGCTGTATCTTTCATGATAGCCAGCGCCCAAGAAGACAATAATACAGCGTATAATAATACTTTGAAGAATATTAGCTCAAATCTTTCTGCTATGAATGATACAGCCCCGAGTAAAGCAAATATCGAGAAAATTGACCCTATGAAGAAGGTAATAATCATTAGCAGCGATAATGTGGCCGATCCGGCGAATAGTATTGGATTTGATAACTCAGATAATGCTTCAAAGTGACTCCCTTCATCATTTGTGGTTTCACTAGACCGACAAGAGACGCAATTTATGAAAACCAGTCCTCGCTTAATGCGGCTATTCTCAGCCGTATTGTCGAAGGGACGCCACATGGATACGCGACATATTATTAGTTTTCTCAATATGAGAACTCAATCCTCTCCTCAACTCTCCCCCAACGTAGACCTGGAATAGTCCATGAAATAATAATTATCATCCACACAAATGGACCATCAGGCCCGATAGACCCACCCTGCCAGGCGATCCGAGGCCGGTATTATGGGTTTATCCGATAAAGCCTATCGATGGACACAGACCCATTCTTTCCATCTGCAAGATATATCTGCTTCATCTCATTCTTGGAAATTATCGTACCCAATGAATATCCCGTATCAACTCGTCACGATACGGTCTGTACTATGAAGATAGGTATTATGGACTTCATAGTGGTAGGTATGCGGCATAAGAAGAATAATCCAGCATGGTCGAAACGGGCCGCAACAGCCGCGGACTCCAATGGGCGATAGTTACCCGCGGATAGGGGGACGAATATCTGGTCGGGATCATGAGCCATGAGGTTGTTCTTGCTGCCTTACTCAATAGCAAAGAAGAAGCAAAACCAACGAAAGATATTTCCGAAGCGATTGGTCTGGCGACATCCAAACACACGTATTGGATCAGAACCGATAATGGCCATCAATTCTAGTATAATGTTTACTGGAAGACAGAGTTGGCAATCCGAGAGGAGGAAGCTGCCGGGCAAGAATAAATAGGTTCATCGGCCATTATTTCTATCATAATTCTATTTCTCTCCAACCCAATTATAGTGCTGAACCCAAGAAATTATACCTATTTGACCTACAGATTGATCTTATGATATCGATAGTTGGTATCAATCTTTTGGTGCAGTACTATAATAGTAGAAAAGCCCCATACAGTTTATCTAAGGCATAATTTTTCAATATTTACCGAAATATTATTCGAATTCTTCGTAAAAGCTTACTAGACTCCTATTGGATTTTTACACTTATATAGTTAAATACCTTGATACCAGAAAATAGAAAAATTTATATACGTTAGTGTCGCTATAAGATATAACAAATTTAGTATAGGTGACATGTCATGAAGATACGAATAATTAGCTCAAGAGAAGAAATCAATTCGATTAGGCCAAATGAGAAGGCAGTTCATATAGCATTCATAGCATCAAATGTGGACTTCCTCAACTTGATCCAAAAAGCCCCACGCTTGCAGATGGTACAAGTTCCCACTTCTTACATAAAGACCATGTCTAACGCAATTGAGGTTTTCTTGGTCATGCAAGGCATTGAACTTCTCCAAGGCGATGTGTGGGGTCACAGAAAAGATCTGGATGAGTACTTCACCATTGAAGACGCGACCATAGAAGAGATCCAATCCCTGGTAGCAAGTGGCGCCAGCATGGATGATGTAACAGAAAAGATTCAAAAGAAGACCAGACTTAACCCTGACCTTATAAAGTATGTTGCCAAGAATAAGATAAATGCTTGAGCATTAAACCCAAGCAGGCATTTTTCTTTTCTTTCAATAGGCTGTGAATGAACTTTTGCCCATCCTACTGTAAAGAATTCTCCTATTCCGGAACATTGACGATACCACGGCTTAAAGAGATCTCTTTGAATCTCCTTTTGCTATTGGCATAGTAGATAATTCTATGTAGCCACTATTGGGTATTTTTAAACCGCCCGTGATGAATATGGAGAAATTAAATCTCTCTTAAAGGTTCCCTCAATGAAAAGTCATTAAAATGCTCGAAAACACGCATATTTTCCTTCTGATATAAAAGTGATTTTTCTTCGATTATCTTTCAAATTGGTTGGGTTTACAGGCATTTTTGAAACTTAGGTGCATCC
>Ga0209748_1000888_pt1 | contig 15224 bp, 11 predicted proteins | sample BarGraIncu00421A_FD_185490 | JGI IMG/M metagenome (GOLD analysis project Ga0209748, IMG submission 185490) | Arctic peat soil microbial communities from Barrow, Alaska - Barrow Graham LP Incubations 004-21A (SPAdes) (version 2) | ecosystem: Environmental > Terrestrial > Soil > Wetlands > Peat... | reverse complement strand
ATCTGCCTTACTTGCTAATTAATTTCAATTTATTTAATTGTTTATCAGATAGTTGTAAGCTAAAATAAGATTTTTTACTGGGCTTTCCTTACTGCCTCTTTTCTTCACCTAAATTGACGCAGAACCAGGATAACGCGGATTTTTTTATTCGGGGTGTAACAAGTTTTGGATATACTGCAAGTCCACTTATTTTGATTGATGGTTTGGAAATGACCTCACAGGATTTGTCACGTTTGCAACCTGATGACATTGGGAGCTTTTCAATCATGAAAGATGCCTCGGCAACGTCACTATATGGTGCAAGAGGGGCAAACGGTGTAATCATGGTCACAACCAAAGAGGGAAAGGAAGGAAAAGCACAAATCTCCGTCCGCTATGAAAAATCGCTTTCGGCTCCAACGCAACAGGTGCAATTATCAGACCCTGTTACCTATATGAAGTTAAACAATGAAGCAGTACTCACGCGTGATCCATTAGGTGTACTTCCCTATAGTCAGGAAAAGATTGAAAGTACGGCTGCAGGACTCTATCCGTTACTCTACCCGTCAACTAACTGGGCGAATATGCTGTTCAAAAAAGTCACCGACAATCAACGTTTAAATTTCAATGTTAGCGGGGGCGGAAAAGTAGCGCGATATTATGTTGCAGCTACTTATAATCAGGATAATGGGATATTTAAAGTTGATAATATGAATAATTTTAACAGCAATATCAATTCTAGAAATTACCTTTTGCATTCAAACATTAATATCAACGTTACACAAACGACAGAAATAATAGCACGTATACATGGTACGTTCCAGGATTATTCGGGACCACTCAATGGTGGCGCTGATTTGTATAATAGAGTAATGCATACCAATCCGGTAATGTTTCCGGCATTCTATCCGGCAGATTCGAATAATAAGTTTACGCAACATACATTATTCGGCAATGCTGGAGCAGGTAATTATGAGAACCCATATGCTGACCTGATGCGAGGGTACAAAGACTTAACAACATCCACGATGATGGCACAGTTTGAATTGAAGCAGGATCTTACTTTTATTCTTGATGGTTTGAAAATGCGTGGCATGTTTAGCACCACACGTTATTCCAGTTTTGATGTACAGCGGTATTACAATCCATACTATTATACCATGGGTAATTATGATAAAACCACTAACGAGTATAAAGTAAATCCTTTAAATGAAGCTACAGGGACAGAGTATCTTGATTATAAAGAAGGAACCAAAACGATTACAGCGAATACGTATATGGAGGGTGCAATAAGTTATGATCATATATTTGCCAAAAATCACACTGTAAGTGGTTTATTGGTTGGATACTTGCGTAACCAATTGATCGGTAATGCCGGTTCATTGCAAAACTCGCTTCCTTTTAGAAACACGGGTCTCGCAGGTAGGATGACTTATGGATACAAAAGCCGGTATTTCTTCGAAGCAAATTTTGGGTATAATGGTTCTGAACGTTTTTCGGCACAACATCGTTTTGGTTTTTTCCCTTCTGTTGGACTCGGTTGGATGGTCTCAAGCGAAGCATTTTGGGGAGAGAACCTTAAGAGAATCATACCGAAACTAAAATTAAAGGCAACTAATGGTTTGGTTGGAAATGATGCTATAGGAAGTGCCTCTGACCGCTTTTTCTATTTGTCTCAGGTTAATATGAACGATCCAATCAAAAGTTACACTTTTGGTTCGGAATTTTCAAATTCTATAAATGGCATTTCGGTAAACCGTTATGAAAACCAGGATATTACCTGGGAAATAGCGAATAAAACAAATATTGGACTCGAAATGAATTTGTTTCATTCACTGGATATTAATGTTGACGTTTACAAAGAGAACCGCACAAATATTTTAATGGATCGTTCTTATGTTCCTGCCACATTGGGTTTACAAGCAATACCAAGAGCAAACGCAGGTGCGGCAGAAGGTAAAGGAATTGATCTTTCCATTGAATATCAGAAAAATTTTCAAAGCGGATGGTGGCTTATAGGCCATGTTAACTTTACATATGCCAAGAGTAAATATACAGTTTACGATGAGCCTGATTATAGTGCAACGCCATGGAAATACAGGGTTGGGAATTCTTTAGGGCAAAATTGGGGATACGTTGCCGAGCGTTTATTTGTTGATGAAGCTGAGGTAAAAAATTCTCCTTATCAAGGTGCTGATGTTATGGCTGGTGATATTAAATACAAAGATATTAATGGTGATGGCAAGATCAATACACTGGACCAGGTGCCTATCGGGTTCCCTGTAACACCGGAAATCATATATGGCTTTGGTTTTTCTACGGGATTTAAAGGCTTTGATTTTTCCTGTTTCTTTCAGGGACTTGGAAGAGAATCTTTTTGGATTGACCCTTCAGCAACAGCACCATTCATAGGCCAGACAGCACTATTAAAAGTCTACGAAGATAGCCATTGGTCTGAAAATAACCGTGACCTTTATGCTTTGTGGCCTCGCTTAACAACTAATACAATTGCGAATAATACTGCCAGAAGTACCTGGTTTATGCGTAATGGTGCTTTCTTAAGGCTTAAGTCGTTAGAAGTTGGATACACTTTACCTAAACAGCTAACAAAAAGACTCGGTATTACAAAAGCCCGTTTGTATGTGAGCGGAGTTAATTTATTAACATTCAGCGCATTCAAACTTTGGGATCCTGAAATGGCCGGGAATGGTTTAGGATATCCTGTTCAAAAAGTGATGAATACAGGTTTGCAAATTTCATTTTAAAACATTATTTTTCATGAAAATAATTATATATTTAACAATTGCATGTATAACAATTCTGCCATCATGCAAAAAATACCTTGATGTTGTACCTGATAACATAGCAACCATTGATTACGCGTTTCGAAACCGTATTGCGGCTGAACGTTATTTGTATACTTGCTATTCCTATATGCCCATGCACGGATCGTCAAACGATCCGGCAATGGCTGGAGATGAAATATGGTCTAACCCCGGACGATCCGGTAATTATGCAAACAGAGGGTGCGATCTCATGTTGAATGGCAATAACGTATCGAGTCCACTATTAAACTATTGGAACGGAACGAATTATGGAATATCGTTATGGAAAGGGATTCGTGATTGCAACATTTTCCTGGAGAACATCGGTAAAGTTAGGGATCTTGAAGATTTCGATAAAACACGCTGGATTGCGGAAGTGAAATTCTTGAAAGCTTACTATCATTTTTATTTGCTTGAGCTTTATGGCCCAATACCTATTGTTCGTGAAAATATACTTATTACCGCTGCTCCTGAACAGATGATGATCTATCGTGAACCTGTAGATAAAGTGATCGACTATATCGTGGAATTGCTTGATGAATCAACACCTGGTTTGCCCTTAATTATTGATAATAATATTGCTGAATTGGGACGAATCACCAAGGCTATTAGCTTATCGGTAAAAGCCAAGGTGTTAGTCACTGCTGCCAGTCCGCTTTTCAATGGAAATGCTGATTATAAAATGATGGTTGACAACAGAGGAACGCAATTATTTAATCAAACAGTAGATAAAACCAAGTGGACCAGGGCACTGGTAGCCTGTAAAGCTGCTATTGATACCTGTCAATTAGCTGGTATAAGTTTGTACCAATTCAATAATCCCACCTTGGGATTATCGGATCTAACTAAAACAATATTAACTGTCAGCCAGAAGATCACCGACAAATGGAATAACGAAACCATTTGGGGTTGGGCAAGAAATGATTTTCCTTACGACAGCCGTACTATTGAAGCATTAACCATCGCGCCATTGGATCCGAACCATCGGGCATTTTCAGGTGGAGGTACGTGGGCACCAACCATGAAGACAGTTGAGATGTTTTATTCAAACAATGGCGTACCTATTGAAGAGGATGCAACATATGATTACAATGGTCGCTATACTTTGACGACTGTACCGACGGCAGGATATCAACTCATGATGCAACCTGGTTATGTAACTGCAAAACTTCATTTGAACCGGGAACCGCGTTTTTATGGAAGCATAGGGGTAGACGGCGGCTGGTGGTTTGGCTTGGGACGCAACAGCGAGACTGCGCAATGGCCAATACAAAGCAAAAATGGACAAATATCTGGTGTTCAGGGAATTGAACGATTTACTCCAACCTCTTTTTACCTTAAAAAACTATATAACTATCAATCAGTATATAACGGAACTGCCTATATAGAAAAGAGATGGGAATTCCCGGTTTTCCGTTTGGCCGATTTATATTTATTATATGCAGAAGCTTTAAATGAAACGCTGGATGCCCCAACGCAGGAGGTTTACAAATATGTAGATATGATACGTGCCCGTGCCGGTCTGAATACTGTAGCCCAATCCTGGACCTCATTTTCGATCTATCCTCAAAAATTTACAACTACAACAGGTATGCGCGACATCATCCATAAAGAACGTAATATTGAATTAGCCTTTGAATGCCAACATTTTTGGGATACAAGACGCTGGAAGGGTGCTGTGCAGAATTTTAGTCAACCGGTTAAAGGCTGGAATATTCAAGGGAAAACCGCCCAGGAGTTTTACCAGGTGACAACACTAAAATTGATTGATTATAATCCCAGAGATATTTTCTGGCCAATTATGCAAGCAGAACTTTCGGTAAATAAAAATCTGGTACAAAATCCGGGATGGTAAAGAAGAAAAAAAATGTTGAATAATTTTAAAAATTAAATTATGAAAATATATTATATTTTGTTGTTGTTATTTACCTGCTTTTTCTTTTCCTGCAGACAAGATGAGATGGGACAGTATCCTATAGATAGTGTTCCACCCGGAGAAATCAAATCACCCACAGTAGAAAATGTAGCCGGGGGAGCCATTATTTCATATGTCATCCCTGACGATGCTGATCTTTTGTATGTCAAGGCGATCTACAAACTTGATAATGGTGATGTAATGGAACAGAAAGCATCAGCATATTCAAGCAGTTTGAAAATTGAAGGTATTGGTAAGTCGCGTGAAGTAACAGTAACGCTGATTGCAGGCGATCGTAGTAAAAATGAATCCAAACCTGTTGTGGTGATAACCCATCCGTTGGATGCCCCTATTTATTCGGTTTTGAATTCAATTAATGCAGTTAATGATTTTGGAGGTATTCGCCTTACTTGGGCAAATCCGACTCAAGCAGATGTAGTGCTGTGTGTAATTACAAAGGATAGTTTAGGGAAATTTGTAGAAGCCCAGAATTTTTATACCAGTTCAGCAGTTGGAAATGGCAACGTGCGTGGCTATAAGAGTGCAGCTAGAGTATTTGGAATATTTCTCCGCGACCGATGGGGCAATAAGACGGATACGCTAACAAATACCTACACGCCTTATTTTGAACAAGAGATCACATCAAATACCTTTGCACGATGGAATCCGACCGGAATCCCATACAATTATAATACGACTTATTCGACATACCATATTGAAAAATTGTGGGATGGTGATATATCAACTTTTTATCTTGAAAATGCAACTGCAGTAGGTTACCCACTTAGTTTTACGTTTGATATGGGCAAGCAGGCGAAACTGAGCCGTATTCATCTATGGCAACGACAGGGGGCAACCTTAATTTATACTTCACAAAATGTGAGTAGATTTGAGCTTTGGGGTTCGGCTTCACCAAATGTAAATGCAAGTTTTTCAGGATGGACATTTCTTGGTGATTTTACTTCCACTAAACCGTCGGGATCTATACAAGGTGTTAACACCGCTGACGATATCGCATTTGCTGCAGCAGGACAGGATTTTGCCGTTGATCCGACTGCACCTCCTATACGTTACGTTCGTTTCGTAATAAAAGCAACCTGGTCTAATGATTTGAATCCAGCGATTGCGGAAATAAAATTATTTGGTAGTTTACAGTAAATTGATTTAAAAACAAACATTAACTAAAAAATTATATGCTGATGAAATCAAATAAAATTTATAAACTGCTAAATCTCTGTATCGTGTTTCTTGTGTTATTAAGTTCATGTTCAAAAATGAACGATATACAAGACAAATACCTGAAACGGGGTGAAACCATATACGTTGGGAAACCCGATTCTGTTAAAATATTAGCAGGAAAGGGACGCGTAAAAATTCGCTATTGGGTTTCTGATCCCAAGGCCGCAAAATTGGCAGTATACTGGTTGTCACGTACTGATTCTGTGATTATTGATATACCTGCCCATTTAGCTAATGATTCAATGGAGTTTATTATCCCAAATCTACCCGAATACAACTATACATTTGAACTGGTGACAATGAACAAGGATTTCAAAAACAGATCGGTGACGTTACAGAAGAGCGGTAGCTCATATGGTGCTATGTATCAATCAACCCTTGTAGATCGTGCAGTATCATACAGCCGTCGTCGACTCTATTCTACCTACCTGGAAACACAATGGTTGGGATCTATCGAAAATTCAATTGGATGCCAATTGGTATATGTCAATACATATGGAGGTACTGTGAAAAGATTTGTACCGACAATTGAGACAACAACATTGATAACAGACCTGGTGGGAGGAGTTAATTATAGAACGTTATATTTACCAACACCAACTGCAATCGATACTTTTTATACTGATTTTAAACCGATGCCGATAGAACAAAATCCGGAATTAGTAATGGATAAATCAAAGTTTCGGCAGTGGAATCCAACCGGAATACCCTATTCTGACCTTGGGTCATCCTATGCAATAACTAATCTATGGAATAATAGCACGGCTACTTGGTTTATTACCCCCATTACAGCTTACCCATTCAGTTTTACGTTTGATATGGGACAGACTGTAAAAATAAGGCGTTTTGTGCAATGGCAACGGTTAACGAATACAGTTGTATATAGAAACCAAAATGTCAAAAAATGGCAGTTATGGGGTTCTGCCTCCCCAAATGTAACGGATAGTTATATTGGATGGGTTTACCTGGGCGAGTTTGTCTCAATTAAACCATCAGGTTTACCATTGGGTCAAGAATCGGCTGCAGACATTGCCTATGCTACTGCTGGTGAGAGCTTCAATGTTGACCCTAATGCACCACCAGTCCGTTATATACGTTTCGTTGCAGAAGCTAGTTGGGATGGGGTGAAAACTATTGTTACGGTTGGTGAAATGACATTTTATGAATGGTTATATTAATTAAATTTATTGTAAAAGTGTAAGTGAATTTTGTAAATTCACATTCATTTAATCTGTTGAACTAAGTTGCAATAAATATCTTTAGGGAAAGAGATGGAAGGAAATCACTCTTCCGCTTCTTTCCCTTTATATTAATGCTCCTTCAATGTTAAAACGGGCATTGATTCGTTGATTTTAGGTACTATCTATCAATAATGAAAAATATTATTATTACTAATTGTGAAAGACAAAAAGTTGCAGGTAGAGGTGGAAAAACCATTTCGTTCCAAAGAATTTTATTTTATGTCATATATTCAATGGTTAAATTGTCTCTTGCTTTTAGTCTGATGATTTCTGCAGGATGTTCAACTGTTAAAGAGACTAAAATTGTTAGAGAGAATGAAAAATTTGCATTGCAAATGAATAGTCGTATCGTTTCTCAGGAAACGCCCGGCTTTTATAATGCAATTTACGTCGAAAATAAAGGAACAAAGCTTCTTTCCGGCAACAGGTATTCTGAAGATAACGGACGATCCTGGAGTAAATATACCTATCACCCTGACTTTCACACTGGATTACCATACGGTTATCGCCGTGACAGAATAACATCAGTGCGTGATCCGTTTACGGGACGAATAATCACCATCATTAATTCCCTTGACACGCCAGGTCTTGATCCCGGTGTCAAAGAGCCTAAATTGGCTCTGTCTACTTATTATTTGCGCTACACAGTCTCTAATGATGCAGGAAAAACATGGTTATTTGACGATCCAATCATTCAGGCAGGAGATTATACGGCACAAAATCCTTTTGAAGGGATCTTCATAGGAAAAAATTCGATCTATCTTGGTGATATGGGTAGCATTCCTATTGTTACCAAAAAAGGGGAAATACTTATTCCTGCACATACAACACTGGTTGGAACCGGTGGCGAATTACTGAATCCGGGTGGTGGAAATACCTATACTGACGTAATGGTTCTAATCGGAACATGGACGGATGGAAATAAATTGTCATGGAAAGCATCACAAAGAGTGAAAGGCGACCCCAAATGGTCCACACGTGGAATGATTGAACCCACATTAACTGAGCTGAAAGATGGCAGAATATTGATGATAATGCGGGGTAGCAACGGAGGCAAATTGGACCCAACGGACCATTTGCCAAGTTATAAATGGTATGTTATCTCAGATGATGGTGGCGAAAAATGGTCAAAACCTCAACCCTGGTGCTTCGAAGATGGAAAACCCTTCTTTTCTCCTTCATCTATGTCATCACTTTTCAAACATTCAAGCGGACGTTGCTTCTGGGTCGGGAACCTGACAACAGTAAACTGCCAGAACAATCTTCCCAGATGGCCTCTGGTTATTGCAGAAGTAAATACAGAAAACCTGAAACTGATACATTCCAGCCTTTTAATCATTGATTCACAGCAAAAAGAAGATTTACCAAAGGGGCGGTTGGATATATCCCATTTTACACTTATTGAGGACAGGGAGACTAAAGAGATCATACTTACTTATCCCCGTAACACCAATACCTACAAATCTACAGAATGGATTACAATACGCTTGTCTATAGGAAAAAATAAAAAGGTGGGCAATAACTTAAAACGAGCAAAAAATGATACAAAATAGATACTTTATGGTTAAAACAATCAATTTAATTTTCATTGTTGGGATAATCATAATGCTGTTTGGATGTAAAGTACTCTTCCCATACCATGTGCAACCGGCCAAGAGTATAGTTCTCCAACTTAATCCAGGAGAAAACAATCCCCGAAACAGCGAAGGCGATTTCATTACACTTAAGGATGGACGGATCCTTTTCATTTATAGTCATTACACGGGCACTTCAACAAGTGATCATGCGCCTGCTTATTTAGCTGGACGATATTCAATGAATGAAGGTAAAACATGGACAAAAGAAGATGAATTAATTGTAGAAAGGGAAGGTGAAATGAATGTGATGTCTGTTTCACTTCTCCGTTTGAATAATGGGAATATAGCCCTGTTTTATTTAAAGAAAAATTCCGTAACTGACTGTATTCCTATGGTACGTTTTTCAAAAGATGAAGCGCACACTTGGAGCGATCCAATGCCATGTATTACCGATAAGGCAGGTTATTTTGTACTCAATAATAATCGCGTCATTCAGTTAAAAAGCGGTCGTATATTAATGGCATTAAATCTCTATAATGTTCCGAAAGGATCACATCTTAACAAAGGAAGCCTATGGAGTTATTATTCGGATGATAATGGCAGGAGCTGGAAATCGGGAACAGAAGTTTCAAACCCTGAAAAAGTTCTGACCCAGGAACCCGGCATAGTTGAACTTAATGGAGGAAATATTTTAATGTTAATTCGTTCAGATATCGGAGTTCAGTGTATCTCTTATTCGAAAGACAAAGGTGTGACATGGAGTCCTGTTGAGCGTAGCAATATTAAATCTCCGGTGTCTCCTGCATCTATAGAAAGAATCCCTTCCACAGGCGATCTACTCCTTGTTTGGAATAACAACGATGGAGAAGATTCTGCAATTAAAGGGAAACGTACTCCACTTACAATAGCTATTTCAAAGGACGAAGGAAGAACATGGGAAAGGAAGAAAAATATTGAAGATGACGCAGATGGATGGTATTGCTATATTGCTATTCATTTTACCGGTAAAGACGTCTTACTGGGCTACTGTGCAGGATCATCCGCGAAAGGCACCCAACTGTCTGTCACCCGTGTCAAGAAACTTCGACTGGACTGGATTTATAAATAGTCTTTCACTTAAATTGAATTTGATCACAAATACGAATCAACAAGTAATAATTTAAAAATTACAATTACTAATATAATTTAAAATATGAAACCAGGATTAATCATTATTTTCGCATTAATAATGTCGCTAATTAGTTGTAAGTCGACTGAATACAGCTCAAAAAATAAAAATGTTCAAATTGAAAAAGGGAAAGTAATCTCTACCGGTCATTGGGTACCTTCAAAGGTTGAGGAGATCAATGGATTAAAAAGCGGTGGTCCGTTTATCCGTTTAAAAGATGGAAGTATTCTTACATTTATTGAAAATGGAGCAAAGTGCAGTATAAGCAAAGACGAAGGCAGGACATGGAATGATATTTATATTTTTGATTCACAAAAATATTTAGTTTTGTCGCCTGTCATGATACAAACCCATAGTGGGGTAATTATTATGGGCTTTTCGAATGGCAAGGAAAAAGCGAACTGGAAGTGGAATGATGTGACTCACGATTCTCCTGGTGCAATTCTTCCCACGTACACAGCTCGTAGTCTTGATGGTGGAAAAACCTGGCAGGATTTCCAAAAGCTTCATGATGATTGGACTGGAATGATTCGTGATATCAAAGAAACCCGAGAGGGCAATATTGTTTTAACAACAATGATGTTAAAACATAATCCAGGCCGGCACACTGTTCTGACTTACACTACCAAAAACGATGGAAAGAGCTGGATTCGGAGCAATATTATTGATTTTGGTGGATCGGGTAATCATGGCGGTGTTATGGAATCTACACTTGAGCAGCTAAAAGATGGTCGTTTATGGATGTTGCTTCGCACAAATTTGGGATACTTCTGGGAGACTTTTTCAGAAGATGATGGGTTAACATGGAACAAACCCAAATCAACGAAAATTGAGGCAAGTTCTTCACCAGGAGCATTGAAACGCTTGGCAAGCGGATGGTTGATTTTGGTATGGAACCGACGTTATCCGGAAGGGAAAGATTCTTACGTATTGCTGGGAGGAGATAACAACTTGTCGGAAGTTCCGGTAAGCTGGCAGCGGCAAGAATTATCCATGATGTTTTCTAATAATGAAGGAAAAAGCTGGACTAAACCAATTGTAATTGCAAAAAATTATCCTTATGTAGAATGCACTCTTGAAAATGCCTGGGACAGTAAAAGATGGTTATCTTATCCAATGGTTTTTGAGATCAAACCTGGTGTATTATGGATTACTACTGGACATGGAGACCTTAAAATTAAAGTGAATGAACGGGATTTTCGTTAATACAAGTTATCATGCCTATAAATAAATTATCACGAAGAAGTTTTTTTGAAAAATCATTGTGCTTTGCAGCTCTCCCTTTGGCTTTTTCTACCATTTCTTCATTTGCTGCGGAAGATGAAACAATTAAAGAATCTTTGTTTAAATTATTTACGGGTGATCCTGACCTTGAGCGTCTAGCAAGTCTAATAAAACAAAAAAATCCATTGATTTGGGTGTTTACTGGTGACAGTATAACACAAGGTGCCAAACATACGCATGGCTACAGGTCTTATCCGGAAATCTTTGGTGAACGGATCCGATATGAAATGGGTCGCTACAGGGATATTATAATAAATTCAGGAATAAGCGGCAATACAACACAAGATATACTTGGTGATTTCGATTGGAGGATAAGACAATTCAAACCATCGGTGGTCTCTCTAATGATTGGAACAAATGATTGTTCTAAAAAAGATATTAGCCTCCAAGTCTTTGAGCGTAATCTGGATTCTATACTGACGCTGATCAGGGAATTAAACGCTATCCCTATATTTCATACACCCAACGTTATTATTAAAGAAAAAGCTCCTGAAAGAAAAAGATTGTCTGAATATGTCTCTGTAATCCAAAATTTAGCTGGGAGAAAAGGGGTAATTTTGATCGATAATTATACTTACTGGCAAAATGCCATACAAAGTAAGGGGGAAAACTTCATTTTTAAAGAATGGTTAAATGACCCGCTTCATCCTAATGGATCGGGTCATTCCGAAATAGCCCGTTTGATGTTTAAAACGCTAGGTATTTTTGATCCAAAGGCACCTACTTGCGGTGGGCTTTATTATGAAGGAGAACACTGAATAAAAATATGAAAAATCTGATTCAGGTACTATACCTTAAATCAATTTCAAATCTTAACCAATTAAGACAATATGATCATTTTTAAATTAAAAAGATTGCTTAACCAAATATTGTTAATATTATGCATCATGACAAGTACTAAGGATTTAGTCGCTCAAAACAGACCTGTTTTAAACTCTTTACCTTCATTACCTGATAAAGAAGGTTGGGCCGGAATGTATGGCGGGGTAAGCAATGGAATACTATTTTGTATGGGAGGTGCTAACTTTCCTGATAAACGTCCATGGGAAGGTGGCAGAAAAAAATGGTATGATCATATTTATATGCTTCAAAATGGAAAGGAATGGGTAAAACTTGAAGAAAAATTACCTTTTCCCCTCGCTTATGGAGTATCAGTTTCCTACAAAGAAAACATAATTATCATAGGTGGAAATAACGAAAACCGATACTCCGACAAGGTAATCGGATATAAATGGGATGGTAAATCTATGCAAATCATGAATTACCCTGATTTACCAATTCCACTGGCTAACATGGCTGGAACTCTTGTGGATCATCTTGCTATTATTGCCGGGGGAAGTAGCGATCCTACAGGAATGGCACTCTCAAAATGCTATGCAATTGATCTTGAGAATATAAAAGGAGGTTGGTTTGAGTTGCCCTCCTGCCCTGGCAGGGAGCGTGTAGTGCCCGTATGTGCTGCATATAAGGGAAAGTTTTATTTATTTAGTGGTGAAACGGTAAGTATCAGTGCAGGGAATAAACAATTCAGACATATTCTGCAAGATGCCTATCGGTTATCACTTGTGAAATCTAATGATAAATGGACAGGATCATGGCAAGAGTTGGCTCCTATGCCAAAGGGGATATCTGCAGGTGGAAGCCCTTTACCCGTATTGGAGAACGGGACCATAGTAATCTGGGGAGGCATAGATGCACTGACAGCTTTACATAAAAACCCTGTTACCCATCCGGGAATTTCTAAAGGGATGCTCCTTTATGAACCTGAAACTGATTCGTGGGAATATGCTGGAAATGTAGAATATATTCCTTCCAGGGTAACCTTGCCTGTTATTTACTGGAATAATCAATGGGTTTATATTGGTGGTGAAATAAAACCGGGTATACGAACCAATACTGTTTATTCTATTGAAAATTTTAAGTAAATAATAAGATAAATAGAATATTCAGAGGAATAAGGATTTAATATAAGAAACAATTTTAAAATTAGAAAAGAAAATGTTCAGATTGGACGGGAAAATAGCTGTAGTTACCGGTGGCGCAGGCCAATATGGGAAGCCTATTACGCTTGCACTGGCAGAAGCCGGAGCACTTGTAATTATTGCATCACGTGATGAAGTAAAATGCAAAGAATATGCTGCAGAACTTCAAAAGGATAATTTGAAAGCTGAAGGTATATCGCTGGATCTGTCAGATGAAAAATCAATTGTTGATTTTACAAACGGAATATTAAAAAAATACAAACAAATTGATGTCCTCGTAAATAATGCCGTATCGCGCGAAGGTTGCAAAGATCTTGACGTTATCAGCAAAACTGACCTCGAAAAATCGCAACTTATAAACTATACAGGATTGATGCTCTTAACTCAGGCTGTAATCAAAGTAATGGTAATGCAAAAAGAAGGTAATATCATTAATATAGGTTCTATTCAGGGTTCTATCGGACCAAATTTTCCTGTTTATGGCGATACAGGAATGAGCAGTCCTGTAACCTATACCTTCGAAAAATGGGGTATGGTAGGTTTCACTAAATGGATTGCTAATTATTACGGGAAATTCAACATCCGTGCAAATTGTATCAGTCCAGGTGGATATGGACCTGGAATCAGAGCTGGCAAACTTAAAAAGGAGTTTATTGAAAATTATAAACGGCTGACACCTCTTGGAAGATTCGCTGAAGACGATGACATAAAGGGTCCGGTAGTCTTTCTGGCATCTAAAGCTTCTGCATATATAACAGGCCATAACCTTATGGTGGATGGAGGATGGACGAATTGGTAAATAAATTAATTGAATTGAGCATTTAAGCAATGATCTGGTTGGAAGAAAAAGGAGGATTGGTTATCATTCGTTTCATGAGATTTTTTAAAATCCCTTCCTTAATGTTACTACGATTAAACCGTGAATTGACTTAGATATATGCTATTTGGCCTATTGAATTGATTTTTTCGATTATAGGAAATGAAAATAGTATTATTAATGTAAAATAAAGTAGCATTAATTAATAGTTACAAAAGATACATTTGGAATAATCATTTCGGGTCAAAAATATTTTATGGGCATATCACTAACTAATGTAAATACATCCAATAACAAAAAACTACCGTTTGCAGCATGGCTGGTAGTTGGACTGCTTTGTGTTGTAGGATGTCTGAACTACTTAGATCGTATTATGATCACCACCATGCGTGAATCCATAATACAATCTATCCCAATGACGGATGCTCAATTTGGATTACTGACAGCGGTTTTTTTATGGGTTTATGGTTTGTTAAGCCCTTTTGCGGGATATCTTGCAGACCGTTTCAGCAGAAGCCGTGTAATTATTGTGAGCCTGATCGTATGGTCAGCGGTAACCTGGCTTACTGCACATGCAACAACCTACAATGAACTGCTGGCTACCCGAGCCCTTATGGGAATAAGTGAAGCTTGCTATATTCCTGCTGCTCTTGCCCTTATAGCCGATTATCATAAAGGAAGCACACGTTCATTGGCAATTGGAATACACCTAGCAGGAGTAATGGTAGGGCAAAGCCTTGGTTTTTTAGGCGGAGGGATTGCAGAGAATCATCATTGGAATGATGCATTCAGTGTTTTTGGAGGAATAGGTATTGTTTATTCAATAATATTAATATTATTTTTACGTGATTCAAAAGGTGAAAATAATTCTTCTGAAAAACATATTGATGTTGGTAAAATTAATTTTCCTTCGGCTATAAAAAATCTCTTCTATAAAAAATCATTTATCATATTGTTAACTTTTTGGGGCTTACTCGGAGTAGTTAGCTGGATGATCATAGGCTGGCTCCCAACATACTATAAAGAACATTTCAATTTAACACAAACAGTTGCAGGAATATATGCAACTGGATACATGTACCCTTTTAGTATGGTTGGTTTGCTTTTTGGAGGATATTTTGCTGATAGATGGAGTAAGAAAAATAATAAATCACGTATTCTCATGCCTATAATAGGTTTATGTATAGCAGCTCCCTG
>Ga0209748_1000887_pt1 | contig 15232 bp, 12 predicted proteins | sample BarGraIncu00421A_FD_185490 | JGI IMG/M metagenome (GOLD analysis project Ga0209748, IMG submission 185490) | Arctic peat soil microbial communities from Barrow, Alaska - Barrow Graham LP Incubations 004-21A (SPAdes) (version 2) | ecosystem: Environmental > Terrestrial > Soil > Wetlands > Peat... | reverse complement strand
ATCAGCTATATCCTTCACGACGCCTGCGATGGCGCCGAAACCCGCAGCCGTCAGGCACATTCCCCCCAGTGGGTCATCTTTATGCGGGTCCTGGCCTGCCGAGACCAGGACAACGTCGGGCCGGAATTCAAGAGCTATCGGCTTTAAGATGTTCCTGTACGCCATGAGGTATCCCTCATCGCCCGTGCCGGAAGGCAGCGGCACATTCACTTTTGTTCCTTCCGCACCATCTTCTCCGACCTCATTTATCCTTCCCGTGCCCGGATAGTGGGGAGACTGATGCGTGGAGAAGTACATTACCGACCTGTCCGAGTAGAATATCGCATTGGTGCCGTTGCCATGATGCACATCCCAGTCCACAATGAGCACCTTTTCTAGACCCCGTGCTTGAGCATGCTTCGCGGCTACAGCCACGTTGTTGAAAATGCAAAAGCCCATGCCGCGGTTCGGCATGGCATGGTGTCCGGGCGGCCTTACAAGAGCAAAGGCGCCGTCATAATCGCTGATTGCAGCGTCCACCGCCGTTATGGCTCCACCCGCCGCCATCAGGGCGGCGTCGTATGAATGCAAAGAGAGAACTGTATCGATATCCAGATAGCCGCCGCCTCGCTCGGAGATGGCTTTCACCTGATCTATATACATTCGTGTGTGTACGGCCGCCACCTGGGCGGTGGTCGCGGCCTCGGGTGTAATATATTCAACATCGAGCTTTTCTGAATTGATTCTGTCCAGGATTGCGATCAAGCGCTCCTTTTTCTCCGGATGCCCATCTGTCTCATGCTGAAGATAAACAGGATGATAAACGAGGCCGAATCTTTTCATGCGTTAAGATGATACCTCCTCTCGTAAAACGGTTTTCCCACCAGGTCATGATCCATGCTTTCCCCTTTTTGCGCTCCGGATAGAGCAGATTCGGAGAAAAACAGATGTTGAGCAACGGCCAGTTATCCATCTATCTGCGCTAAATTGGACACACCATTATGGAGATTAATAAACCATTTCGAGTATCTTGCCACACTTTGTTCATAATAGTGCAGAGTATTTTCCTAGAGATGCGCCCGGGCCCTGTGAAACATATCCAGATAGTTTAAATGAGATGAATCTAGATGTAACTATTCATTGGTTCTATCAATCCCATATTGTCTCAGCGAAGAATAGGCTTTTAAAGAGGTATGACAAATGCAGCCCTGAGCCTTGCAAAGCTCTTTGGCTGACTAAAGCTCTGGAATGGGGAAAGACCAGTACCAAGCTGCTATTAGTGACCAAAAAAGATATAATAGGGAAATACTCTATCACTACCCGATAGTCCCTTATGGGATTAGGAGGGTGACGTAGCTATATACATGTCTGAGAGATGCCAGGCGGCAATGGCAGTGCAGAAAATGGACGTGCCACAATATGTAGCATGGCGACCGAAGACGTATTCAGGCAATAGTTTTAAGAATAATCAGACTGTATGCTGCTGAAAGTGATCGGAAAGGGAAAATAGGAGGTTAAAAGATGAAGAAATTGGCTGCAATTACACTTACATCGATGATGCTGTTATTAGCAACAGCGATGGTAGTCGGTGCAGTTCCCAGTGTAGAGGTTCGGGGTGCAGTGGCTGGAACAATTAACGGCCAGAGCAACCTCGTTGATAACTCCTTCACTTGGAATCCGCAGAACTTCGCCGGCTTTTTCTATGACATAAAGAAAGATCTGGGCACTGAGACTCTGAAGTTCACCCTCACCGAGGGCAACAAGCTCAGTGGCGATAGCCCATACGGGATTCTTTACACCACAACCGCCCAGAACAAGGCATTCGAGCGTGATCTATGGGGTAGCTACAAGATCATCGGCTTTGGTGCTAAGAAGTTCTTCGCCGGATACAACCAGGGTGTCGATGAACCGTCTGGGTCCAATGGGTCCAATATATTCTATGCGGAGTCCACAGACAAGAATTCGCTATCCAGCGAGCAGGTTGAGGAGATTCTGATGGACAACAAAGATGAGATGACCGTCACCTCCGGCACACCATTGAAGCTGGGAGAGGGCTATGAGCTCGCTATCAAGTCCATTGATATCGACGGCAACAAGGTCTACCTCGAGCTGTCCAAGAACGGAGCAGTAGTAGACAGCAAGGTCATATCCCCATCCAAGGCCGGAGCGAATGAGGCCGACAAGACCTACTACTACAAGAATCCAGCCGTAGGCGAGCAGAAGAAGCTTGTGACCATCGGCGTTCACTTCAAGAATGCCTTCCGCGGCGCTGATTCCAATCTGGCTTCTATCGACGGTGTCTGGCAAATATCCGATACACCCAGTGCGGTCAAGGCAGACACACAATACGACAAGATGACCATAAGGACCGTTGATGCCACAGCCGGCACCATCACCATGGACAACAAGGACAACGCCATAACCCTCAGCAAGAACAAGGATACAGCCCTCACAGGCGATATCAATATCAGAACCGCTGATAACGATACACTCAGGTTCTATATCTACAAGACCATAACACAGCCCGGAGACTACCAAGTCAGGGGAGCTGTTGCTGGCACAGTGAACGGCGCAAGCAACCTCGTTGATAATTCCTTCACCTGGGACCCGCAGACCTTCGCCGGCTTCTTCTACGATATAAAGAAGGACCTGGGCACAGAGAGCCTCAAGTTCGTTCTCACCGGGGACAACAAGCTGAGCGGAGATACACCCTACGGTGTCACTTACACCACAACCGCTCAGAACAAGGCATTCGAGCGCGATCTCTGGGGCAGCTACAAGATCATCGGCTTCCGGGCTGACAAGTACTTCGCCGGATACAATCAGGGCGTTGATGAAGCGTCCGGATCCAACATCTTCTACGCTGAGTCCACCGACAAGAACTCGCTATCCAGCGAGCAGGTTGAGCAGATCCTGATGGACAGCAAGGATGAGATGACAGTCACCTCCGGCACACCATTGAAGCTGGGAGAGGGCTACGAGCTCGCTATCAAGTCCATCGATATTGACGGCAACAAGGTCTACCTCGAGCTGTCCAAGAACGGAGCAGTAGTAGACAGCAAGGTCGTAGCCCCGTCCAAGGACGGAGCGAATGAGGCCGACAAGACCTACTACTACAAGAATCCAGCCGTAGGCGAGCAGAAGAAGCTCGTGACAATCGGCGTTCACTTCAAGAATGCCTTCCGCGGCGCTGATTCCAATCTGGCTTCTATCGACGGTGTCTGGCAGATCTCCGACACACCCTTAGCAGTCAAGGCAGACACTCAGTACGAGAAGTTGACCATCAGGACTGTTGATGCCACAGCCGGCACAATCACCATGGACAACAAGGACAACGCAGTAACACTCAGCAAGAACAAGGACGTTGTGCTTATGCCCGGTATCAGCATCCAGACCGCTGATAACGACACCCTCAGGTTCTTCATATACAAACCAGTAACCATTGAGGGCACGAACGCAACCACAAACACAACCACAGTCAAAACCACAACAAACGCTACAGCTGAGAACAATACCACCACAACCGTTCCAGCTGAGAACGCAACCACAACCACAACCACAACAAACGCTCCAGTTGAGAACAATACCACCACAACCAAAACAACAATCGCTCCAGCTGAGAACAATACCACCACAACTACCACTACGAAGACAACCCCCGGATTCGAGAGCGTCTTCGCTCTGACCGGCCTTCTGGCAGTTGCCTACCTGGTACTGAGCAGGAGAGAGTAAGATAAAATAGCTGGAGGGCTTCGGCTCTCCAGAACTATCCCTTTTTATAACAACGATTCTTTGTGCTTTGATAATCTCGGCCTTAGTTGGCAATTTACCTATTGGCTCACCCAAGCGCAAATAGAGTCTTTGAATCAGCTCTCAGGGAGCCGGTCTACAAAAGTATTACATCTAGCAGCCCCACCTATAATGCAATCGATAAGCCAATTCTTTCGGTGATGTCATGTCTATGGAGAGCATTCGTGAGGCCCAGTTCTGGGAAACGGAGGAAGGTGCAGTAAAGTGCAGCCTCTGCTATCAGCAGTGTCGCATTCGGCCCGGCAAGAGGGGATTATGCGCCGTGCGAGAGAACCAAGATGGAAAGCTGATGACTCTGGTTTATGGAAACCTCATAGCGGCCAATAGAGATCCCATCGAGAAGAAGCCGTTCTTTCATTTTCTGCCCGGAAGCCTTGCCTACTCTATAGCCACGGTGGGCTGCAACTTCACCTGTCTGCACTGCCAGAATGCAGATATCTCCCAGCTACCAAGGGAAACAGGGCAAATACCAGGGCAATTCGTCCCTCCAGGAGAGGTGGTTGCTGCGGCCAAAGCCGAAGGCTGTCAGTCCATCGCCTATACGTACTCCGAACCCACCATCTTCTTCGAGTACGCCTTTGATGTGGCCGGCATGGCCCACGAGAGCGATCTCCGGAATGTCTTTGTCAGTAACGGCTACATAGGCGAGGAGGCCGCGCGAAAGATCATTCCGGTTCTTGACGGCATAAATATAGACCTGAAAGGGGACGATCAATTCTACCGCAAGGTCTGCGGAGCAAAGCTTGAGCCTGTTCAGAACAACATCGAAAAATTTTGGAAAAATGGTGTTTGGGTAGAGGTTACAACGCTTATCATCCCCAGCTATAACGATTCTGAGCAGACGCTTATGGATATTGCCGAATTTCTGGCCGGCGTGAGCCCGGATATGCCCTGGCACGTCTCTGCCTTCTATCCCATGCATAAGATGTTGGATGTGCCATCTACCGGAATCGAATCTCTTCGTCTTGCCTTGAAGATCGGTCGCAAGGCTGGTTTGAAGTACGTTTATGCGGGCAACGTTCCCGGGGAGAGCGAGAATACCAGTTGCTCTAACTGCGGAGAAGTCCTCATCCAGCGCCAGGGATACAGGATACTGAAAAATTCCCTGATGGAAGGACATTGCGGCAAGTGCGGAACAGCTCTGCCGGGCGTCTGGTCCCAACAAAACTCTTAATATCTAACAGTTTCGATTTCCTCTTCTATGCCATTTTGCAGCGTGGAAGAGGCGATCCAGGATGTGCGGTCGGGTCGCTTCATAATAATATTGGATGACGAGAACCGGGAGAATGAAGGCGACCTGATGATGGCGGCAGAGCTGGTTACGCCGGAGGCTATCAACTTCATGGCGCGCTTTGGTCGAGGCTTGATCTGCATGCCCATGACTGCGAATCGCCTCCGCGAGCTGGGTCTTCCGCTCATGACCAGCCAAAACACGGAGTCCATGGGCACGGCCTTCACGGTATCCGTCGACGCCAGAGCCAATACCACCACCGGCATCTCCGCTTTTGATCGATCGACAACGGTGCATACTTTAATCGCCCCCGAGACGAGGCGCACCGATATTGTAACTCCCGGTCATCTCTTTCCTCTTCAGGCTAAGGAAGGAGGAGTATTGCAGCGCACAGGACACACTGAGGCCTGCGTCGACCTGGCCCGTTTGGCGGGACTCGAGCCCGCAGGTGTCATTGTCGAGATCATGAATGATGACGGCACTATGGCCAGGCTGCCTGAACTGGAATGCTTTGCAAAGGAGCACGGCATCAGAATGGTGACCATTGAGAAACTGATACGCCATCGCATGCAGTGCGAGAAATTGATACGCAGGGTATCGGTTGTGAGCATGCCCACGGAATACGGCTACTTCAAAGCCATCGGCTATGAGTCCATTCTGGATGGACAGTGCCATGTCGCCCTCGTAGCAGGGAACCCCGCAAGCGACGAGGCATTAGTTCGCGTTCATTCGGAGTGCCTCACGGGCGACGTCTTCTCATCAAAACGCTGCGACTGCGGAGAACAGCTCCGACAAGCCATGCGGCTCATCAGTGAAAGAGAAAATGGAGTTCTTCTCTACATGCGCCAGGAGGGCAGAGGTATAGGCCTCGCCAATAAGCTTCGCGCTTATGCTCTGCAGGATACGGGCTCAGACACAGTGGAAGCCAATAACGAATTGGGCTATCCCGCAGACCTCAGAGACTACGGCATCGGCGCCCAGATCTTGGTCGACCTGGGCATAAAGGAGATTCGCCTCTTGACCAACAATCCACGCAAAGTGATCGGTCTGGAGGGTTACGGTCTCAAGATCGTGGAGCGCGTGCCCCTGGAGATAGAGCCCAATAGTATCAATAGACGATATCTGGAGACGAAGAGGGACAAAATGCACCATCTCCTTCTCCAAAATGAGGGGACGTGAACGCTCCCCGTCCTAAAGGACGGGGCTTCTATCGCCTTTGCGAAGAGATTGCATCCCCAATCTCAGAATGTTTATAGCAGCATTGAGATCTCTATCCATAGACAGGCCACATTCCGAGCAGCTATGGACTCTCTGAAAGATATCCTTTTTAATTATCAATCCACACCTGGAACACATCTGAGACGTGTACGCGGAATCTACCAGGACAACTTTAGAGCCAGAATATGCTGCTTTGTTCTCAGTTGCTTTCACTAACATATTCCACGCCACATCCGAGATTGATTTAGCCAGGCAATGGTTCTTGAGCATGTTCTGAATATCAAGATCTTCGAAGACAATTACCCCAAACCGATCTACCAGTTTATGGCTAATCTGATTTGAGAAATTGGTTCTTCTATTAGCGATCCTTTCATGGACTCGTTCTACTACTTTGAGTGCCTTCTTCCGTTCAGGAGAACCTTTAGGAGCTTTGGAGAGCTTTCTTTGGACTCTAGCAAGTTCCTTTTCTTCTTCCCGAAAGAATCGAGGATTTGCGATCTTTTCGCCATTAGAGAAAGTTGCGAAGCTTGCCAAGCCAACATCTATTCCAACTATAGAACCATCTTTCCAGGGTGGTAATTGGATATCTTCCATCTCAACCGAGAAGCAAGCAAACCATTTGCCGGTAGGCATTCTCCGAATAGTGCAAGTTTTGATCTTGCCTTCAACGGGTCTATGCAACTTGATCTTTATATATCCAATCTTAGAGAGGCGAAGCATCTCAGAATCTAGGTCAAAACCTGATTGAGTGTACGAAATGCTACTGTATCTGCCTTTTCCTTTGAACCTCGGATAGCCCGGTTTTTCGCCTGCTTTGACTCTTCGAAAGAACGCTTTGAACGCAAGCTCTACTCTAAGAGCTACATTTTGAAGAACCAGGGAATAAACATCCGTGAGTTCAGGTACCTCTAGCTTCAATTGAGGTAATCGATCCTGAGTCTCAAATCGTTTGACTGTTTTTTGCTCAAGTTCCCAAGCATTCTTTCGATATGCAAGCGTATCGTTATAGACAAATCTGCAAAGCTCAAGTTGCCGTTCTAGGACAGTAACCTGAGATTTTGTAGGTTTGAGCCTGTAGCGATACGTTTTAAGCATTAATAGGTAGTTGTATGATAAGGTTAAATAGTTTATTGATAGGTAGAAATTAGTGCAAAGGACTCCGCTTTCATCCCCACCCTAAAGGATGAGGACTTCCCGCTCAGTCCTTCGCAATCCTGCGAGTTAAAATCATTCAATGCTTATGCGCTTGCGGGAGACGATCACAACTTTCGGCAGGGTGACCTCCAAAACGCCTTCCGCAAGGCGGGCCTTGACCTCATCCATCTTGACGTCTACAGGCAGCAATACCCTGCGATCGAACTTCTTGTAGGTGCGTTCGCGTCTGTGGTAGTTCTTCTCAGCCACCTCTGCCTCACTCTTTCTCTCGGCTACCACATGCAACTCATCGTCCAATACAGTGATATCGATATCCTTTTTGTCCACACCGGGCATATCCATGGTTACGACTATTGCCTCGTCGGTCTCGTGGACGTCCGCCAGAGGTTTTATCGCGCCCCACTCCTCGTCCTTATTCTCCACATCTTCCATGAGATCGCTCATACGCTTTTGCATGCGCTCCATCTCCTCAATATACCTGGACTCCAAATCATCAAGACCAAGTTCTTCTATGAGCCTGTTCATCCTCTTCTGCAGCTTTCTCAATTCATCCGCCGGAATCCATCCAGTCATCTAAAACACCACAGAATAATATGCCGTGGCAGCTTATATTTATTCCGATAGATACGCCGATTGAATCCTGACCACCTCAGTCGAGTCCCTGGCAGCAGCGTACTCCGCGAGAGGTTCCCGGTTGAGCTCCAGGAATACGTGCCCCCAGTTGAATTTGGAAAGTATCGATTCAGCCTGGTTTTTTTCGCCCAGTATGACCAGACCCGCTGCCAGGGCTTCTACGGTGGAGAGCTTGAACGGCTTTCCGTAGTTCACAGGATTAGCTGCCACAAGAAAGGGAAGTGCCCTTTCCTGAAGCCGGAAGTGCGAGAAGACCTCCTCGGCATGCGCCCAGCTGCAATCCAGTGCAGCAAGCCCTCTGATTCCTTTATCCGCTGGCGAGAGCGCCTTTTCTGAGAAGGGACTGAGAACCAGGAAAGGCCGGAGCTGGTCTATATGCCGGGTTAGACGAACGAGCTCGAAGCGGGCCAGTTTCTTTCCGGAGCACTTCTTGGGGTCGCATTGATTGGCATGGTAAATTATGAGTTCCATCTTGCCTATGGTCTACCGATAATCCTATTAACATTGTGTTCAACTCCCCTAGCAGACAAGAAGCCAGGAGTTTTAGATGAGCGAGGTCTCCAAGGAGTACAACTTTAGACAGGTAGAAGAGAAGTGGGTGCAAAGCTGGGATAGTTCAATCTATTACTTTGACTGGGAGTCGGAGAAGCCGCAATACATCATCGACACTCCCCCGCCTTATCCGACGGGAAACTTCCACATCGGGAACGCTCTCAACTGGTGCTACATTGATTTCGTGGCCCGTTACAAGCGCATGCAAGGCTACAATGTCATGTTCCCTCAGGGCTGGGACTGCCACGGGCTTCCCACAGAGGTGAAGGTGGAGCAATTGAACCACATCACCAAAAACCAGGTTCCGAGAGAGGAGTTTCGAAGGCTCTGTGAAAAGCTGACCGATGAGGCGATCGTCCGTTTCCATCAGTCGATGGGCAGATTGGGACTGTCAATAGACTGGTCCAACGAGTACGCCACCATGAAACCGGAGTACTACGTCAAGACGCAAACCTCATTCGTTCGCATGTATGAGAAAGGCCTGATCTATCGAGAAGAGCATCCCGTAAACTGGTGCCCTCGCTGCGGTACGGCCATAGCCCTCGCTGAAGTGGAATACGATTCCAGAACCTCAACTCTGAACTACATGCGATTTTTAGCAGAGGATGGCCATATAGAGATTGCCACCTCTCGCCCCGAGCTCCTGCCCGCCTGCGTGGCAGTAGCTGTGAATCCGGAAGACGAGCGCTATCAGAAATACATCGGCAAGACCGTCAGGGTTCCTATATTTGATTACGATGTTCCTGTGATTTCAGACCCGGTTGTGGACGCAAATTTTGGCACAGGATTCGTCATGATCTGCACCTTCGGAGATAAACAGGATGTTAGATGGTGGATGGAGCATCACCTCCCGCTCCGCCAGGCCATAGACCGCAGCGGCAGGCTCACAGACATCTCTGGGCCATACAAAGGCCTCTCTGTAGATGAGGCCAAGAAGAAGATAACCGAGGATATGCGAGGCCAGGGAATAATCTTCAAGCAAGAGCCTCTGGAACAGAATGTAGGACTTTGCTGGCGATGCAAGACGCCTATTGAGATTCTCTCTGAGCAGCAATGGTTTGTCCGGATCAACGCAGAGGAGATCAAAAAGACCGCAGGAGAGATCGAGTGGATACCTCCCCACATGCGGGTCCGGCTCGATAACTGGGCAGACTCCATGGAATGGGATTGGTGCATCTCCCGGCAGAGGATATTTGCCACACCAATCCCCGTCTGGTATTGCCGTGATTGCCAGGAAGTTCTGGTAGCCGACGAGAAATGGCTTCCATTGGACCCCAACCAGACAAGTCCTCCTGTAAGATGCAAGTGCGGCTCTGACGATTTCATTCCCGAGCAGGATGTCCTGGACACCTGGATGGACAGCTCCATCTCAGCGCTCGCCGTAGCGGGCTGGCCGAATAGGAAGGACCTTCGCATGCCGACCCAGCTTCGACCGCAGGGCCATGACATCATTCGCACCTGGGCATTCTATACCATATTGCGGACGAAATCCCTGGAAGGGGTCAAGCCCTGGGACTCCATTCTCATCAACGGCATGGCTCTGGGTGAAGACGGGCACAAGATGTCCAAGTCCCTGAACAATTTCATACGCCCGGAAGAGGTCTTCGAGACCAATGGAGCAGATGCGCTTCGAGCGTGGGCGGCCATTGGCGGCAGCCCTGGAAACGATATCCCATTCCAGTGGAAGGAGATAACTGCCGCCAGCAGATTCCAGCAAAAGCTCTGGTCGATCTTTCGCTTCTCCCGGCCCTTAATCGACAAGGTGGAAGCGAATCCCGGACAGGTGGACCGCTGGCTCCTGGGAGAGCTGGATCAGCTGGTTGTCAGTGCAACCAGAGCCATGGACGGTTTCCAGTTCGATGAGACCATGAAGGCCATAAGGGCCTTTGCCTGGGATGTGCTGGCCGATAACTATATCGAACTGGTCAAGGCCCGGCTTTATGGCCCGGACGGACCCCAGAAAAGAGCCGCTCAAAATACCCTTTACACGGCCCTGGAGACGATTGCGAAACTTATGGCCCCATTCGCCCCCTTCTTATCTGAAGAAATTTATCATTCACTGACGGGAGAGAGCGTACATGTAGCGAACTGGCCCAAAGCCACGGGATACGCCGTCGATCCTGCGGGACTGGCCATAAAAGAAATTGCAGCAGCGCTTCGCCGCTACAAGGCCGAAAAGGGGATGGCCCTAAATTCGCCTCTGACAGGAATTATGGTATATTCCGACATGACCCTGGAGACCTTCGATTTGGTGGGCGTGGCCAACTCCCCGGTAGAGAGCATGACAGGTTGCCCCAAGATTGAGATGAAGCCCGTTGCCGTCAAGCCGCAGATGAAGATCATTGGCCCCAGGTTCAAGGATAAGAGCCACAAGATCATAAACGCCCTCAGTGCCATGGACCCGAATATAGTGGCCAGCCAGAAGACCGCAGGACTGATCCGGGTCGAGCTGGAGGGTGAGGTCATAGAGGTTCCGCCTGAGGCCGCGACAGTAGAGATAGAGACACTTTCAGCAGGAGAAGCCGTGGATATCCTGAATTTAGGAGCCGCCACCGTGCTGGTTCGAAGATGATCGAAGTCGAAGTCAAGGCTCGCGCTCAAAAGGATACGCAAGAGAAGATCAAGGCCCTGGGGGCAAAGCCGTTGAAAGTGGAGAACCACCATGACCTCTATTTCAATTCGCCTTTGCGCGACTTCAAAGTGAGTGACGAGGCGCTGCGTATTCGCATCAAAGAAGAGGGCGCACGTCTGACCTATAAAGGACCCAAGCTCGACCAGGAAACCAAGTCACGGCTGGAATGGACGGTAAAGATCGACGACCCGGTGCAGATGGAGCAGATCCTTCTTGTCTTAGGTTTTGAACTATCTGCAGAAGTATGCAAACGCCGGACGAAGTATTCCTTTGGCGATATCGTCATCGCACTGGATGAGGTTGAGGGTTTGGGCTCCTTTCTGGAGGTAGAGGCAGTGGGAGATATCGGTTGGGAGATGCAGAGGACGAAAGTGCTCTCCGTGTTGGCCGGGCTTGGCCTTGGCGGGTCGATTCGCAGCTCTTATCTGGAATTGCTGGAAGAGAAAAAAAGGAGTCAAGGGACACAGGCACAAATAGATTAATACTCAGCGGCATACATTGTTGCAAAGGATTCACATTACCAATATTGAGATCCGCAAAAGCATATTTACGAGGACATGCCCTTGAAGTATATCTTGATAAGTATATAATGTATATTAAAGTTATAATACTACATATATGTCCGAAAGTTCAAAGATTCCGGTGCTGGTCATGTTGTTCTTTGTGATGGTAGTGCAGATTCTAGCTCTGGCCATCACTCCTGCAATCTCTGCCAGCGGCAACAGGGTCTTCGAGGACCCCACGTCGATCGCCAACCCCTTTGCTTATATGCTCCTCATCATTTTATTTACAGGCCTTCTTCTCCTGGCCATGAGACTGAAGAGGGAATGGATCATCAGTGTCTTCATACTGCTTTCCATTGCAGTCAGCATTTATTACGTTATGGCGGCCTTTATGTCGCCATTGCTGGCGCTTGTGCCAACGCTCGCCATAATGCTACTGCTACACTTCTATCCGGAGTGGTATATCATAGACGCCTTCGGAATTCTGGTATGTGCCGGCATCAGCTCGCTTTTTGGTGTGAGCATGACCATTCCTCCTGCATTGCTACTATTGGTGGTTCTGGCGGTCTACGATGCCATATCCGTCTACAAGACCCGTCATATGATCTCCCTGGCGGAGGGCGCTATCAAAATAAAAGCCCCACTGCTCTTTGTGGTGCCTAAAAGCCGGGACTATAGCTTCCGCATAGATCAGGAGATTTCTAATTCGTCCGAAGAGACCAAGAAGAGGGGTGCCTATTTCCTGGGCCTGGGCGATGCTATCATACCTACAATTTTGGTAATATCAGCCAGCTGGTCGCTTCCTGCCGGAGGCTTCTATGGACTGAGTTTGCCCGTCCTGGGAGCAATGCTGGGCACATACCTTGGCTTTCTCCTTTTGATGACGACCTCAAGGGATCGGCCCCAGGCAGGACTGCCTTTCCTCAACTCAGGAGTGATTCTGGGATTCCTGGTGGGATGCCTCGCTGCGGGTGTACGACCCATATGATCACCGACAACTTTTTTGCCCAATCCGGCCCTTGAAACTCTGGAAGAGGAATAATCGATGGCTGATGAGGACCTGGCAGTTCTGGAACATTACGTACCCTTCTGTCCCAAGTGCGGCAATGAATGCGAGCATAAGGAGCTTAGGCGGGCCTTGGATGCAGACAACTGGAAGAAGATCATAATTGAAACCATATTCTATTGCAAAGATTGCGACAACTACTGGAGCGATGGCCTGGTTGAGAAAGGCTATAAATGATCTATCTATATTACAGCGACAAATTTCAGAGCTACAACTTCGGACCGGAGCATCCCTTCAACCCGACTCGTTTGATGCTCGCCTGCAGGCTCATGGAGGAGTTGGGCCTCGTAGACGGTCTCGCATGCATGGTCGAGCCCAATCCAGCCTCTGAAGCTGATTTGCAACGTGTGCATACAGCAGAATACTTGGCCGCCGTGAAATTGGAGAAGCCGGACCTTGCCTTCGGCCTAGGCAGCGATGACACTCCCATCTTCCCGGGAATTTACGACGCTTCGCGCCTTATCGCGGGAGCCAGCATCGACGCCGCTCGCCGTATAGTCAGAGAAGACTGTAGCGCCTTCAATATAGGGGGCGGCCTGCACCATGCCATGCCATCTAATGCGTCGGGATTTTGTGTTTTTGACGATCCGGCTCTTGCCATCGCCGTCTTGAGAGAGCGGTTCGATAGGATTCTCTACATAGACATTGATGGTCACCATGGAGATGGTGTGCAGCAGATATTTTACGAAGACCCCCACGTTCTGACGGTTTCCCTGCACGAATCCGGATTGTACCTATTTCCGGGAACCGGTTTTATTGACGAGATCGGCATAGGTCCAGGGAAGGGGTACAGTGTGAATATACCCATGCCCATGTATGCAGGAGATGACGAATATTCCCGGGCTTTTGAAGAGATAGTTCCCAGGCTCTTTGAATGGTTCAAGCCTCAGGTTGTGGTAGCCCAGATGGGAGTGGATGCTCATTACTCCGACCCCCTTACCAGCCTGAATATGACGCTCAACGGCTATACATATCTCGTTCGTCGCATCACTGAGCTGGCGAGCCTGCATTCAGAGGCCCGTCTTCTCGCGCTTGGCGGAGGCGGATACAATATGGAAGTTGTACCTGTGGCCTGGGCGAGCGTTCTATGTCTTATGAGGGGCGACGTATTGCCAGAATATCTGCCGCCCTATTGGGTAGAGTTCTTTATGAATCTGACAGATCGAGAGCCTCTTGCACTTCCTGATATTGAGATGAAGGTGGGCAAAGAGACCCAGAAAAGGATAACATTAGAGCTGGCCGCAACACTGCAATGCTTGAAGGAAAAAATCAACGAAATCCACAAGGTTTTTTAGGTTCCAATCTTCACAGTCTCCACAATGCTCCTCAATGTGGCGATGGCTGAGAGCGCCGCCAGATAGCTGGTTCTGGGGTTGCGAGGCGAAGGAACATTCTCCACTCGAGTTGAGAATCTTCCAAAGTCGCCCTCCACCTCGATCTCGTGTCGGTTAACATGAATGTTTGGATCTGCCACGACTACAACCCGCACATCACTCCCGCCCGCTGCAAGGTAGAGTGTGGCGGCAACATTCACATTGGCAGGAAAGGCTTTGACCGCCTCTGCTGCACTTCCCTCAAAGATCAAAGTCGGTCCCGTCAAAGAATCCAGGTCGATCTTCTTCTCCAGAATGTAAGGCGCGCCCTTCAGACCGCTCGGGTTCTTGGTAGTAGTAAGAGACACCTTTCGAATAGTCCCAATGCTGGCGGACTTGAGGGCATCCAGGCCCGATATCGCACCGGAGGGAATGTAGACCCGAGAGTCGTGCTCTTTGGCCAGATTCTTCACTTCTTGGAAGAGTTCAGGGCTGGCCAGAGCGCCCACGCTCATGATCATGAGCTTCTTTCCGCCCACCAGCACAGCCCTGGCAATCGCCGGGACGGCCTTTTGAGACGCCGCCTCCACTACTACATCGGAGAGGCTCACAAGATCCTCCAGCCTTGATTTGACCGGCTTATGCTGCAAGCTTTCAATGAGAGCTTTAGCGGTTGCCGGATTATGGTCGCATACCGCAACCAGATCTGCATCTATCACGCCAGTATCTATCGCTTTTGCGATCTCGGCCCCAATGGCACCGCACCCGACAAGCCCGACTTTGAGAGGCATCGGAGGCTATAAATCAATTGGACATCAAAATCCTTGCGGTATGCTAAGGTCAGAGCTGGAGCGATTTGTGGGCGAGGACTTGGGCGAGTGGGACGATTCCAGCAGCCTCGTTCCCGAGATTCCGGCCCGAGCCGTTATCATCGCCAAAGAAGACTGCATCATCTCGGGACTGGCGGAGGCAGAGGAGATCTTCGAATATTTCGGTCTTGAGGCCGAGCGACTTTTTGACGAGGGCGAATTCGTCCCCGCTGCAAGTACGGTGATCACCGTATGCGGCAACGCCAGAAAGATCCTGCAATCCGAGAGGCTTGTCCTGAACTTCATGGCGCGCATGAGCGGCATATCGACC
>Ga0209748_1000885_pt1 | contig 15237 bp, 12 predicted proteins | sample BarGraIncu00421A_FD_185490 | JGI IMG/M metagenome (GOLD analysis project Ga0209748, IMG submission 185490) | Arctic peat soil microbial communities from Barrow, Alaska - Barrow Graham LP Incubations 004-21A (SPAdes) (version 2) | ecosystem: Environmental > Terrestrial > Soil > Wetlands > Peat... | reverse complement strand
CGCCGAGACGCCTTCGCGTGATACGACCGCCCGCAACGTCTTGAGCAGGATGCGCGCATCGAGCGCGAAGGAGCGGTGATCGACGTACCAGACGTCCATCTTGAAGCGCTCGTCCCACGAGACCGCGTTACGCCCGTTGACCTGCGCCCATCCGGTGATGCCGGGCCTGACCTCGTGCCTTCGGGCCTGTTCCTCATTGTAGCGGTCGAGGTACTCCGGCAGCAGGGGCCGGGGTCCGACAAAGCTCATGTCCCCCTTGAGCACGTTGAGGAGCTGGGGAAGCTCGTCGAGGGTGGTGGAGCGCAGCATCCTGCCGAACGGCGTGAGCCGCTCGGCGTCCGACGCGACCGCGTCGACCCCGGTGGTCCCGGGCGCCGCGTCGCGCATCGTGCGGAACTTGTAGAGGGTGAAGATGCGTCCGCCCCTGCCGGGCCGCTGCTGGCGGAAGACGACCGGGGTGCCCGACTTCAGCCGGACGAGCACGGCGACGACGAGGAACACCGGTGACAGCACGACCACCGCGACCGCCGCGGCGGCCACGTCGAGGGCGCGCTTCACGGCGTCATACACGCGATGCGAGCGCTTCACGATACAACCCGTCGTAGGCGTCGATGATCCCATCCAAAGCGAACTCCGCGCAGGCGCGCACCCGTGCGGCCGCACCGCGACGGGCGACCTCGGAAGGGCCGGCCGCGGCGGCATCGATCGCCTCGGCGAGCGCGTCCACGTCGTTCTTCGCGACGATCCAGCCCGCATCGGCGCCCACGGCGTCGACGATTCCCCGCGTGTCGGTTCCGATGACGGGGCGACCGCTCGCCATGGCTTCGAGCACCGAGCGGTTGAGGCCCTCGCGCTCGCTAGCGAGGATGAGCGTGTCGCTCGCCGCGAGCACGGCCGGGAGGTCCCGACGGTAGCCGGCCCAGCGCACCCGGTCCGTCAGCCCGAGGGCTGCGACCCTCTCACGCACGAGGGAAGCGGATGGCCCGTCACCCACGAGCACGAGCGTGACCGAGTCGTTCCTGACACGGGCGAGGGCGCGAAGCACGTGCATATGACGCTTCACCGGCGCCAACTCCGCGACCATTGTCAGCATGAAGGCGTCCTTCGGTACCTGCAGTCCACGGCGGACGGCCGCGGCCTCATTGCCGGTGACGGCGTCCGGCGAGAAGCGCCGCGTGTCGACACCGATGCCGGGGATGAGGCGGACGCGGTCGGCGGCGATGCCGCCCAGGCCCCTCGCGGCCTCGAAGTCCTCGCGGTTCACGGTGACCAGGTAGTCGGTCCACGGCGCGGCGATGCGCTCCATCGTGCGGAAGAAGGCGTGCCCGGGTCGTCCCTGGCCGCGGTAGAAGTGGAAGCCGTGACACGTGTAGATGACCACGGGGCGACTCGCGGACGGGAGGTTCCGCAGCGCGTAGCGCGTGACGAACGCCGCGATGGGCGTGTGCAGGTGGACGATGTCGTAGCCGCCCGCCGTCACAATCTCACGGACCCGCTGGGCGGCGCCGAGCAGGTTCGAGGGCGCTAGGGGGCTGCGACTCCACGCGACGTCGAAGCGGGCGCCGAAGTGAGCCTCGAGCTGCGGGACGGCTGCGGCTCCGTTGGCGAGCGCGTCGACCCGCCACCCCAGGGCGCGGAAGTGATCGGCGAAGGGGACGAGGAACGCCTCGAGCGTCACCGGGACGGTCGTGACGAACAACGCAGCGCGCCGTCGGCTGTCGTGTGGAGCGGCCGTTGCCATGTGCGGGGCCACCTTCGGCCGGACGACGCCCGGCGGACGAGGAGCAAGGAACGCTCACATTGTAGCGCCGGGGGCTGTCGGTCGGACTCCGTGGCGATACACTTCGCTCGGGCCGCGGCAGCGACGCATGAACCACGGGACCGCAGGCCCCCTGCGCTATTGACGGGAGCGAGCATGACCGACCCGGACACTTCGACCGCGCCGCGCCGATTCCCGCGCGCGCTCATGACCTCCGCGGGCATGGGAGTGCTCTACGGGAGATTCCCGTCGCTGGACGGCGCATACGCCCGACGGGTGCTGTGGGACGACGCGGGCGGCGCCGTCGTGCGCGAAACGGTGGCGACGGGACGACCGTGCATGATCGGTCGTCTCGGGTCCGTCGAGCTCGGGTGCGCAAGCTACCGCACGCGGTGGCGCTCCGGCGCGATCCGGCTTCCGTATCCGGGGTTCCTCCGCAGTGCGATCAACCTCAATGCGGGCGTGTTTCCCGCCGATGACGCGTCGCTCGACCGGTTCTCGGACATCTTTCTGGCCGCCGTGACGAAGGCGGACGTGTTCGGCGTATGCCTCCATCGCAACGAGGAGCCGATCGTGGCGCGCTACTGTCCCACGGCGAAGCTCGTCCATCTGGAGGCGATGAACGCTGTGATCCGCGACGACCCATGGACCACGGAACTCGAGGGCAAGACGGTACTCGTCGTCCATCCGTTCGCGCGCACCATCGAGTCCCAGTACCGCACGAAGCGGACGCTGCTGTTCAAAGACCCCCGCATCCTGCCCGAGTTCGAGCTGAAGACGCTCACGGCCGTTCAGTCCGGCGCGGGGAACGACTGCGGGTTCGCGACGTGGCCCGACGCCCTCGAGCATATGCGCAGCGAGATCGCCCGGACCGAATTCGATATCGCGATCATCGGTGCCGGTGCGTATGGGTTGCCGCTCGCGGCGTCGGTGAAGGACATGGGACGCCAGGCGGTGCATCTCGGCGGTGCAACGCAGCTGCTCTTCGGGATCCGGGGTCGCAGGTGGGAGACCGAGGCCGCGGATGTCATCGCGCCGCTGTTCAACGAGTACTGGGTCAGGCCGAGCGCACAGGAGACCCCCGCGGGCTGCTCCTCTGTCGAGGGCGGCTGCTACTGGTAGGTCGACTGCGCCGGGTCACCCTGCTGCGGAGCGCCGCGTGACAGAGGCCAGCAACGCGCGAACGTCCGCGCGCTCGTCGTCCGCAAGGCCGAGCAGGTAGAGTGCGACCCAGTAGGCCGCCGCTGAGGCCATCCCGGTCACTGCCACTCCGAGCAGTGTGCCGGTCAACCCCAGCGCGATCGCGGCCCAGCTGACCACCACGGGTGCCACGAGCAGGGGATATGTTCGCGCGACAACGGCGTGTACGTACTCAGCCCACGACACGTGGAGCGTGCCCAGGATGTAGCGCAGGGCGATCGGGTACAGCGCGAGATCCGTCGCGACGGTGCCGATGATCACGCCCAGCACACCGAACCGCTGCACCAGGATCAGGCTGAGCGCAAGGTTCAGCACTGCCTGAACGATATTGAGCCGTACGAGGAAGCGCATGTTCCCCGTACCGATCAGGATGCTGAACGCCACCGTGAGGTTCGGGAAGAAGACCCACATCGACAGAAAGGCTTGCGCCGCGGGGGCCATGCTCGCGAAGTCCGATCCGAGCCAATGGGTGAGCAGCGGCCGGGCGAGGATCATCAGGGTGACCGCGATGGGCACAACGAAGCCGACCGTGTACTTGGTGCCTCGGAGGAACAGCGCCCGCAGCGCCTCCGGTCGCTCATGGGCGTTGAGATGCGACGCCGCGGGAACGAGCGCGGAGGTCGGCAGTGGCGCGAGTTGGGCGATGAGACCGTGAAGCTTAGCGGCAGCTTCGTACAGGCCGATCGCAGCCGGGCCGACGAACGCGGCGAGCACGAGGCGGTCCGTCTGCACATCTGTCACGAGCGCTGTCAGCTGGATGACGAACACAGACCAGCTGAACGAGAAGACGCGAGTCAGTGTCGCGCGATCGACAAGGTGGATGGAGCGCGGCACCGCGGCGCCGAGTTGCCTCCAGGCAGCGGCCACGCTCGCGAGCCCGCCCAGCACACTGACCACACCCATCGAGGCGAGCAGGCTCAGCGGCCCGAGCCGCAGGATGAGCACACCGGCAGTCACGATGAGGTTCCCCAGCATCACGGCCACGCCGATCCGCGCGCTCAGGTCGTAGCGTTGGATGCCGGCGAGTACGGAGTAGCCGATGCTCAATGGCCAAGCGAGAAGGGCGATGACCGCTGACGCCATGAAGAGCGAGCGTGCCAAGCCGAGATCCGCCCCGCTGAGGTGGAACAGCCCGACCCCGAACTGTGCAAACGCCACCAGGAGCAGGAAGGCGAGTACACCGATGGCGCTGTAGTACGCGGTGACGTTGGAGACCACGCGACCGAGTTCCTCGTTCTCACCCCGCACCCGGTGTTCGGCCACGAACTTCGTGACCGCGGAGCCCACGCCGAAATCAAGCAGGCCGAGGTAGACCGACACCGAGCCGGCGAGAAGGAAGATGCCGTAGTTCGCCAAGCCGAACCGGCGCAGAAGCCATGGCATGAAGACGAACGAGGATGCGAGTTGCAGAATCTTCGCGCCGGCTGAGTAGACGGTGTTGCGTGCGATGGCGCGCTTCTCTATCGAAAGATCGGTCACTGCGATTGTCCGCTCAGCTCGGCGATCAATCCGCCCCGGGCGTAGTCGACGTCGCCGTTCCCCGGCCGGAAGGGAGAGAAGTCCGCCGGCACGCGAAACCCGGCGCCGTGAAGCTCCGATACGAGCCGCACGTGGGAGACGATGCAGGACGGGTAGCTGGCGTCCCAGTGTTCGGGCCGCACGCGCTGCACGGTGAGCACGTCACGGGGGTCGTCCCCGATGTGCGTGCGATCCATCGCGATTGGCGGCGCGAGGTCACTCAGCACGCTTCGCGCCTGTCGCATCGAGTGCCCCTTCCCCCGCTGTCGGTCGCGTCCATTGTAGGCGGTCGTGTAATCTCTTTGGTGCGTGTGATCGATGCCTCGGTCAAGGAGACAAGCCATGGGCTCCGGCAATCCCGCCCTCGAGGAGATCCGCGACGGCGAACAGATCATCGCGCTGGTCGTGCGGTCGTCGTTCACCGCGCCCGGCGTAACCTTCTTCTCGCGGCCCGAGTTCTCGCAGCAGTTGGGGTTCATCCGCTATCCAACGGGCCATGCGATCATCCCGCACGTGCACAACGGCGTGTCGCGCGAGGTCATGTACACGCAGGAGACCCTGTTCATCCGCAGCGGCCGCTGCCGCGTGGACTTGTTCCGCGACGACCGCACGCCGCTCACGAGTCGCGAACTAGGCGCCGGCGACGTCATCCTGCTCGCCGCAGGTGGCCATGGCTTCGAGATCCTCGAGGAGTGCTCGATGATCGAAGTGAAGCAGGGCCCGTACACAGGCGACGGCGACAAGACCCGCTTCGAGGTTTCGGGATCGTGATCCCGGTCAACGAGCCCCTCATCGGGCAGGCGGAGATCGACAACGTGGTTGACGCTCTGCGCTCGGGCTGGATCTCGTCTGCAGGCACGTATCTGGGCCAATTCGAGAGGGAGTTCGCCGCCTACTGCGGTAGGCGGCACGGGATCGCCGTTACCAACGGGACGGCGGCGCTGCAACTAGCGGTGTCGTGTCTCGACCTCGAGCCGAGCGCGGAGATCATCATGCCGTCGTTCACGATTATCTCGTGTGCGCTCGCGGTCATCTACAACGGCGCGGTCCCGGTGCTCGTGGACGCCGACGCGGATACCTGGTGCATGGACGTCTCGCAGATCGAGGCGAAGGTCACGAGCCGGACTCGGGCCATCATGCCGGTGCACATCTATGGGCATCCGGTGGACATGGACGCGGTGCGCACGGTTGCACAGCGCCACGGGCTCGCGGTCATCGAGGACGCAGCCGAGGCGCACGGCGCCGAGTATCGCGGTGGCAAGTGCGGCGGCTTCGGCGACATCTCCTGTTTCAGCTTCTACGCCAACAAGATCGTGACCACGGGCGAGGGCGGGATGCTGCTGACAGATGACGATGCGGTGGCCGCAGCCGCCCGTTCGCGCCGCAACCTGTGTTTCGGCTCCGAGCAGCGGTTCGTCCACGAGGACTTCGGCGACAACTTCCGCATGACGAACGTGCAGGCGGCGCTCGGCGTCGGGCAGTTGGAGCGCATCGAGGCGACCGTGGCCCGCAAGCGTCAGGTCGCGGCCGCATATTCGGCGGGGCTCGCGGGGCTTCCGCTGCGGATGCCGGTCGAGCGCGAATGGGCGAAGAGCGTCTACTGGATGTTCGGCGTGGTGCTGGATGACTCGGTGCCGTTCGACGCCGACGGATTCGGCCGGAGACTCGCGGAGCGCGGGGTCCAGACCCGCTCGTTCTTCACCGGGATGCACCGGCAGCCCGTGCTGCTCGACCAAGGCTTCTTCGGCTGTGAGTCTTACCCGGTGACGGACCGTCTGGCCGAACGCGGTCTCTATCTGCCCTCCGGTCAGGCCATCACCGACGAGCAGGTCGCAGCGGTCATCGCAGCGATCCGCGACGCGCTCGAGGAGAGGACATGAGCGGATCCGGCGGAGAGGTGTTCCGCAGCTACGCCAAGTTCTACGACGCGATCTACGCTGACAAGGACTACGAGGCGGAATGCCGCTTCGTCGAGGCACTGCTCGCGTACCACGGTGTCGCGGGTGGCTCGGCGATACTCGACCTGGGCTGCGGGACGGGCGGGCACGTGCTGCCGCTCGCGCGCGCCGGGTGGAGGATCACGGGCGTGGACCGCTCCGAGGACATGCTCGCGATCGCTCGCCGGAAGCTCGAAGCCGCCGGCGCTACGGCCGAGTTCATCGAAGGCGACATCCGGACGCTGCGCCTGGGTCGTACCTTCGGCGCGGTCATCTCGATGTTCGCCGTGGTGGGCTACCAACTCACCAACCAGGATCTGACGGCGACCTTCCGCACCGCTCGCGCGCACTTGGCGCCCGGAGGGATCTTCACGTTCGACGCCTGGTTCGGACCTGCAGTGCTGACAGAGCGACCCGAGGCGAAGGCGAAGACCGTTCGCGAGCCTGACGGGCGGATGCTGACCCGTGTCGCGACGCCGACGCTGGATGTCGTCGCCCAGACCGTGCGTGTCGAGTACGAATTGACCGAGGAAGGCGCAATCGGGGAGACCGGGGACGTTGTCGAGTCGCATGCGATGCGCTTCCTCTTCGCGCAGGAGACCGCGTACTTCCTCGAGGTCGCGGGCTTAGAGGTCGTCGGATTCATGCCGTTCATGCACCCCTGCGAGACGCCCACCGAGCATGACTGGAACGTGACATGGGTCGCGCGGGCGATCTGAAGGAGAGCGGAGCGTGAGGATCGGCGTCGTACCCAACCTCGACCGCGCGGGCGGCGGCATCTATCAGTACGCGGTCACCCTCGTCGCGGCTCTGCCGCATCTGCTGGCCGAGGGGGACGAGCTCGTCGTCTTCCTCTACGGCGGCGAGACCCTTCCGGACGACCTCGCCGCGCTGCCGTACCGCACCGTCGAGATGCGCTCCGTGTCCGGGCTGTCCGGAGCGATGTGGTACAGGCTCGCTTCGGCGCTGCCCGCAGGCGTCCGCGCTGCCGTGAAGCGGGCGCTCGGGGGCCGGGACGAGGGTGTCGGCGGGGGAGTCGCGGAGGACTCTCTTGTCGATCCGCGGTGGGCCGCCTGGTTCACGCGCTACAACGTCGACCTACTGATCTTCACCACCGATGTGGACTTCGCGTACCGGACCGGCGTGCCGTTCGCGGTCGCGATCCACGACATCCAGCACCGCCTGCAGCCCGAGTTCCCCGAGGTCTCGGCCGACGGTGAATGGGAGCGCCGCGAGTTCCGCATCGGGAACTGCGTGCACAACGCCGCGGCGATACTCGTGGACTCCGAGGTGGGGCGCGAGGACGTGCTGAGGGCCTACGGTCCGGACGAGGACGCCGTGGTGGTAGTGCCGTTCGTGCCCGCGAGCTACCTGAACGCAGACGTCGCGCCCGCGCAGGTCGCGCACGCCCGGACGAAGTTCGCGCTCCCCGAGCGATTCGCCTTCTACCCGGCTGCATTCTGGCCGCACAAGAACCATCACCGCATCGTCGAGGCGCTCTCACGTCTGCGCGCCCAAGGACTGGATGTGCCCATCGTGTTCACGGGCCCGAACGGCGGGCCGCAGCTGCGCTGCGACACCTTTGAGGCGGCAATGGCGGCCGCGGAGGCGCTCGGTGTGGGCGACCTCGTCCACTACCTCGGCTACGTGGACGACGAGACGATGTCGGTCCTGTACGCCCAAGCGACCGTGCTGGTGATGCCGACGTTCTTCGGCCCGACGAACATTCCCGTGGTCGAAGCGTTCACGTTCGGATGCCCGGTCATCACCTCCGACATCCGCGGGATCCGCGAGCAGGTGGCGGGCGCGGCGATACTCGTGGATCCGCGCTCGCCGGACGCGATCGCGGACGGCATCCGGAGGGTCTTCACCGACGCGGACCTCGCCGAATCGCTGCGGGTCGCGGGACACGCGAACCTTGCCGCGTACTCGCACGCCGATTACGAGGCGCGCGTGAAGGTCGCCCTGCGCCGCGCGCTGGCGAGAGCGCGGGTCGCGCGATGAGTGAGACGCCGCTCGTCTACGTCGTTCTCGTGAACTGGAACAGCGTCGCCGACACCGCGGAGTGCCTCGACTCGCTCGTAGGGCTGTGCGGCGACGTGCCTCGGGCGATAGTCGTCGACAACGGGTCCAGCGACGGTTCGGTCGAGCGGCTGACGGAGCGATTCCATGGACTGTGCGTCATCGAGGCGGGCGGGAACCTCGGCTTCGCGGGCGGGGCGAACCTTGGCCTCGAAGCGGCCATGGCCGCAGGCGCTGACTTCGTGTGGCTGCTCAACAACGACACCACCGTGGACCCGGGTGCGCTCGACTTCCTGCTCAGCTGTGCGGCGGAGCGACCGGGAGCCGGCATGCTGGGATCGAAGATCCTGTATCACGGACGGCCCGACACGATCTGGTTCGCAGGAGGAGTGATCGACCCCTTCCGCGCGGGCTATCCGCGCCACGTCGGCGCCGACCAGCCCGACGACGGCCGCTTCGGCGAGATCAAGCCGGTGCAATTCCTCTCAGGGTGCAGTCTCCTCGTGAGGCGGAGCGTCATCGAGCAGATCGGCCTGCTGCGCGATGACTACTTCATGTACTGGGAGGACGTCGACTGGTGCGCACGGGCCATCGCGGCAGGCTGGCAGTGCTTGTATGTGCCGGAGTCCCGCATCCTTCACAAGGTGTCCGCGTCGCTGCGGGGCACCGGACACCTCGATCTCAGATACGAGACCCGCAACCGTCTCGACTACTTCCGGCGCAATGATCCGAGCCGCTACCGCTCCGTGCTTCTGTGGACGCTGCGGGACGTCGCAGTGCTGTGCGCGCGCGGCAGGTGGGCGAACGCCGGTGCGAGGCTCGCGGGAGTCAACGACTTCCTGTGCGGGCGGATGGGGCGGATCGCAGCGGGCTAGAAGCTCGAGTGCACGGACGCCTCGCCGGCTAGCGGCGGTCCGGGCGCCAGTCGGATGGCCACGCCTTGTTCCAGGAGAACCACTGGCGGCGCAGCAGCGCCCACCTGCTGGTGCGCACGTCGGTGAACGCGAGGGTCCGCGGTACGCGCGGGATCAAGAGTCCTCCCATGAAGCGCCGCCAGGTGTAGAAGACCCACGAGAGCACGCGCTTCCCGCGCGGATAGCCGCGTCCGTGGGCCTGTGCCAGGCGCTCCAGGTCGGAGACGAGCACATGCTGGATCGTCTGCGACTTGCGCGCCGCCTGGTGGCGGTCCGCGGCCATGATTCGACCGATGCGGTGGAACCGGCGCCCGGCCGCCTGTAGGCGCAGCCACAGCTCGTAGTCCATCGCGAAGTCGTAGGTCTCGTCGAGCATCGGGTCGCTCAGAGCGCTACGGCGGATGAACGCCACCGGCTGCCCTATGAAGTTCACGATACGAAGCAGGCGGTTCGAGAACGGCGGCACCCAGTTGAGCCAGATGATCGCGCCGTGCTCGTCGATCTGCGCGAGGTGTCCGAACACGACATCCGCCTCAGGATGCGCTACGAAGCAGGCGACCACGTCGGCCACGACGCGGCAGTCGAAGTAGGCATCGTCGGAGTTCATCCACCCGATGATGTCGCCCCTCGATCGCCGGAACGCTTTGTTGACGGCGGCGGCCTGACCCGTATCGGGCTCGCTCACCCAGCTCACCGTGTCCCCGGCCGCCTCCAGGACTGCCACGCTGCCGTCGGTGCTGCCGCCGTCCGCCACGATGTGCTCGACGCGCGGATACGTCTGGCAGGCCACTGAGCGCAGGTTGTCGGGCAACCACGTCGCCTGGTTGAACGATGGCGTCAGTACCGATACCAGTGGAGCGGTGGGCGCGGCGGGCGTGGGCGCCGAGACGGCTCGCTCCATGGCGGCCTGCACGACCGACGCGGTGCGCGCCCACGTGAACTGCGCGCTGTGGGCCAGCCCGCGGCTGATGAGATCAACCCGCACCTCAGGGTCGGCTACCCGCTGCATGGCCGCGCGAAGTCCCTCGGGATCATCCTCGCCGACCGTGATCGCCGCGTCGCCTGAGGCCTCCGGAAGCGACGAGCCACGGGTCGAGATCACCGGGCAGCCGCACGCCATCGCCTCGATGATCGGAAGGCCGAAGCCCTCGTAGCGTGACAGGTAGAGCAGCGCCTCTGCGCCGGTCAGCGCTGCGCGCAGCTCGTCATCACCCAGCGTTGCGATGCGGACGGTAACGTCGCGCGCGGCCCTGGAGAAGGGCGGTTCGAGTTCGGGCGCACCGCCCACCAGCAGCAGCCCGAACCCGGGTTCAGCGCCAAAGCCCGCGATCGCCTCGAACAGGAGCCGGGCGTTCTTGTAGCTGTCGCGATGGCCCATGAACATGAAGTAGCGCTCGGGGAGGTCCAGGCGGGCACGAAGGGCGCTGACTTCCTGCATCGCCGCGGGATGGAACACCTCATCGACGCCGAGCAGCGCGACATCTGACGGACGACCGCGCGTGCCGTGGTAGAAGCGCACGAGATCGGACGCGGTGCTGCTCGAGATGCAGACGTACGCGACGGCCCTCTCTATCGCCCGACGCTTCTCGCGCCAGACCGGCTCCGTGGTGTCCCAGCCCAGGGTCTCGGGGATGAGGTCGAGGACGAGCAGCACCGACGGCGTGGTCAGGGGCGTCGAGTAGGCAGTGGAGACGAAGAGGTCCGCGCCCACGGCGTCGCACGCGTCCTGGACCAGCCGGCGCTGGGCGGCGGTGTCGGCAGCCCGGACACGGGGGAGGTCGAGGTACGTGAAGCCCGGAAGGCGGGGTGCGGTCGCTCCACGGTCGAGCACGGTGACGTGAGCCGAGAACCCGGTACGCGACCACTCGGTCATGAGTGCTCGCCACGCTCGTGCGATGCCGGCGTGCGGCTCTTCGAACCCGACGGCGTCCAGAACGATGCGAGGGCGCGGCGTTTCAGACGCGGACCACGAGCGCACCGCGGCGCGCGCCCGCGACACGTCGTCGGAGTCGAGCGTGACGCGCAGGCATCGCCGGGCCGCCCGCGCGGCGGGAGCCACGGCGCGGTAGAGCGCAGGGGCGCTGTCCCGAAGCCGTCTGCCAGCGTCGCCGTTCGCGCGTGGTGTCATATCGTCCTTCGAGCGCCCGAGAGTCCGTGAGGATGGTGACATCAGGTACGATAGCGAGCGCCAACCACGAAGTCGAATCGACACGACTGTGAACTCCCAGCCTTTGCGCATCGCCTACCTGAGCCTGCAGGCCGTCGTCGACGGGCAGGACACGTGGGCGGCTGTCACGGAGGTCATCCGGTTCTGGGAATCGTCCGGCTGGACTGTCGACCGCTACTTCCCAGCGTACCCCGCGTCGGGCGCCCCCGGCGGTTTCGGCCGGCTCGCCGAGATGCGGCGCGTACAGAGCCGCCTGGCCGAGCAGCTAGGCGATTACGATGCAATCTACATCCGTGCGCATCAGATGGCGCTGCCGACGGCGCGACGTGCGGTCGCGCACGGCGTGCCGGTCGTCCAGGAGTGCAACGGACCGTACGAGGACCTGTTCATCGCCTATCCGCGGCTGCGGATCGCGCGTCCGGTCTTCGACGCGATGCAGGCCTGGCAGTACACGCACGCCGCGGCGATCGTGTCGGTTTCCGAGGGCCTGACCGGATGGCTAGAGCGCGAGACCGGTCACGAGCGCGTCACGACGATCGGCAATGGCGCCAATGTCGAGGTGTTCTCGCCGAACGCTCCGCGACGCCCTGGGCTGCCCGACCGTTTCGCGGTGTTCTTCGGGCAGTTCCCCGCCTGGCAGGGCATCACGACGTTGCTCGGGGCGGTCAGACTCCCGCAGTGGCCGGTCGATCTCCCGATCGTGTTCGTCGGGGACGGCGCCCTGCGCCCGGCTGTCGAGTCCGCTGTTGCCGAGATGCCCGACCGTGTCATCTACCTCGGACGGCTGCCGTACGCGGAGGTCGCCGGCGTGGCGGCCCACGCGGTGGCGTCGTTCGTGCCCATGATGGCTTCCGAGCGCGAGACCATGTTCTCGCCGTTGAAGCTCTACGAGTCGATGGCGTGTGCCGTTCCGGTCGTGGCGTCGGATGTCGTGGGCATCAGCGAGGTGGTGAACGGGTCGCGCTGCGGCATCCTCGTCCCCGCCGGTGACGCACGCGCGATTGCGGAGGCGACGGCGCGCATCGTCGGCGATCCGATCGCCGCTCGGGAGATGGGGCTTCGCGGGAGAGAGGCAGCCGTCAGCCGCTTCTCGTGGAGGGCCCGGGCCGCGCAGCGTGCGCGGGTACTCGAGGACGCGGTCCGGGGGGACCGGGATCGAACCGTCGGAGACCCGACTCGACCCGGGCCGATGCCGGATGCGGAAAGCGGGCCGCGGGCATGACGAACCCTGAACCTATCGCTGGTGCGGACGGCATGACCAGCTGGCGATCTAGATTCGCCGCTGCCAAGCGGCTCCGGTTCGGTGTCGAGGCGCGCGGCCGGGCGTACGTCCTCGGCCGGATCTGCTTCCTCGCGCTCGTCCTCGTGACGCCGCTCGTCATCGGCGCCTTGCCGCCTCAGGCAGGGCCGCTCGCCCTGTTCCGCGCCTGGGATCCGGTCAGTCTGCCCAAGGTCGTGGTCTTGCTGGTGCTCGCGGGCCTGTCGCTGGGCCTGCTCTGCGTGAGCGTCGCTCGCGGCGAGTCGGAGCTGCGCTGGCACTCGGTCCTGTGGGTCCTGGTCGCGCTCGTCGGCTGGGCGGGCGTCTCGACGCTCTTCGCGGCGAGCCCCGCGGTGTCGATCTGGGGAGCGTATCTCCGCAACGAGGGGCTTGTGGCGATCGCGGGCTACGTCCTGGTCGCCTTCCTTGCGGTCCAGTACGTCCGCTCGATCGGCGATCTTCGCACCGTGATGGCCGCAGCCGTCGTGTCCGGATCGCTGGTCTCCGCGTACGCGCTGCTGCAATACGCGGGAGTCGACCCGATCGAGTGGTCCCAGACGTGGCGTGTCGTGTCGTCGTTCGGCAACGCCGACATGCTGGGCGACTACCTGGTGTTCCCGTTCGCGCTGGCCGTGGGGTTGGCGCTCACGGCCGGCGATCGGTGGCGCAAGCTCGGCTGGTGGGCGGCCGGGGCGCTGATCACGCTGGCGCTGGCGGCAACGGAGACGCGAGGGGCCTGGATCGCGGTCTTCGTCTTGGTGATGTGCATGATCTGGGCGGGCTGGCGCCGACTCCGCGACGCCTCGCGTCGACAGAAGCTGACGGTGGCGGGGCTGGCGGTCGCCCTGACGGCCGCGGTTGCCGCGGCGATCATCCTCGGCCTGCGAAACCCCGCGGGAGGCTCGGCCTCATTGTCGTCGTTGCTGGCGAACGCCAGCAACGGGCGCACCGTGATCTGGCTCATCGCGCTGCGTGCCTGGTTGACGCACCCCATCACCGGCTGGGGCCCGGATGCGTTCATGCGTGCGTTCGAGAGCGTCGTGGGAGCGGACTGGTACGCGACGCTTGCTGGCGGAGGTGTGGGCTTCGGGTCGGCCGACAACGCCCACAACTTCCTCGTCCAGGCGCTTGTGACGCTCGGCATCCCGGGGCTCGGGCTGACGGTCTGGGCGCTCGTCCGCACGGCGATGGTGTCGCACCGAGGCATACGCGCCGCGAACGGCCGCAGCCGGCTGCTTCTCGTGGCGCTGTGGGGGGCGCTCATCGGCATGACGGTGGCGCTGATGTTCGGCGTGACCACGCCCGAGGTGTCGGTGTGGTTGTGGCTGACCGTGGGCCTGATCCTCGCTCCCGCCTCGCACCGGGTCCCCCTCGTGCCGAGGGCCGCGCTCGTGACCGGCGTGGCGCTCGGTCTCGCCCTCGCGGTGTGGGCGGGCTCGTGGTTGGTCGCCGACGTCATCGTGGGGAGGGCCATGCAGGACGAGGCCGGTCCGGCCCAGGTCTCGGCGCTGGCGAGCGCGGCGGCGCTCAACCCGCTCTCGCCGAGGTATCAGTGGTTCGTCGGCGAAGCGCTCGTGAACCAGGCGGTCGCCGAGCAGCGCGCCGGGCAGGGCCGGCAGGTCGTCGACGGGACCATGCTCCGGGGGATCTCGGCCTACTACGCAGCGGCTGCCGCGGACCGGGGCGACGTCCTCGTGCGCGTCGCGCTGGCCGATGTCCTGGCCGCCTACGCGAGGAACAACCCCGGGAGCGATGCCGCCCGGCGCGCCGTGGACGTCGCGCTGGAAGCCGTGGGCATCGGGCCGCGCGACGTCGCCGCCCTGGTGACCCTTGCGAAGGCCTATCAGGTCGCCGGCAGGCACGTCGACGCCGTGAACACCGCACGCCTCGCCCGGGAGGTCGCGCCGGCGTACGCGGCGCAGATGCTGGGCTCGCTCGGCGCCGAGACCACCTCGACGCCGTAGGTGCGCCTCGCCCGGCGGGCGGGTCGGAGGTACGTCGGCTCGCTGCTACACTAGGTCTCCCCGCCGTCGCTCCCGATGGTGCCGCCGCGAAGGACAGAAGAGCATGGCCCGCGAAGAGAAGACGATCTCGAAGAACAAGAAGGCGTTCCACGAGTTCTTCATCGAGGACCGCTACGACGCGGGGCTGGTGCTGACCGGTGTCGAGGTCAAGTCGCTGCGTGAGAACGGCGCGTCCCTGCGCGAGTGCTTCGCGCTTGTCCGCGGCGGTGAGGCGTGGCTCCACGGGTTGCACATCTCCCCGTACTCCCACGGCAACCGCGAGAACATCGACCTCGATCGCCCCCGCAAGCTCCTGCTGCACAAGCAGGAGATCCGGGAGCTGAGCGGCGAGCTGAAGCAGAAGGGCTTCGCGCTCATCCCCCTGCGCATCTACTTCAACACCGACAACCTGGCCAAGGTCGAGCTCGGCCTCGCCAAGGGCAAGAAGCTGCACGACAA
>Ga0209748_1000883_pt1 | contig 15263 bp, 15 predicted proteins | sample BarGraIncu00421A_FD_185490 | JGI IMG/M metagenome (GOLD analysis project Ga0209748, IMG submission 185490) | Arctic peat soil microbial communities from Barrow, Alaska - Barrow Graham LP Incubations 004-21A (SPAdes) (version 2) | ecosystem: Environmental > Terrestrial > Soil > Wetlands > Peat... | reverse complement strand
AGCTGCCCGCCGACGTCCTCACGTCAGCGGCGTCGTTCGTCCCGCAGGACGGTGAGCTGGCCCTGCAGATGGACGGGGCGCTGCTGGTCGAGGCTGTGCTCGCCCGCACCACCAACCTGCTGACCCTGGCCGCGGACGCCTCGTTCGCGTTCCAGAACGGGGCGCCGGTCATCGTCGCAGGGCAGCCCGGCACGACGCTCGACCCGGACGCACTGGCCGGCGCCGTCGCGCAGGCCGTCACGACCGCGGACCGCACCGCCGCGGCCGAGCTCGTGGAGACCGACCCCGCCGAGTCGACCGCAGCGCTCGAGGCGCTCGGCATTGCACAGGTGGTCAGCGAGTTCTCCACGCCCCTGACGAGCGAGCCGCGCAGGACGCAGAACATCGCCAACGCCGCCGGCATCCTCAACGGCCAGCTGATTCGGCCCGGTGAGACCTTCAACCTCGAGGAGGCACTCGGGCCGATCGACGCGGCGCACGGGTTCGTGCCGGCCGGCGCGATCGTCGACGGCCTGCACACCGACGCCATGGGCGGTGGTCTGTGTCAGATCGCCACGACGGCCTTCGACGCCGCCTACTACGCCGGAATGGAGATCGTCGAACGCCACGCGCACAGCGAGTACTTCTCGCGGTACCCAGCGGGGCTGGACGCGGCGATCTTCACGCCGGAAGTCAACATGCAGTGGAAGAACAACACGCCATACGGGGCCTTGATACAGGGGTGGGTCCAGGACGGCCGGGTGTGGTTCCGGATCTGGTCCACTCCGTACTGGACGGTCGAGTCCAGCGTGAGTGGCAGGTCGGCCGTCAGGGCGCCGGGCGTCGTCTACTCGCAGGCGCCCGGGTGCGAGGCGCAGTCTGCTGGCAACTCCGGGTTCACCGTGACAACGACGCGTCGGGTGCTTCTCAACGGCGTCGAGCAGAGCGTCGACACGTTCGCCTCGACGTACAAGCCGCAGAACGCCATCGTGTGCGGCCCCGCGCCAGGCGGCTGATCGGCGCAGGGGTCGCCGGCCGGCGCGCGGGGGCGCTAGGGCGGCGGGCTCGCCGGTCCGCGCGACCGTCGTGGCCGGGCTGGCGGCACGACCTTCCCGATCGCGATCTCGTCCGCGGCGACGGTGACGTCGCCGCTGCGGGTCCGCACCAGCACGCTGTCGTCGTCCGTTGCCAGCAGCTCACCCAGCACGTCGCTGTAACGCCCGTCCGGGAGCCTTCGGCGGACGACGACGCGCGCACCCACCGGCCAGTCGGTCCACCCCTTGTTCATGGCAACCCTCCCGGTCGGGCCGAGCGCCCTCCTGGGGGATACTAGGTCCGACCCGTGCTCTTTCGGAGGGATCGCCCGTGACCTACGTGATCGCCCAGCCCTGCGTTGACGTCAAGGACAAGGCATGCGTCGAGGAGTGCCCCGTCGACTGCATCTACGAGGGCAAGCGCTCGTTGTACATCCACCCGGACGAGTGTGTGGACTGCGGTGCGTGCGAACCGGTCTGCCCGGTCGAGGCGATCTTCTACGAGGACGACGTCCCCGAGCAGTGGAGCGAGTACTACCGGGTCAACGTGGAGTTCTTCGACGTGCTCGGCTCGCCGGGCGGCGCGGCCAAGCTCGGTGAGATCGACCACGACCACCCGATCATCGCGGCGCTGCCCCCGCAGATACCGGCCGTCTGACGGCTGTGGGCCTGTTCACGGCCGGTCTGCCGGACTTCCCCTGGGACACCCTTGCGCCCTACGCCGAGCGGGCGCGGGCGCACCCCGACGGCATCGTCGACCTGTCGGTCGGCACGCCTGTCGACCCGACGCCGGAGGCGGTCCGCCGGGCGCTCGCGGACGCCGCTGACGCGCCGGGGTACCCGACGACGCAGGGGTCCGCCGCCTTCCGGGAGGCCGTGACGGCGTGGTTCGCGCGACGTCGTGGCGTGCCCGGCCTCGACCCGGCCGCGGTCCTGCCCACGATCGGCTCCAAGGAGCTCGTCGCCTGGCTGCCGTCCCTGCTGGGACTGGGCCCGGGCGACGTCGTCGTGCACCCGGAGGTCGCCTACCCCACGTATGACATCGGCGCTCGCCTGGCCGGGGCGACGGCGCTGCCGGCCGACGACGTCGCCGCCTGGGCCGACCGCAGCGACGTGCGTCTGGTCTGGCTCAACTCGCCGTCGAACCCCACCGGGGACGTCCTGGGCGTGCAGCAGCTGCGCGCCGTGGTGGCGGCGGCCCGTCGCTCGGGTGCCGTGGTGGCCGCCGACGAGTGCTACGCGCTGCTCGCCTGGGAGGAGCCCTGGGCAGGTGGGGGAGTGCCGAGCCTGCTCGACCCCCGGGTGTGCGACGGGGACCACACCGGGCTGCTCGTGGTGCAGTCGCTGTCCAAGCAGTCCAACCTCGCGGGCTACCGCGCCGCGTTCGTCGCGGGCGACCCGGCCCTGGTCGGGCGCCTGCTCGAGGTGCGCAAGCACGCCGGGATGATGATGCCCGACCCGATCCAGGCGGCGGCCGCCGTCGCACTGGCCGACGACGACCACGTGGCGGCCCAGGTGCAGCGGTACCGGCGGCGCAGGAGACTGCTGCTGGCCGCCCTGGATGACGCCGGGCTGGTGGTCGACGGGTCCGCTGCCGGTCTGTACCTGTGGGCCCGGATGCCCGGTCCCGGCCAGGACAGCTGGCAGACCGTCGCCGACCTCGCCGATCTCGGGATCCTGGTGGCGCCAGGGACGTTCTACGGCCCGGCCGGCGGGCGCCACGTGCGCATCGCCCTGACGGCGTCGGACGAGACGATCGCCCGTGCGGCGGCCCGGTTGACCGGGGCATGAAAGGCGCGACACGGAGGTTCACCATCTGCTTTACTAGCGCTTGACCTAGCCGCTGTGCCCCCATGGTGACCATGGCCGATGATGGTGCAGAGACTAGGACCTACCCCAGTTCGATGGGGTCTGCTGCGGCGGCCCCCCGTACCGTCGTCGTCGGCGAGCAGGCCCGCGTGCATGACCCCCGGTTGACCGCCGGCAGGGTCGACAAGGAGGACGCATGACCCAGCCCGTGACCGGATCGGTCCAGCTCCGCGTCGATGACCTGACCCTGGACCTGCCCCGCCTGCCGGCCACGGCCGGCAACGACGGCGTCGTGGTCTCCGCCCTGCTCAAGGAGACCGGCCTGGTCACGGTCGACCCCGGCTTCATGAACACCGCGTCCTGCACCTCGGAGATCACCTACATCGACGGCGACCAGGGCATCCTGCTCTACCGCGGCTACCCGATCGAGCAGCTGGCCGAGAACTCGTCCTTCCTCGAGGTCGCATACCTGCTCATCCACGGTGAGCTCCCCAAGTACGGCCAGCTGGACGGCTGGGTGGAGCGGGTCGAGCGGCACACCCACCTGCACGACAACTTCAAGGCGCTGATCGGTGCCTTCCCGCCCAACGCCCATCCGATGGCCGTGCTGTCCAGCGCGGTGTCCGCCCTGCCGGGCTACTACCCGGAGAGCGTCGACCCGTTCGACCCGGCCGCCGTCGAGCTCGCCACCGTGCTGCTGCTGGCCAAGGCTCCGACGATCGCCGCCTACGCGCACCGCCGTGCGCTGGGCCAGCAGATGATCGGCCCCAACCGGGGGATGGGGTTCGTGGCGGACTTCCTGCGGATGGCCTTCCAGCCGAACGGGTCGCTGTACGAGGCCGACGAGGCAATGGTGAAGGCGCTGGACCTGCTGCTCATCCTGCACGCCGACCACGAGCAGAACTGCTCGACGTCGACGGTGCGCATCGTCGGCTCGAGCCACGCGAACATGTACGCCTCGGTGTCGGCCGGCATCAACGCCCTCTCCGGACCCCTGCACGGCGGCGCCAACGAGGCGGTGCTCCGGATGCTCACGGAGATCCGCGACGCCGGCGGGGACGCGACGGAGTTCATGCGGCGGGTCAAGGACAAGGATGCGGGGATCCGCCTGATGGGCTTCGGCCACCGCGTCTACAAGAACTACGACCCGCGCGCCGCGATCGTGAAGAAGGCGGCAGACGCCGTCCTGTCCAAGCTCGGCAAGCGCGACGAGATGCTGGACATCGCCATGGGCCTGGAAGAGATCGCGCTGCACGACGACTACTTCATCGAGCGCAAGCTCTACCCGAACGTCGACTTCTACACCGGCCTGCTCTACAAGGCCATGGGCTTCCCGACGCGCATGTTCACCCCGCTGTTCGCGATGGGCCGCATGCCGGGCTGGATCGCCCAGTGGCGGGAGATGATGAAGGACCCCGCGACCAAGATCGGTCGGCCGCGCCAGGTGTACACCGGTCCGGTGCAGCGGGACTACCTGGAGATCCACGGCCGCTGAAGCCGGCACCCGGAGCGGTCCCGCCGGAGTCAGTCCGCCAGGACCACCAGCACCTGACCCGGCGCCAGGTCCGTCGGTGCATCCGGGACCACCGTCCAGGTGCCCTCGGCGCGGTCCCACACCGACGTGCTGTACCGCACCTCGGTGACCGCCAACGGCTCGGCAACGGCCACGGCCCAATGGGCGACGGCCCAGCCGACCCGCTCGGCATGGTCGGGGGAGGCGATCAGCGTTGCGGCATCCAGGACCACCCCGGCCTCGGTCACGGTGCCCCCGATGCCCAGGTCCCGTTGCGCCCGGGCGAGCAGCGCCTGGGCGTCGCCCGGGCCATCCGGCGGAGCCAAGGTGCAGGTCACCGTGCCGGCGGAGTAGCCGTACATGGCCGACGCCCACGCCCTTGCGGCCGCCTCGTGCTCGCCGTAGGCCTCGGGGAAGCCCGATCGCTGGACGGCCTGGGCGGCCTCCGTGATCGGCAGGTCCTGGTAGCCGTCCACCTTGACGAGCGCGTCGTAGAAGGCGGTGGTGGCGAACACCGGGTCCATGATCTGCTCGACCGTGCCCCAGCCCTGGGAGGGGCGCTGCTGGAAGATCCCGACGGAGTCCCGGTCGCCGCTGGTGATGTTGCGGAGCTTGGACTCCTGCAGCCCGGTGGCGATCGCGATGGTCAGGGCGCGTGCCGGCAGCGCCCGCTGCAGGGCCTGGCCGGCGAGGAGTGCGACGGTGTCGGCCTGGTCGGGTTCGAGGTACCAGTCCGTGCCGTCGAGGGAGGCCGCGCACCTGATCACCTTCGGCACGGCGTCCGTGCGGTTGAGCAGGGCGGCGATCCCGGCGGAGGCGCCGACAGCCACCCCGATGAAGCCGACCGTCGCGACGAGCGCACGAATGCGACGTCGGCGGGCCGCGCGGCGTCGGGGGGATTCGGCCGGCGAGCCGACCCGAGGAGAGATCGACACGTCAGTTCGCATGCAGGTCCGGGTTGAGGGCCACGCCGACGCCCGGCCGGGGCAGCGCCTCGACCGCACCGGTGACCGAGTTGCGACGGAAGAGCAGCCCGTCGCGCCCGGACAGGTCGCGTGCGGCGACCACCCGCGGCCCGTCCTCGCCCAGCAGGGTCACCTTGGTGCCCGCCGTGAGGTAGAGGCCGGCCTCCACGATGCAGTCGTCACCGAGGCTGATGCCCAGCCCGGCGTTGGCGCCGACCAGGGAACGGCGCCCGATGGCGATCGTGACCCGGCCGCCACCGGACAGGGTGCCCATGATCGAGGCACCGCCGCCGATGTCGCTGCCGTCGTCGACGACCACCCCGGCCGAGATCCGGCCCTCGATCATCGAGACGCCGAGCGTCCCGGCGTTGAAGTTGACGAAGCCCTCGTGCATCACGGTGGTGCCCTCGGCGAGATGGGCGCCGAGGCGCACCCGGTCGGCGTCGGCGATCCGGACGCCGGACGGGACAACGTAGTCCACCATCCGCGGGAACTTGTCGATTCCGTAGACCGTCGGAGCATGGCCGTCGGCCGCGCGCAGCCGCAACCTGGTCTCCTCGAACCCGTCGGGCGAGCACGGCCCGCGATCGGTCCACACGACATTGGGCAGTACCCCGAAGACACCGTCCAGGTTCAGACCGTGCGGGCGCACCAGCCGGTGCGAGAGCAGATGCAGCCGGAGGTAGGCGTCGGCGGTGCCCGACGGCGCACCGGCCAGCTGGATCTCGGTCGTCACCAGCTCGGTCCGCACGCCGCGCGCCTCGTCGGTGTTGGCCAGCGCCCGCAGGCGGGTCAGCAGCTCGGTGTCGTCGGCTGCGTGCGGGCCGAGGGCAGGGCGGGGGTACCAGACGTCCAGCACGGTTCCATCGGCCGTGACGGTGGCCAGGCCGTGTCCCCACGCGGCGGTCGCGTCCGGCGGCAGCTGGTCGGTCATGGCGGCAAGCCTAGAGGGGGTGTGGCGGTGGGCCGAACCCGCGCCACGCGCACACCGGCGGGCCGTTGCGACCGCAGTAGGGTCGGCGCGTGAGCCAGCCCATCCTCGACCTCACCGGTGACCTCGTCACCCTCACCCGTGCCCTGTGCGACGTGCCCTCCGTCAGCGGCGACGAGCGGGCGCTCGCCGACGCCGTCGAGAGCGCCCTGCGCCTCCTCCCGCACCTGGAGGTGCTCCGGGACGGGGATGCCGTTGTCGCCCGGACGCACCTGGGCCGGACCGAGCGGGTGGTGGTCGCCGGGCACCTGGACACCGTGCCGCCGGCCGGCAACCTCCCGTCGCAGCTGCGCGGATCCGGCCAGGACGCGCAGGTCTGGGGACGCGGGACCGTCGACATGAAGGGCGGCGTCGCCGTCCAGCTGGCGCTGGCCGCCGTCGTCACCGAGCCCACCCGCGACGTGACCTGGGTGTTCTACGACCAGGAGGAGGTCGAGGCCACCCGCAACGGCCTCGGTCGACTGGTCCGCAACCACCCGGAGTGGGTCACCTGTGACGTTGCGGTGCTCTGCGAACCGACCGGGGCGGGCATCGAGGGTGGCTGCAACGGGACCCTGCGGGCGGACGTGCAGATCCACGGCAAGGCGGCGCACTCCGGCCGGGCATGGCTGGGCGTCAACGCGGTCCACGGAGCCGCACCGGTGCTGGCCCGGCTGGCCGCCTACGTGCCCCGTGCCGCCGAGGTCGACGGGCTGGTGTACCGCGAGGGGATGAACGCGGTGGCCGTCCGGGGCGGCATCGCGGGCAACATCATCCCGGACGAGTGCGTGGTGTCGGTCAACCACAGGTTCGCCCCGGACCGCTCGGTCGCCCAGGCCGAGGCTCACGTGCGCGAGCTCTTCGACGGCTACGACGTGGTCGTGACCGACGCCGTCGGCGGCGCCCGACCGGGGCTGGACCATCCCGCGGTGGCCGCGTTCGTCGCGGCCACCAGTGCCGCGACCGGTCGGCCGCCCGCCGCGAAGGAGGGTTGGACCGACGTCGCGCGGTTCGGTGAGCTGGGTATCCCGGCGGTGAACTTCGGCCCGGGCGACCCGACCCTCGCGCACGCCGACGACGAGCGCTGCCCGGTGCACCAGCTGTTCACCTGCTTCGCGGGGCTCAGTGCCTGGTTGACCTCCTAGAGTCGGACCATGAGCACTGAGCAACCGCCTGGCCCGCACGGCAACGGGTACCGCAAGGGCCCGGTCCTGCTGCGCGGCGGCCAGGTGCCCCGGACGACCAGCGACCAGCGCCTGCTGGCCAGTGGCAACGAGCCCGACTGGGTGCACGGTGACCCGTGGCGGGTGATGCGGATCCAGAGCGAGTTCGTCGAGGGCTTCGGCGCGCTCGCCGAGGTGGGCCCTGCGGTGAGCGTGTTCGGCTCGGCGCGCACCAAGCCGGACGAGCCGGAGTACGCGCTGGCGGTCGCCGTCGGGGCGGCGCTGGTGCAGGCGGGCTATGCGGTGATCACCGGTGGCGGGCCGGGGATCATGGAGGCGACCAACCGCGGGGCATCCGAGGCTGGTGGGCTCTCGATCGGCCTGGGCATCGAGCTGCCGTTCGAGCAGCGGATGAACGACTGGGTGGACCTCGGGGTCAACTTCCGGTACTTCTTCGCCCGCAAGACCTGCTTCGTCAAGTACTCCCAGGGCTTCGTGGTGCTGCCGGGCGGGTTCGGCACCCTCGACGAGCTGTTCGAGTCGCTCACCCTGGTGCAGACCCACAAGGTCACCGGCTTCCCGATCGTGCTGATCGGGAGGGACTACTGGAAGGGTCTGCTCGGCTGGATGCGCTCGACGGTCGTGCCACGCGGCAACATCCACGCTCCCGACCTCGACCTGATCCAGCTCGTCGACGACCCCGCCGAGGCCGTGCACCTGGTCTGTGAGCGCGATGCCGAGCTGCGGGCCGAGGAGGAGGCCGCGGTTGCCGCCAACGCCGCCGCCGAGCAGGAGGCCGAGCGGGCCTCGAACCGCCGGTGAGCGACCGCGTCGGCGTGCCCCAGCGCGGGGTGGCGTTGTGGCTGCGTGGACGCGTCCTGGCAGCCGATCGTGCCGCGGTGATGGCCGTGGTCAACCGGACCCCGGACTCCTTCCACGTCCACCACGACGACGACGCGGCGGCCCAGGCGGCCGTGGCCGGCGCCGTCGCCGACGGGGCCGACCTGGTCGACATCGGTGGCGTGCGGGCGGGCCGGGGACCGGTCGTCGACGCGGCGGCGGAGATCGACCGGGTGTTGCCGCTGGTGCGCTGGGTGCGGGCCACGTATCCCGACCTGCCGATCAGCGTCGACACCTGGCGGGCCGAGGTGGCCGAGGCGGTGCTGAGCGTGGGCGCCGACCTGGTCAACGACACCTGGGCGGGGCACGACCCCGAGCTGGTGGCGGTCGCCGCGGCGCACGGGGCGGGCATCGTGTGCTCGCACACCGGTGGGCTGCCCCCGCGCACCGACCCGCTCCGCACGCAGTTCCGGCGCGGTACTCCGTCTGCGCGGGGCGGTCCTGGGCCGGACGCCGGTGACGCGCTCGACGGCGTCCTCGGGGACGTCGTCGCCACCGTGACCGCTGCGGCGCGGCGCGCGGTCGCGGCCGGAGTGGACCCGCGGTCGGTGCTCGTCGACCCGACCCACGACTTCGGCAAGACGACCTGGCACTCGCTGCACCTGACGCGGCGGACGCCCGCCCTGGTTGCCCTGGGCTTCCCGGTGCTGATGGCCCTGTCGCGCAAGGACTTCGTCGGTGAGTCCCTCGACGTGCCGGTCGACGAGCGGTTGGAGGGCACCCTGGCTGCCACGGCCGTCGCCGCCTGGCTGGGTGCGACGGTGTTCCGGGCGCACGACGTGCTGGCGACCCGTCGGGTGGTCGAGATGGTGGCGGTGCTACGGGACGACAGCCCGCCGACGCGCGCCGTTCGCGGTCTGGCCTGAGATGGCGGCGCACCTGCCGGCCGTCCGCAGGCCCGGGATCGCGTGGCGCACCGCGGCGCTGCGCCCGGCCCAGTGGCCGTGGTGGGTGCAGGTGCTCGTCGTGTACCTCGGCGCCCGTCTGGTGAGCGCCGTCGTGCTGCTGCTGGTCGCCCGGACGCAGGCGGCCAACCTGTGGACGCCCCAGGCGCCCTCCTACACCCAGTACACGGGGCTGATGTGGGACGCGTCGTGGTACCGCGAGATCGCCGAGGGCGGGTACCCGGACGCGCTGCCGACGGGGAGCGACGGGCGGGCGCTGCAGAGCGCCTGGGCGTTCTTCCCCCTGTTCCCGGTGCTGGCCCGGGCGCTGATGGCGGTGACGGGTGCGAGCTGGCAGGTGGTCGCACCCACCCTTGCCCTTGTGGCTGGGACGGGTGCGGCCCTTGTCGTGCATCAGGTCGTCGCCGCGGCCGTCGACCGCGCCCCGCAGGAGTGGCTGTCCAGCCTCGCGCGCCGGCTGCCACTGGCCACTGTCGCGGTCCTTGCCACGTTCGCCGCCGCCCCCGTGCTGCAGGTGGCGTACACCGAGTCCCTTGCGCTGCTGCTGCTGGCGACGGCCCTGTGGTGCCTGCTGCGGCGGCAATACCTGGCGGCGGTGCCGGTCGTGCTCGGCCTCGGCCTGACCCGGGCGGTCGCGCTGCCGCTTGCGGTGGCCGTCGGGGCGCATGCGGTGGCCCGACTGCGGGCGGCGCTGCGCGGCGACGAGGAGTTCCCCGCCCGCGACCGGCTGGCCGTCGCGGGACTTGGCGTTGCCGCCGTCGTCTCCGGACTGCTCTGGCCGGCGGCCGTCGGTGCGCTGACCGGGCAGCCGGACGCCTACACCCAGGTGCAGGGCGCATGGCGGGGCAGGGGGGAGGTCGTCCCCGTGCTGCCCTGGTCCGACGTCGCACGTTGGCTGGTGGGCGGGTGGTGGTGGCTGCTGCTGGCGGCTGTTCTGGGACTGGCTGTGCTGGCGGTGCTCGCGCCCCCGCTGCGCCGGCTCGGTCCGGAGCTGCAGGGCTGGACGGCGGGCTACCTCGGCTACCTGGTGTTCGCGATCGAACCCGGCACGAGCCTGCTCCGCTTCCTGCTGCTCGCGTTCCCGCTCGCGGCGCTCGCCGCGGCCCTTGCGCTGGGGTCCCGTTGGTGGCGGTTCGCCCTGACCGCGCTCGTCCTGCTCGGGGTGGCGGGGCAGGTCGGGTGGGTCGGACTCCTCTGGCGACTGGTCCCACCCTCGGGTTGGCCACCGTGACCGACCGCCCAGGTGAACTAGACTGGTCTCGGACATCCGTCCTCCCGGGTCCCCTACGCGCCTTGTGCGCCGGCGGGCCGGAGGCACGGGACAGACCAACGAGGAGGACCACGCTGATGGCCGCGATGAAGCCGAGGACCGGTGACGGGCCGCTCGAGGTCACGAAGGAAGGCCGCGGCATCGTCATGCGCGTCCCGCTCGAGGGCGGTGGCCGCCTGGTCGTCGAGCTCAACGCGACCGAGGCCCGCGAGCTGGGCGAGGCCCTGACAACCGTCGTCAGCTGACGCAGCGCCAGGGATCCTGCCTGGAAGGAGCACCGTGACCGGTCGACGCCGTGCGGCTGCCAGCCCTGCGGTGGTCTCGGTGGAAGCCGACCTGCCGCGCGTGACGGTGCGGCGCGGGAGCATCGCAAGCACACCCCTGCTGACGGCGGACGACGTCGACGCGGTCGTCCTGCCGATCGCACCTGCCGCCGAGGGCGACGAGGGCGTCCAGCCCCGTACGGGTACCGCCGAGGCGGCAGCCCGCTTCGGCATCGACCTGGCGGACCTGGCCGAACGGGCCGAGGCGGACGGCAGCGCCGGCAGCGCGCACACCGTGCACCTGCCGCAGGCGTTGGGCGGGCGCACGCTGCCCTGGGCCGGACTGCCCCGGCGGATCGTCCTGGTGGGCGTCGGGTCCGGTGAGCCCGCTGACCTGCGCCGGGCGGGGGCTGCCATCGCGCGCGCCACCCGCGGGTTGCGGCAGGTCGTGACGACCGTCGGTGCCGACGGCGGGACCGACGGGACCGAGGCCCTGGTCGAGGGCTACCTGCTCGGCGCCTACCGGCACCCCACCGGTGCAACGGGTGCGCCGGCACCTGGACCTGCCGACACGCTCGTCCTGCTCGGCAAGTACGGACCGGTGGAGGTCGCGCGGCACATCGCGGCTGCCACCTGGACCGCTCGGGCGCTGACCGTCACCCCATCCAGCACCAAGACGCCGGAATGGCTGGCCGACCGCGCCGTCGAGGCCGCGCGGGCCGCTGGTTGCGAGGTCCGGGTGCTCGGCCCGACCGAGCTCGCGGCGCAGGGCTTCGGAGGTCTGCTCGCCGTCGGGAGCGGCTCGGCACACCCACCGCGGCTGGTCACCGTCGGCTACACCCCGGCCGGTCGCCGTGGCGCACGGCACGTCGTGGTGGTCGGCAAGGGGATCACTTTCGACACCGGTGGCCTTGCGGTCAAGCCGCGGGAGTCCATGGTGGCGATGAAGACCGACATGGCGGGGGCCGCCGTCGCGCTGGCCACCGTGCTCGCCGCCGCCGCCCTCGGCGTCCCGCACCGCGTCACCGCCCTGCTGCCACTGGCCGAGAACGCGCTCGGAGGAGCGTCCTACCGGCCCGGCGACGTGCTGCGGGTCTACGGAGGCACCACCGTCGAGGTCGCCAACACCGATGCCGAGGGTCGGCTGGTGCTCGCGGACGCGTTGAGCTATGCCGACGCGCACCTCGACCCGGATGTGCTGGTCGACGTCGCCACGCTCACCGGCGCGGCGACCTTGGGCCTCGGCAGGCAGCACGGTGCCCTGTTCACCGACGACGACGACCTGGCTGAGGCGCTGCTCACCGCCGGGAAGGCGGCGGGGGAGCCACTGTGGCGCCTGCCGCTGGTCGCGGACTACCGGTCGGCGCTGGACTCGACGGTTGCGGACATCCGGCAGGTGTCCGACCCGGCCGTCGGCGCCGGCGCCATCACCGCTGCACTGTTCCTGCAGCGGTTCGCCGGTCGGCGGCGGTGGGCCCACCTCGACATCGCCGGGCCGGGGAGGGCGACGTCGTCGGCGCACGAGGTGCCGGAGGGCGCGACGGGTTTCGGCGCCAGGGTGCTGCTTCGCTGGCTGCGGGACGCCTGAGGCTCAGCGCCGGGCGGCGAGCAGCACGCCGTCGCCGCTGGGCACCAGGGCGGGTACCACGCGGTCGTCGTCGCGCAGCCGCCGGGCGACCCCCCGCAGTGCGGTGGTGACTTCGTCGCGCCGGGCCGGGTCGGGCACCCGGTCGTCGCTCATCGCGTGCAGGACGGCGAGCACGCCGCCGGGCCGCAGCAGCCGCAGCGCCTGCTCGACGTGCTCGACGAGCTCGAGCGGGTCGCCGCCAGCCACCACCATGTCGTAGGCGCCGTCCGCCAGCCGCGGCAGCACATCGAGCGGCCGCCCGGTGATGCCACGCACCCGGGTCGGGCGGACGCCGGCCTCGGTGAACGCCTCACGCGCTGCCCGCTGGTGCTCCGCCTCGGTGTCGATGGTCGTGAGCACGCCGTCGGGGTTCATCCCGGCGAGCAGCCACAGACCGGCGACACCGGCGCCGGTGCCGATCTCCACGACCGCGGACGCCCGCACCGTCGCGGCGAGCATGGCGAGCAGCGCGCCGGTCCCAGGAGAGGGCGCACTGGTGCCCAGCTGGTCGGCGCGGTCGGTGGCCCTGAGCAGGATCTCGTCTGGCGGCACGAAGCCTTCGGCATGTGCCCAGCTCGCGGACTTGTCGCTGATGGTGTCCTCCGATCCGTGGCTCCGATGCTAGCGCCGGGTCCCGCGGCGGAGTCGACGAACCGCTGGTGTCCCCCCGTCGACGTGGAACAGCCGAGCCCGGTCGCTCGTTGGTGATGGCAGGTGGTGCGTCGGTGGGACACTTGGCGGCTACGGCGAACGCGGCGAAGGAGGAGCGTGGCAGGTCAGGGGTTTCGACCGGGCGGCGGCCCGGCTGCGGACGCGCCCGCCGGCTCCGCGTCTCCGGCCCTCACCGACGACGCGTGGGAGCAGATCGTCACCGAGCACTCCACCCGCGTCTACCGACTGGCGTACCGCCTGACCGGCAACCAGCACGACGCCGAGGACCTCACCCAGGAGACCTTCGTCCGGGTGTTCCGCTCCCTGTCGACGTACACCCCCGGCACCTTCGAGGGCTGGCTGCACCGCATCACGACCAACCTGTTCCTCGACCAGGTGCGGCGTCGGCGTCGTATCCGGATCGAGCCATGGGGCGATGCGACCGAGCAGTTCGCCGGGCCGGACGGGACCTCGACGCCGGAGCGCGGGTTCGAGCATGCCAACCTGGATCAGGACGTGCAGAAGGCGCTGGACGCCCTGCCGCCGGAGTTCCGGGCCGCCGTCGTGCTGTGCGACATGGAGGGTCTGTCGTACGAGGAGATCGCCGTCACCCTCGGTATCAAGCTCGGGACGGTCAGATCGCGCATCCACCGCGGCCGTGCCCAGCTGCGGGAGGCCCTCGCCCACCGCGCCCCGGCGGCACCGAACGAGGCCGAGCCGGGGCCGATGACCCTCGCCGTGCCCAGCCCGCGGACGCGTGCCGCGCTCGAGCCGGCGCTGCGGAGCAGCTGATGGTCCACCTTGGCACACAGATCAGCGCGCTCGCGGACGGCCGTCTCGGCCCGGCCGGGACGGAGCGCGCCCTCGGCCATGTCGCAGCCTGCCCGGAGTGTGCGGCCGAGCTCGCGGTGACCCGCGCGGCTCGTGCGGCCCTGGCCAATGCGATGGACGTCCCGGTGGCCGGCGACCTCGCCCTCCGCCTGCTGGCGCTCAGCTCCGCGGGCGGCCGATGGTCCTCCGGTGACGCCGGCCCCGACCGCGGCGGCCGGGGTGCCGGGCCGCGCACCCTGCGCCAGAACCTGGAGGACGCCCGGCAGCGTCGGGCCCGGGACGCGATGGACGCGCCGTCGGTCCCGATGCCCGGGTCGCAGCGGGAGCCTGTGCGGGACTGCCTGCGCGGCGAGGTCGCGCGTCGTGGCCTGCCGATGCGTTCCCTCACGGCTGCGGCGGTGGGCATCGTCGTCGTGGGTCTGTTCGTCGCGGGGGAGGAGCGGGCGGTGGCGCCTGCGCGCCATCCGGCCCAGGCCCTCGCCCTGCTGGCCGCGGCCGACGGATTGGCCACCGATGTCGGCCTCCTGGTGACGCCGGTCAGCAGTGCTGCCGGTGCTGCCGGTACTGCCGGTACTGCCGGTGACGACGCCAGCACCGCCTGGCCCGCGCTGCCGGACGGCTACCGGGTGGTGTCGGTCCACGAGGGCGCCGCCGGTACCGAGATGGACCTGGACGGACCGTACGGCACCGTCGTGGTGATCCAGCAGGCCGGCCGGCTGGACCCGGCGGCAGTGCTGGGAGCGTCGGTGGCGCAGGTGGGCGGACACGACGTGCACGTGCTGTCGACGGCCCCGTTGCACGTGGTCTGGCAGTCGGGTGACACCGTGCTCGGAGTCGTGGCCGGCGGGTTGTCGCCGGCCGTCGAGGCGCTGGTCACCGCCTACCCGGCGGAGCCGTTCGACGACGGGTTTGCGGCGCGGGTCTCTCGCGGTTGGCAGACCCTTGCCGGAGCATGGAGCCCGTGAGCGAACCGACCAACCCCTTCGCGCCGCCGTCGGCACACCGGACCCCCACCGGCCATGCCGGGCCCAGCGCGGCACCCGGTGACGGTCCTGAGCCGGTGCTCGCGCCCCCGCAGACGGATGCGGACACGACCCAGCCGCCGGACCGGAGCGCGGGGCCGCCGGAGGAGGCGGCAGAGCCGAACCCTGCGATGCGGTCGTCCTCCGCACCGACCTCGGCGGAACCGTCCTCCGCACCGACGACACCGCGCACCGACAGCTGGGGTCGCCCGGTCCGGGAACGCGCGCGACGCGGAGGTGGACCCTGGCTAGTGCTCACGGTGGTGCTCGCGCTGCTCTCCGGGGCTTTCGGCGGCGTCGTGGGCGAGCGGATCTTCGCCGAGCGGCGTCCGGCCGACGCCGCCCTCCCGGTCTCCATGGC
>Ga0209748_1000878_pt1 | contig 15297 bp, 10 predicted proteins | sample BarGraIncu00421A_FD_185490 | JGI IMG/M metagenome (GOLD analysis project Ga0209748, IMG submission 185490) | Arctic peat soil microbial communities from Barrow, Alaska - Barrow Graham LP Incubations 004-21A (SPAdes) (version 2) | ecosystem: Environmental > Terrestrial > Soil > Wetlands > Peat... | reverse complement strand
CATTGACATAGTTGTGTAAGCGTCAACTGGTGTAAGTTTACGAGCAAGTTTATCTACACCATAAGAACTGGAAAAACTCAATTTAGGTTTTCCTAAAATTCCCCGCTTTGTAGTAATAATAAGAACGCCATTTGCTCCTTTGGCACCAAATACAGCGGTTGAAGAGGCATCTTTCAATACTGAAATACTTTCGACTTCATTGGGGTCTAATTTGGTAAAATCCCTTTCAACTCCATCCACCAATACCAATGGTTGAGAGCCATTCCAGCTGGAAAGTCCCCGAATAGTAATTTCTGCGTCATCGGCGCCCGGTGTTCCGGTTCTTTGCATCGTCAAAACTCCGGGAAGCATGCCCGCAAGAGCATTGGTAATGTTTAGCTGTCCAGATTTAATGATAGCAGCATTGTTTACTTGTGAAACTGCCCCAACAACATTTATTTTTTGCTGAGTTCCATAACCTACTACTATCACTTCTCCTAAATCTTGTGATTCAGCTACCAGAACTACATCAATCGTTTGGCGATTATTTACCTTAATCGTTTGTTGAGTATACCCAATGGAACTAAAAATAAGTGTAGCATTTCCAGATGCAGAAATACTATAATTACCCAGGGCATCTGCAACCGCAATTTTGGCTGTCTCTTGTACTTTTACAGTAACACCCGGCAACGGACCCTGACTATCGGTAACCTTACCTTTGATTACAATTGTCTGGGCATGCAAATTTGTTGCAACCAGTAGAAATAAAAATACACCACCTATACATATTAGCTTAATACGTAAAGAAGGCCAAAAACATGCGACAGAGTGAGTACATTTTTCTTTTACAGAGTGAGTACATTTTTCTCTCATAATTGACAAGCATTAGTTTTTAATTGAATTTTAAAAATAAGTAATACCATTTTAATTTAGAATTAAGTAATAATATTTTTTAAACTTTTCAAAAATACACCAAACTTTTTCCATACCCCTTAACGAGATGTTGCAGATAATAGTAGAGATATGCCAAAATTCTTTCAAGTAAAGGTTTTTTAAAAATATTGACTGTAGAAAATATTGTATATGATGTTTTCATTTAAACACTCTGAAGAATCTGCTTTCAATAAATAGCTAGTATTCAGCTATATCTACCGTAAAATCTGGAATGCATATCTTTTTATATTATTAGAATAGCCAATAAGCTTACTTTATGTTATTGTTTCTTAATATATGTTCAATATAAATAGGATGCAAAGAAATTGCAACCTGTAGATAAGTAAGCGGTACTTTGATTCAACACTAATTTAAAATCGGATGTTATTTTTGTAATAACAAATCAGTTGAATTTCTATTGTAGTGTCTTCGTTTTAAGTAATACTTAATTTTTAATAGTTCAGGTTTTGTAAAACAACTTAACGACAGAATACTTAATACTTAATTTATAAAAAAATAGTTATGTTGAAAAAGTTTTTATTTATATTGCTAATTGTCTTATATTTTTATACTTCTGCTCAGAATAAAAATATATATATTCTGGATATGGTCCACAATAATCCCGGCGAATCATTAACTCAATCTGCATATAATAATCCATTCTATTTAAACAGGAATGGCTATAACGGACAAGTAATTAATGATTTTGTCTTTCCATCTGCAGCTATTACATTTGATAAATTGAATCCTTCAATCTTCCCTAAAGGCTCAAAAGAACGGGCTTGGGTTATGGTGGCTGCAAAGAAAATACGTGAAAAAATTAGGCGTGCCCACGAGGCAAATCTGAAAGTATATTATTTCACAGATATTATTGTTCTACCTAAAAAATTGGTGGAAATTTATCACGATGAGATCTGCGACAAAGAAGGTAGAATTTCTTTTGAGCGACCTAAAACTATTGAGATACACAAGATCATGTTCAATGAAATATTTGATACATTCCCCGAACTGGATGGTTTGGTCATACGCACCGGTGAAACTTATCTAAATAATGTGCCTTATCATACTGGTAATGGCCCCATTACCAATGGTATTGAGAGCCATATAAAATTAATTAACCTGCTTCGCGAGGAAGTTTGTGCTAAACGCAATAAAATGATCTTTTATCGTACCTGGTCTTTTGGGGGCATGCATGATGACCCCAAATACTATCTGGAAGTCACTAATCATATTCAGCCTCATCCTAATCTTATTTTTTCGATTAAGCATACGAAAGGTGATTACCACCGAACCTTTGATTTTAACCCTACATTAGGACTGGGTAAACACGCCCAGATTGTTGAGGTAGAGTGTCAGCGGGAATACGAAGGAAAAGGCGCTTATCCCAATTATGTCATGAATGGTGTGATCAATGGTTTTGAAGAATATTATAAAAACCAAAAACAGGCAGGCTTTAAAAGTCTTAACGACATTAAAGACTTGCCAACTTTCAAAGGAGTTTGGTCATGGTCTCGTGGAGGAGGATGGGTTGGACCGTATATTAGCAATGAATTCTGGTGCAAATTAAACGCTTATGTAATCAGCCATTGGGCAGCCAATACCCTACAGACCGAGGAGGAGGTCTTCAATCACTTTATGAATGAAAACGGTATAAAAGGAAGGTCACGGGAAAAGTTCAGGGAACTGTGCCTTTTGTCCGCAAAAGCAGTGTTACGCGGTCATGACAGTGCAGAGCTTCCTTTTGAAAGTGATTGGGCGTGGTGGATGCGTGACGAATTTTTAGGGGGAACAAGTCCTTCGGATTCTACTATTAAACTAATTACATCGGAAGGTGCTTTATACAAAGCATTCTCCAAATGGTATGCAAACAGGCTTCTCCTAAAAGCAGTGGATGAAAAGTACGAAGCAGTTGAAATATGGAAAAAAATCTGGCAGCTCAGTCAATTTGTAAGCATGACTAATCAAAACGATCAGAATTACTTGGTCTTGTCATCCCATTATGGTCTTCTGTTGCACCAAATTATTGCAGAAGGATGGAATATTATGGCTTTAGGGTTTATAGGTGACAAAACGGGAAAATATGATAAGACAAAATTGAGTAACTCCATAAGAAAATATGATGCTTTTTGGATCGAGTATGAAAATTTAAAACAAAAGAACCCAGCTTGTGCTACTCTATATAAGCCTTATGCTTTTGTGTATATTGCTCCTGATTATCATCTTGAAAAAGGGATGGGTGCATCTGTGGATAAATACAGAGCATTGATAAAATTGAAATAAAGCTATGATAACCCATTATAAAATTAAATTTCCAAAAACTACATATATGGACCTAAGGTCAATTAAATTAAATCGGAAATTAAAATCAACTTTTTTAAAAAATATAAATACTTCTGTGATTTTCAAACGTAATAAAAAATGGACAGTGACCATAACGTATATAATACTTTTCAGTTTGCTGATATATGTTTTACACTTATTTTTTTAATTTCAAATCAAAAGTATCATCAGTTTATAAAGTTTAAAGAGAACGACAACAAAAACAACAATTATGAAAATAAATTTGTTATTACTCCTATTGTACTTTTCCGCTTTCAGCACTGTTGTCTTTAGTCAAACCAGCAGAAACAAAGTGAACGTTACCTATATAGATGAATTAAAAAATCACAACCACCCTCAAATTGGCTATTGGTTTTTTTCTCCGGATATGTTGTCAAATGACAGATATCTTTCATTTATAGACACCATCAAAAAAAATTCGAGGTTCGATTTTATTTTCCTGACTGCCAGAGAGAATATGAACTTTTACGAGTTTAAAAAACTGAAGCCGGTTTTTCAAAAATTGGTTGATTATGCTCATTCGAAAAAATTAAGAATAGGTCTGCAATTATTTGAAGATAAAAACACAACATCTAATGAGTTGACTGATCGTTTTATCAGTGACGGTGAGATTAAATTAGATAATGAAGGAAATGGTAAATTTATTGGAGGTGTAAAGTATGTCAGGGATTTATCCTCGGTTATTAAAAGTGAATTGTTTAAAGTATATGTATTTAAAAAAACGGCGGAAGGATTTTATGATAAAACCACACTGCATGACATAACAGCACAATGTTCCTCCCATTCACCACAAAAGGATAGTGTTATTGTTGATATAAATCAAGGAAGTAGGTATAAGGGTTATACTGCTTTCATAATGCTCCAACATTACACAAAAGCGCTCAGCCACTATTCCAGTGAAGCATCCAACAGGTTGATCGCTGCTATGAACGCATATTCAAAAATCCGCTTTGATGGTATTGCATTAGATGAATATTCAAACATACATATTATTCCTCCTGGTAACCTTGCCAAAACTAATGATGTCTTCAGAGAAAGACTTTATTCACTGCCAATGGCTAAAAAGTTTAAAACTAAAACTGGTTTCTGTTTAGAGCAGGTATTATTTGATATGCGATTTGCGCCTGATGGACAACCTGAGGTAAGAGCCACAGCTATCAACCAATATATGAGTGTCATGCATAATTCATCTCTGCATATTGAAAATGACATGTATCGTAAAGCAAAAGAAATATTCGGTATAAAAACGTTTATAGGTGTTCATAATACATTTCACAACAGCTTGATTAATGATGAACTATGGGAAACAGGTTGCAAATGGTGGAGTGTAAAAAGGGATTACGGGCAAACAGATGAAGAAACTCCCATCCCAACCCAAATGGGAATTGCACTTTCCAATCCAATGAATGTTTTGTATAACATGTATTATTCAAAAGATATAGAAAAGTTTACGGCAAAAGCATTAACTGATCTACGCTATGGTATCCGCACTCATTATCATGCTTTCAATGACACGCATGGGTATGGGGTTAGCTTAGAAAAATCTGAGGCCTATGAAAACATTAATCCGGTTGAAGATTGTGCAAGATTATTAAATTATTATAATCCTTCTTTGCCGAAAATAAAATTATTGGTAGTATTCGGTATGGAGGCTTTATCTAACTGGTATCCTAATGAATCAGACAGGGGAGCTTATGATATCAATGATAAATTGGGAATTGAAGAAAAGGCAGTTGCTGTGTGGAAGGCTGGTTATACTAATGCATTGGTTCCAACCGATTTAATATTGGAACATAAGCTAACAATAGATACTGATGGGAAACCTTCTTTGAATGGACATAAGTTTGACGCGATGATTTTTCTGGACCCGCAATATGCGCAAGAGCCTGTATTAAAATTTTTAGAAGACTATATAAAAAAAGGTGGCAAATTAATGATCGAAGGAAATGCCACGCTTGACTTTAACGGGAAAGACATCAGAAGCCGTTTCAAGTCGATCGTGGATAAATCAACAGTTAAACAATTTTCAATTGAGCAATTGTCAAAACTGGGAATTACTAAAAATACATTTCCAAGTGGTTGTATAAGTGAGGATGGAACGTATATTTTCACTGATGTCGCTTCTTTAAGATCGGGCTCCTTTGCCAATACATCCATCACAATAGACAGTGACAACTACTCAATTCTATATAAAGGTTTAGCTGCCTTAAAGACGGATAAAGATGGAGTCAAGAAATTTACTGCAAAAGGTTTTAAGCAGTTAACTAAAAATGGGAAGGTGATTTTAAAACTGGATACACCAAAAGACATTTATTTGGAAAAAGAAAACGGCAATACTAAAATCACTATTATTGATCAATCTAAAACAGCCAAACTAAACATCAGTGCATTATAGAGTCTATTTCCCGGCAGATGGCTTCGATTTCAAGCCTACACTATTCACACTAATAACAGCATTGGTATGTTTTTCTCCGACTTTAGCAGAGGTGTCCAGGTAACACATCTCTGGCATCGGTTGATCAGGTGTGTCATGAAAAGTCATGGATTGAAATAACGGACGTCCATATTTACTAACAGGCTTTTCCGGTACTTGCGCCAATTCCTTGCCATCACGTAATATGATAAAGCAACGAATCCCACTTTCAAAATCAGCTTCCGCATTCCATCCAATTTTTGTTCCCTTTTCTTTGACAGACGACACCTGAATGTCGAACGGCGAAGGAGGAGGAGTCAGATCGCTCACTTCTCCAGTTTTGACATATTCCAACCAAGCTTTGGCTACTGTTTCATTCGGCAACCAGACCGCTTCGTTTGGGTTTCCTTTGAATACTGTACGTTACAAATGCTTTCTCCAAGTCAGATACTTTATGAAGAAATTTAGGATCGTTTTCGCTTCCATAGCGGAGCAGATTACCGCTTTGCATCACTTCAATTACTGCATCCATTTCTTCCTTCCCAAACCAATATGCTCCTGGACCTGGCATAATAACCACCTTTTTTAAAAATTGTTTCTTTTATTAATCGAAATAGATTCTTCAAACTTTAAAACACTTTTTTATAATTCTACCAATCTGATTTGAAATGATAGGTTCCTGAAACCGCTTCAAATACCGCATACGTTTTTTCTATCCATAAGAATTTCAGCACTTCAAGATGATCAATTGCCTGATTGCTTTCGGTTATACTTTTTCTGTTTTTGGTTGGAATAAAAACTGTGGCTATCGAATTCCCCGGAATAGTTACATCCAGATAAACAGAGCCTGATTCTTTTCTCCAGGCACTTTTGATAATACCTTTAATGGAATTATATTCTCCATCCACAAAAGTCAGCTCATCGAAGATATAGGGTTTAATTGTGAATTTCTCAAATCCTGGACTTGTAATGTTTGGTAAAATGCCTACAAGGTATTTATAAAACCATGAACCTACTGATCCCATCATCGGGTGGTTATGAGAATTCATCTCACCTCCGGTTTTATTTTCCCATCTCTCCCATAGTGTTGTTGCACCATTAGCTAACATAAAACCCCACCCCGGATATGTTTCCTGTGTAACCACTTTGTAAGCTACCTCGGGATGACCATTTTCCGTTAAGGTTTCCAGAAGGTATTTAGTGCAAAGATTTCCGGTAGTGAGATGATAATTATGCTTTTTCACATCTTCCACAAGGTTTGCAACAACACGGCTGATATTCTTTTTTTCGACCAGTCCAAGAAATAAGGCGAATGAATTGCATGCCTGGTTATTGGAACCATAACCCCCTGTCTTTTCATTCCACCAAGCTTTATTAAAAGCGGTTGCCGTTTTTTCACCAAGTTCCTGATAAAAAATTTTGTCCTCCTCATTTTTGAGAATTGATGCTATTTGTGAGATTATCCTGGCACAATAATATAAATAACCGGTTGAAATAAGTTTATCAGGTGTGTATCTCGATACTGCTCCTGAACCTATGCTTCCCGGAGTACCAAATTCTTCCGGAGGCGACCAGTCACCCCAATAACTGTAATTCACAATACCCTCTTCCGTTCTCGAATTAAGGTAATTTACCCAGGCTTTGAGTCCATAATAATTTTGAAGAATAATACGTTTATTACCATAATACTCATAACTCTTCAAAACCGCCAGCAGGAAACTTGCAGATACCGGATCGGCAGGGCGGAAACCCCATCGGAAAGGCGCAGTATCAGTTATAGTTCCATCAGCAGCCTGGGTATCCTTAATATCATCAACCCATTTCATATAGAAACGGGCAAGATTAAAATTGTAGAGAGCCTGTTCAATCCTTACAGTCATATCATTGAGCCAACCCATTCGCTCATCGCGTTGTGGGCAATCGGTGGGTATACTATGTAAATTGCTGGCTTCTGTCGAACAAACCATCTGATGGATACGATTCAGCAACTCGTTGCTACATGTAAAACTACCTGCTGAATCAACAGCAGATCGAACAACCCTTATCAGGATATCATCCCTGCCTGGCATATAAGGAAATCCTTCAACCTGAATATAACGGAATCCATGGTATGTAAATGATGGTTCCCATTGTTCTTCGTCTCCACCTTTAAGAATATAAGTATCTTCAGCTCTGGCTGACCTCAGGTTATCTTGATTCACAGTCCCATCCGGTTTTAGTGATTCGGCAAATTTCATCGTTATCTTTGCGGTCAGCTCGCCCCTCACTTTTATTGCAGCCCATCCGGCCAGATTCCGGCCCGCATCCAAAACATACACTTCCTTAATGGGTTGACCAATGATAGTTGGCGAAATCGTTTCGATCACCTTAATTGGTTCTTGTATTTGTGAAACCATTTTACCTCCCGGAGCATCTGTTACTACCGCATTGATCCATTGATTAGTCCGGCTCAACCCATCTAATTTGCAGTCGGGCAACGCCCACCCGGGCTTTTCCTCGCGCGCATCATACAATTCCCCGTCAAAAATACTTGAACTAATAGTTGGACCGGTAGTCACAAGCCAGTTCTGGTAAGGATCCCAGCATGTTGCCAATACTTCAGTCTGGTCATCTTCGCAGGTTATTTCTACCTGCAAACGCAACTTGGGAATGCCATAACAGCCCGGTCCTACCATAACACCAAGAGCATTTTCTTTTTTCAGGAAACCGGCAATATCATAAGTAGCGTATAAAATTCGTTTGCTGTAATCACTTGTACCCGGATCCAGAACATGGTCTCCAATCTTTTGACCGTTAATATATAACACATAATATCCAAGTCCTGAAATGTAAACCCTAGCTTTTTTGACCTGTCCTGAAAGAGAAAACGCTCTGCGGAAATAGAGAACGCGGCCGGTCCAGCTTGTTGGGCAGCCAATCCAGGATGCCTGCCAATCCGAAGGATTCAATAACCCCATTTCAAAAAAAGCCGATTCAGAACTTTCAACTAATGATTGATTCGAATCCCAAATCTTTACAAGCCAATAATAGCGCCTCCTGCTTTCGAGTTCAGGCCCTGCAAAACGTATACCGACAGATTTGGATGAAACTATTTTCCCTGAATCCCAAATAACAGGATCATTATGAACTAAATGGTCAGGTGAATTTGCAACAATTAGCTGATAGGCTTTTTGCATTAATCCCCGCTTTTCAGACTGAATCTGCCAACTGAACTGGGGCTTCTGGATATCCAATCCGATTGGATTAGTGGTATATTCACATTTCAGATCTGTTATATTCATGCCGTTGGAAAAATATCAGGTTGATTAAAAATAATACTATCGAATCAGATGTAGTTCCAGCTCTTCCAGGGATTTACCTTTTGTTTCCACAACATATTTCCAAACAAATATCAGACATAAGAACATACATCCGGCATAAATGAAAAAAGTATTGCTACTTCCAAACATACTTAATTGAACAGGGAACAGAGTGGCCACAACAAAGCTTGTAAATGAATTTACGGTACCGACAATTGAAATCGCAATACCCCGAAGCCGGTTGGGAAAGATCTCGGAAAACATGGCCCACATTACCGGACCCAGTGAAAGCGAAAAACCGGCTATAAATCCAAGTATGCTGATCAAAACAAGTATTGAATTAATACTTATGCCCTCTTTTAAAAGGAAAGGAAGGTAAGGGTCGGCTTTTAAATTCCCATTTCTCTCCAGTGATTTTTTTATGGCTGCATTATAATCCAATTCCCTTGAGAAAGTCTGACCTGCTACAACAGACACATCATCGATAAAGGCCTGTTTATTGGTAAGGGCTGTTTGCAACATTGCACCTGAAAAGTCAATATGGATAACCATCTTATCCTTTTCAGATATTTCGGCAAAACCATCCTTAACTTCAATGGAATTAAAGCTGATAAGATTGGGGTTTTGCTTTCTGGCTTCTTTCCAAACATCTAATTTAAACACCTCATTAGCAGTGCTTTCTATATGCGACTTGTTTATTTTATAGGTTGCATTTTTAAAAGCAACTCCTGTGATTAATAATGAAAGTGCCATCATTGTTACACCGATGTACAATAATGGTTTTCTGCCTAACCGATCAATTACAAACATCGAAACAATAGTCATCACAAGAAAAACTAATCCAATAGCAATAGCCTGAATAAAGGCAGCATCGCGTCCACTTCCCGCCGATTCAAATATCATGGGAGCATAGTACAGAACAGAGTTGATCCCCGACACCTGCTGAAACACCGCCAATCCAAATCCAATGATCAGAATGAGTTTCATTTTTTTACTAAAGAGCTCTTTAACCTGAGCGGCATTTCCGATACCTGTATTTTGCTCTAAAGATTTTACAATATTCTGATATTCACGCTCGGCATGTTCCTGTCCTCCAACTTTCACCATAATGGCTTTTGCTTTGTCCACTTGGTTTTTCATCACAAGCCAACGTGGACTTTCAGGGATTAGCAGAATCAACAAAAAGTAAATTACAGAAGGGAAAGCTTCCACCCCCAGCATCCATCGCCAGTTTGTTAAGGGATCCTCAACCTGTTTCAAAATAAAATAATTGACAAAATATGCTGATGATAAACCGATCACAATGAGTAACTGATTAAATGAAACCAACCACCCTCTCTTTTTAGGTGGAGCAACTTCAGCAATAAATACAGGTGCAACCAGAATGGCAAAACCTACACCTACCCCGGCAAGAATACGACCAATAATAAATATAACAATACCTCCGGAAAAGGCTGTTATTAACGAACTTACAATAAAGAGAAAAGCAGAGATCAGTAAGGTAGGTTTACGGCCTATTTTGTCGCTTAAAGGTCCGGCAAAAAAATTACCAAAAATACAGCCCCAAATCAGACCGGAAACTGAAAATCCAAAAAGGAACGATCCATCCTCCAAACCGAAAACAGATTTATAAAATGGCGCAGCGCCGGAAATAACAGACCCGTCAAATCCTAAAAGGAATCCCCCTATAGCAGCGGTAAATGCAATGAGAATTATGTAAACAGAATTGTTTATTTTCATGATTTCTTTAAAATATTTTCAAGACGAAGAATTGAATTTATTGAAGCAAATACTCATCCTAAAGGCCTCAGATTCGTGGTCCTCTTTGGAATAATTGTAAAGAATTCATTAAAAAAGAAAAACTGATATTTGAAAGTGACTTTCCAATATTCCAGTTCATGCCCTCCCATGTTCAAACCGGCTATTGCTCTTTTGCTCCGGTTGGGAATTGTCCAGTAATTGGCATCGATATAATTCACAAGCTCACTGGAAATGTAGGTCTCATATTTCATTATGGGATCGATTTGGTTATCGAAGTACCAACTGGTTGAACCTCCATCAGGACAAACAACTATGAAATTGTATTTGTCAGAATAATCCGATAGGGAAGACGCATACCTTGTCCATTCGGTGTAGTTATTTGTGGCTCCATGCAGCAAATAAAGAACCGGATATCCTTCTTTTTGTTTTGAATAATTATCGGGAGTGATGACAAGGTTCGGAATGGATTCCTTCATGCATTTACTCTGAATAAAAACCGTATCAACCTTTGCTGAGAAAGCATTTATGATACACGCAAACAAGGAAACAAAAAAGACCAAATTCTTCATAAGATTAGAATTATTTTAGTGTCTACTTAATAATTTTCCTTAAGAACCTTGAGGTTTCAATAGCATCATTTAGTTTTATCAAAGCGTCGATTTCTTTATAGTATTCATCTACAATCGATTCGAATTTCTTAACCCACAGGATGCTTTCTGATATCGCATCAACGCCATCTTCGCGATAGGGATACTGGTCCATTGATAGCCAGCCTTCGTAACCGGTTTTCTTTAGCCAGAAAAGTAATTCGATATAAACTACAGAATGAACGGTACCTACTATCATATCATCGTCCCAGTGACCGTGATTATCGTTAAAATGCATATGGAAAAGTAGATTACCTGCTCTCTTGGCCAGGACTACCGCCTCGGAAACATTTTCTCCGGCAACAAAGGAATGACCGGTATCTATGGTAATGCCAACATTGCTGCACAGAGTCTCTTTTGCTGCCAGTATGGTATCTGCCATGCGGGCATGATACGAAAAATTGCGTGGCTCTTTGGGTTTATATTCCAGGGAAAATTTCAAACCCGGGAATTCTTTTGCTAAACCTGTTGTTGCTTCCTTCAACCATTCCCGCTCCATATTGTAATCGGCAGTGAGTAAATAATCATATCCATCCTGTCCCAGCCATAGGTTTACAAGTTTGCAATCGATTTCAAGAGCTATTTCGCTCATAGCCCGGATATAATCAACAGCCTTTTTCCGGATAGCCGGAGAGGTGCTGGTTATACTTCCTTTAGCATATACCGGGTCGGTAAATGTATCCGGAATAACTGACGAACAAGCTATACCATAATCATTAAGTCTTTTCTTCATATCCTTCACATTGTCGGGACGAATATCCCAGGTACCAACAAGTTCAATCCCTTCAATCAGAGGAATTTTCTTAACAGCCATTTCCAGCATTTCTTCTGATGAAGGATTGCTCTTATATCCTTTGCAAAACCTGTCGCAGGTATTGCCCAGGTTTCCTAAAATCATGGAATATTTATTTTTCATAGCAAATGATTTTGATAAATGGTTCAATATATAATTTCTTTTTTAATGTCAGGAATGAATTCTCTGGTTAGATTTTCATCCATGTTGGTGTTTAGTGAATATGTACGTTCCTTTCATTGTTCCTCTATTTTTTTTTGTTTTTATTAGTAGAGGCATAAGCAAAAGAGGAAAGCCCTGCCGCATTTCGTGCTGCAATACGGTACTCATAAGCATTCGAAGCAGTGGGCAGATCATAGTCGAGCATGAAATCCTGGGTTGTTGTGATGTATCCCCAGAACTGCCAGCCACCCCCATTTATACGTCGTTCGATATACATAAATTTCGCATCAGGAGAATTGTTGATCCAGGTTACCTTCATTATTGTTTCAGATTGTTTTATTATTGCCAGTTTTCCGGGAGCAGAAGGCAGTGCCGGCAGGGGAGGTAATTTATTGTCATCCCAGAAAGTATATGTTTTGGCCTCTTTTCCCAGATCCTGGAAGGGCCCGGCCTTTGGTTTGGAAATAATATCACCGAAGAAGCTAATAATTGCCCCTTTTTTCACAGGAGCTCCTTTTATCTTAGGGTCGCTTCCCATGTTAAGTGTAATAGTTCGATTTGTATTGGAAGCGCTAATAAATGGCCGTTCCTCAGAATGCCTGTCAATGGTTGCTCCCATAGTTCCCCTCCAATATCCCAGATCGGCTTCGCAGCCGTTAGGGCCATTGCTGGCTCCCCAGTTTACTTTTTCCTGCCAATAGCTACCACCTGTTTTAGCTGCTGTAATGTCAGATTGTGCGAAGGTAGTAACATTCGGCCTTCCCCCGGGTCCTCTACCTGTTCCTCCGTCGGTAAGCAGATACTTGCCGAAAGAGACACCTTTTGGAAGGTAAACCAGGTTGTAGTCAGATGTATGGAAATTCACTGCCTGGTTATAGGCAAACCCGAATGCCCTTTCCTGGTCAATGAAAAGGTTGTTCCAACTGTGTATCCTCATATTGCCATAATCACAACCAGACAAAGGATTACGGTTTGATCCCATGGAGAATCCATTGCCACATTTGTAAAACAGGTTATTATAAAATGCAATACCGTCTGCTCCGGCTGAAATAACACCCTGAGTACAGTTTATAAAGAGGTTGTTATCAACTACCGTCAGATACTGATCCAGAGAACTGGATATCTCAAAAAAAATAGTAGGGGTTCTGCCTGAGTGATTCAGAAAAACATTACGGGATACAACGGTTCCTACGACATTATTGTCAAGCCATAGGCCACGATGATTACCGGGGAAATTCTCGAACAGGTTCTTTTCAATAATATCTCCGTATTGCATATGCATCTTGATCGTAGCATCCTCGGCAGTCCTGCCACTGATCAGCCATGCACAATTGGAGAACCTGTTACCGTAGATAGTATTGCCTGTGCTCCCGATACCTGCTATGGCATTCATGGCGCAGGAATCGAATACATTGTGTGCGATCAGATTAAAACCCACTTCATTTAAAGGTTTCGACTCCATCTGACTGTTACCGGGTTCCATTTCATTATCTCCCTGGCTTGATCTTGCATATTCAACCTGCATCTGTACATGGGTACCGACTAGCCCGTGAGGATCCCAAATGTCAGGATCATCCCAGTCAGTTCCCAGGCTGAATGTAAGTCCTATACCCTTGGCCTTCCGGATTTTATTACTTATTATATTCCAGTGATGCCCCTGCCTTGTTCCGATCAGGCCGCTCTGAAAGTAGGGATGAAGTTTATTTACAATTGCGGGTGTTGCCGCGTTGTTTCCACAATAGGCCATATCGAATCCCTGCACAGTAATGTAACCCAAGCCTTTGATATAGGGACGAAATACACCGCGACGTGTTGTGATTTCAACTTTTCTGCCGGCGGGACTCCTTCCGAAATTGATATAAATGGTGCCAGTTGACTGGTCAGACCACCACCTGCTAGTTGAATCATAAGCTGCTTGTTTTGTGGTTTGCTCTTCAAAATCCATACCATCCACCACAACTTGTCCCAGGCAGTTACCCTTTGCACCCATATAACTTATCTTGTAAGGATTGCCGCCATCAACATAATTGCTGTCTGTGAACATAGCCTTAGATGGTGTGGCATAGTACAAATTACTGTCAACAGACCAGGTTGGTGACCATGGATCGAGAGCAGTTATTGTTACATGGTCGCCCGGTTTTGCCATGTAAGTTATCCGGGCGTTTTCACCGGTGCCTCCACGCGGGGGCTTAACACGTTCACGATAGATGCCGGAGTAAACGAGTATTGTATCTCCAGGTTGGGCAACATCGGCTGCTTTCTGGATCGTCCTGAAAGCTGTGGCCTCGGATGTGCCATTATTGCTGTTATTGCCTCTGTCAAAACTCACATGATACTTTACAGGTAAAGATAATTTCTGAGGATAAGAGTTTTGAAATGACCAAAGCATAGGGATAAATAGCATGATAAGTCTTATTACTCTTTTCATTTTCTGATAATTTTTATTGCTGCCGGATTAATACTCAATTTCTTTAATACTTCATCAATTCGCTTCAAGTTTTAATACAACTTCTTTACCGCTGTACTCAATACTTTTAAAAGATTTACTATCCATAATTCCTGTTCCAATATTCTTTTTCACACGTACAATATGAAAAGTTCTTTGCTTTTTCATGCCAGGAAATCCTCCCTGAGTCGCCTTTATAGTTAACAGGTTCTCTTTATCATTCCAGACAAAAGGAATTATCGAAAATAGTCCCTTTTCGTAATTGTAATTGTCATTTTCATCCTCGTACAGTTCAAATGTGCCATCAGCTCCAGTATATACACGTATTTCTAGCGGATTGCCTGTATTTTCTGTAGCATATTGTACCTCCGGACCCAAAGGAAGAATACTTCCGGCCTTCAGGAACAATGGTATTTTTGATATTGGGGCATCTGTAATGATCCAACTACCACCCTGAATAAAATCACCTGTCCAGAAATCGTACCACCCTGATTTTGGCAGATACAATTTGCGTATAGAATCGG
>Ga0209748_1000876_pt1 | contig 15337 bp, 10 predicted proteins | sample BarGraIncu00421A_FD_185490 | JGI IMG/M metagenome (GOLD analysis project Ga0209748, IMG submission 185490) | Arctic peat soil microbial communities from Barrow, Alaska - Barrow Graham LP Incubations 004-21A (SPAdes) (version 2) | ecosystem: Environmental > Terrestrial > Soil > Wetlands > Peat... | reverse complement strand
ACCAATATTATCACCTGAGGATGAGAGTGTTATTATTTCCCCAATTGCCCCGCATAATCTGACTATCAGACCTATTATTCTCTCAGGAGAAGGTAAGATCAGAATGATAATGGAAGGCAGGAGCAATGAGTATCTGGCAACATGCGACTTTCGGTCAAAAAGGTTGCCATTCAGCGAAGAGATCCATATTGAAAGATCTCCTGTAAAAATCAAGACAGTAATGTTACATGGAAGAGATTTTTACAGCACCCTCAGAAATAAGCTTATGTGGGGTGCCGACAGGAGAAATTGAAATTATTATTATATTTGTGTATGTAATAATCTGAAATACTTATGAAAAGGTCCGTTTTAACCATATTGCTCTTTTATTTCTTTGTTTCAATAACTGAAGCTCAAATTTGGAAGTTGAAAAGATATGAGGCAGTTGCAGGATTGGGACCTTCATTCTTCTTTGGTGATATAGGGGGGTATTCAAAGACTATAAACATTCTTGGGTTAAGGGACTGGAGTTTATTACAGACCAGATTCGACTTCAATGCTAATTTCAAATACAGGCTTACACAGGATATTAACCTTAGGCTTAGTCTTACTTCAGGGTTTCTGCATGCAACAGACGTGAGAGGGTCAAATGAAAACAGAGGATTTGAAGCCTCCATTTTAATAATCGAACCCGCATTTATGGGGGAATATTATTTTATTAAGAACAAGGCTGAAAACAGCTGGCTGTTTTCAAAAGGCAAAGCTAAAGGTTTAATCGGATTTATTAAGTCACTCGACTTTTATGCTTTTGCCGGAATAGGCGGAGTAGGTTATTCGATCAAGGGAAATAGTAAACTTGAGAATTTTGGAATTAATCCCGGAGGATTCACTGCTGTTATCCCATATGGCATTGGGAGCACCATGATATACTCACCCAACTTTAATTTTGGAGTTGAATTAAGCGGCAGATACACATTTTCTGATAACCTTGATGGTTATACTTCACAATATTCCAGCTCAAATGACGTTTATTATTTTTTAAATTTCACGATTACTTATAAGCTGAAGACCGGAGCAAAAGGGTGGCCCTCCTTCAGATGATAAAGAGCTGGACCAGTTTTAATGAAAAGAATACATTGGTTATTATTGTTTTTATTCCTGTCACTCTCCTTATCCGGTCAGCGTAACTCTGATTTTGGAGTTTTTGCAGGGGTCTCATCTTACATTGGCGACATAAATCCTAATAGATTATTATATTCACCGCTTCCTGCGGGTGGAATTTTCTACAGATATAACTTACATCCCCGACAGGCTTTAAAAACAAGTCTATTCTTCGGTGGTTTACAGGCAAACGACCTTGACTTTAATAATGGTTTTCAGCAAGCAAGAGCAGCATCATTTTCTGGTACTGTTGGAGAATGGGCTCTCCAGTTTGAATTCAATTTCTTGCCATATTCAACAGAGGGAAAACGATGGGATTTTACTCCCTATTTCGCCGCAGGTGCAGGAGTTGCCTTTGTCAATACAACGTCTTTTACATATGTACCTGTCATTCCCTTTTCATTTGGTTTTAAAGTTAATATCTATAAAAATATCGGATTGGAAGCCGAATATGGTTTTCGTAAAACTTTTTATGATAACTTTGACGGCTTAAAAGATTTGGTTGCCCCATCTGATTTTGCATGGATCCATAACAATGACTGGTATACATTCACAGGAATAGCAGTCACCTGGAAAATCTATAATAAATTGGCTGGTTGTCCTGCTTATGGCGAGGTGGTTTCTAAAAGAAAACGCTAGGTTATGCAGTTTAGGAAACAGATAGATAGCAATAAATTGCCCTCACATGTGGCAATTATTATGGATGGAAATGGGAGGTGGGCACGGCAACGTGGCCTCGATAGAATATTTGGGCACCAGCAGGGTGTCAATGCAGTAAGAGAAGTAATCGAAACTGCCGCAGAACTGAAGATCAGGTTTCTTACCCTTTATGCTTTTTCGACTGAAAACTGGGGAAGACCTGATGAAGAGATATCAGCTTTAATGGGAATAATGGTTCAATCGCTTAGCAATGAAACAGATACGTTATTAAAGAACAATATCAGGCTTAAGGCAATAGGCGATATTGACAGGCTTGCTGATAATGTAAGGGAAAGGCTCTTTGAAACAATAAAACTGACTTCTGTCGGTACCGGGCTTAACCTGATTATTGCACTGAGTTATAGTTCACGTTGGGAGATCACCATGGCCGCCAGAAGAATATCAACTGATGTGAAAATGGGAACAATTAACCCCGATTCAATTACTGAAGATGATTTTGAAAAATACCTCACTACCTCTGGAATCCCTGATCCTGAACTGTTGATCAGAACCAGTGGTGAGTTAAGAATAAGCAATTTCCTTTTATGGCAGGTCGCTTATACGGAATTATACTTTACACAAACACTTTGGCCTGATTTTGGTAAGGATGATTTTTATAATGCTATAATTGACTTCCAAAAGAGAGAAAGAAGATTTGGAAAAACGAGTGAACAAGTTTCGGAAAAACGATGAAAGAATGGTGATTAAACGAATTAGAAGGACTTTTGTAGCAATATTTCTGGCTCTGTTGAGCCTTTCACTTAATGCTCAGGAAAAGCAGAAAATTATCGATTTCATGACTGTTGAGGATTACATTATCGGAGGTGTAACAGTAACAGGAGTCAGATTTCTTGATACAAATGCACTTATCGGAATTTCCGGACTGAGATTGGGACAGGAGATTGCTATTCCTGGAGATGTTGTTACCAATGCTGTGCGAAAACTGTGGCAACAGGGTCTGTTTTCCGACGTCAGAATCTCCATTACCAAAGTCCTTTCAGATACCGTTTATCTTGATATCAACCTTCAGGAGAGGCCAAGGATTTCATCTATCAAGTTTAATGGACTGAAAACCTCTGAGACAACAGATCTGAATAAGAAGATAAATCTTCCTATCGGATCACAGGTAACTGCTTACTTACTTAATACAGCCGAAAAAATAATTAAAGACCATTTCATTGAGAAAGGTTTCCTGAACACACAGGTCACTTTTATTCAGAAAGACGATCCTGACCAGCCAAATAATGTTATTCTGAGCATCAATGTCGACAAGAAGGAAAAAGTAAAGATTGCAGACATCACTTTTGTTGGAAATGAGTTCTTCAAGGATTCAAAGCTCCGCAGCAAATTAAAATCGACAAAGGTAAAGAACCTTAATTTTTTCCGGGCTTCAAAATTTATTAACGAAAAGTTTATTGAGGATAAAGAGAAACTTACAACATTTTACAACGATAACGGATTTAAAGATTTTACTATTCTATCGGATTCTCTTTATATAGTTTCAGAAAACCGGGTGGGTCTAAAGATAAGAATTGATGAGGGGAAACAATACTTCCTGAGAAATGTGGATTGGGTGGGGAACAGCGTCTACAAGAAGGAGGATCTTACGAAGGTATTTAATGTTGAGAAAGGGACGGTCTATAACCAGTCGCTTATTGACGACAGATTGAATGGGTCTGCAGGTGCCCAGGATGCTGTAAGTAATTTATATCAGGACAATGGCTACCTGTTTTCGCGGCTTACACCCGTTGAAGCAAAAATTGATAATGACTCTATTGACCTTGAAGTCAGAATTTATGAAGGAGATCAGGCCTACCTTAATAACGTTCTGATTACAGGTAATACCAGGACCAACGAACATATTGCCCGCCGTGAACTCTATACATTACCAGGGGACCTATTCAGCAAAACAAAGATAATAAGGTCTATCCGTCAGCTGGGAGTTTTAGGTCATTTTGACCCGGAAAAGATTAATCCGACTCCCCTTCCTGATATTACTAACGGAACAGTTGATCTTCTTTATAAACTTGAAGAAAAAGCCAACGACCAGTTTGAGATCTCAGGCGGCTGGGGTGCCGGTATGCTTGTTGGTACTGTTGGTGTGCGATTTAATAACTTTGCCATGCGCAACTTCTTCAACCTGAAGGAGTGGAAACCTTATCCTTCCGGTGATGGCCAGTCATTAAGCATCAGGGCTCAGTCAAATGGCCGTATTTATTCGTCATATAATATTTCATTTGTTGAACCCTGGCTCGGCGGTAAAAACCCAAATACGTTTTCAATTTCCCTCTACCGGTCGATTATAACCAATGGAAAGAAGGTAGGGGAGGATGGACGCGAGTCGATGATTATCGATGGTGCATCTATAGGTCTTGGTAAAAGACTCTCATGGCCCGATGACTACTTCACTCTTTATGGTGAGTTAAACTATCAGAGGTATAGTATGAATAATTTTACCCAGTACCCTTTTATTTTTACGAACGGAAATGCAAATCTTTTAAGCTTTACAACAAAATTAACCAGGTTTTCAACAGGTCCTAACCTGATATATCCTGAAAGCGGGTCATCATTTACACTTTCGCTACAGGCAACTCCACCCTTTTCGCTGATAAGCGGTGAGAATATGAAAAATGTTTCATCTCAGGTTAAATACAGGTTTATTGAGTTTCATAAATGGACATTTAAGGCAGATTATTATTATGCGTTAACAAAGAATGAAAGACTGGTTCTTAATACCCGTTTTGCATTCGGGTACCTCGGGTTCTATAACAAAGATATCGGTCCGTCTCCTTTTGAGAACTTTTCAGTTGGCGGTGACGGTATGACAGGTTATAGTTTTTACGGTCGCGAGATGATTAAACTAAGAGGTTATGCAAGTGGCGGCTCAGGAGTGGGATCGCTTACACCCCGCGATCCTAACAATCTTAGTACCTTTATACCGGCAGGTAACGTATATTCGAAAATCACTCTTGAGCTCCGGTATCCTGTTTCTCTCAACCCTCAGGCAACTATATATGTTCTCTCGTTTCTCGAAGCCGGAAGAGCCTGGTATCAGCTCAAAGAATATAATCCGTTCAAAATGAACCGCGCGGCAGGTATTGGGGTCAGAGCAAATCTTCCAATGTTTGGGTTGCTGGGCGTTGACTGGGGCTACGGTTTCGACCCTGTTCCTGATCCATCAAATTTTCCAAATGCTAATCATTCACAATTCCAGTTTACAATAGGCCAAGAGTTTTAATTTAGTAATAAATATTAACGGTTATGAAGAAAATAGGTGTATTTATAGGATTAATTATTCTGACTTCGGCTATAGCTTCAGCTCAGAAATATGCTTTTGTTGATTCTGAATATATAAGGAAAAACATTCCTGCCTTCACCACTGCACAGGAACAACTTGACAAACTTTCCAAACAATGGGAAAAGGAGGTTGCTGACGGCTATGCTATTGTTGAACAGATGTATAAATCATATCAGAATGAATCAGTTCTTCTTTCCCAGGATATGAAAACTAAGAGGGAAGAAGCAATCATTGCTAAAGAAAAAGAGATGAAAGACCTTCAGAATAAATATTTTGGTGTGGAAGGCGATCTTTTTAAGAAGAGGGAAGAGTTGGTTAAACCAATCCAGGATGAAATTTTAAAAGCAATAAAAGAGATTGCAGTTGATGGAAGTTATGCAGTCATTTTTGATACAGCGGCGGGTGGTAACATACTGTTTGCCAACCCAAAATTTGATATCAGCGATCAGGTTCTTGAAAAATTAGGTTATAAAAATTAATTAATTACTTTTGCATAAGTTGTTTAATAAAATTATTTAAGATGAGAAGATTTATAAGTATAGCAGCATTGATGATTATAGTTGCTTTGGCGGGACAGAGTGCAATGGCTCAAAACTTTAAATTTGGACATGTTAACAATGACGAACTTATTCAGTCAATGCCGGAATTTGACTCAGCAACCGTTAAACTCGAGAAATTCCGCAAAGAACTTATTAATGCCCTTGAATTAATGTCAGTTGAATTGAATACTAAAAACGAAGCATATCTTAAGGATAGCAAAAACCTGAGTGATATCGTTAAACAGACAAAAGAGCAGGAACTGACCGATATGAACAAAAGAATTCAGGACTTTCAGAACAATGCTCAGCAACAATTACAGAATAAGCAGGCAGAACTTTTCCAACCAATTGTCGCGAAAGTCGATAAAGCTATTAAGGATGTTGGAAAGGAAAATGGATATTTATATATTTTCGATGTTTCTGCTTCAAAAGCTACACTCCTTTATTTTGATGAGACAAAAAGTACAAATGTTTTATCTCTTGTTAAACCAAAACTTGGGTTAAAATAATTCATATATCTTATATCAATGAGGCTGCTCAGAAGAGCAGCCTTTTCTCTTAGTTATTGTTTATGAACCTATCCCCCAACCCCTTCCCTTAAGTCTAAGGGAAGGGGAGAAAGAGTTGTGAATCAGTAATATACCCCTTCCCTTATTATTTAAGGGAAGGGGACAGGGGAAGGGTTAAAAAAGCAGAAGGATGAAAGAACAACCAATCGGAATTTTTGATTCAGGTGTCGGCGGACTAACTGTAGCTCATGCAATTAAGCAGATTCTGCCTGGCGAAAGCCTCATCTATTTCGGAGATACGGCGCACCTGCCATATGGAGATAAATCGGCAGAATCTATTAGATATTACTCTCAGCGGATTACCGAATTCCTTCTGGATCATAATTCAAAAGTTGTTCTTATTGCCTGCAACTCAGCATCCGCCTCTGCTTTCGATTCACTTAAGAAAGAATTTGAAGGAAAAACCATACTTATCGACGTCATCAACCCGGTTGTGAACTATTTGGGTACAAGGAACTTCAATAAAATTGGGGTTATCGGAACAAAGAGGACTATTAGTTCCGGAACTTATGAAAAGAAAATAAAGGAAAAATCACCCTCTACAACTGTTATCTCAATGGCAACTCCATTGCTGGTCCCGATGATTGAAGAGGGTTTTATATTCGACGATATCAGCAATGCAATTATCCGTGCTTATCTGTCAAATGATTCTCTCTCAGGAATTCAGGCATTAATACTTGGTTGTACCCATTATCCGATTATCAAAAACCAGATAAGCAAAATATTTAATTTTAATGTCGAAGTTATCGATTCCGCCAGAATTGTCTCAATGATACTCAGAGATGTACTGGATAAAAACAGTCTTTTAAACGATTCAGGAATTGTGAAAGACCAGTTTTTTATTTCAGACTATACAACCTACTTCGAAAAGATAGCCAGAATGTTTTTTGAGGGAGAAATAAACCTGAGGAAGGCCGATATCTGGAGCTGAATTCTGCCCTTGTTTGAGATTTGCCCCCCAACCACATAACCCTCATGAACTCATCCCCATCCCCCTCTCTCCGCCAGCCGGCGGAAAGAGGGGGTGTAATACATTGAATGTTAGTAGATTCCCCCTCTTTACGAAGTAGAGAGTGGAACACAAGGGGGTGAGTTCGTGGAAATTAGGGGGACAGGGGGGCAAGCTATGGGTAAAAAATATGATCAATATCATACTCTAAAATATTATTTTGTGCGATTATCAATATTTTAAAAGTTAATTTTGTGCATTCTAATCAGTTAGTTGTCTCATTTTTCATCTAAACTGAAAATAAAATAAAAGGTATCATGGCTAAAAAATCAGAGGTTATCGAAAGAGAAGAAGTGGTTATTCGTTTCTCGGGAGATTCAGGTGATGGGATGCAGCTGACAGGTACACTGTTCTCAGACACTGCCGCTCTATTCGGTAACGACTTATCGACTTTTCCAGACTATCCTGCGGAGATTCGTGCTCCACAGGGGACTGTTGGAGGAGTATCCGGATTTCAGGTTCATCTGGGCCATTCGGAAATAAATACACCAGGGGATTTTTCAGATGTTCTGGTTGCAATGAATCCTGCTGCCATCAAAGCCAATGCCAAATGGATCAAACCGGGTGGGACCATTATATATGATGAAGGCAATTTTACTGAAAAAAACATTGAGAAAGCCGGTTATAAAAAAGATCCTATCAGTGAAGAAAAGCTTGAAAGCTACAATATTATAGCTGCCCCAATATCTTTAATGGTAAAAGAAGCCCTTAAAGATTTTGGACTTGATCCAAAAACTGTATTGAGAACCAAAAACATGTTTGCGCTGGGAATGGTTTACTGGCTTTTCGACCGTAAACTCGACTATACCGAAGAGTACTTTAAAAAGAAGTTTCATAACAAACCCGGTATTGCTGAAGCAAATAAAGTTGCCCTGCGTGCAGGATATTACTATGCCGAAACAATTGAAGCTCTGAATCCGGTATATAAAATCCTTCCTGCTCAGATCGCAAAAGGTACTTACCGGAATATTTGTGGCAACACTGCGACAGCCTGGGGCTTCATTGCTGCAGCGGAAAAAGCCGGATTGAAACTCTTTATAGGTTCATACCCTATTACTCCGGCAACAGGGATACTCGAAGAACTTGCTGCCCGTAAGGACCTGGGTGTAATAAGTTTTCAGGCCGAGGATGAGATAGCGGGAATCTGTACAGCACTTGGAGCAAGCTTCGCAGGCAAACTCGCTGTTACATCCACTTCTGGTCCCGGTCTTGCACTCAAGTCGGAAGCTATCGGGCTTGCTGTTATGGCAGAACTTCCTGTGGTTATAGTAAATGTACAAAGGGGCGGCCCATCAACAGGTCTGCCAACAAAAACAGAACAGGCCGATCTTATGCAGGCTCTTTATGGACGCAACGGCGAATGCCCTGTGGTGGTTATTGCTTCCAGCACACCATCTGACTGTTTCCATTTTGCATTTGAAGCAGCAAGGATTGCATTAGAACATATGACCCCTGTCTTACTTCTTTCTGACAGCTACCTTGCAAATGGTACCGAACCCTGGAGAATTCCAAAAATGAAAGAACTTCCAAAAATCAACCCCCCATTTGCGAACAGAAATGAGATCCCGTTTTTACCATATAAACGTGATAACGATAAATTAACCAGATCATGGGCGGTTCCAGGGATACCGGGATTAGAACACAGGATTGGGGGTCTTGAGAAGACTATAAAAGGGACTGTGTCTTATGTTCCTGAAAACCACGAACATATGGTTAAGATCAGGGCGGAAAAGGTTGAAAGAGTTGCAAATGAAATTCCCGATCTGGAAGTATACGGATCTGAGTCAGGTGATATACTTGTAGTTGGCTGGGGAGGATCATTTGGATACCTGATTACTGCCGTACGTGAATTACAAGCCGAAGGTCATAAGGTCAGCCTGGTTAACTTCAATTATATCAATCCTTTACCGAAAAATGTCAAAGATGTATTCAGACGTTTTGAAAAGATAGTGGTTTGCGAATTAAATATGGGACAATTTGCCGATTACCTGAGGATTAAGCATCAGGAATTTACCTATGAACAGATTAATAAAATTCAGGGTATCCCGTTTACAATAAAAGACATTAAAGAAACATGCATCAAAATGCTGGAGGATAAATAAAATGGCTGATACACTGGTAAATAAATATACACCGAAAGATTTCAAAAGCGATCAGGAAGTAAGATGGTGCCCTGGTTGTGGCGACCATGCGGTTCTAAGTTCTGTTCAAAGAGCCCTGGCAGAGCTAGGCATTGATAAAGAGAAAATTGCATTTATTTCCGGTATCGGATGTTCATCAAGGTTTCCTTATTACATGGATACTTATGGCTTTCATAGTATTCACGGACGTGCCTCTGCTATTGCATCAGGTGTAAAGACTGCCAATCCTGAATTATCTGTGTGGCAGATTACAGGAGATGGCGATGCACTTGCAATTGGCGGAAACCACTTTATACATGCAATACGCCGGAATATTGATATTAATTTAATATTGTTTAATAATGAGATATACGGACTCACTAAAGGTCAGTATTCTCCAACTTCCACAAAAGGAATTGTAACAAAAACCTCTCCTTTTGGAACAGTTGAGGAACCCTTTTCTGTTGGAGAGCTTGTAATAGGAGCAAAAGGAAAATTCTTTGCCCGTACTATCGACACAAATATTGCCCTTTCAACTCAGATCTATATTGAGGCTGCAAAACATAAAGGCACATCTGTTATTGAAGTACTTCAGAATTGTGTCATTTTCAATGATGGAATCCACGATACTATCGCCGATAAAGAGGTCAGGGATGACAGAACACTGATCCTTAAACATGGTCAGCCAATGATTTTCGGAAAGAATAATGACAAGGGTCTGATACTTGAGGGTTGTAGGAAACTGAAGATTGTTAAGCTCGGAGAAGCCGGTATCACAGAAAAGCACCTTCTTGTTCACGATGCTTTCGAGTCTAACCCTGGAATCCAGTATATGCTGGCTAATATGAAATATCCTGAATGTCCTGTAGCTCTGGGAGTTATAAGATCGGTCGACGGCCCTACCTACGAAATGTCAGTGCAGGAACAGATAGAAGGAATACAAAAGACTGCAAAAATAAAATGTATGGATGATCTGCTCATGAGCGGATCAACCTGGGATGTGGAATAGTGTAATTCTGACACTTACTCCTGTATTATCTCGACGAATTCTTTTAGAAACTTACCACTTCCCCCTCCGGGGGTAGTTGAAACACTTTTAAGTTAGCCTCTCCAAGTTGTTAACAGTAATTTTCGTAATTTTAAAAATTGATCCAAACAATGTACTTTAAATGGATGAATTGACTCAAAATAATCCTGAATACATCCGGTTATTGCATGATCAGCAGGAGAGATTGAAGGAGCTGGCTTGTATCAACCGGACCACTTCTATATTGAAAGAGGGTAAACCTATTGAGGAGTCGCTTAAACAAATTGTACTCCTTTTACCTGCAGCATGGCAATATCCCGAGTATACTGTAGCTCGTATCAGATTCATGGGAAAGGAGTTTGAATCGGTCGATTTTCGTGAAACAAACTGGAAAATGGTCCAGGAGTTTATTACTATTGATGAAGAAAAAGGATCAATAGAGATTTTTTATACAACAGAATTCAATGCAGAAAATGAGGGGCCCTTTCTTAAGGAGGAAAGGGATCTTATCCAGAATATCGGAAGCCTTTTAACAGGATATATTAATAGTTACAAAGCCCGGGATATCATCAGGTTGACCCAGGTAATCCAAAAAGATGATGACAATGTTAAAGAGGTTTCCAGCACGAAATTGCTTCAAAAGTTTCTCGATCGCCACAACGCTGAGAGAGATGTCTTTCATGATCTGATGCCCTTTAAAGTTAAAGAGATACTTCTTGTTGCTAACCTTTATGACGCCTATTCTATCGAAGGGGAAGGCCGGTTTTCGGACCACATGCTGGGTGAATATTACCAGATGAGCCTGACATCAATTCCCCGGGTTACAGGAGTCTCAGGTGAGGAAGAAGCTTTTAACCGGCTGAAGGCTCGGCACTACGACATGATCATTATTATGATCGGAGTGGATAAAGAGAGCCCGATGTTACTCTGCAAAAAAATTAAAGACAAATATCTATATATCCCTACATTCCTCCTCCTTAACAATCCCGGTGACGTCACATTTGTTAAAAAGCAGAAATCCCTGGGTGTCCCTTTTGATAACTATTTCGTATGGACAGGTGAGTCGAAGGTTTTTTTTGCGATGGTAAAACTCCTGGAAGACAAGGCAAATGTTGAAAATGACACAAAAAAGGGACTTACAAGGGTTATCCTGATTGTCGAGGATTCGGCAGAATACTATTCCAGTTATCTGCCTATACTCTATACCCTTGTAATGGAACAGACAAAAAATCTGATTGAGGATGTCTCAACTGATGAATTGTACAAAGTACTGAAACTCAGGGCAAGACCCAAAATTATGCTTACTTCAAATTATGAAGATTCGATTGCAATTTATAATAAATTCAAGGACAGTCTGTTATGTGTCATTTCTGACATGCGGTTTCCAAAAAACGGTGTTATGCACGATACTGCAGGATTTGACCTTATTAAGCATATTAAAGAGGACCTTCCCAATCTTCCTACCGTACTGCAATCATCAGATCCGGAAAACGCCAGGTTTGCTTATGCCCTGAAATCAAATTTCATAAATAAAAATTCCGAAAGCCTCCTTCAGGACCTTAAATCATTCATTAATTATTATCTGGGCTTTGGTCATTTTGTTTACAGGGATACTAAAGGACGTCAGATTGCAGTTGCAAAATCGATGAAGGAGTTTGAAGCTTATCTCCAGACCGTACCCGAAGATTCTCTTGTTTATCATTCTATGAAAAACCATTTCTCCCTCTGGCTGATGGCAAGAGGAGAGGTTAATATTGCAAAAAAGATAAATCCGATAAAAGTATCTGACTTCAACAGCCTTAAAGAACTACGGGAGTTTCTTCTCGACATTATCCGCAAGAGACGTAGGGAAATGAACAAGGGGAAAGTGGTTAATTTTGAGGAATCTGCTGTAATTGATGAGACAAACGTTGTAAGTTTGTCAGGTGGGTCCCTTGGTGGAAAGGGCCGTGGTCTGGCATTTGTAAATACGCTGATATATAGTTTTGAACTTGGTCGTCTTTTACCCGGTATTAATATCAAAACACCTGTAACCGCCATAATAGGCACAGATGAATTTGATATGTTCATGGAACGCAACCATCTGTGGGACAAGATAAAAGAGGAAAAAGAATTCGATTTGCTTCAAAAATTATTTCTTGAAGGAAGCCTGAGCTATACACTCGAAAAGGAACTTAAGATTTTTATCAGACTGATAAGCAAGCCCCTGGCTGTAAGATCTTCAAGCTTGTTCGAAGACTCAATGAGCCAGCCATTTTCAGGCATTTTCGGAACATATCTTCTTCCAAATAATAATCCTGATCCGGAAATCAGACTGAAGCAGTTATCTGAAGCTATCAAGCTTGTTTTCTCTTCAATATATTCAAGAAATGCCCGTACCTATTTCGATGCCATTAATTACAAAATTGAACAGGAAAAGATGGCCATCGTGATTCAGGAAGTCGTAGGTAACAGGTTTGATGATACGTTTTATCCGCACATCAGCGGAACTGCCCAGTCTTTTAACTTTTATCCCATTGCTCATATGAAGCCGCAAGATGGTTTTGCCGTGATCGCCGTCGGACTTGGACATTACGTTGTTGAGGGAGAGAGAGCTTTCAGGTTTTCACCCGCTTATCCATCACTGGATATTATTTCTCATACAGATCTTTATAAAAACTCCCAGGTCCGTTTTTATGCTGTTGATATGGCAAAAAAAGAACTGAACCTTCTCGAAGGGGAAAATGCAGGGCTTATAACGCTTGATATCAGTCAGGCAGAAAAACATGGCACACTAAAACACTCTGCTTCAGTGTTAAACACCGATAATGATACAATAATTCCCGGACTTGATGTCCCCGGACCTCGGGTAATTAATTTTGCCGATATTTTAAAATATGAATATGTACCGCTGGCTTCTACTATCAGGGTTGTACTGGATGTGGTTACTGAAGCCTTTGGCTCACCGGTTGAAATAGAGTTTGCTATAGACCTGACAAAAGACAAAGCAGGAAATTCCTCCTTTTATCTTCTTCAGATAAAACCTCTTATCGGAAGTGGTGCAAGTTATTCGGTTGATCCTGAAAGCGTTTATAATGAAGACCTGATAATGGTATCCAAAAAATGTATGGGGAACGGAGTTATTAATGATATTACAGATCTCATATATATAGAACCGGGAAAATTTAACAACATGCTTACCAATGAGATGGCAGATGAAATTGAGAGGATAAATGAAAAGATGCTGAAGGAAAACCTTCGGTATGTCCTTCTGGGTCCAGGAAGGTGGGGAACCAAAGACAGGTTCCTCGGTATACCTGTCATCTGGCCACAAATATCAAATGCAAAAGTTATTGTGGAGATCAGCTTACCTGATTTCCACGTTGATGCATCGCTTGGCTCTCACTTTTTTCATAATGTCACTTCTATGAATGTAGGTTATTTTTCAATTAACCAGGAGTCGCAGGACGGAACTATTATCTGGGAAAAGCTTAAAAAACAAAAGGTTATAGAAAAGGGGAAATTCTTCCGACATATAAGATTTGATAGACCGCTTCTAATACGCATGGATGGGAAAAAAGGAATGGCCGTTATCTCTATGAAACACTAAAATGCAGAATTTATGACCATTATTGAGGGAATACTTGATCTTCCGAAATACGACTTTACAGATACATCCTTTGATCTTCTGATGCAGAAACGAATACATCGTGTGCTTGTAATATGCAGTAATTATGATAATTATATGCTTGAAGAGGACGGCAGAATTGATGAGCAGATATTTAATGAATATGCTTCTCTTAACCTGAAATATCCACCAACATTTGTCCAGACTGATAATGCTGAAGATGCCTTCAGAATACTTCAGAATGGTAATATTGATCTGGTCATCTCGATGCTGAGTCTTAAGGGTACTGACGTTTTTGCTCTCGCAAAAAGAATCAAGGCTAATTATGAAAATATCCCTATAGTGGTGCTTACATATTTTTCAAGGGAAGTATCTCTGAGACTAGAAGGGGAGGATCTCAGCGCTATTGATTATGTTTTCTGCTGGCTCGGTGATGCATCTCTTATTCTGGCTATAATCAAGCTGATTGAGGACAAAATGAACGCTGATTATGACATTGAAAATATTGGTGTTCAGGCAATTATTCTTGTGGAAAATTCTATACGATATATCTCTTCTTATCTCCCGAATATTTACAGGATCATTCTTTTGCAATCGCTTGATTTTCAGCGTGAAGCATTAAATGAACATCAGAGAATGCTTAAAATGAGAGGACGCCCCAAAATTCTACTTGCTAACAATTTCAACGATGCTCTCGACCTTTACAAAAAGTACAAATACAATGTTCTTGGTGTTATTTCAGATATCAGCTATAAGAGGGACAATATAACAGATGAAAACGCAGGGATAGAGTTGTGTAAAGTAGTAATGACCGATGATGACAAAGTCCCTTTCCTTATTCAATCTTCAAGTTCTAAACATAAGAAGGTTGCTGAAGAGCTTGGAGCCGGATTTATTAACAAATATTCCAAATCATTATCTCTTGAATTAAGGAACTTTATTATACAGAACCTTGCTTTCGGGCCCTTTGTTTTCAGAAATCCTGATACCCTGGAACCTATTGCAATAGCCACTGATCTCCAGAGTCTTCAACAAAAGCTTCTAACGATACCCGACAATACCCTGGAGTACCATGCGTCCCGTAACCATTTTTCAAAATGGTTAAATGCAAGGGCACTTTTTCCTGTTGCCCTGATGTTCAAATACATAAGGAAAGAGGATTTTGATACGATGGATGAGATGCGGCGTTTCCTTTATATTGCAATTTCCAGCTTCAGATTAGGAAAGGGGAGAGGAGTAATTGCGAAATTTGATAAGACGAGTTTTGATGAATATCAGATCTTTTCACGTATCGGTGAAGGTTCAATCGGAGGAAAAGCCAGGGGTCTG